>Ga0214473_10010990_pt1 | contig 10634 bp, 9 predicted proteins | sample RVTome_7_FD_203509 | JGI IMG/M metagenome (GOLD analysis project Ga0214473, IMG submission 203509) | Soil microbial communities from uranium-contaminated site in the Upper Colorado River Basin, Wyoming, United States - RVT98D197 | ecosystem: Environmental > Terrestrial > Soil > Contaminated >... | reverse complement strand
CTTGGGCGCGTAGCTCAGCTGGTTAGAGCGTTGCGTTGACATCGCAAAGGTCGTAGGTTCGAGTCCTATCGCGCCCACCACGAAAAAACGGCGGTCATTCGAATCGAGGCATTGAGCGCGGAACATTAAGAGGAGGTGAGTAAGTTGTTGTATTAATTTCGGCGGGGGGGCGTGAATGTCACTTTTTTTTCGGACAAGGCGTGTATACAGCGGTTGCGTATGGCAGAAGGTTGACTCCCAGTGAATTAAGCAATTAATGCGCAAAAGAACGAAAGTCGGGGGAATTGATGTGATTGTCAAGGAAGCTGGACGAGATGTGGCAGCGGACCGCGCGGAGCGGTTTGAAAAACCTAACCGCCCGCGATCGCCCCTACGATCATGAATGCTTCCCTACCCTCCGCCACCTCGGCGGGCAGCGGGGCGTCCAGCGGCTGGTGCGAAAGATCTTCCTGGCATGCAAAGAAACGCAGGAACGCCCGCCGCTGCCCCGTAGCCTGATCGCGGATGGTGCCGCGCAGCATCGGGTACTTGGCTTCGAGTGCGTCCAAAATGGCGCGAGCAGTTACCGGTTGCGCGACTGCGACTTCGACCTCGGCGCCGGCGCGAGCGAGATTTTGGAGATGGTAGGGGAGTTTTACTCGAACCATTGTTTTTAAGATGGAGACAAAAGCGGCATGCTTTTTTCTGACCTGGAGATTGCCACGTCGGGGCGGATGGCTTCGCCTCGCCCCTCCTCGCAATGACAGAAAAAGTCAGGCGCGTCTCAAAAATCCTACGCGAGGGTCTGCACTTCTACTGACTTTACCGCCGGCAGGTCGCGGGCGATCGCCGTCCAGCTGTCGCCGGCGTCCGCGGAGGCGTACACCTGGCCGCCCGTGGTGCCGAAATAAATGCCGCACTCGTCCAGCTTGTCCACGGCCATGGCGTCGCGCAGCACGTTCACGTAGCAATCCTTTTGCGGCAGGCCCCTGGTCAGCGCCTCCCACTCGTTGCCGCCGTTGCGACTGCGATACACGCGCAGCTTGCCATCTGGTGGGTAGTGCTCCGAGTCGCTCTTGATCGGCACCACGTAGATCGTGTTCGGGTCGTGCGCATGCACGTCGATCACGAAGCCGAAGTCGCTGGGCAGGTTGCCGCTCACCTCGTGCCAGTTCTCGCCGGCGTCGTCGCTGCGCATCACGTCCCAATGCTTTTGCATGAACAACACGTCCGGGTTGGATGGATGCATGGCGATGTGGTGCACGCAGTGGCCGACTTCGGCGGTGGGGTTGGGTAAAAAGTCGGACTTAAGGCCTTTCGTGATCGTCTTCCAGGTCTTTCCGCCGTCGTCACTGCGAAAGGCGCCCGCCGCTGAGATAGCGGTGTAAATGAGCTCGGGGTTGCGCGGGTCCAGGAGGATGCTATGCAGGCACAGGCCGCCGGCGCCCGGTGCCCACTGCGAGCCTGTGCTGTGCTCGCGCAAACCGGAAAGTTCCGCCCAGCTCTTGCCGCCGTCGGTGGACTTGAATAGCGCGGCGTCCTCCACCCCGGCGTACACGGTGTCCGCGTCGGTGGGCGATGGCTCGAAATGCCAGACGCGCTTGAACTCCCAGGGGTGTGGCGTGCCGTCGTACCACTGGTGGGTGCCGGGCGTGCCCTCATATTTGAACTCATTGCCCACCGTCTCCCAGGTCTTGCCGCCGTCGTCGGAGCGGTGCACTACCTGCCCAAACCAGTCGCCGGCCTGCGAGGCGTAGATGCGGTTGGGGTTGGCCAGCGAGCCTTTGACGTGGTAGATCTCGAGACCGCCAAAATGCGGCCCTTCAACCTTCCACTCCTTGCGCTTGCCATCCGAACTTAGGATGAAAGCGCCTTTGTGAGTGCCTACCAGGACTCTGACTTGGGACATGGATTGCTCCTTATGACGAAGGGATGATTGCGGAGATATTTTACTTGTAGATTGATAGATGATAGGATCGGAAAACAGAACTTTTCACCAATTTGACTAAGGAAGGAAATTGCAAATGGATTATCGGAACTTTGTAAAGAGAGCTGCCAAAGAACTTCCGTGGATTACTGATTTTGTTTTAGAACGCAACGAGGAAATAACTTCGGCCCAAATGTGGGCAATCGCGCTAGGTTATACAAATTTGGCCGATGGAGGACAAGACCCCTTGGTTGCTGGATGGAATGATTGGCTGGAATTTGGTCGGCAAATTGAGGGCTATCCTATAATCGAAATAGAATAGCCTATTAGTGGTTCTTTCTTAATCCCTGCCCCCCGTTTTTCGCCAAACGCCTCTTTCAATAGATTCTACAAGTCCCAAGTCGCGCAAGAATTGGAGCTGCTGGCGTGCCTTAGCACGAATATTTTGGTTTTCGGGGTATTGGGCGCGGAAAATGTCCTCGTTACTATAAACGTCATCATTAGTGAATTCGCCTGAGGGTAGGTTTTCATAAACAAGTGCGAGCCATCCAATCAAATCCTTTCTCGTCGGTCTGGGTTTTGGAAGGACAATAAAATTCTCCTCAAGCGCAGAATTAATTGATTTTAATTCCCTAGTCTGCCGTTTTCTTTCCGATGATTTAAATTGTCTTGATTTTTCTTCGTAGATCGCCAAAAATTGTTCGTCAGGTATTCTTCTGCCATCGAATTTCAACCGTACGTAACTGCCTTGAGCATCTGTGAACACTTCTGAATCGACTCTGTCTCGAATGAAGATGTTTGCTTCTGCGTTGTGAGAAAGTCCAGCGGCCGTCAGGTTAGACGAACCAACAACTATCGAACCAGTGCTTTGATTAGCCATCAAATACATTTTCGGGTGATAAACGCCGGAGCTTCCCAGTGGCAAACAGTAGAAACTGAATGTTTTGTTTTCTTTCGTCCACTGATGTAATCTCCAAAGCGCCTTTGCTTCAGTTGTAGCGAAGTCCAGGCCGACTAAAATTTCAATTTGTGCCCTCTTGGACAAGGCTTCTAATATTCCTTCCTCGAGAACGGAAAGCCCGCTATTGGATACAAAAGCAACGGCAACCCTGGTGTCGGTGGCTTCTTTTATTGCTGGTACGAGAAGTGTTGCTAACTTAATTTGCTGATTGTCAACAAATTGTATTTCCATAAGCAGAGGTGCTTGATCCTCCCTATTAGTTAATTAGAGACACGGCATTACAATCTTTACTCACAATATTTTTTGCAACGAGCGACCATCGGGAAAAGCAGCCGGGGCCGCTAGCCCTCAGGAAGCTGTCGCCGGGCGAATTCTACATGTAGATTTTCTTCGCATAATAAGCCAGGATTAGTTCATTGCTTGTTTAATTGCGCTTATTGCATTTTTGCTTATTTGGATATCGAGCTTATCGATTCTTTCCTTTAAATATCCTTCATTAACTATTACGTCATCCCATACTTCAACGTAGTTTACGATTGTGTCGTCCCAAAAAACTTCTATCATTGGATCAACAACCGTGAACGCAAAACGTAAAGTCTCATCACTTAATTCAGGAGATGACGGTGGTGCAAGATGGACTATTTTGTTTCTTAGTTTTCCAAAGTCAATGAACAGTTTGATATTCTCTATTCTGTAACCCACAGACGCCCATAACTTGTCTGGTAAATCCGAATAGGCAATGGTCCGACCATGTTCGTAAATATCCTTCAATCCAAGCAGACCTTCTACGGCGGATGATGTTGGTAAATTTTCAAATATTAAAAGAGGATGCTCTTGAGCGATGCGTGCTTTAATAATTATCTCGGCCGCTTGGGCAGCTAATGTTACGGACATAGCGTGACTATATGGTTTTGTCATCTCGTTAAAAGTAGCGTCATAGACAGCGCGACCCAGAATGGAGTTCCCGAAATCGCGCATACGAACCGCTATCTCTCTTAGTTCAGGATGCAATTTGTCACCAAGCTACTAATCAAACTTTATACTTGACACCAATCTTTCGTGCCATATAATTGTTGTTACAATATCACGCGTCGACCGGGACGAGTAGCCGGGCCGCGACCCTGTAGGAAGCGGAGGCCACAGACTGCAAGCCTCTGCGGGAAGCCCCAGCGAAAACCACCCGTGAGCGTAAGCCCCAAAGCGAAAGCGACTAAGGCGAACGGGAGCTCCCGTTATAGAGCCAAGAGATAGTTAGATGGTTAACCAGGCAACAAAGTAACCAGATAACTAAATTGGGTGGAACCGCGAGTGCGTTAGCGCTTGCCCCAAAATGGGCAGGCGCTTTTTATTTAAGCCAACCAGCTTGGAGATTGCCACGTCGAGCCTGCGCCCTCCTCGCAATGGGCAGAAACAAGGAGCAAGTATGGCTAAGAAACAAGCAGAACGATACGAAGATTCGGATTTATACAAGATCCGCCATTCGGCCGCGCATATCATGGCCCAGGCTGTCACCGAGTTGTTCAAGCCCGGCGAGGCCAAGGTGGCCATCGGCCCGCCGATCGAAGATGGCTTTTACTACGACTTTGAATTGCCGCGCCAGCTGACGCCCGAGGATTTTCCAGCCATCGAAAAACGCATGCGTGAGATCATCGGCGCCGATTATGAATTAAAAAAACGCGTCGTTTCTGCCAAAGAAGCTAAGCAGGAATTCAAGAGCCAACCCTACAAGATCGAACTCATCGAGGGCTTGGAAAAAGGCGGGTTGGATGAGTATGGCCAACCGCTGAAAGAAAAGCCTGAGATCTCCTTTTACACCCATGATGGCTTCACCGACCTGTGCCGCGGCCCCCATGTGAAAAAGACCGGTGAGATCAATCCGGATGCGCTCAAGTTGATCAGCATTGCCGGCGCCTATTGGCGCGGCGACGAGAAGAATCCCCAATTGCAGCGCGTTTACGGCACGGCCTGGGAAACAGCCCAGCAGCTGGAAGAATATCTCTGGCGGCAGGAAGAGGCCAAGAAACGGGATCACCGCAAGCTGGGCAAAGAGCTCGGCCTGTTCCATTTCTCGGATGACATCGGACCCGGCCTGCCGCTCTTCACGCCCAAGGGCGAAATGCTGCGCTTTCTAATGGAGAACTACGTGCGTGAGACGCAAACGCGCTATGGGTTCCAACACGTGTGGACGGGGCATCTGGCGAAGGAAGAGCTGTATCACAAGTCCGGCCACTACGAAAATTACAAAGATGCCATGTTCCCGCCGATGCTGGATGAAGGCGTGGCTTATCGGCTCAAGCCGATGAACTGCCCCAGCCACATGACCTTGTACAAAGAAATGGGCCTGCACTCCTACCGCGAGCTGCCGCTGCGTTTCAGTGAGTTTGCCACGTTGTATCGCTACGAAAAATCCGGCGAACTTTCCGGCCTGGCGCGTGTGCGCGCCCTTACCCAGGATGATTGCCATACCTTCTGCACGCCAGAGCAGATCGAGCAGGAATTCACTTTGTCGCTCAACTTGATCCGCGAAGTGCTAGACCGTTATCGTTTTACGGATTATTCCGTGCGCCTCTCGCTGCGCGGCGAAGGCGGTAAATATGTAGAAGATTCTGAGAAATGGGATAAGGCCGAAGCCGCCTTGCGCAAAGCGATGGACAAAAACAAAGTGGATTATTTTGAGGCCGAAGGGGAAGCAGCTTTCTATGGCCCCAAGGCAGATTTTCTCGCCAGGGATGTGCTCGGCCGCGAGTGGCAGCTCTCCACCATTCAGGTGGATTTCATTCAACCAGCGCGCCTTGGCTTGACCTACATCGGCGAAGACAATCAGGAGCACACCCCCGTGGTGATGCACCGCGCCGTGACGGGCACAACCGAGCGCTTCATGGCCACGATCATCGAGCATTTTGCGGGCGCCTTCCCGGTTTGGCTGGCGCCCGTGCAGGCCGTGCTGATCCCCATTGCCGACCGGCATAATGAATACGCGCAAAGGGTTGCTGAACAATTGAAAGCTGCCGGGCTGCGTGTAGAAGTGAACGCGGGCGCTGACCGCATGAGCGCCAAGATCCGTGACGCTCAGGGGCAGAAAGTGCCCTACATGCTGGTGATGGGCGACAAGGAAATGGAGGCCGGTGCCGTGGCGCTGCGCCTGCGCTCCGGGGAGGATCTGGGCGCGATCAAAGCGGCGGATTTCATTGCACGGGCGAAAAAAGATATTGAGAACGGTAACTGACCTCGCTTTTCAACTGTAGGGACTCAGCATGCTTTGCCCTCAATTATTCGTCATTGCGAGGAGGGCGAGGAGACATTCGCCCAGAGCCTGTCCCGAGTGCAGCCGAGGGATGGCAAGTCTCGATCATTAACTGAGTAATTTAATAACCTTAGTCGTGCGGTCCCTTTCTTTGCCGCCATATCGTTTAATCAGATAGCCAGCCTAAGAAATAAACTTCACCACCCGCCAGGAAGACCATCCTCATTGCAAGGAGAGCTGAAGAATGCCAGCATTCCAGGTTGAAGAAGATTACCCTTGACCGTGTTCCTGTTTCCTACATTTTTTGTGCGAACCATGTATCAATAACTCTGCTATGTCTCGCATAAAGCTCGGTGAAAAAGTTTTAACGACCTGTGTGTCGCGATGGGGCGTTAAAACAATTAAAACTTCACCCCAATCCCTGGCCCTATGTAAAAAGCCTCCGCCAGATTTGGGCGTCCGCCACCTATCAAGTTTTAACTGGGCTGTGGGTAAGCAACTTGATAACCAGCCGGAGAAAGAGGCTACTCCCTTATAATCAGCGCTTATGAAAGCCGTCCAATTCACTTTTTCCTTCCCGCGCTATGGTCTCGGTTTGGCGTTGGGCCGTTGGTTTCCGTCTGTCTTATGGAGCGGTTTGTCTTGCACGGTGATGCGCGATGTGCCGGAGCCCATCTTGCCCGGCCGCGATTGGGTGAAAATTCAAACTATTTTGGGCGGCATTTGCGGCACGGATCTGGGCAATATCTATCTCAAGACCAGCCCCTACTATTCCCCATTTACTTCATTTCCATTCACCTTCGGCCATGAAAATGTGGGCACGATTGCCGAGTTGGGCAGCAACGTGACGAGTTGGAAGACAGGCCAGCGCGTAGTTGTCGATCCTATCCTGGCTTGCGAGGCACGCGGGTTCAGCGACTTATGCGAATTCTGCGCCAAGGGCGAGATCAACCGCTGCCAGCGCTTCACCGAAGGCGGGTTAGGGCCGGGAATCATGACCGGCGCCGCCAAAGCGACCGGCGGCAGCTGGAGTTCTCATTTTCTAGCGCATAAGAGCCAATTGGTTGCTGTGCCTGAAAATGTCAGCGATGAAAATGCCGTCATGGTAGAGCCGTTCTGTATCGGCTTGCATGCGGTCTTGATCGATTTTCCTTTAGATGATGAAACCATTCTGATCTTGGGCGCCGGCACCATGGGTTTGGTGACTTTGGCCGCACTGCGCGCACTCGGCAGCAAGGCGCGTATTTTTGTTTCGGCGCGCTACACCAAACAGGCAGAAGCGGCCCGGCGCTTGGAAGCCAGTGAAGTGCTCCACGGTGGCGACCTTTATGCCCAAGTGGCCGAGCGCACGGGCGCAAAATTGCTCAAGCCCACCCTTGGGAAGTTGGTCGTGCTGGGCGGCGCTGATCGTGTCTATGAATGCACAGGCTCTGACAAATCGCTGGACGATGCCAACCGCCTGGCGCGCAGCGGAGGCAAGGTGATACTTGTTGGGTTGCCGGGCATTGCCAAGGGGGTGGACTGGACGGCCATCTTCGACCAGGAATTGCAGGTATTGGCTGCCCGCCAGTTCCATAATGCTGAAGTGTGGCAAGGGAAGACCTGGCGCTGCTTCGATTTGGCGCTGGAACTGATGGAGGCAGGCAAAGTGGATTTGGGCTGGATGGTGAGTCGAAAATATCCTTTGCGCGATTACAAAAAGGCGCTCACTGATCTAGAGAGTAAGGGGTCGCGGGGCATTATCAAAGCTGCATTTGAGTTCCCTGTTTAGTTGCGCAGCAAGCTTAAAACAATAGGCCACCTGAGGAGTTAGGCAGCCTATTGTTTTTACTAAATCTATCAGCGAACTAGATGACCGTTGGCCTGCAGCGCTTCCCGGGGTAATTCTTCGGCTCGTGCTTCCATGTGCGGAACGGAACCGGCCACATAACCGCCGTCCACCAGCATGGATTCACCTGCAATGAACGATGCATCGGGTGAGCACAGGAAGGTCACCACCTTGGCAATTTCTTCGGGCTGGCCCAAACGCCCAATGGGATGCAGGGCTTCAATGGATTTGCGCACGTTCGCATCGCCCAGCAAGCCGGCCCGCTCCAGCATCGGTGTTACGATGAAAGCTGGGCAGATGGTGTTAACGCGAATCCCCCGGGCGGAATATTCGAGCGCGGCTACCTTGGTGAGGCCAACCACGCCGTGCTTGGCCGCAGTGTAGGCCGCGGCATTAGCAAAGCCGACCTGGCCGAGGATGGAAGCCATGTTCACAATCGCCCCGCCTCCCTGTTTAAGCATCTCGGGGATTTCATATTTCATGGAAAGGAAGATCCCGGTCAGGTTAACGTTGATGACGCGTTGCCAGTCTTCCACTTTCATATCCGCTATGCCCGACATTACGCCTTCAATGCCGGCGTTGTTGCAAGCGTAATCCAACCGTCCAAATGCATCTATGGCCTCGGCCACCATCATTTCGCAGTCTTGGGGTTTAGAGACATCGGTTTGGACAAACAGCGCCTCACCGCCTGCTTTCTTGATCATGCTTACAGTCTTCTTAGCCTCTTCAACATTTATATCGGCCACGACCACGGACGCTCCTCTTCTGCCAAAATCGAGCGCCGTTGCTCGGCCGATCCCAGTGCTAGCGCCTGTTACTAGGGCAACTTTACCTTTAAATGTCGTCATTTCTTGCTCCTTTCGCGGAACATTTATGCGAAATTCCGCTACCTTATTAATACCCTAGCCCGCAGGTATTCGTTAGTGAGAAATGTCACAAATACGAGGGAAATTAGCCCATTCCGCACAGTCTATTTCTTTGAGTTAGAATTTTCACCTATGTCCTGGCCCGGTAAAGATCAAGCTCTCCTTACCACCAGCCGCACGCTGCGCAAACGCTTAGGCATAGCTATTTGTCTAATTGGTATGCTGGTTTTTCTGTTTGGGGCGGCGCCCGGTTGGTTCGGCCTAGACCGCAGTCCGGTGGTGGGTTTCGTCCAGATCGGGGTCTTTATGCTTGGTTTGGGTTTGGTTACTGCGGGCGGCTACTTTATGTTGGATGCCCTTTGGCGCAAGCGGCCTAGACCGATCTCCGCGGAGATCGGCGCCCGACTGGTGGGTACCGGCTATGTGATTGCACTGGCATCGGGGATGGCGGATGTGTTCGGTCTAGGGACCCGGCCATTGCCCTCGGTGCCCTTCTTCGGCTATTGGCAGGCGCGCGGCGTGCTGATCGGGGAAATCGTGATTATCGTTGGCTTCATTTTGATGGCCCCATTTTGGGCTCAGCGCGGCGAATAAGTTTTAATTCTTTTCCCTAACTTGCAACAATCCCATCGCCGCAAGCATCTCTTCGTTGCTGGCATATTTGAACTCGGGCAAATTGAGTTCGGCGGCCCGCGCGGCTTCCGCGGCCTCCAGTTTCTTCAAATCGTCCTCGTGCACCACCGGCTGGTTTAATAGCAGTAGTTTGGCGTTAAAGGCAGCCAAAGCAGCTTCGGCTCCTTTGGCCCTAACTGTGTCCAAATAGGCCAGAACGGCCCGGGCGGCTTGGTCGCCATCCTTGCGGGCGGTGCCGACCAGGCCGCTGCTTGCTTCTCGCGACCAACCGGCCAGGAAGACGCCACCGATAGGTTGATCGGTTTCGGGGTTGTAGGCTTCGTAAGAAAGGCCTTCCACAGGAAAACGCGGCTGCGGATTTTTGGCAAAGTCCCCCCATTTGTCCAGGGGCAGACCAAAACTTTCGTCTACCCGATCTCCGATACAGAACACTACGGTGTCCCCCGCAATATTGCGGAAGGTGCCCAAACCCACCGCGTTGACACTGCCGTCCGGGCGCGCAATCAAGGTAGTATCTTCAACCTCCAGGGCTTTCGCTCGACCCTGTTCGTCTCCCAAGATCTGATGAGGAGAAGCCAGAAATTGGAGGGAAAACTTTGTTTGGGATACCGGCTCTTCGGCATGCTGCAGCGCGGAAAGGATAAAAGCCTTTGCCGCCTCGGGGTTCTGGCCGGCGGAACGCTGGATGGGGGCGGTACGCTCAATTTCGGCATCCAACGCGGCTAAATCCAGGTTGCGCGCCACAGTTTCCATTTCCTTTTTGGTGAACTTCACATCGGCCGGCCCGCGGCGAGCCACGGCGATAATTTCGTCTACCTTTAGGGCGCGCACCGCCCAATGAGCTATGTCCAGCATCACGTTGCCCACCCCTACGCAGACGATGCGCTTACCGATTGCATAGTTGCGCTGGCTAAAAGGGGGGAGCTGGTTGTAATAGTAGACCAAATCCTTGGCATGGTAGACCCCTTGCAACTCTTCGCCGGGCAGGCCAAGCCACTTTGTGCCCTGCGCCCCGACCGTGACCAGAAGGGCGTCGAAGCCAAAGTTTTGTAATTCCGCCAAACTGATCGGGCCATCCAGGCCAATGCCCAGGTTGCCGATGTATTCGAGGTTAGGCAACTCCAGGATTTGGCGGAACTGGCGGCGCAAGCCATCTTTCATCTTTAGCTTGCTTGGGTAAATACCGTATTCCGCCA
>Ga0214473_10010989_pt1 | contig 10634 bp, 9 predicted proteins | sample RVTome_7_FD_203509 | JGI IMG/M metagenome (GOLD analysis project Ga0214473, IMG submission 203509) | Soil microbial communities from uranium-contaminated site in the Upper Colorado River Basin, Wyoming, United States - RVT98D197 | ecosystem: Environmental > Terrestrial > Soil > Contaminated >... | reverse complement strand
TCCTGGCACTTCAGCTGGTGGCGACCGGGAGCACCGGCGACCCACCCTTTTTCGACCTCCCCAGGCTGGGCGGCGCCAACCTGTTCCGCGGCTCCTACGAGGGGCGCTTCCGCGATCGCCAGCGGGTGGCGGCGCAGGCCGAGTATCGCGCGCCGGTGTGGGGCCCCCTGGGCGTCGCGCTGTTCGGGAGCGCGGGGCAGGTGCTGCGGGCGTGGGGAGACTTTCGCCCGGCGGATCTGCACTACGCGGGCGGCGGGGGTGTTCGGGTCCGGCTGTCGCGGGCCGAGCGGGTGAGCGTGCGCATCGACGTGGGGTTCGGCCCGGGCGAGTCCGGCGTGTACTTCGCGCTGGGCGAGGCGTTCTAGCCGTCGACTGCAACAACCGGCCCGCCGCGTTCGTAGTCGGTGGCATGGACCGCCTGGCCCGGCTGCGCCGAGAGATCGCACGGGACCTCCGACGCGCCGCCCGGGCCGCAGCGAGGCCCCGTCAGTCGCAGCGGCCCGGACACCTCGTCGCCCTGGCGTCGGTGGCGGTCCTGGTGGTGCTGCCCTTCCTGGTCCTGCTCCGCGGCGCCACGTATCTCTACGCGCAGCTCGGCTGGCCCACCTGGCTCGCCATCGGGGGCGCGGCCGCGTTGACGCTGGCGCTGCTCACCGAGTACGCGGCGCTCCTGTCGAGGCAGCTCACGGGGAAGGCCCGCACGCGGTTCGTCGCCCAGTGGATCGCGGCGCCGCTGGTGATCATCTATTGCGCCAACGCGTTGCTGTTCCTCGCCAGCGTCAACGCGAAGACGGGCGACGTTCAGGCCTACTACCGGTTGCTCCACCCCACCCTGCGGCTGGCGGTCAGCACCTTCGTCATCGTCGATCCGGGCCTCGTGGTCACCGACATCCACCGCACCCCGGCCGAGTACGCCGCCATGGGATTGCCGGTCTTCGAGGCCTCACTCCATTTCCGGCAGCGGGACGGCTACGTGCACGCGATGGACCTCCGCACCATCGGCCGGGGCGCGGTTCGGAACTGGACCACCGCGGTGTATTTCCGCGTCCTGGGATTCCGCACGTTGCGCCACGTCGGGACGGCGGACCACCTGCACGTGTCGCTCCCGCTCACGCGTCGTCCCTGAGTGCCTCCGTTGGCGGAATCCGGAGCCCGCGCCGGGCAGGTCCGAGCGTGGCCACGAGACCCACGATCACCATGAACGCGGCGACCGCCGGCAGGAGCACCGCCGCCTGCCCGCCCGTGAACGCGCCCTTCGTGGCCAGGTCGAGCAGGGTCGCGACCCCGGTGCCCGCGACGACGCCGATCGCGAGCTGGCCCAACGCCCGGGAGAGGATGCTTCCCAGGATGCGCCGCGGGTCGGCGCCCAGGGCGCTCCGTACCCCGATCTCCCGCCGGCGCCGGGCCACCGTGAAGGACATGAGCGCATAGATCCCGGCCGCGGAGAGCAGCAGGACGCTCAGCATGACGAGGCCGATCGCCAGCGCCCCGAGACGCATCGCCAACTGCTCCTCCCGCAACACCCGGTCCAGCGTACTGATGGACGTCAGCCGGAGCGACGGGTCCAGCGCCGCGGCGATCTCGCGGAGCCGGCCGGCGAACGCTCCCGGAGCGGGGCCCCGCACTCGCACGGCCAGTCGCTCGAAGATCTCTCCCTGGGCCATGGGATAGAACACCTTGGCCTGAATCCAGTCGGGCTCCATCCGGTTCGGGGGGAAATCGCTCACGATCCCGACAATCTCGTACCAGGGGCCCGGCTCCCCGGTTCGCTCGCGGACGGCCCTCACCCGGCGGCCCAGCGCGGGGCCGCCGCCCAGGACCTGCTCCACGAAGCTCTGGCTCACGATCACCGTGGTGGACGCGCCGCTCAGGTCTCCGGTGCTCACCTCCGCGATGCCGTCGCCGTCGCCATCCCGCAGCCGCACGGAGGCGGCCAGGCCCATGTCGGCGGAATGGAAGCGCCGGCCCGCCAGCAGCGGAACGTCGAACACGTCGAAATGGTCCGGGCTGATGCGCCGCGTTCCCACCACCGGCGCCGCGTCGGGGGATTCCGCGTCCGCCGGCGTTCCCTCGACCTCCATCCGGACCGTCGGCTCCACGCCGGGGACGCCCTCCAGCATGATCGCGGCGGAGACGCCGGGCTCGGACTCCAGCCGGCGCAGCAATTCCGCCTGGAGCGTCACGTAGCGGGCTTGGAGCGCGCGATCGTAGCGCTCGACCTCGGCGGTCGGCGGCGTCTGCCGGTCCATCACCAGCCGCGCCGTGAGGAACTCGCCCGCCGCGAATCCGGGCTGGGCGAGCCCGTGCCGGAGAAACATCCCGCCGAACGCGATGGCGCCGGGCAGCGCCACCACGGAAAAGGCAACCTGGGTGACGACGAGCGCGGTCCACGTCCGGCCGAACCGCAGGGTGGAGCCGGCGCCCAGCCGGGCGAGCCCGGCCTGCACCCGGCGCCCGGTCGCCTGGACCGCGGGGATCACGCCCACGAGCACGGCGCCCAGCAGGGCGAGCGCCGAAGCGTATGCCACGGTGCCGGCCGAGACCCCGAAGTCGATCCAGAAGGGCGCGCGGCCGAACATGCTCATGACGGCATCCGCCCTGGTGTAGACCAGCCTGACGGCCAGGAGGCCGGCCGCCGCCGACGCGCCCGAGAGCACCAGGCCTTCGACGAAGAGCTGCCCGACGATCCGGCGGCGGCTCGCGCCCAGCGCGGTCCGCACCGCGATCTCGGTCTGGCGCGTGGCCGTCCGGGCGTACACCAGGATCGCGACGTTGGCGGAGACCACGACGAGCAGCAGCACCATCACGAGCTGGAAGACCCGGAGCGCCCAGCCCTCCATGTCGTCGAAAAACTGGAGCCGGTAGGGGACCACGCGGGGACGGAGCCGTTGGTGCGTGTCGGGAAACGCCGCGGCCGCGCGCTCCCCGAACGCCGTCAGCTCGGCCTGCGCGCTCTCCAGGGTGGCGCCCGTCGCCAGCCGGCCGAACACGAAGAGCGAGGGGCCCTCGCGCCGCGCGTAGTCCGTCGGGTCGGCCCGGAGCGGCACCCACCACCGGTGGTTCACCGGAAACGCGAAGCCCTCCGGCATCACGCCGACCACCGTGTGGGCGGTGCCGCCCAGGCGGACTTCCCGCCCGACGACCGCGGGATCGGCCCCGAAGCGCGCCTGCCATTCGTCGTACCCGATCACCACCACCGGGGGCGCGCCCTCGCGCTCGTCGTCCTCCACCAGCGGGCGCCCCAGCAGCGGGGGCACCCGGGCCACCGTGAAGCCCGACGCGGTCATCTCCGCCACCGATACCGGCTCGGCCACGCGGCCGTGGTAGACCAGGTTCCGCCCGATGGTCCGGAAGGCGCCGAGGTCCCGCACCGACGTGAGCTGGTCGCGCCAGGCGACGAAGTCGTGCAGGATCTGCCGGTCCTGCTCGTTCCATCGCACATCCCAGTTCTCGACCGCGACCACGCGGTCGCCTTCATCCAGGGGGAGCCGCGAGAACAGGGCGGCGGCCACGTCGAACGTGACCGCGCCGAGCCCGATGGCGACCGCCAACCCCAAGCCGCCGACCAGCGTGAGGCCCGGGTACTTGGCCAGCATCCGGGCGCCGAGCTTCACGTCCAGCCAGGAGGCCGTGAGGTCGTCGAAGCGGCGCAGGCCGCGGGAGGCCCGACCTTCGTCCTTGTAGTGGTCGCGGTTCCCGAACTCGAGCCGCGCGCGCCGCGCCGCCTCGGCGGGCTCGAGCCCCGAGCGGACCAGATCGGCCGCGCGCAGATCGAGGTGCAGCCGGAACTCGTCGTCCATGTCCTGCTCGACGGCGGCGCGGCGGCGGATGCCATCCCAGAGCGAGCGCACCCGGGCGCGGAATCCCGCCAGCATCTCAGACCTCCTGCGGCGTGGCGGCGAGCGAGCGAGCGATTGCGTCGACCAGCCGCTGCCAGCTCGCGGCCTCCTCGCCCAGCCGCCGCCACCCGGCCGCGGTGAGGCGATAGTACTTGGCCCGACGGTTGTTCTCGGAAACGCCCCACTCGCTCGCGATGAGCCCCTGGTGCTCGAGCCGGTAGAGCGCGGGATAGAGGGCCCCCTGCTGGATCTCCAGCGCCCCACCGGAGATCTGCCCGATCCGGAGCAGCACCCCATACCCGTGCAGCCGGCCGAGCGAGACCGCCTTGAGGATGAGGAGGTCAAGGGTTCCGGGCAGGACGCCCGCCGGGTCGGCCATCCGCTCTCCTATTTTGCTTAGAGGAGAGTATGGGTGGGCTTTCCTAAGCTGTCAAGGAGAGCCGCAGAAACCGCGACAGATCCCTTCGGACCCGCTACGGCGCGGGATGCTCGGCCGCCGGGCCATTGCCCTCGCGGGCGATCCGCGCTCGCAGCTCCTGCAGCTCGCGCTCGGCCGCTTGTCCCCCCGGTGTGCGGGGATATCGCTCGCGCAACCGGGCCAGCTCGGGGATGGCCCGCTGTGGTTGCCCCAGCTGCTTCACGTAGAGCTCGATCAGCTCCTGGGTCACCAGCAGGTCCAGGCCGCCGTCCAGCCGCGCGTCTCGGCGGGCGCGCCGGAACCACTCGGCCGCGGCTTCGGGGTCCTTGAGTTGGTCGCGGTACAGCCGAGCCAGGGCGACGTACGGCTCCGGATCTCCCTCGGACTCGGCGGCCGCAAGCTCCCAGGCCTCGGTGGCCTCGCGGTAGCGTCCCTGGGCGGCGAGCGCGCGCGGCTGGGAGTATTCGGCGCGGTGGGGCGTGGTGCCGCCGCTCCCGCCGAGATACTGGTGTGCCAGAGCCCCGGCGACCCGGATGAAGACCTGGCTGATCGCCCAGACGCCGGCCGCCGTGAGGAGCGGCGTGTAGATCGGTAGCGCGCCGGTCCAGATCACCCAGACGACACCCACCCCAAAGCCGAAGGCCGCGGGACCGTAGTGCTGGGTCAGCCGGTGCACGTCGGGCTCCCGCCTGGTCTCAGGGGCGGGCTCGGCGTAGCGACGGCGGGGAGGAGGGACGGAGGGCTGCTCCACCCGGCGATTCTACCCGTTCACCGCCGGACTGCAAGCAAAAGCCCGCGGGCGGTAGGACCAGCCGGCGGGGGAACGGCGGCACCCTCCGGAGCGCCTGAAGAGGGGTCCTCACTGCGGCTGTTCTTTGGCAGTCTCCGCTACTCCGAAGACATGGACCTGGACGGGACGGCCGAAGCAGGGCCAGCCATCCGCGCCACGATACACGGCATGTTCGAGGACGGAGCGTTCACCCGCCGCCTCCGGACATTCCGGATTCGTGAGCTCGACCCGGGCGAGGGACCCAACAAGGACACAGAAACCTCGTTTCTCGCCAAGGAGATGGCCACCGGCAGGCTGAAGGAGGCTCATGCGCGAGCACTGGCGATCAGCTACGCCGAGTACGAAGGCCAGGTATTCGAGTTCCTCGGGGACGAAGCCCGGCGCCGGTACGCCACCGAACGCGCGTGGGACGAAATGCGGCTGGGCGCGGCGGCCTTGATCGAGAGCGTGTTGAAGCTCCAGGAGCGGAAGTGAACCGAGTCGCGAAGGTGATCTGGAACGAGCTGGTACCCATTTCGCCGGTGTTCAGCACCGCGGACGTCATGAAGCGTACCGGCATGACGCTCCCCAATACTTCGCGTGACCTGCGCAATCTCCAAGCGCACGGCGTCGTGACGCGCATCCGGCGCGGCCTGTGGGCGGTTCTCAACCACCCCGATTTCTCGCCGTACGCCGCCGTGCCTCACCTGTTCACGGATTCAAAGTCAGGCTACGTGTCTCTCCTCTCAGCGCTCAACCTCCACGGCATGATCGAGCAGATTCCGAACGTGGTCCACATCGTCACGACCTCGCAGCGGCCGGCCCTGAAGACGCCGGTAGCCACGTACGCGTTCTTCCGGATCGAGAACGTTCTGTTCGGCGGATTCAAGGCGTACCGGAGGACGGGCAACTTCGACATTGCCACGGCCGAAAAGGCGCTGTTCGACACGCTGTACTTCTCCGCTCGCAAGGGCCGGCGGTTCGCGTTCCTGCCGGAGGTCGGACTGCCCGCCGGGTTCTCGTCTCGTGAGGTCGAGCGCTGGATAGCACGGATCGGCCATGCGCCGCTGCGGACTGCCGTCCAGCGCCGCTGGGCGCGACTCGCTCATCGCGCTGCGTGGAGCGACGAAGCCGAACGCCGGTCGGCAGAGCTCCGGTCAGGCAAGATCAAGCCTGTACCCGCCGCCAAGGTGAGAGCGGGAGCCCGCGCCCGGCTGCAGTAACGGCGGGACTGGCACCACGAACTGGCACCAACAGCCGCAGATAACGCAGATGGACGCAGACAGCACGGGGTGCAAGTCTGCGTCCATTAGCGAGTTACTGCGGGAATCTGCGGCTATGGGCCTGAGTGGAGTTGAACCACTGACCTCACGCTTATCAGGCGTGCGCTCTAACCACCTGAGCTACAGGCCCCGCTACAATCTACCGCCCGGGCCGCCCAATTACTCCCAGTCCCCGCCCTTGCGGCCCGACCGCCGCCCCTCTTCGTCCCCCTCCCAGCCCTCTTCCATCTCGTCGTAATCCTCATAGTCGTCGTCGTCCGCGTCGTCTTCGTCGAGCTCGTCCAGCTCGTCCTCATCGTACTCCTCGTCCTCCTCGAACTCGTCGGCCTCCTCCTCCTCCTCTTCCGAGAAGCGGGCGAAGATGGGACCCGACGCCGAGGTCTCCCGGGGCCACATGGTGGTTCCTCCACGTAGACGAAAAGGGTTCGAACTCATGCTTCCAGCGCGGCCTTGGCCGCGCGTTGGGCCTTCTTCCGCTCCGAGGCGTCGAGGGCGCGCTTCCGGAGCCGGATGGCGTCCGGGGTGACCTCGATCAACTCGTCCTCCTCGATGTACTCCAGCGCCAGCTCCAACGTCACCTCGCGCGGCGGCTCCAGCCGCAGCGCCTCGTCCGTCGCCGTCGTCCGGATGTTCGAGAGCTTCTTTTCCTTCGTAATGTTGACGTCCATGTCGCCGGCGCGCGAGTTCTCGCCCACGATCATCCCCTCGTACACCGGGTCCCCCGGCTTCACGAACATCTGGGCCCGCTCCTGGAGGTTGAAGATGGCGTACGCCACCGCCTCACCCTCCCGGTCGGCCACCAGGACCCCCCGCTTCCGCCCGGCCAACGACCCCGCCCAGGGCCCGTAGCGCAGGAATCTGTGGTGCATGATCCCCTCGCCGCGCGTTTCCGTCAAGAAGTCCGAGCGGAACCCGAACAGCCCCCGGGCCGGGATCTCGAACCCCAGGCGGGTCTTGCCCTGCCCCGAGGGCCGGAGCTCGGTGATGGCACCCCGCCGGGGACCCAGCTTCTCGATCACGATCCCGACCATAAGGTCGGGCACCTCCACCACCAGCTCCTCGTACGGCTCGAGCCGCCCCTCCGGCCCCTCCCGGTCGATCACCCGCGGCCGGCTCACCTGGAACTCGTAGCCCTCGCGCCGCATGGTCTCCATCAGGATACCCAGGTGCAGCTCGCCGCGGCCCGAAACGGTCAGCGTGTCCGGGCGATCCGTGTCCTCCACCCGGAGTGCCACGTTTCGCTCCAGCTCCCGCATCAGCCGCTCGCGCATCTGCCGCGACGTGACGTACTTGCCCGCCAGCCCGGAAAACGGGGAGTTGTTCACCGAGAAATCCACCGAAATAGTGGGCTCCTCCACCGCGATCCCGGCCAGCCGCTCGGGGTGCTCGGGATCCGTGATCGTCTTCCCGATCTCGATGCCCTCGAGCCCCGCGATGGCCACGATGTCGCCCGCCCGGGACTCCTGCACCTCGACCCGCTCGAGCCCGTCGAACCCGTAGAGCCGCATGACCCGGGCCCGCTCCCCCTCCGTGGGGTCGGACATGCCCGGTTCCCCCAGGGGGAGCATCAACACCTCCTGCCCCACCCGCATCACCCCCCGCTCGATCCGGCCGATGGCGATGCGCCCCACGTAGGGCGAGAAGTCGACCGTGGAGATGAGCATCTGGAGCGGTCCCCCGGCATCCACCAGGGGCGCCGGAATGGCGGACAGGATCGTCTCGAAGAGTGGAGTCAGATCCCCGGGCCACCCTCCCGCGGCTTCGCTGACCGCCTGACCGCCTGACCGCCAATCCGCCATCTCCCGATACGCCACCCCAAACCGCGAGGAGGCATACAGAAACGGCGCGTCGAGCTGCCCACCCTTCGCTTCCAGCTCCATGAACAACTCGAGCACCTCGTTGTGCACCTCGGCCGGCCGGGCGTCGGGCCGGTCGATCTTGTTGATGAGCACGATCGGCTGCAACCCCAGCTCCATCGCCTTCCGGGTCACGAACCGCGTCTGGGGCATGGTCCCCTCGGCCGCGTCCACCAGCAGGAGCACGCCGTCCACCATCCGCAGAATGCGCTCGACCTCACCGCCGAAATCCGCGTGGCCGGGGGTGTCCACGATGTTGATCTTGGTCCCGTGCCACCACACCGCGGTGTTCTTGGACAGGATCGTGATCCCCCGCTCCCGCTCCAGCGGGTTCGAGTCCATCACCCGCTCCTGGACCTGCTGATTGGCCCGGAAAACGCCGGCCTGCCGGAGCATCTGGTCCACCAAGGTCGTCTTGCCGTGATCGACGTGGGCGATGATCGCGATGTTGCGGATCTGCAAAGGATTAGGTCCCGGCTTCTGCGGGCGACAGCTCGGCGTTTGAGGGCGCAGTATAGAAAGGCCCTGGGCAAAACACAAGCGGTCCGTACCGGTCAGTCGGCTGCGGCCGCTTCACGGCAGGAATGGGTGGATTCCAGCTGCATGGTCACGTGGTGGATCCCGAAGCCGGCCATGCGGCGCTCGACGGTCGAGAGCACGTGCGGCGTCCGGGCCGGATCCGCCACCACCGCATGACCGGTCATGGCGACCACGCCGCTCGTCACCGTCCAGACGTGCAGGTCGTGGACCTCGGACACGCCGGGGATGGTCGCCAGCTCGCGCTCCACGGCCGCCAGCGAAATGTGCCGCGGCGTGGCCTCGAGCAGCACGTCCACGCTCTCCCGGAGCACCCGCCAGGCCCCCACCAGCACCAGCAGCGCGATCGCGATCGACACCAGCGGGTCCGCCAGGGTCCAGCCGGTCAGCGCGATGATCGCGCCCGCGGCCAGCGCGCCCACCGATCCCAGGAGATCGCCCAGCACGTGGAGGTACGCCCCGCGCACGTTGAGCGAATGCTCGTGCCCGGCGTGGAGGAGCCGGAGCGCCACGAGGTTGGCCCCCAATCCCAGGGCCGCGACCGCGAGCATCAGGCCGGAGTGCACCTGGGGCGGCGCCCCCAGCCGCCCGATCGCCTGCCACACGATCAGGCCGGCGATGGCGAACAGGGCGGCGCCGTTGAACAGCGCGGCGAAGATCTCCAGCCGCAGGTAGCCGTAGGTGCGTCGAGGCGTGGCCGGGCGCTGCGCGATCCACGCCACGAACACCGCCAGCCCCAGCGACGCGGCATCGCCCAGCATGTGGCCCGCGTCCGCCAGCAGCGCCAGCGAGTTGGCCAGCAGCCCGCCCGCCGCTTCGGCCAGCATGAACACGACCGTCACGGCTAGCGCCAGCTTGAGCGCGCGGGAATGGCGCGCCAGTCGTCCCGTATGGGTGCAATCGGCGGCGGCGACGAGGGGTGGCGGCATGACGGGAAGGTAAGTCGTGAATCGTGAAACGTGAAACGTGAAACGAGGCCTCCGGGAATGCTCGTTTCACGTTTCACGTTTCACGTTTCACGATTCCTAGCGAGCCGGATCGCCAATTCCACCGCCGCCCGGAACGACGACGGATCCGCCACGCCGCGACCCGCGATGTCGAACGCGGTGCCGTGGTCGGGGGCGGTGCGGATGAAGGGCAGGCCCAGGGTCACGTTCACGCCGCGGCCGAAGGCGGCCACCTTGATGGCCGTCATGCCCACGTCGTGGTACGGTGCCAGCACGGCGTCGAACTCCCCGCGCAGCGCGCGCACGAATACCGTGTCGGCCGGAAACGGGCCGGCCGCCCCCAGGGCGCGGGCCGCCGGGGCGAGCACCTCGTCGTCTTCGCGCCCGAACAGGCCGTGTTCGCCGGCGTGGGGATTCAGGGCGCAGACCGCGAGGCGGGGGACCGCGATTCCCCACCGGTCGCGCAGGGCCGCGCGGGTCAACGCCCCGACCGTCTCCACCCGCTCGCGGGTCACCGCCGCCGGCACGTCGCGGAGCGGGAGATGGGTGGTGATCAGCACCACCCGGAGCCGCTCGTCGGTCAGCATCATCGCGACTTGGGCCGCGCCGGCCAGCGCCGCGAGCCACTCGGTGTGCCCGGGATAGGGAACGCCGGCCAGGTGGAGCGCGTGCTTTTCGGCCGGGCCGGTGACGATGGCGTCGACCTTCCCAGCGAGCGCAAGGGAGACGGCGTGCTCGATCTGCGCCTTGACCGCGCGACCGGCGTCGGCGGGTGATTCCGTGAAACGGGAAACGTGAAACGTGAAACGACTGGCGACGGGAGCCCACGTTTCACGTTTCACGTTGAACGTTTCACGAGCATCCGGCGAGAGGACCACGTACTCCGCCCCCTCCGGGGGCTCCGCCATCACCTTCGCGACGATTTCTGGTCCAATGCCACGAGGGTCGCCGGGGGTGATCGCGACGCGCGGGCGCATGCGGTCAG
>Ga0214473_10010988_pt1 | contig 10635 bp, 8 predicted proteins | sample RVTome_7_FD_203509 | JGI IMG/M metagenome (GOLD analysis project Ga0214473, IMG submission 203509) | Soil microbial communities from uranium-contaminated site in the Upper Colorado River Basin, Wyoming, United States - RVT98D197 | ecosystem: Environmental > Terrestrial > Soil > Contaminated >... | reverse complement strand
CGACTTCATCACCTTCCATACGCCTCTTACACCCGAGACGAAGAACATGGTGAACGCTTCCTCCATCGGAAAGATGAAGAAGGGGGTTTTCATAATCAACTGCGCCCGCGGGGCTCTCATCAACGAGGCCGATCTGCAGGCGGCCCTGGAGTCGGGCAAGGTGAAGGGCGCGGCGCTCGACGTATTCCCCGTCGAGCCTCCGCCGCCGGAGACGCCGTACTTCAAGCACCCCAACGTGATCCTCACGCCGCACCTGGGCGCATCGACCACGGAAGCGCAGGAGAAGGTGGCGGTCCTGATCGCCGAGCAGATCTGCGACTTCCTCAAAAAAGGGACGATACGCAACTCGGTCAACTTCCCGTCGGTCTCGGCCGAGCTCCTGCCGACCTTGAAGCCTTACCTTGAGCTGGGCGAGAAGCTCGGCGCCTTTCACGGCCAAATGCTCGATACCCCCCTTAAAGAGATGAGGGTGGAATACGTCGGTGAGGTGGGGAAGCTGGCAACCGCCCCGGTGACGATTTCGATACTTAAAGGATTGCTCCAGTACCAGACCGAGGAGGTCAACCTGGTCAACGCACGCATGGTGGCCGAAGAGCGGGGCGTCAAGGTTACGGAGGCCAAGGTCGCCCGCTCGGAGGATTACACCAGCCTGGTCCGCGTCCATGTCATGTCCGAGAAAGGCGAATCGTCGGTTGCCGGGACCGTATTCGGAACGGCGCCGCGCGTCGTGAGAATCAACTCGTTCCCCATCGAGGCGGACCTTTCGGGAGGGATCCTCATGCTGCAGAACCAGGACGTCCCCGGCGTCGTGGGAAGGGTCGGTACGTTCCTGGGAGAGAAGGGGATCAATATCGCCGGACTTCAGCTTGGCCGTTTGAAGGTCGGCGAGACCGCAGTTTCGCTGATCAGCGTGGACAACCCGGTTCCCGAGCCGGTTCTCAAGCAGCTAAACAAGCTTCCCAACATCACAGCGGCAAAATACCTGACGTTCTAGGAAAGAGGCGAATTCTTGAAGAGCATCATCGTAATCGGCGCACAGTGGGGCGACGAGGGGAAGGGGAAGATCGTCGATATCTACTCGGAGTTTGCCGATACCATCGCGCGTTCGACGGGGGGGAACAACGCCGGGCACACGCTGGTGGTCAAGGGGGAAAAGTTCATCTTCCACCTGATCCCTTCGGGGATTCTCCACCCCGGGAAGAAATGCGTCATCGCCAACGGAGTGGTGATCGACCCGAAGGTCCTGCTGTCCGAGGTCGCAAGGCTCAAGGAGCGCGGCTACCTTAAGGACGACGCGCAGCTCAAGGTCGGGCTCCTGGCCAACATAATCATGCCGTATCACATCGTGCTCGACAGGGTGCGCGAGGAGAAGCTGGGGAGTCGCAAGATCGGGACCACCGCGCGCGGGATAGGCCCATGCTACGAGGACAAGATCGCGAGGACCGGCATCCGGGCATGCGACCTGATCCATCGGGACACGCTTGCGGAGAAGCTCGAGGCCAATCTCGGGATCAAGAATTTCCTTCTTAAGAATTATTACGGCGCGGAAGAGATACCCTTCCAGGCAACCCTCGATGAGTACCTGGGGTACGGGGAGCGGCTCAAGCCTTATCTCATCGACACCTCCAGCTTCCTCAACGAGGAGATCAACCGCGGTGCGAAAGTCCTGTTCGAGGGGGCCCAGGGGACCCTGCTGGACATAGACCACGGCACATACCCGTACGTCACCTCCTCCAACACGACCGCGGGAGGGGCGTGCACCGGGTCGGGGGTTCCTCCGACGAAAATCAGCGGCGTCATCGGCGTCTCGAAGGCATACGCCACCCGCGTCGGCGGCGGGCCGTTTCCGACCGAGCTGTTCGACGAGGAGGGGCAGCGGATCCGGGACCGGGGGAACGAGTACGGCTCCACGACGGGGCGTCCCCGCCGGTGCGGCTGGTTCGACGCTCCCGTGGTTCGTTACGCCAAGCGGCTGAACGGCCTTTCCGGGATCGCGCTGACGAAGCTCGACGTCCTGTCGGGGCTGCAGCGGATCAAGGTGTGCGTCGCCTACGAAATAGGCGGAACGAGGCGCGATGAAGTGCCCCTTCTGCTCGCCGAATTCGAGGAGGCGAAACCCGTTTACGAGCAGGTCGAGGGTTGGAAGGAGGACATTTCCAACGCGAAGGAGTTCGGCGATCTCCCGAAATCGGCGCTGAAGTACGTGCGCCTGCTCGAGGAGCTGTCCGGCGTGGAGATTTCCCTGGTTTCGGTGGGGCCGGAGCGCAACCAGACGATCGTACGCAGGAACCCCTTCCGGGCTTGACACTTCGGGCTCCCGGCCGTTAGCATATTTTGTTTCCGGGGAGCCCATAGCTCAGTTGGTAGAGCATCTGACTTTTAATCAGAGGGTCGCAGGTTCGATCCCTGCTGGGCTCACCAGCGCACTCCATCGCGTCCCCATCGTCTAGTCCGGCCAAGGACACCGCCCTTTCACGGCGGCGACGGGGGTTCAAATCCCCCTGGGGACGCCAATTCTTTCGTTTTGCGTCCCCAGGGGGATTTGAACGCGAGCCCGCGCCGAGCGGTTAGCGAGGAAAAGGGCGACTTTAGGAGCCCGGCAGCGGGCGAAGCAGCCGGAAAGCCAGCCCCACACCCAGACGAAGTGCGCTCCCTGGGGTACCCCGCTTCCTACCCCCGGAGGGGTAAGTGCGAGAACGCACGAGGCTCATCGGTCAAATCCATTTAAATTGCCGCCATTTCTCTTGTTTTGCGTCCCCAGGGGGATTTGAACCGGTGTTATCGGCCGCGACCGCTGATTCCGAAGAATACGCATTGTCGGTGAGGAGCGCGACGATCCAGAGCGCAGCCGGCACCGAAACGACCATTAGTGCCCGGTGAACCGTGGTTTCATTGACGGTGTATTCCGGCACAAGCCACACCGAGCTCACCGCCGTTTCCGCCAGTAGTAGGGAGATGGCTGCAAGCGGCCATCCGAAACATGGCTTGAGTACCGCGCGGAACCGCACCGCTATTGCTGCGGGCAACAACCAGTAAACCATACCCTGATTCCCCGAGCGGAAGAGTGCGTACCAGAAAACGCTCAATGCCTTGGAGTGAATGGAAGTCGAGCCCATCGCCTCGACTGCCCCGGCGTTTTTTGCCCGGCCCGCGATGAGCTTTAAGAGGGGAAAAGCCTCTGATAGACCTACCGCTGCTATCTTTGATGCGCCTGCTGCCGCGACGGCCAGCGCCGCGATTGCAATCGGCAAAACCGGGAAGCGAGTACCACGCCGCCATTCAAGCGCGAGTTGCGAGATGATGACTGCAGCAACGCTGATAGCGACTATTTCTCCTTCTCGCTTCACCATGGCCGCAGCTGCAAGCAGCGCAATCGCGCGGTACGCGTCGCCCATATCGCGCGTCCGCCCGTACTCAATGGAAAATAGAATCGCGGTGCCGATGAAGATCGCAAGGACTGCGTCCCCGTACGTAGAAGTGCAGTTGTAAACGAACAACGGCACGGACAGGAGCCCGAATGCGGATGCCCAGCCGCGCTCCGGGCTGCCCCGGGAGGTCCCCAATCCGATTGCGAGCAGAACGATCGCAATTAGGCTAGTGAGCACGAAGTAGTTGGCGTGGAAGTGATCGACTGTTCCTGTGAACATCCATGCGAAGGCCGGGACGAATGTCGTGACTGGGCCCGCCGTTACGAGGATACCGCGGGCCTCGGTGCCCCACGCGCCGTCGAAAGCGAGTATGGGCGCGAATGCGCGAACGCGTATGCCGTCGTCGGTATGCGTGGGCGTGTTTGCGCCGTGTAGTATAACCACCAGGAGGATAAAAAAGACATAGGCTCCCACCGGAGCAAACACCCACGCCGGGCGCGGAAAACGGCGACCTGAAACGGGGGCATCCTGCCTGGACCTGGCGCGCATCGCGGCCCATGCGGGAAACGGGGCGAGGACTATCGCCGATGCGGCCGGCCAGGAGAAAGGGACGCCCGCGAGAAACCTGAGCGACATCGCACCCAGCGCGAACCAGCCGCTCCCTACGAACCAGGCGAGGGCCATGTCGACAGTTCGCGAAGCGGTCGAGAGGCGCAAGACATGCAGGATTGCAAGGCCCGATGCGCAGATTGCGACAATAGTGAGCGCGAAGGTCATTGTCGTCGGGCGATGAATGCGCGGCGGCCCACTCCGGCCACAGGCCCGAAGCCGGGAGGCAGGGGATCGCGTCCACCGATGTAGACGATTGCGTCCATCTCGTCCAAGCGCAGCCGGCCTATCCCCGAAATGCCCGCGTACGATGTTTCGCCGGGCTTTACAATCCCGCATTGCCGCGGGGCGAGGTTGAAGCACATGGCCTGCGGAGCGAACCAGTCGTCCGGCGCGCCGACGACGCCAACCGTCTCGTCATGACGGATAGTCGCGCGCGCGAGCGAAGCGAGAGCGCCCATCTCGGGAGCGAAGTAGTAGTTGTCGCGGATTCGAACTTCCGGATCGGCGGGAAGCGAGAGGTTCACCGCCGGGACGAGCCGCACTAGGAAATGGGCGTCCTGCGCGGCGACAGCGGCAAGGGCGGCTATGGAAAGCGCGATGCCGGGGTTCCACCTGCGGCGCGCAATCCGGATGCCGGCCAGAGCGACTGCAAAAACGACCACAGCCGAGCCGGCCACTACGTCCGCCAGGAAGATTCCATCCATGACGCTCCACAACGTAGGCGTGAGGAAGTTTATCGTCGTGTGGCCGATGCTCTCGGGGGCCCAGAACGCCGCGCGATCGATAGCCGTCCGTAGCAATTCCGGGTCGCGGGGTGGCGGCCGCACGTGAATTCCGGTTATAGAAAGGCGTGTAGAACCGTCGAACAGGAGAACGGGCCGTGACCTGTAAGTCCATTTGTCCGACTCCAGCAGATCAAAGCGAAGCCGTGCCGTGCCTCGGGGAATTGCGCTGTAGCGGAACGGCGGCTCCCCCATTCCGGATTCCGATGCCCGGTAGACGTTCAGCATACCGTCGGAGACGCATTCGAGTTCGATCTCCACTGCTCCCGGAAAAGGCAGGAGCAGGAATGCCCGTCCATCGACGTCGATCTCGATGCCGCTGGGGACGCGCGTGAGAGGCACATTCGACAGCGTTGTCGACTTCGAAAGAGAAACGAGCGCGTCGAGCGAGACCTCCTGCGCCGGAGGAAACGGCACCGCCATCCTGAGCGCGACGAGCGCCGCTGCGGCGCCTCGGCGGATCGAACGTCGCATGGAGCGATCCTGCGGGGGCCGCCCAGTCGCTTCCCAGGCTCCGAAGTACGGAGCTTCTTTCCCTTGAGAATCGCCGGAGTTCACGCCGCGGGGTTGCACAAACGGTCACCTCTCGCATATCCTACCTTACCAGTTCCCATGTGCGATATGCCAATTGCCTGAAGCAGCTGATTTTCTGCGGCCCGAAAGTCTCCTCCGGTCCGGCTACAAGGACTGCGTCCTTTGCGAAGTAGAGCGCAAGGGGGAGGAAAAGAGGTGCCTTCGTTGTTCGGGGAGAGTGGACCAGCGCGACCGCCTCCTCTGGGAGATAAACCGCGCGAGGATCCGCCGCATCGCGACGAAGCTGTCCCTAGTCTTTCCCGGCGTCGGGCATTTCTACTGCGGCCGCTTCCTGCAGGGGGCCTTCTGGGCATCGCTCATCCCTTTGAGCATCGGACTGACATTCAGCATCTGGCAGGGGCCCTCCGGCGGCCACGCGATCCTGCTGCTGGCGTTTGCGCTGATTTATTACCTTGCCTGGGTCGACGCGGGCCGCGGCTTCCGGGAAACGGCGGCGCCCTGCCAGGACGCCTGCCCGTCTCACATAAATGTGCCCGACTATATCGCCCTCGTGCGTCTGGGACGCCCGCTCGAGGCGCTCGCCCTCGTCCACGACAAGCTCCCCTTTGCCGCGTTCTGCGGAAGGGGGTGCCCGCATCCATGCGAGCAGGTTTGCGTCAGGAACGAATTCAACGCCCCGATCTCGATCATGGCGATCAAGCGCTACCTGGCCGACATCGGATACGCCGCCGGGGTATCCCCCTCGCCGGGGGCGGGCGGATCCATCCCGTCGCCGGGTGTGGCGATCATCGGCGCGGGTCCGGCCGGACTTTCCGCGGCCGATACGCTCGCGCGCCTTGGGTGCCGAGTCACCGTGTTAGACGCAAACGCCGAGCCCGGAGGGATGATGCGTTACGGCGCACCCGGATTCCGATTCCCCCGCGACGCCGGGCTTTGTGACCTCCGCATTATCCTCGCAAGAGGGGTCCTTTTCCGTGGGAACGAACGGTTCGGCCGTGATTTCACTCTTGCGGACCTGGGCCGCGAAGGGTTCGACGCCGTGCTGCTGGCGGTCGGGGCGGACGAACCGATTCGGCTGCCGGGGGCAGGAGGGGAGAAGGAAGGGTTCCTGGACGCGCTGACTTTTTTGTCCCGCCTTGCGCGCGGGGAGCTGCATCCGATCGGCGGCAGGGTGGTGGTCATCGGGGGCGGGGACGTCGCGGTCGATGTCGCGCGGTGCGCGTTACGCCTGGGGGCGCAGGACGTGAAGATAGCCTGCCTTGAATCCCGCGAGGCCATGCCCGCCTCTCCGTGGGAGGTGGAGGACGCAGTCGCGGAAGGCGTCGGGATTCTGCCATCGACCGCCGTAAAGAAATTCCTGGTTCGCCAGGGGCGCGTCGCAGGGTTCGAGGCGCTCCGGGTTGACCGGATCGAGTTCGGCGAGAAGGGCGGCATCGTGCCACACACGGTTCCGGGCAGCGAGTTCGAAGTCGGAGCCGACTGGATCGTCATGGCCATAGGCAGCGGTCCCGGCAAGGAGTCCATTCCCGCGTCCGCCGAAAGGAAGGCGCTCGATCCCGGACACCATGTTTATCGATTGATTTTTCGGGAAAAGGAAACTAGAATTCCCGCCTATGCGTGCGGGGACTGCGTGCGCGGTCCCGGGACGGTCGTCGAGGCATCGGCGTCGGGGAGGGCGGCCGCCCTGAATATCTACGAGCATCTCTGCGTCCAAGAAGTCAGGAAAGCGCGGTTCGTGGACAACTTCCGCCGCGCGGGCGAGCCCCAGCTCCCCGACCGGCCCGAATGGCGGGTTAGAAGCGAAGCGCCGAGGCTTCCACCGGAAGAAAGGCGGCGAACTTTTCAGGAGGTCGAAAAGAGATTGACCGACGAAGACGCTCACCACGAAGCGGAACGCTGTGCACGGTGCAATCTCTGGCTATAAACCAACAAGGGAGGGGGTGAGTACGGATGAAGAAGTTCGCAGCTTTCATGGCGATCGTCCTGGCGGTGACGTTCTCCGCGGGCCTGGTCATCGGAGCAAGCGCCCCGGACAAGGTCACCATCAAGGAGATCCAGAAGTCGAAGGCGCCGGTGGTATTCGACCACAAGGCGCACGCGACTTCGAGGGCCAAGGCCTGCAAGGATTGCCATCACAAGAACGAGGCCGGCAAGGAGGAGAAGTGCTCCAACTGCCACAAGGCCAAGACCGAAGGCAAGGTGGTCGAGCTCAAGGAGGCTTTCCACAAGACCTGCAGGGACTGCCACAAGAAGATGGCGAAGGGGCCGACCAAGTGTGACGACTGCCACAAGAAGTAACCGGCTCCACGGACCGGATGAGGGGAAGGGCGGGAGGTCCCCGTCCTTCCCCGTTTTAAATTGACTATTCCCCCTCCTTTGTGTTATCTATTATCGATTTTGGCATAAAATTTTCGCCCATTTCCCGAAGGTGAACCCCCATGGCGGACGATAAGCGCGCCCAATCCACGATGGACAAGGTGTGGAATTTCTTCATTTCGCTGAAACTGGCGATCACCGTCCTGATAATCATGGCCGTGGCCTCGATCTTCGGGACCATCATCGAACAGAACCAGCCCATCGAAAAGTATCGCCAGTTCTACAGCGACGCCACCATCCGGATGCTGGACGCGCTGAACCTGTTCGACATGTACCACTCCTGGTGGTTCCTGCTCCTCCTTGTCCTGTTTACCGTCAACCTGACATGCTGCACCCTGGACCGGCTGCCGAGGGTCCTTAAAATTGTCCGGAACCCCAAAACGACGCTCGACGACAACCTGGAGAAGAGCCTGGGCCTGGTGGACCGGTGGAAGAAGAAGGGGAACATCGATGCATGGGCGGACAAATACGCGGAGGCCATGGGAAAGATCATCGGCAAGCCCCTGGTGACGAAGAGCGGCGAAGAGATCCATCTCTATGCCGAGAAGGGCGTCGTCTCGCGGTTCGGCGTCTACGTGACCCATACCTCCATCGTGATCATCTTCATAGGCGCGATCGTGGGCAACGTGCTCGGCTTCAAGGGATTCGTCAACATACTGGAGGGGCAGTCGGTACGGCAGATATCGACGCCCAGCGGCAACAGGGCGATCGACCTAGATTTCGCGGTGCGGTGCAACAAGTTCTCGCTTACCTTCTACACGGACTCGCACGGGCACCAGACCCAGCAGCCCAAGGAATACGCATCGGATCTCAGCGTCATCGAGAACGGCCGGGAGGTTCTCCGCAAAAGGATCGTCGTCAACGACCCTCTCCAGTACAAGGGGATCTGGTTCTACCAGTCGAGCTACGGCCAGGCCGGATCGGCAACGGCGCAGGTTACGGTGCATGATGCCGGGGGCGCACCGGTGACGACCGTCCAGCTCTACGCCGGGATGCCGGTGGAGATACCAGGATACGGGAGCATCACCGGAATGGATTTCCAGCAGAATTTCCAGGGGTTGGGGCCCGCTCTATTGTTGTCCCTGGAAAAGCCGGGGCAGCCGGCGGCCCAGATATGGCTGCCGCAGGGCCGGCCGGATCATGACCGGCAGCGCAAGGACAGGTACTTCTTCTCCTTCGGCGGCCTGAATCAGGCTTTTTACACGGGCCTCCAGGTGGCGAAAGACCCCGGCGTGAACGTCGTCTGGGTGGGGTGCACGCTGATGGTAGTGGGCATCCTCATCGCCTTCTTCATGTCGCACCAGCGGCTCTGGGTGCGCCTGTCTCCATCGGCGGACGGCCGCGTGGAGGTGGTCCTTGCCGGCTCCGCGAGCAAGAACAGGCTTGTCTTCGAAAAGAAGTTCGAGAAAATCCAGGGCGACCTGAAGGCGATCGCGGTATAATTTTTTTAGAGCATTTCCATTCCAGATGCTGCAACAGGAGCTGCCCGAGCCATGCTGAATGTACGCCTCTTCGACCTGACGACCCTTCTGTTCGGCGCCGCCTCCGTGAACTACGTGGCGGCCCTTTACGGCAAGAGAGACACCCTGGCGCGCGTGGGCACGTGGATCTGCATAGCCGCCGCTATAGTCTCCACCGCCGCGATCGGCGTGCGGTGGGCCGAGTCTTACAAAATGGGGATCGGCCGGATCCCGGTCACGAACCTGTACGAGTCGCTCGTGTTCTTCGCCTGGTCCGTGAACCTCTTCTACCTCTTCGTCGAATGGAAATACAGGAACCGCACTTTCGGCGCTTTCGTCATGCCGATCGCGTTCCTGACGATGCTGTTCGCATTCACGAACGAGAGCAGCATCCAGCCGCTGGTCCCGGCGCTCCAGTCCTACTGGCTGCACGCCCACGTGATAACCTGCTTCGTCGGCTATGCGGCATTCGCCGTTTCGGCCGGCGTCGCGACGATGTACCTCATCAAGGCCAGAAAGGAAGAAGCGAAGGAGGATGGGGGGGTGGTCGGGCTCTTTCCCACAAGCAAGATCCTGGACGACCTGGTTTACAAGGCCATCATATGGGGATTCCCGTTCCTGACCGCCGGAATCATCACCGGCGCCGCCTGGGCGAACTACGCCTGGGGTACCTACTGGTCCTGGGACCCCAAGGAGACCTGGTCGCTGATCGTGTGGCTCGTCTACGCCGCGTTCCTGCACGCCAGGATAACCCGCGGCTGGCACGGCAAGCGCGCCGCCATCCTTTCGATCGTGGGCTTCCTGGCGACCATCATGTGCTACCTGGGCGTCAATCTCGTCCTCTCCGGGCTGCATTCCTACGGCGGCTCTTGATCGGGGGGCGGGCAAAGCCAGTCCATCGGCCGCACAGGCAGGGATGAAGAAGAGACTCATCGCGTTTTTCCTCACGGCTGCGGGGGCAGGTGCGCTCCTGGCGGCCGGCATTTACCGGGAGGAAATCGGCGAGGTTCTGTTCAACGCCGCGATGCTTTGACTTTCCTGCATCGGGGTCGGGTGACCCCGTGAAATTCCTGAAGCGAAGAATCTTCCAGGCGCTGGGAACGGTTCTTCCGAACTCCTACTTCCAGGCGTTTTCTCTTTCCATCGCCAACGGGGCCGCCAGGATCACGCCGTCTCTTTACCAGGGGCGGCTGAAAGGCATCTGCACGCCGCTCCTTAACTGTTACGCGTGCCCATCCGCGCTGTTCTCCTGCCCGATCGGCGCAATGCAGCATTTCATGGTGACGGGGAGCTTCCCCTACTACGCTGCGGGAACGCTTTCGGTCATCGGAGCGTCGGTCGGCCGCATGACGTGCGGCACCCTATGTCCCTTCGGGTTCATGCAGGACCTCCTCTACAAGTTCAGGGGATGGAAGCTATCCATACCGGACTGGACGCGTTATATCCGGTATGCGGTGCTGGCCGTCCTCGTTTTCATCGTCCCTTATCTCACCCAGGAGAACT
>Ga0214473_10010987_pt1 | contig 10635 bp, 5 predicted proteins | sample RVTome_7_FD_203509 | JGI IMG/M metagenome (GOLD analysis project Ga0214473, IMG submission 203509) | Soil microbial communities from uranium-contaminated site in the Upper Colorado River Basin, Wyoming, United States - RVT98D197 | ecosystem: Environmental > Terrestrial > Soil > Contaminated >... | reverse complement strand
GCGCTACTGCTCCTCGGAGGCTTCCCGCAATCGGCGTGGCCGCAGCAGCCACGGATTCACTACGTCTACGACGACTTGGGGCGGCTCGTGGGTGTCGTCGATCAGGACGGGAACGCGGCAACTTACACCTATGATGCGGTTGGGAACATGCTCGCCATTGGCCGTCACAATGTGGCGGACACGTCGGGACCCGTCGCCATCACGCTTGTCGCTCCCAACAAGGGTAAGGTCGGGACCGCTGTGTCAATCTTCGGACGAGGCTTTAGCGCGGAAGCGGCACAAGACGTCGCTTCCTTCAGCGGAGCAATCGCGACAGTCACCGCTGCCACTCCGAACAGTCTCACCACATCGGTCCCACTGGGGGCGTTGACCGGCGCGATCACGGTGACGACCCCCCTCGGGACCGCGACGTCCCCTGAGCCGTTTCGGGTGCTGGGACTCCTCACCGTCAGCCCCGCGGGCGCGGTGCTGGCCCCGAACGGGACACAACAGTTCACGGCGCTTGAAGGCGCAAGCCCGACGACTGAGGTAACCTGGGCTGTGAACGGGATCATCGGCGGCTATGCCACGGTCGGGACGATCTCGGCAGTAGGCCTCTACACTGCCCCGGCCACGATCCCCGTGCCCCCGACGGCCACAGTCACCGCGACTCTTCAAGACGACGCGACCATCACCGCCTCGGCGACGGTCGCGATCCTTGAACCGCAACCATTGGTTCTCGCCGTGCAGCCGGTCAGCGTCGGCATCGCCGCCCCAAGCTTCTTCTCGGTGAACAGTCTCGTGGCGCCCGCGGTTAGCGTCCGCGTCTCGCCATGAACTGTCTGGGGTCGGCCTTTAGCCGACTTATTTCGAGTGGAGGCTAATCCCTCTAATGAAATGGCTCTTATCGAGGCGTTCTGAAGAAGGAGATCGGTCATGAAGAAGAACCGGGGATTCGCCTTGGCTGCTATGGTCGCGCTCGCGCTCGGGGCCGGCTCTGCATTCGCGCAGACTCTCAACAGTGGGAGCACGGGCGCGGACGGCGCGTTCAACCCGACGAGCAACACCACGCTGGCGCTGCCCCCTGATGGAGTGTTCAACTTCACAACCATCAACATCCCGGCCGGTGTCACCGTGACTTTCACTCGCAACACGACCAACACCCCGGTCACAATGCTCGCCAGCGGGAATGTGATGATTGCTGGTACCATTGACATTATCGGAGCATCGGGTGGCGGAGCAACCGTGGGAACTGGACTTGGTAGCAACGGTGGAACCGGCGGCGCCGGCGGATTCGATGGCGGCGCGGGCGGGAACGGTGTCATCTCCAACACTGGTGGATCGGGCCTAGGCTTCGGAGGGGGTGGGGGTGCAACTATCACTGATCTAACCTTCACTCCAACTCATGGACTCGGAGGAGGCGGGGGTGGGTTTGCTGGCACAGGCGCGGATGGAGGTGTACGTAGCGGGAGCGTCACGGCTCTCGGAGGAGCGCCATATGGTACGCCGATCCTGCTCCCGATCATTGGGGGCGCAGGCGGCGGGGGAGGCGGCGCGCCCTCCGGGTTCACTGGGGCGGGCGGCGGTGGCGGGGGTGGTGCCCTACTCATCGCGGCGTCAGGCACCATCACGTTGACTGGAAACCTGCTCACTCCGGGAGGGCGTGGTGGAAACCACAATCCTTCTTTCACCAGGCCCGGGGGAGGTGGTGGCGGAAGTGGTGGAGCGATTCGACTAGCAGCGACGACGATCGCGGGCAATGGAGGCACGATCAACGTATCCGGCGGAGCCGGGGGGTCCGGAAGTCAAGTGTTCGCCATAGGAGGCGGGGGCGGCGGCGGCCGCATTCGGATTGAGGCGTTTAACAACACCACGACGATCAATTTCGCCGGGGCGGGGCCATCGGTGGGTCCACCAGGGGTGGTGGCGCTCCAGAATGGGCCAAGCTTGCGGATCGCATCCGGAGCTGGGGTGACGGCGCCTGCTGCGCCAACAGGCTCATTCACTGTGCCGGACATCTTGGTGCCGGCCGGGACACCCAACCCGATGCCTATCATTCTCGCGGCCTCGAACATCCCGCTGGGTACGACGGTCAGTGTGAAGGTCACGCCGCTGACCGGGGGGACCAACTCGGCAGTGAGCAGCCCTCTCGCAGGCACCGTGGCGGCCTCGACCGCGTCTGCCAGCGTGACCATCCCGACGGATCAAACAAGTGTAATCAGCGCTTCGGCAACGTTCACACTCACGGCTCTCCCTGGCGCAGGGCCGCTGTATGCAGCGGGCGAAGAGGTTGACCGAATCCAGGTCACGGCCGTCCTCGGTGGCCGATCGACGATCACGTATATCACGGAATCAGGCCGCGAGGTGCCAGCGGACGGCCTACTTGACCGGCAACTCGTCGATCACATAAGGCGCTAGATCGAGGCACAGGCCCCAGAACCGCAACGAAGGTTCGATAGGCAGATGCAGAAGAGACTCGCTATGAGATCAAACGTCTCATCAATGGGTTGGCGACCCGGACTCACCGTCCTCGCGCTGGTCCTTGTGGGCCTTGCGTTGCTCAGACCATACGGCGCGGAGGCCCCCGACCCTCCGCTCACGGCCCTCGCCCCTTTCGAGGTCTTCGTCGAGAATGTGCGGTCCCCTCGATACCTCGCCGCCGATCCAGAAGGCCGACTGCTGGTCTCTGAGGCGCAGCCCGGCCAGGTCCTCCGGATCGCGCCCGACCGGACAGTGAACATCCTCGTCGACGACCTCAAGGACCCGGAAGGGCTCGCTGTCGATTCGGCCGGGGCCGTCTTCGTCGCGGCGGACCGCCAGCACGGACCGGAGGGCCGCGATCAGCGTGGGATGATTCTGCGCCGCGATCCCCAGACGGGGGCCCTCGCCGTCGTGGCCAACGATTTCAAGTCTCCTAGAGGGCTTGCCAGGGAGACTGACGGGACACTTCTGCTCACCGCCCAGGGACGGCGGGGCGAGCCAACTGAGCGAGGGGTGCTCTACGCGATTGGCCCGTCGGCGCAAGTCTCGCTCGTCGCCGATGAGTTCAAACAGTTGCAGGGGGTCGTTCCCGCTCCCGATGGGGCGCGCCTCGTGGCTGCCGAGCAGTTCGAGCACCGGCAGGAGCGCATCAACGGCAGTCTCTTCCGCGTCGACCCGACCGGGCACGTGAGCGCGCTGATCACGCACCGGCTCAGGGACCCGTTCGGCGTCGCGCGCGATTCGGTGGGAGGTGTGTACCTCACCGGGATACAGACCGGAACACCCGGCCCCGATCTCAGGATCATCCTCAAGCGCCGGCCGGACGGCCAAGAGGTCGTCTTCGCCCAAGGGCTCGATGCGCCGCGAGGCCTCGCTCGTGATTCGCAGGGGCATCTCTATCTGGCGGAGGCGGGGAAGCGGCGCATTCTGAAGTTCACAGCCCCGGCCGCGCCGACGCTGGACCCGTCCCCAACCCCCGTCACGAATCAGGCGACGTTTCCGCTCACCGGAACGGCGGAGCCAGGCGCGCTCCTCACCGTGCTGGGCGGGGCGTCGATGGCGACGGGCTTCGCCGACGCCACAGGCCGCTTCACCCTCACCGTGCCCCTCGGCACGAACGCGAGCAACGCCCTGGAGCTGTTCGCGACCGCCCACGGGGGCGATGGGCTAACCTCCGCCTCCGCGAGTGCAACGGTGACACACGACGACCTCATCCCCAGCGTGGCCCTGACGAGCCCGGCCTCGGGTGGCCTGCTGCGGGGGAGCGTCCCGCTCACGGCGACCTCGACGGACCTGAACGGCCTCGGCCTCCTCACCGTGAAGGCAGACGGGACAACCCTCGCCGCGGGTAACACGTCGCCCCTCACGACTCACCTCGACACGACAGGCCTCGCCGATGGCCCCCATACCCTCGGAGCGACCGCCCGTGATCGGGCCGGCAACGAGGCGAGCGCCGCCATCGCCATCACGAGCGACAACACGCCACCCGCCCTCGCCATCACTGCCCCTGCTCCCGGGAGTGCCGTCCCGACAGGAACCCCCACCCTCAGCATGACCTTCAGCGATACCACCAGCGGAGTCGATGTGAGCACGTTCCGCGCTACCCTCGACGGGGCAAACTTGACCGCTGCGTTCGTCGTCACCTCGACCAGGGCGACCGCGACGGTCTCGACCCCGCTCGCCGCGGGGCCGCATACCTTGCAAGTCAGCATCGCGGATCAGGCGAGCAATGTGAAGACTGCGAGCGCCCTCTTTACCGTCTCCACCGGCCCTGACTTCGCGCTGACCGCCGCGCCCACGACCGGAACCGCGATCCAAGGGACCGGGATCACCTTCCACGTGACCGTCATACCGGTCAACAACTACGCGAACCTCGTCAACCTAGTCACGAGCGGCCTGCCGGGTGGAGCCGCCGCTACTTTCACACCGCCACAGGTCGCCCCCGGGGCGGGTTCGACGCTTGCGATCACGGCGCCTGGATCGCTCGCCCCGGGCACCTACCCGTTCACCGTGAACGGCACCGGTCTCGTCAATGGCACGCTCACAAGTCGGTCCGTGACCGCGGCGCTCGCGGTGCTCCCGGCAGGGCCCACCGCGCTCGGCGGGCGGGTCGTCAACACTGAGGAGCAGCCGCTCGCGAACGTCACGGTCCGCCTCGGCGCGCTCACGACGCTGACCGATGGGGGCGGCAATTTCCTCCTCTCAAATCCGCCGGCCGGGCCACAGGTTGTCCTGATATACGGCTCGACCGCCTCGACGCCGACGGTCAGTTACCCGACCATCCCCGTCACAGTGACGATTCAGCTAGGGCAGGTCACGCCGCTCGGCTTCACGCCGCACCTCCATGCGCAGCCAGTGACGCGGACCGTCCCACTCACACCGGGCCAGGCCACCACCGTGACCGATCCAGCGATCCCCGGCTTCGCCGTGCAGATCCCGGCCGGGGTCACCATCATCGGCTGGGACGGGCAGCCGAACACACAACTCGGGATGCGGCTGGTGCCCCCCGACCGCTCCCCCCTCCCACCGCTGGAACTTCCCCCGGGTCACACCGCCGGGCCGCTCTACATGTTCTACTTCGGGAAGGTGGGGGGTGGGACGCCGACGGCCCCGGTGCCCATCGTCGGTCCGAACGACCTCGGCGCGTTGCCTGGGGAGCGCGTGGATCTCTACTTCTACGATGAGGCCCCCGACGGGAGCCGGCCCAACCAGTGGGCGAAGTACGGCACGGGGACCGTTTCTGCGGACGGGACACAGATCATTCCGGACCTCGATCCGGCCACCGGGAAGCCCTACGGCATGCCCCGCTTCTGCTGCGGGGGCTGGCGGGCGGTCGTCCCGCCGCCGCCCCCTCGGGCCGACCCGAACCTCGTCGCGCCGGGAACGTCTCCTGGGGGCACGAAAGGCGGCGAACCAGTCGATCTGGCCACCGGGCTCTTCACCCTGGAGAAGACTGATCTCGTGTTGCCTGGCCGCCTCCCCCTGGTTCTCACCCGCAGTTACCGGAGTGGGGACACGCAGGTCGGCCCCTTCGGGATCGGCGGGCGGCATGCCTATGACGCCTTCCTGGTCTTCCCGACGACCACCGCCACGGAGCAGTTGATCCTGGTCCTGCCGGATTTGACGCGCTACGCCTTCGCGCGGCAAGTCGATGGGAGCTTCCGGAACGCGACTGACCCCGCCATGCAAGGAGCAGTCGTCACCCTCAGCGGCGGCAACCGCGTGCTGACGTTCAAGGACAAGACCGTGTGGACCTTCGACGGGAACGGACGACTCATCAGCCAGCGGGACCGGAACGGGAACACCATGACGATCAGCCGGGATGGGCAGGGGCGGGTGACGACGCTCACCGAGCCCGCCGGACGCCAGTTCACCTTCAGCTACAGCGGAACCGGACTGCAGGTCAGCCAAGTGTCTGACCCAATTGGGCGCACGGTCCGCTACGGCTACGATGGCGCCGGGCGCCTGAGTAGCGTTACGGACCCTGCGGGGGGCGTCACGAGCTACACCTACGATGCGAGCCACCGCCTGCTCACCATCACGGACCCCCGCGGGATCACCTTCCTCCGCAACGAGTACGACATCGCAGGCCGCGTCAGCCGACAGACCCAGGCCGATGGCGGCACGTGGACCTTCGCCTACACCCTGACCAGCGGGGTCATCACCGAGACCCGCTTGACGGACCCGCGAGGCCACACGACGACCTACCGGTTCAACACCAGGGGCTATCTGATCGGCCAGACGGACGCCCTAGGACAGGCCACGACCTTCGAGCGGGCAGTTGGGACGAATCTGCTGCTGAGCACGACCGATCCCCTGGGGCGGGTCACCCGCTTCACCTATGATGGCAACGGCACCGTCGCGACGATCACCGACCCCGCCGGGAACGTCCGGGCCTTCACGTACGAGCCGACCTTCGGCCGGCTCACTGCCGCGACGGATCCACTCGGGCACACCACCCGCTTCGGGTACGATGGCGCGGGGAACCTCACGACGATCACCGACCCCCTGGGCGCCCTGACGCAGATCGCCTATAATGGGTCCGGGCAGCCGGCTTCCACCGGCGACCCATTGGGGAACACGACCCGCTTCGACTATGATGCCTCCAGCAACCTGAGTACGATCACCAATCCCCTGGAGCATTCCATTACCCGCGATTATGATGCGGCGGCTCGCCTGACGCGGCAGATCGACTCCCGGGGGAAGGCGACGACCTTTGTCTATGACGCACTGAACCGAATGACCCAGCTCACTGACGCTCTCGGCGGCGTGACCCGCTTTACGTACGACCCCAATGGTAACCTCCTTGTCGCCACGGACGGTCGTGGCAACTCGATCACCCACGAGTATGATAGTATGGGCCGCCTCAGCCGGCGGATCGACCAACTGGGGAGAGCTGAGACCTCGACCTACGATGCTAACGGCAACCTCGTGCACACGAGCGACCGCAAGGGGCAAACGACGACCTTCACGTACGATGCGCTGAACCGTCGGACCCGGGCGACCTACGCAGATGGCAGCGTGGCAACCTTCATCTACGACGCAGCCGGGCACCTCGTGCAGGCCGACGACACCGCCGACCCGCTCCGGCCGATCCAGCTCACCTACGATCCTCTCGACCGGCTCATGGCGGAGACGACCGGGATGGGCACGGTTGCTTACCAGTACGACGCCCTCGCCCGCCGGACCCAGTTGCAAGTCAACGACCTTAACCCCGTCACCTACACCTACGATGCCGTGTCGCGGCTGCACAACATCACCCAAGCGCCGCTCAACCCTGTGACAATCGACTACGATGCTGTGGGTCGCCGAACGCGGCTTACGTTGCCCAACCAAGTCTCCACCGAGTACCAATACGATGTTGCCTCGCGCCTGACCGCGCTCATCTACCGGAACGCCACGGGCCTCCTCGGCGACCTGACCTACGCTTACGACCCCGCTGGCAGCCGGACCGGGGTGGGCGGCTCCTTCGCCCGGACGCTGCTGCCCGATCCGGTCACCGCAGTCACCTACGATCCCGCCAACCGCCAACGCACCTTCGACGATAAAGCCATGGCCTTCGACGCGAACGGGAATGTTACCAGCCTGACAGATTCAACTGGAACCACCACTTTCACCTGGGACGCCCGCAACCGCCTCTCCGCAGTCACCGGGCCAGGGCTCATGGCGAGCTTCGCCTACGATAGCACGGGACGCCGCGTTCAGAAGACGGTCAACACCGTGACCACTCAGTTCCAGTATGATCGAGGGAACCTCGTCCGAGAACTTGTGGATGGTCGCGAGATCCGTTACCTACACAGCCTCCGACTGGATGAGACCTTCTGTCGCCTAGAGCCAGAGGGCGAGTCCTACTATCTTGCTGATGGTCTTAGCAGTACCGTCGCTCTCGTGAATGCCAGCGGCACCCCCAGTACCACCTACACCTACGAGCCCTTCGGGCGCACAGCGACTGCGGGGGCCCCGAGCGGTAATCCACTTCAATACACAGGGCGAGAAAGGGAGCCCGCTGGGCTGTATTATTATCGTGCCCGCTACTTCGCGCCCCCGCTGGGGCGATTTCTGGCAGAGGACCCCATCAAGATCGTGGGCGGGAGTCTCAATTTCTACGCCTACGTGAAGAATCGTCCGCTGAACTTCACCGACCCCACAGGTTTACTCCTTCTTGATTGTACGAGGCCAGTGCAGGGCAGACTCGGAAGATGGGGAGCGTCGCACCGCTTTATTTGGAGAGATGGGAGGACATATGGCTTCTGCTCGCAGGGGCAAGATCTCCGACTGTTTGGACCTGGTGGAGCCTGTCCGGCCGAACCACCCGATGTCGTTCAACAGCCAACGACCGCCTGCCAAGGAGTCACGACAGATTCACTCACCGAGCGGTGCGTGGAGAAGGTGGGGCAGGACCTCATGATAGATGCAGATCCCCCCGGGTACAGCCTCAGGACGTTCAATTGCCAGGATTGGGCAACCGAGGCATTCCATCGATGCGGGCTGAATCGACCCATGCAACAGGTGCCGGGAATTCTCCGCCTCCCGCTACCAACAGAGGCTCCTATTGCCCCTTAGGAGGCAACCTTGTCCAGAGTCTTTTCCCTTGGATGGCGACGAGCTATAGGCGTAACGGCGATGGTCTCGATTGGGACAGTGTCTTGCCTCTTAATGGTCGGCACCGGTCGATTGGATGCTGAGTTCCTCATCCTACTTTTCGGTATGTCTTCCTCAGCCCTGGGTGTAGCCCTCGGGGCTCATCTTATTATCCGAGACCAACTACCTCCACGCTTTGGGAGGCTCGTTGGAGGGTCTCTAGGGGGGGGATTAGCAGGGGCAATATTGTTCGTTATCGGTTTTTCAGCGGGAGCTCTGCTTGCAAATCGAATCGGCGCAAGACCGTCTGAGGGAACAGCGTGGGCAGTAATTTTTCTTCCGTTCTGGGTTTTGTCCTCAGGCGGTTCGGCCGTCTTTGCGCGGTACCTGGTGTGGCCCGTATTGGGGAGTCATCTTCTAGTGGCTGTCGTTACCGGAGGCTTGGGAGCCTTAATTGGAGATAGCCTGATGACACTGATATTGATCCGGCCATTCACGATCGGCCCGCATTTCTTTCACCTACCGGTTGCCATAACAGCCGGATTTGGTGCTCTGGTCGCCAGTGGACTTGCATGGGCGGAGCGCAAGATTTCACCCAGCGACGCTGCTGCTGGCGATCGTCTGCCAACGGACCGAACCTAAGAAAACCTGATTATCAAAACTGAGCCACCTGGGCGTTTCGTCGATGCGGGCTGTATCGATTCCAGCCGCAGGTCCCTGAGGTTTTTCGATCAGGTCTCGGCCCAGATCTACCAATCACCCCTTAGGAGCTCGCCGTGACGACACTCGCATTATTGGGATGGCGGCGCGCCTTTTATGTTGGGCTGCTCGTGTCGGCCGGCACGCTTGCGTGCCTTCTTTATGTTGGGGCAGTCGCTTCGGATCTCCCTGTGCTCCTGCTAGGCATGCTATTCTCTGCCATGGGTGTGGCGCTGGGGAGTCATCTCGTCATCCGAGATCACCTACCGCCCGACTCCGGGCTCTTGATCGGCGGGACCGTGGCGGGAGCCGTCGCGGGAGCCGTGATGTCCGTCGCCGGGCTTCTGGTTGGGGGGACTCTTGCCGAACTCTTCAGCCTGCGACTATCCAAAGAGCTTGGGTGGATAGTTTTCTTCCTGCCGCCGTGGATCGCCTCCTCAGGAGGTTCCGCCATCTTCGCGCGGTATCTTGTGTGGCGTCTGCTGGGGGATCAGATAGTGGTAGACGTCGCTGCTGGAATGGTAGGAGCAATATTGGGAGACTCCCTGATGACATTCCTGGTGATACGGCCATCTACCACTGGTCCGCCTCTGCAGGCACCTGTGACCTGGACTGCTGGACTCGGGGCACTCATTGCTATGGGCCTCGCCTGGGCGGAGCGTCCTTTCTCCCGCCCAAAACCCGAGATCTCAGCGACTTCCAGGGATGATTCCGAAAAGACATGATCTCTCTTGCGCTGCTGGTGACGATGGTTACGATTCCCGCTTCACATCTCTTAGCCGTAGCGGCTGATGCGTTCGTCACGCGCGCACGCTGGTAGCGAGAGTGAGCGTATCCAGTACGACAGCGCAAGACGGACCAGTCCCCAGATCGCGGCCGACGGGGCACCTGGAGCTTTGCCTACACGCTAAACGGCGGGCTCGTGACGCGGACGCGCCTGATCGACCCACGCGGGCAGACGACAACCTACCGGTTCAACACCAAGGGCTACCTGGTCGGCGCTCAGCAGCGGCCACTCTTTGCTCAGGGCGGAGAGCTAGAGCGGGTGCGGGTGGTGGCGACACTCGGCGGGCCATCGCGGGTGACGTACATCACAAGATCCGGCCACGAGGTTGCGACCGCCACTGGGGAGGATTTCCGTTGAGGCCAGCAAAGTAAGCCAGTGCGAGATTGCTTCGGCCCCCGACAGGACGGGGCCTCGCAATGACAGAAGAGGGGCTTTGAACCTGGGGCGACTCCCCGTTGTCTAAGCGATTAAACGGCTAAGTCGCATCTCTCTGCACGTGGGGGCATGCCGCAGAGCCCCGGTAAGGAGGCCGATCATGAAACCTCGTCGCTGGATCCTGCTGCTCCTCTCGTTGGGCGCCGTATCGTTGCTTCTCCCCCTTCGGACCA
>Ga0214473_10010986_pt1 | contig 10635 bp, 12 predicted proteins | sample RVTome_7_FD_203509 | JGI IMG/M metagenome (GOLD analysis project Ga0214473, IMG submission 203509) | Soil microbial communities from uranium-contaminated site in the Upper Colorado River Basin, Wyoming, United States - RVT98D197 | ecosystem: Environmental > Terrestrial > Soil > Contaminated >... | reverse complement strand
GACCGGAGGCGAACGGTTCTTTACGCCGGAGCTTAAGGAGTACGAGTCGATAATTCTAAACGCGCAGGAAAGGACAATCGAGCTGGAGACGGCGATTTTCCGACAGGTCTGCCAGCAGATAGCCGGCGTCGGTGAGCAAATATTATCTTCAGCCAGGGCGCTGGCCGAGATTGATGTCTTTGCCGGCCTGGCTGAGGCGGCAGTCAGGTATAACTATGCCAGACCGGAATTGACTGCTGAGGATGCTATGACCATTAAAGGAGGCCGGCATCCGGTAGTGGAGAGAAATCTGGGCAGCGATGGCTTTATACCTAACGATACCTATCTGTGCAATAAAGATACGCAGCTCATTATACTTACCGGTCCCAATATGGCAGGGAAGTCCACTTACTTGAAGCAGGTGGCATTGATTGTCCTCCTGGCCCAAATCGGCAGCTTCGTTCCGGCCGGTTCAGCTAGTATCGGCATAGTCGACCGCATCTTCACGCGCATCGGAGCCCAGGAAGATTTAGCTGCCGGGCAGTCGACATTTATGGTGGAGATGGTGGAAGCCGCCAATATACTCAACAATGCCACGCCTAAGTCACTGATTATACTGGATGAGATCGGGCGAGGGACCAGCACTTACGACGGGCTTTCCATTGCCTGGGCGGTAGCCGAATTCATACACAACCATCCCAGGCTCAGGGCCAAGACCCTTTTCGCTACCCACTATCATGAGCTGGTGGAGCTGGCCGGCTTCTTGCCTCGAGTCAAGAACTTTAATGTAGCCGTGACGGAGGAGGAAGGCAAGGTTATTTTCCTGCGCAAAGTCGTCCCCGGCGGCGCTGATAAAAGCTACGGCATACACGTGGCACAACTGGCGGGGTTGCCGGCATCGGTGGTGCATCGGGCTGAGGAGGTTCTGGCCGGACTCGAAAACGGACAGACTCAGCAGAAGCAGCGCAAAGCTGTTCGGCTGAAAAAAGAATCGCCTCCGCAGCTGGCGCTGTTCGGGGATAAATCGCCGCTTATCGAAGAAATCAGCCAGCTCGATATCGACTCCATGTCACCCCTCGAAGCCATCACCAGGCTCTACGAGCTAAAGCGTAAGGCAAAAGAAGAGAGTACGCAATAGATTTATGGGTGTTTTAGGTAGCCTGCTGTAATGGAGTTAAAGCGATGGGGTTGGAATTCGACACCACAAGCGGAATGTTGTTTATTTAAATCCACCTATCGATACCAATAAAAATTAGGAGCCCTCGGTTTTATACCCGGGGCTAACCCAGTTGCTTGGTAGTCCTTCAATATATGTCATGACCATGCCAGAAAATTCCGATGATATATCATGGCTTTCACTTAATTCTTCAAGCAAAAACGATTTTAACGTAGGATTATCCGAAGCTGCAATTCGCTCGACGAGATTTTTAATAGATTCGAGTCTTTCCATTTTTCGAGAAATCAGATTTGGTCTCCCTGTTAGCGAATTAAGTTCAAGCATGCGAAGTGTTACTTCAGCTCTTGTATTCCCAGGTAGATTGAAAACGAAGGGCCCAATATGTTGTATTAAATGTTCTACATCATCGATATTAGGATCTAGGAACATGCAACTTGTATCGTAGTATTCTCCCTTACGTCGATTGCACTCGTTGCAAGCAAGGGTCATATTATTCCATTCAAAAATCAAATCTGCTCGTATTGATTTTGGAATCTTGTGTTCGATGTCTCCAGGGCAATTGTGACCAATCTTGCTTTCACAATAGACGCACTTGCCTTTTGTTTCTGAGATAAGGGTTCCCTTTATTTCGGAGTGACGATATTTGTTCTTATTGTTTTCGGAGGGAGCAACTAGTAATGCAGATCCCCACTCTTCTTTTTTCTCAGTAAGAACGTTGGGTTCAGGTAATTTAACTATGTTGCGCATTATCCTCTATAAGCGATGTCAATGATTCAGGAAGTAAAAAGCCCAGGTCATTGATGATTAATTCCTCTTTCAGTTCCTTTAATAAGCCAGAAGTCAGTTCTCTGTTCTTGTATTTTCCCAGAATATTAAGCAACCTGTTTTCTACCCAGATGGGCACTGTAATAGGGACTCCCAAAATCTCTCTTAAGGTCTGATTCGCTGTACCAGAAAGTTCTGCAGTTTCTAGATATTGAGAATTTACACGGCGACTCTCATCAAATACGAGGGCATATACTCTTGCCTCAGGTGAAGACGTAGCTATAAAAGGACTATGTGTAGAAATTATGAACTGGGCATTTGGAAATGCCGCAGAGAGATTGGGCAGTACTTCACGCTGCATACTTGGGTGTAAATGACTTTCGGGCTCATCAAATGTCACTACAAAAATTTCGTTTTTATTGTGCTGGCTATACATAAATATTTGCCACGCTATTCCTACTATAGCACCTATCCCACCAGATGCAGCGTCTAGAGAGAATTCTCCCGTTTGTGTTATGAATACAATATCTGGCATCCTTATCTCAAGTCTTTGAAACCCCAATGACTTAGGTAAAAGTTTTTGCAATATCGATTGAAATTCCTCAAACATGCGCCTATATTCTGGATTCGCAATAACTACTTCACTTCCATATCCGAAAATGGCTAGTGAAATGAGTGATTGCTTAAGTGCAATGCCGGGGTTTTGGGAATGAGTCGGCTTATAATATTCTTGAAGTAAATTATTGTAGGTTTGATAATGTTGTTCACTTGATTGTGGATCAGTTGGTACATTGGTGACTCGATGATATGTAAAAGCCGGTTGATGGGCCGGTATATGTAATCCAAATGTGGTTTGTTGGTTTGAATATTTAGGATTATATTGGGCTTCACCCTGTGGTTGAATCATAAGTTTGCATTCTTGATCATTAGTATATCTAATAGTGCCTACTTCAATACTACCAGGCTTAACATCTAAGTCTGATGACATGGCATCCCATACGTCAGACCATATGTTCTTGCCGAGTTTCTTCGATAACGGGATAAGCGTTGAAATAAATTGAAGATTCCAACCAAAATGTCTACTTAAAATATTTAGAATCGTGGTTTTCCCAGCCCCATTCTCACCAGTTAATATGGTCAGCCTATTATCAAAACTAATATCGACGTTTTTGAATTGTCGCCATCTATATAGTTTTATTTCTGAGAACATTCAATCACCCTATTATTAGTACTAGGTGAAAAATAATATTTGTTATGATATTGAATATTTATTGATGAAATCATAATAATGCTATATACCAAGCATAGTCAAGAGAGCTAAAACTAGTGAATACAAAATAGGAACAGAAATTAAGCTCCGACTGTACGAAGTTGACGCTAAGAACTCATATAGTCAATAATTAGCCCACATTTCAATGAATGTACTAAGGGGCTTTTTCTCAGGCGTTTTTAATTTTCTGCTGTTCGATGCCCTGGTTCTGCTGGGCCTCATCATCTCCTTAAATCTGACCGTTTTAAATCCCGACTTTGTTACCGCTGAACTGGAAAAACTGGACGTCTATTCGACGGTAATCGAACAGGCGAAGACCATGCTGCCCAGCCAGCAGTTTATTAGTGATGAAACGGTAGACGAGCTGGTCTCTGAGTTAAAACCATGGTTTGAAGAGCAGGCTGATGCGGTTATTCATGCCGTCTACGCCTATATTAAGGAAGACCGTGAGCTAAACGTGACTATATCGCTGGAGCCGGTAAGGGACGTGGTAAAGGAAAACATAAGAGAGTCGGTGATTAATTCACTGCCTACCGAGCTTCAGGGCGCTTCACAAAGCCAGATAGATGTTTATATGTCGCAGATATATTCTGGAATCGACAGTATCATACCGTCAAGCTTTGTACTTGATGAGGGGGTTGCCGGCTCGCAGGTAATGACGCAACTTGAGCAGGTTAAACAGATTGTCGGTTATATAGACACCGCATATAAGTCCTTGATTGCCGCTGCTGTCCTACTGGTATTGCTTATCGCCCTGGCGCACTGGTGGCAGCCGAAGCCGATTACACGGTCTATCGGTATCACATTCATTCTGGTAGGCATAGTCTGTATTCTGGTTCCGTTACTGGACTACCTCATTATCCAGGTTCTCAGTCAGGTTATCGGCTCATCCGATGTGTTTTCCGGGCTTCAGACAAAACTACCTCAACTGGCTGCCGACCTTACGGCTCCGGTGAGGACGTATGGAATAGGGTTCTTGGTTTCAGGGATTGCGTTGATTGTAATTTCAGTTTTGTTCAGGTCGAAACAGGTGAGCCCGGGCAACGTCCAGACCTAGCTTCTGGCTAGCGATAAGGATAGCGGGCCCAGTTTTGGATATTGTCTTCATCGGCGGTGGCGGATGGTTCCGTAAAATAGCTCAGAGGCTTGCCTAAAACGCTGGCGATCTGTTCCAGGTTGGCCAGATAAAGTCGTCTTTTACCCAGCTCGTAGTTGGACAGGGCAGCCTGTGTCAGCCCCAGCCGGGAAGCCAGTTCTTGCTGGGTAAGACCGAGTTCCTGTCTGGCCTCCTGGATTCTTATGCCGATGCTGCGGTAGGCCATGCTTGAATTCTATCACAATTTGTAATAATCAGCTAAAAATTAGTAATTAATATAACATATTGTTATATTTCCTATTGACAAGTCTGCCATGCCTTGTTATTATCGGCATAACAGACTGTTATAAAAGGAGTGATAGAAATGAAAATCAGCGAAGATGTCTGGAAGTTCTGTCAACAGCACTTAGGCTACACCGATGAGGAGATGGAGAAATTCAAGCAAAATCCCAGAAATGAAGATGTTCTTTCCAAGGTACCCGCCCTGATGAATAAGACGATTGTTGTGGAAGTCGTGGATTCACACGGGTGCAACAGTCAGCATAAGGTGGGTGACAAATTCTACTTTGATGGGTCCGGTAATCTTATGACCAAACTCTGTCCCAAAAGAATTTGTTTCTCAGCTTTATATTCGATGGCACCGCTGATTTATACAGCGAGTGAGCTTTTCTATGCTGGTATAGACCCCAACGAGATGCGATTCAAGCGGACCGGTTGCGGTGATGTCGGAGTCAACTGCGGTGGCTGGGGACACATCGTTATGGAAGCACGAATAGAAGACCGCAAGAAATAATAGTTCAACTCGAGCTGCATGTGAGAGGAGGTACTGAATTTGAGGGCACTGAAGAAGAAAGAATTAAAGGAAGTCTTGATTAAGAACTGGATGACACATGATGCTATGTGGTTCTTTCATTGCTGGCAGGAGTGCGGTATCGAGAAAACGAATAAGATAAATAAAGCTGCTGTCAGAGCCATGGGAATGATAGAAGTCAGAAGAATTAAAAAAGCGGTTGGCATGGATAAGATAGAAACATTTGAAGACTTAAAGACATTGATGGATGCGGTATGGGGTGTGGTCAAAGGGGATTTCATGAAGTTCTCCTATAAGTTTCCTTCACATAACGTTCTCCGCGGTGAAATGGAGAACTGCTTTGCCTATGAAGGGATAAAACAAATAGGTGCCATTGATAACTACCAGTGCGGTATTTTTGAAAGAATCTACGGCTGGTTCGACGGCCTGGGTATAAAGTACAGCGTTTCTCCTCAGGTGGACGGCTGCATGATGCATACCGACGGAAGATGTTTCAGAGATATAACGTTTAGTTTCGATAAATAATTTACACCCGGTTCGATTATCTGTAGGAGGTCACCGAGATACGGGCGGGAAGGAAATCAAGCTTACAGCCAAACAAAGGGAGAAGCTCCTGCGCAACATATGGTTATTACACGATGGCAGGTGGTTCTTAAAATCGATAGTAAAATTTGGTTTCGATACCGCCACCGAACTGAATCTCGATGTAGTCGAATCAATCGGAAAAACAGAGATTAAGCAGTTGATTACCGAGACCAGTTTCGGGGAGATAAAGAATATTGACGACTTGAAAGCGTTGGTAGAAATTGCAGGTTCTATTTATTTTCCCGAGGAACATAAGTATGAGATCAGGGTCATTGATGAAAACACGCTCCTCGGCCGTGTCCTTGAGTGCTATGTTCATAAGATGGTGAGTAAAGCGGGGACCACAGACATTCATCAATGTGCCGCCAGGCTGAGATTCGGTTCCTGGGTCGAAGGCATGGGCCTTAAGGGTAAGGTTATCAATGAGAAAAACACCAATAACTGCTATGGCACCTGCGAGATCTTTTTCAAAGTCAAGTGGTAACAGAAGAGTAAAGGCGTGAAAAAAGGAGATAAAGAACGAAGAGCGCTCAGCCGAAGACAGGCTGGCTTTATGCCCTTGCCCGAGAATGAAACAAAGGTATCATTGAATATCAATACATTATATAAAAGGAGGTAGCAAACATGAAGGTTGGTGGAGATGTAATGTCTGCCTGGAATAAGCAGGATGTGGAGGCAGTGGTGGCTTGCTACACAGAAGATCTGGTCTACGTCGACCCAAATACTCGTGGGGCAATAGATAACCCTCAGGCCATGCGCCGTTACCTGACGAAGCTTTTTTCTGTATGGGAAATGCACTGGTCGACGCGCAGTGTGCATCTATTGAAGGATATGAATGGTGCGACGGTCAGATGGCACGCTACTTTCAAAAGATCAGGGGAAAAAGAAATAGTGGAGGTGGATGGAATGGATTTGGTCATTTACGAAGGGGACCGGATTAAGCGTAATGAAGTCTACTTCGACCGTGCCCTGCTTATGCCACTAATGTCTAAATAAATATATTTGGTAACGGCATGAGGCACGGGCTGGTCCTGAGTAACAACCCACTAGATGTTACGTCGAGGAACCGTTAGAATAAGATTGGGAGGGTACCATGGTTGATGAAAAGTCCGTTGAAAATATAAGGAAATACGGTATCGCCGTGGGAACCGGCGAAAGGAAAAGACAGATACTGGTAGAGGAGGTGGGATTTCCGGTCGGCAAAGAGGCAGAGAACGTTATTATCACAGGATGTTTTCAGGCTGAGGGCATGCCGCATGTCTTTCATGACTTTAAGAACGTTTTAGACCACTTCAAAATAGATTACACATTGCTTAGTAAAGAGTATTGCTGCGGCTGGATGCCCATCGGTCAACCGGCAGTTATAGCCAAGAATGAAGAGGATATTGCAAGGTTTAAAGAGATTTCTAAGGAATTTATAGTTGAGAATTTTAAACAGGCCAAAGAGCTTGGAGCCAAATCGATAGTGCTCTTCTGTGATGCTTGCGAACCCAATTACACCAACTATAGAGATTTAACCGACCTGGAAGTAATTCCCTACCACGAACTCATAGACCGTTATTTCAATGCGGGCAAGCTGGAGAGAAACATAGATTATTATCCAGGTTGCTATCGTTTTCGTCGTCGTATAACAGATAAACCGGTCAATGTCGAACCGGCAGTGCGCATATTGCAGAAAATAAAGGGACTTGAAGTAAACTATATTGACGATAAACTGTGCTGCAACATACCGCCGCACATGGAACAAATCGTGGGAGCCATAAACAGCAATTCAGTGGTAAATATCTGTACGGGTTGTTACTACAGCCTGAAAGCCAAGCTGGCTGAGAAAACAGAATTAGAAGTTAAAATGCTCCCCGAGCTCGTCTGGGAAGCTATAGAAGGAAAATAATATTTAAACTACAAACCCTGGTTTAGGAGTGCGAACAGCCACGTATGAAGGGGAAACCAATGGACTATAGATATATGACAGCACCTTGTGGGATAGATTGCTTCAACTGCCCTATGTACCTGGCAGGTGAAAATGAAAAACTAAGAACAGCGGTTGCAAAGTACATGAATCTCCCTTATGAGCAGGCGGTCTGCCGAGGTTGTCGGGCTGAAAAAGGAACGCCAGCTGCTGAGGGTTTGACCGGAACATGTAATGTTTACCAATGCACTGAGAAAAAGGGCATTAGCTTTTGTTGCGACTGTTCCGATTTCCCATGTGACTACCTTCATCCGTATGCAGACCATGCGACTATGAGACCACATAACACCAAAGTTTTTAACCTGGGTTTGATCAAGAAGATGGGATTGGAGGCGTGGGCGAAAGACAAGGCGAAAAGTGTCAGGGATACGTATTTCAAAGGGAAATTCAAATTGTAATGAAGGCATTTTCGCTGGAGTTTGAATACTGAATTACCATTGAGAGCAGGTTAAGTCAGAAATCGAAAAGGAGAAAGGCAAGTGGCTCAAACCGATACGGTTAAATGTCAAAAGTGCGGACGGGAAATTTCCAGAGGCGATGGCTTCACGCTCGGAGCCCAGATTCTTTGCGAAGACTGCTATATAAAGACAACCCATCGGGTTCAAACTTGTGATCCCCTTGCAGTGCGCTCGGCTCAGCGATTCCGAAAGACGTCCGGGCTTGAAGCAGCGGAAGGTTTAACTGAGCTGCAAAGGGCGATTTATGAATTCATCAAATCTAGAGGCAAAGTCACCGGTTTAGAGCTTTTCAGCCAGTTCCATCTTTCTCCTCAAGAGCTGGAGAATCAAATAGCCATACTGAGACACTGTGAGCTGGTTAAGGGACAAAAAGAGGGCGACAAAGTTTATTTGACCACTTTCTGACTGGATGTCTCCCCACCCATGTTTCTAACCCCATTTTCTTGATCAGGCCCAAGTTGAAGACTTTGGTATTATATGGTCTCACTGCCGCCCGGTCCGCATACGGATAAAGATAGTCACAAAAGCTGTTACTTCAGGTATTGGTCAAAGAAGTCGGCAACCATCCTGGTTATTACCGTACGGCTGGGATCGATAGTTCCGCCGTCAGGTGCAAAGCCGTGGCCGGCGTTTTTCACCATAGTCAGTGTTGCCGGCACGCCGGCCGCTGTGAGCCGGTTGTATAATATCTTCGATTGGCTCGGCGGCACCAGAGTGTCCTTTTCGCCGTGAAGAATGAGAAACGGCGGGTCATTGCTGGAAACCCAGGTTACCGGGCTGGCCCGCTTCACAATATCCGAATTGTGGTCTGTGGTGCCGAATACCTGCCCCAGTAACTGCGTGTTGGCTCCCTGGAAAACCACCGTCAGGTCGGACGGGCCGAACATGTCCACCACTGCCTGGACTCGACTCGACTGGTCAGCATAGCCGCCGTCGCCTTCAAATCCGGCAGTAGCATCGGTTACGCCGAGCAGTGATACCAGATGGCCGCCGGCGCTGCCGCCCCAGGCGCCGATATGGTCCGGGTCGATGCCATATGTTGCGGCATTTGCTCGCAGGAAGCGAACTGCGCATTTGACGTCTTCTATCTGCGCCGGGAACTTGTATTGCGGTGCCAGGCGGTAATTGATGGCAGCCACGAGGTAACCACGGGAGACAAGCTCCGGTATCTCTGATGCTCCAGCCCCACTTCTCTTATCGCCTTTGGTCCAGCCGCCGCCATGTACGTACATCACTGCAGGCACTGCGCCGTTAGCCACTTTGGGATAATAAATGTCCATCTTCAGAGCCACGCCGTCAGCCACACCGTAGGTGATATCCCTCTCCACCTTGCCCAGCTTTGCGGGGCCGATAGCTGCGGGTGCACGTAGGTCGACTCCCGGGTTTGCCTTTTCCCAGGACTCATAGGCGTCAGCCATCTGTGAAAAGGTAGCCCACTTAACCGAACCGTTCCGGACCAGCGGGTCGACCACTTCGGCGAGGAACTTGTCGAGCACGGCATATGACTGTGATGAACTGCCACGGAACTCACCCGGGTGGATGGTGAAGTGGAAGACATTCACCTTGCCCGGCTGCGTTGACTCAAGGGAGCTATAGAGCGAAGCTTTCAGAAATTCAAAGTAACCCTCGTCTCCTCCTGTGCTCTTAGCCCGTCGCATGGAAGCGAAATCGGTGCGGGAGTAGTCGCCCTCAGGTAAAAAGACTATTTTGCCGTTGGGGTCATGCCGGGCAAAGCCGGAGACGTCGGCACCATTAGGGCTGGCTGCAGGACGCCAGGGATTTGTACCGATGAGGCTCTTATCCGTGGTCTGTGTTTTGGGATTTTTCCAATCGCTCATTACCTCTAAGCCTGCCTGGGACGCAGCTTCCAGGAGGTGCGGATACAGGTTGCCGCCGCTCCAGTAGCCCACTTCAGTAGCGCCGGCCTGCTTGATTAAACTGATCTCCTCTGCCATTACCGCTGCCCAGGTCGATGCCGGAAGGTTCTCTGAGTTCTTGCCCAGATGGGCATCTTCATGAAAATGCAGGGCAATTTCATGGCCACGTTTCTCGAAGTCGGCTAGAATGGTCTCGCCTGATTGAATGGCTACCTGAGTAAATGGTGTCTGTGTCTGGACGGTAAGATTGCCGGCGTGCTTCTCCACGATTCCAGCTATCGTCCTGAGGTCCTGGACGTGGCGCTGAAATAATTTCGGGTTATGGTAGTCTGCACCTAGCCGTTTAACTTGACTTTGTCCGTCATCGCCGACAATCTGGCTGGTGGTTGCGCCCAACGGCTCGATATGTATGCCGATGCCGAAAAGCAGTACCGCCCCGTTTTTTAATTGAGGTGTAGTAGTTTCGGCTAGTGCCGGAGATGCCGAAAAGGCGCAGGCCTGGGTAAGCAGCAGCGCTAAAACCACTACTATATTGAGGCCGATTCTTAATAAGTTATTCATTCCGGCAGCCCTCCTTTTATGTCGGCTACCCGTTTGGCAAAAATATACGCCGGCGTTATGGTCTACTCTCAGTATAGAGGTGGAATG
>Ga0214473_10010985_pt1 | contig 10635 bp, 24 predicted proteins | sample RVTome_7_FD_203509 | JGI IMG/M metagenome (GOLD analysis project Ga0214473, IMG submission 203509) | Soil microbial communities from uranium-contaminated site in the Upper Colorado River Basin, Wyoming, United States - RVT98D197 | ecosystem: Environmental > Terrestrial > Soil > Contaminated >... | reverse complement strand
CCGATCCTAAGCGGTTTCCAGGGCCCGCCCTGGTCCCTAGGGCACGGAAGGGGGGTCGATCGGTCCTGGGGGCTCTCAGGGGCCCCTGCGGGCACGTTCGGCCGTAGGCACGAATCCCCCATCTGGCCGACTGTCAACGGGGCCGGGGCGGATCATGCTGGAGGGGTCAGGACGGAGGGAAAGGGGGCCCCGGTGGGCGAAGATCGGATCGGATTCCTGTACCGAAAGGCCGACGAGGCCGAGGCTCGGGGCGACATGGCCGAGGCCGCGGGCTATCTCGCGGAGGCCGAGGACGCGAAGGCCCGAGCCGAGGAGGACCACGTGCTCGACCTGCTCTATCCAGGGCGTCATGTGCCGACCCGATTCGACTATGACGAGCCCGAGCCCCGATGATCGCCCTCGGCATCGCGTTCGCGGTCGGCCTGGCGGCGGGCTGGGCCGCCCGGTGGTGGTACGGCGTGTGGGTATCCCGCACGTTCCTATCGAGTCCGGCCGGGCGCCGGTTCCTCGACCTGATCCGGGGGAGGGACGAACGATGATCGACGCTGAACGTTTGATAGCTGACCTGCGGAGGGCGGCCGATGAGGTCGATCCCGGGTGGCCGGGTCCGCTTGGGCCTAACTACGACGCCGAGTATCGGTGGCGACTCCGGTGTCGGGCGTGGCGGGATGCCTGGCGGTTCGTGGCCGCCGCGATCGAGGACGGGGAGTATGACGATGATGCTCCCTGGCACTATCACGTTCGAGTGATCCGATGAGGCTCCTGGGCCTCGTGCTGGCCTTTCTGTTGCTCACGGCGACCCCCGCGGGGGCGGGATTGCTCGACCTGATCAACGCCGAACGGGTCGAGCGTGATCGTCCGGCCCTGATCCACAACGCGGCCCTGGATCGCCCTGCCCGCAAGCATGCCCGGTGGATGATGGAACACGGTATCTATCACGACACGTCGGCCCTCGTGCGCGCCTTGAACGAACACGCTCCCACCTGGACCCTCGCCGGGGAGAATCTAGGGCTCGGGCCGTCGATCCGGGCCGTGATGGATGCGTGGATGGACTCCCCGGCGCACCGTCGAAACCTACTCAGGGGCCGTTTCTCCCGCGTCGGGCTCGGGGTGGTTCGCCGGGACGATGAGAGGTGGGTCGTGCTTTGGCTCTACGACACCCGGGAGGGAGCATGAGGACCCTGATCCGGTTCCTGGTCTTTGTCCTGATCCTGGTCCTGCTCATGACGGCCGGGATCGTCGCGGTCGTGCTGCGGCCCGTATGGTCGGCCTTGCTTAGTTGACCGGCCTCCCCCGGGGGGCTAGGGTCGCGGGGACTCAGGACGAAAGGGGGAGCAATGCGAACACTCATCATCCGGCGGACCGACGGCTCGATCATGCCGTGGCTGGGCCTCGGCGATGATCAAGCCGATCGGCTGGCGCTGCGGTTGCTTGGTTATCCCGAGATAGCCTCCATCACATCGGAGCCGTCAAGGGTCCTGGGGGATCGCCTGCTCGTGACCGCGGCGATACAGGCTTACCGCTCCAACGGTCACTCATGAGCGGCCGCGTGCGCGTGTTCGGGTCCTGCTACGTCTGCGGAAAGCTGGCGCGAGGCTATCGGGCGGTCAGGGTGCCGGGGATCGCCCACGAACGGGGAAAGGTGGTGGTGCGTGATCCAATCGGCCTCCGGCACGGCAACTGTTCTCAGGTCAGGGGGGCGTCCGGCGTGACGCCCTCCGATGCTTAGGAGGGAGACGCAATGACCGAACGCAAGAAGCCGAGGACACCGGGCCCCGCGCCCGAGTCCCCCGGCGACGAGCTAGAGCTACGCGAGCAGTCCGGCATCCTGCCGAGCGAGGCCGCCGTGGTCAAGGCGCTCGGGATTCCGGTCGGGTTCGTGGAGGCCACCGATCCGGGCGACGTGATGGCGGGCATCCTGGCCGAGATCGCGGCGGCGGGGTCGGTCGAGAAAGCGCTCGCGGCCGGGATCACCGAGGGGCTCCAGTTCTACGCGGGCAAGGTGCTCACGTTCCTGGACTTCAAGTACCAACCGAGCGAGTTCGATCCCGAGGGCTGGCCGTTCGTGGTGATCAAGGCCGCGGATGAGGACGGGGCGGCGCACACGCTCACGACCGGCGCTAAGTCCGTCGTGACGATCCTCGCGCTCGCTCGCAAGACCGGCGACCTGCCGTTCAATGCTCGGGTCGATGTAGTGGAGTTCGACACGGGCGAGGGCGAGCGGCGGCGTGCCGTAAAGCTGGTCGCCCCGTAGCAGTTGGGGCGTCCATCGGGACAGGGCCGGGGAAACGGTGCGGGCGACAGGGAAGCGCCCGGAGCGCACCGGATGGCCCCCGGCCCTGTCCCAACCACGAGGGGGTAACGGTTGGCCCGCAAGCCGCGCTCGGAATGGACCGAGGATTACCGCAAACGGATCGAGTCGGCCGAGGCTCGCGGCCTAACCCGGGCCGAGGCCCGAGGACACCCCGAGGAGCAGCGCGGCGCGGTCGGCGCGTCGTTATGGGCCGACGTCGAGCGAGCGGCGGCGACCGCCGTCGATGCTCAGGTGGTCGAGGGACCCTTCGGCCCCGGGGGCGCGTGGACCGTCGTCTACGTCGCGGTGGACGCTACGGGACGTGAGACGATCATCGACGTCGCGAAAGGGGTTCGCATGACGCACCGCCAGCGCGACGACCTCAAGGCGCGGGTGAGGCGGCATCTCGGGGATCGGGACCTACATATCCCCGCGATCGGGACGCCGTGAGGGCTCTCCGGCGATTCCCTGGCGGGTCGGCATTGTGGCCGGGACAGCCTACGTTTTGTCCCCGGAGTGCGTGCGGGTCCTTCGAGGTCGATATGTACGGTGGCTGGATCGGACGAAGGCCCTTCCTGCTCATCTGCCGTTCCTGCGGATTTGCAACCACGACGCACGAGCAGAAAGACCGTTACTCCGAGGCGGGCTTCGTGGTCTATTCGGGCGCCCCTCATCGGCGGCTCTCGTCGTGAGGATCGCGCCCTACCGCCGGGCCGTTCCCCGCCTTGAGGTTGGGCTCGTGACCTCGACGCGGCGCGTCAAGCTGGAGGACGGCTCCAGCGTCCGTCTCCGCGACGCCGATCCGTCGCTCACGCTCTACGCCGACGCCCACCTGGTCAATCAACTGTTCCTGCGGCGCGGGGACGGGTGGTGTCATAGCTGGAACGATCGCCCGGTGCGGTGGTTCCCTGACCTAGAGCGGCAGGTGATCATGCTCCAGGGTTACCCGGGCGATTCGGACGACGTGCTCGACGGGCTCGTGCGGTGGCGGGACGCGCTCTACGGCTGGGGCGCCCGGATCGGCTCGCCCGCCGCGGCCTCGTCCTCCCTGCTCCGGGCCACGATCACCGGGCCCCTGTTCCTGGGGGACCCGTTCAATCCCGACCGGCCCCGCATCTCATCCGTGCTCGGCGGGCGACAGGAGTCCTACGCCGATCCGGGGGTGTATGGGTCGTTCGCTCAGGTGGACCTGCGAGCCGCGTACGCCCGGACGCTCGGGCGCCTGGTCTATCCGCCGGGGGGCCGCTGGGTCCGGTTCAAGGGGCCCGACCTGCCTTCGGGCGAGACGCTCCCACAACTGGTCCGGGCTCGGGTTCGGGTTCCGCCCGGGGTCGTGCCGCCGCTGCCTCGGCGGCCCCGATACCGGCCCCCGGGACCGGAGCGAGCCTCTCAGACGATCGAGTATCCGACCGGGCGGATACGGGGACTGTGGAGTCGCGGCGAGGTCGAGATGGCCGCCCGCGCCGGGTGCGAGGTCAAGGTGATCGAGACGTACGTCCTGCTCGGGGCTCATTACCGACCGTTCTCGGAGTGGTGGCGCCGCGTCAAGGCCGGGCGGTCGATGGACGGCTACGCGGGGGACCTGTTCAAACAGGTCGGGAACACCCTATGGGGCCGTTTCGCGCTTGACGGGATCAAGACCGTTGACCGTTTCTCCGATGGGCGGCGGATATCCAGCACGCTCCGGGGCGGGTTCAATCCGGCGCTCGGAGCGCCGGACCTATCCGAGCAGGTCTCGGCGGCCGTCCGGGTCAGGCTCTATGACGAGTTGATCCGCCCGCAGGCCGGGCGCCTGATCGCCGTCCATACGGACGGGGGCCTCGTGCGGACGCCCGCGGTGGTCCCGCCCTCGTCGGGCTGGCGGATCAAGCGTCGGGGCCGCATGCTCATCTTTATCAATCCCCAGGTCTACGCCTTCAGCGAGCGGGGCCGCGGCCTTGAGTACGTGTTCAGCGGCATCTCGCCCGATTCGGTCCCGGCGGCCTTCGCGGGACTCTGCCGCCTGTCGCTCGGGTGGCCGCCGACCACGTTCGGCCGCTCGGTCGCCGCCCGGGATGAGGCCCGTCTGCGGGCCCTGTGCGCCGCGCTGGGGGCCGTCGAGGTCGAGGCCGCCGGTTGAACCGTGGACGCTATCCGTGGCCCGGGCAAGGGGTATGGTGCTCGCGTGAACACCACGACCGATGTAGGTCCGCCTGGGGGCGCCGTCCCTGCCGGTGCGAGTGCCATCTCGGAATACAACCGCCACCGGCCGTACGGCCGCAGGCACCCGTCAAGCGGGAACCGAAACGGGGTCGCCTGCTCGGCCGGAGGATGTCCGTGGGCCGGGCCCAGCGTGCAGGCTTTCTACCGGGAGCATCTGTGGCCGATGACACCGAGGAGAGGGCCCAGGTGATCCGAGCCGGGATCGAGGCCGCGGTCAAGGCCGCGAAGGATGCAACGCGAGGGACCCCCGGCCGGGGAGGACCGAGGGTCCCGCAAGCTCTCAGGACAGGAGAGCAGGGCAAGGGTAGCACGAGAGGGAGGGACGGTCGATGAGCACGACACTTTGGCGCGTGGAGCGGGTCCATGGGAGCGAGCTATCACTGCCCGTTGGCAAGGCCGAGGCGCTCGAACAGGTGCGGGCTCGGATGGAGCGCGAGCCGCTCGGGGACCCGCTGCGGGTCGTGCGGGTGGTCTACCGGCTCGATCCCGATGGGCCGCCGGGGGCCGCCACGCCCGCCATGCGAAAGGTCTGGCGGGCGACCGTGCTCCGCTTCCCCGAGGTCGGGACGCTCGGGGTCTGTGTCTGCAAAGACTCGTCGCAACATCGGTTCGGCAACGCGGGCGATTGGGCGGCGCCGCCGAACCTCTCGACCGGGCGGATCGTGGACTACCTGCACGATGTGTTCACCTATCAACGGGCCCAGGGCATCGACTTCGAGGATTCGGGCGGGCGCGCCGGGCTGCCGGTGTCCGAGGTCATCTTCCGCGACGAGATCGCGACCCGGGCCCAGGGGTGGACCGTGCGGGACTACGGCGGGACCTTCCACGCGGCACACGTCCACTCCTCGGCGTATCCGCTGATCGACACGTCGCGGCCTTGCACCTGTTAGCCCCGGGTCGTATCCTGCCGCCATGAGCGACGTTGCCGACGCCCGAAGCGTGGAGCACACACACGCCGTCTCGGCTCCCGGTGCTAAGTCCATCTCCGAGGAACACGAGGCATGGAAGTCCTCCGGTGAGCCGTGCGTTTTCTGCGGGGCGGTATCGGGGGAGGGTGCCACGCCGCACGAGGGCGAGCACGCCGAGGCCGAGGTCGCCGTAGCTCGGGCGTCCGCGGAGGTCGCCCAAGAGGCCGCCGCCGAGGCCGTCGAGGTTGCCGCCGAGGTCGAGGAGGCCGTGGGCGAGGCCGAGGCCGCGATCCCCGAAGACACGCCGCCCGAGGTCGAGGTCGCCGTGATCGACGCGCTTGAGGAGGTCCGCGATCACGCCGAGGTCGCCGCCGAAACCGCCGGGATGGACGCCGAGATAGCGGCCGATGCCGCCGAGGAGGCCGTGCAGGCCGAGGCTAACGGTGATGCTCCGGCCGCCGAGGCCGCCGCCGAGACCGCCGAGGTGTTCGCCGAGGCCGCCGAGGAGGCCGCCGCCGACGTCGCTCCGCGTCGGCGCGGGATGGCCCGGGCGTGGTGGGGCGAGTGACTCCCGCCGAGCTTGCCGCGATCGTGGCCGACTACCTGGCGCGTCGTGACGACATAGCTCATGCCGATGTGTCTGTCGTGAGCGGCGCGATCCTGCTCACGGTGCGGACTCAGGGCGGCAACGTGTTCCTGGTCGAGGTTACCGATGCCTGAGGCCGCCGACGAGCGCAAGTGTCCCGATTGCGAACGGACGTTCACCGGACCTCAGGCCGCGCTCAACCTCGGGGCGCATCGCCGGGGGGCTCACGGGACCGTGGGCGCGACGCACGGCCGCGACAAGGGGCGAAAGCGTGACCGGGCCCCGCGTGCCACTACCGCCAAGCCGCGGCAACCGAGCCTTGCGAAAGACCTCCGCTCGACGTTCAAGGTGCTCGGCACCGTCGTCTCGATCGCGGACCCCTACTGCGGCAAGGTGCTCATTGATCGTTCGGGCCCGACCGCCGACGCGCTAGCACGTCTGGCCGCCGAGGACCCGCGGGTAGCACGGTGGCTCCGCGTCCTGGGCAAGTCGGGTCCGTACGGGGCGCTCCTGATCGCGGCCGGTGAGATGGCCGTGCCGATCGCGGCGCACCACGGTCTACTCGCGCCCGAGATGGCGCTACTCGTCGGCGCTCCCCCGCCGCCTTACCGCGGCCCCGAGAAAGCCGCGCACCTGAGCGAGGCCGAGGCTGAGGCGATGCTCGGCGCGATCCTTACCGATCCCAACGGGCACGAGGCGACCGAGGACGTGGCCGAGCGTGCCGAACCTGGCGCCTGAGGCCGCCACCTTCACTCCCTGGGCCGAGCATCTCGCGGCCTTCGAGTGGGACCAGGGCGACCACGTAACGCTCATCGGTCCGACCAAGTGCGGCAAGACGACGCTCGCGCGTGCGATCCTGCCCGAGCGCCGTCACGTTCTCGTGCTCGCGTGCAAGCCCCGTAGCCCCTCTATGGAGTCCTACGCGACCCAGGCCGGGTACAGGATCATCCGCCGTTGGGAGGACATCGGTCACCATGAGCGCGAGGACCGTGTGATCCTGTGGCCCCGTCCGAAGGGCTGGGGCGGGGACCCCGACGAGTTCGAGGCGCGGCAGTATGAGGAGTTCCGCGAGTGCATGCGGGACCTCTATGAGGTCGGCGGGTGGACCCTCTACGTGGACGAGCTTTCCTACATCTCGGAGTACCTGGGCCTTGATCGCGAGCTAAACCGCCTGTGGCTCCAGGGGCGCGAGATTCCGCTCACGCTCGTCGTCGCGATGCAGTCGCCCGCCTACGTCCCCCGCTACGCCTACGATCAGATCCAGCATGTCTACCTGTGGCGCAACCGTGACCTCCGGCGGATCAAGACGCTCGCCGAGCTATCGGGCGCGCTCGATCGCGACACGCTGGAAACCGGGCTCGCGGCGCTGGAGCCTCACGAGGTCCTGTACGTGGACGCCTTCGGGCGAGCGAGGAGAACGATGGTCGATGTCAATGCAAGCTGAACCGTTGAGCCTGGCCGATAAGCTGGCGCTCGTGGCCGAGGCCGGGATCGTGGAACGTCTGGACCGGATCGAGGCGACGCTGGTCGAGCTAGGCGCGAAGCTGGATCGGTTCGCGCCGCTGGCCGACCTGTTCGCCGAGGTCGGCAACGGCGAAAAGCCGCTCGGTCTACGCGAGGTGTTCGCGATGCTCCGCGGGGGTGGTTGACACTAGCTCGATCACCTGGGCAAGATGCGCCTGAGATAGTTTCGCCGGGCCCTGAACCCCGAGCGTGCCAGGGGGTCAGGGTCCCTGCTCGCTCGGGTCAGGACCCTCGACCAGGAAGGGCCCGAGTTGGCTGCCAGCCCCGATGATCAAGCGTTCGTGAACCCCGGCGGCGCGACTCGGCTCCGGCCGTTCCGCCTACTCCCCGGAGGCGCCCAGGCCATCCCCGAGGAGGTCTATGCGGGCTCGATCGTGCTGGGCTCGCTCCTGGTCCTGTGGCTCATGCGCCGCAACCTCAGCAACGAATCGGCGCACGTCCACGTCGGGGGCTCGGCCGCGATCACGTTCCTGCTCTACTACCTGATCCTGACCGCGATCCTTCGGGTGATCGCGGGCAACCTGGCCGACCGCGGCGATACATCCTTTGCCCGCGGCGTGGCCTTTTTCGCGTGAGAGGGGTTCGGACATGACGCTTACCCGTGTCGGGCGGATCAAGATGGGCGAGGGCGCCGACGCCTCCAAGCCGATCGGCCAGCTAGGCGGGTTCCTGGAATACCGCGAGTATCTCCAGACGATCGACCTCGGCTCGGTCGCGACGATCACGGCCGAGAATGAGGACATGGCCGTGACCGGCGTCGCGGTCGGGGACATCGTGCTTTTCGCGAACCCCGCCGAGACGCTCGTGGCGAACATCGCCGTGACCGCGCTCGGTCCCGTGGCCGTTGCCAACGTGGTCCGCTTCCGCGTCGTGAACCCGACCGCGGGCGCGATCGACGCGGCGGCCGTCGCGTTCGTGATCGGCACGCTCCGACCCCTGTAGAAAGGATCGAGATGGCAGACAAGGGCAAGCGCGAGGGATTCTCGGTCGTGGCCGAGGCCGAACTGGAGGGCTATGAGGGCGTCAAGGTCGCGACGCTGCCGCGATCAAGCACGGGCCTCTACGCCGTCAAGGTGTCGCACGATCGCAAAGGCAACTTCGCGGGGTTCGACGTGAGCCCCTACGAACCCGAAAGCGAGGACGCATGAGCCGCACCCGTTCCGGCCTCTACATCCCCGGCGCCCCGATCGCCGCCGCCGTGGGAGGCGGGCCGATCGGCTACCGCCGCGACGGTTCGCCCCTCTGGCCCATCTCGGGCGGTTCCATGACCGCCGCCGGGCTTGTCGATCGCGCTCGTGCGACCCCCTCGGCTCCGGCCGAGCGTCAACCTCCTGTGCCGTTCGTCCGCGGCTCCCGCGAGTTCACCGAGGGTCCCTTCGATGACCGCACCGTGACGCCGGGCGCCGCCGCCGTGGCTATCAACCCGATCGAGGTCCCGGCCCGAGGCTGGGCAACCTCGCTCGTGCTCCAGGTCGAGGGATCGGCCGGGGTTCTCGGCGCCGGGGTCCTGGGCGAAGATTGGCCGTTCTCCGTGTTCGACCAACTGTCGCTCACGCGCCCCAATGGTGATCCGTACTTCGGGCCGCTCGGGGGGTTCTCGGCCTTCCTTGCCAACCTCTACGGGGGGTACGAGTTCGAGGCCGACCCGCGGGATAATCCCGACTTCCTGGGCGGGGTCAACTGCCGTTTCCTGCTCCGCATCCCAATCGAGATCACGCACCACGACGCCTACGGGGCCCTGATCAACCAGGACGCCGCCGCGAGCTACCGACTCGGGTGGACCGTCCCGGCGTCTACAACCCTGTTCACTACGGCCGTGACCACGATCCCGGCGCTCCGGTTCCGGGCGTGGCTGGAGGGCTGGGAGCAGCCGCCCCCGGCCGACCTACAGGGCCGACCGATCGCCCAGGCTCCCCCGGGGACGCCTACCGCTCAGTTTTGGAGCGAGCAGACGTTCAACGTCCTAGGGGGCCTGAACACGATCCGCCTTACGGACGTGGGTAACCTGCTCCGCGTGCTCGCGTTCGTCTACCGCGACGACACGGCGGTAAGGATCCGCCGGGACGATGAGCTTCCTCAGGATTCGATCCGCCTGACGTACGCGGCGCGGGACCTGGAAAACCGCTCGCTGCGGGGCTGGCGCGACGTGATGTTCAAGCGGTACGGCGTGCAGAGCCCCGCGGGCGTGATCGTCTACGACAAGATCCACGACGGGGAAGGTCACGCCGGGAACGAGGCGCGGAATCAGTATCTCTCGACCTCGGACGCGACCCGCGTCGAGTTCGTGGGGACGTTCAGCGGCTCGGGCGGACAGCTTACGATCATCACGAACGACGTCGCCCCCGCGGGCGTCCCGGTGAGCTAAGGAGGGACCGTGAAAAACATCTCGTGGCCGACCGTCGCCGTGGTGCTGATCATCCTCGTGGTGCTCGGCATGGTCGCGGGCGGCAGGCTCCGTAAGCCGATCACCGGCTGAAACGACGACAAGTCCCCCGGGAGGGGGTGAGAGGATTGACGTTGCTCCAGACCTTCATGCAACAGTTGACCGCGCTCGCGGCCGTCGTGGCCGTCGCGATCCTTGCCTACAACGGTTCGGTGTCCGGCGATGCCGCAGCCGCGATCCTGGGAGGCGTGGCGGGCGTGAGCATCGGCGGCGCGGTGTCCGAGAGGGCGACCGCCAAGGCGAACGGGGCGAGCCGGTGAACGACCCGGACAAGGTGATCCTCGCCTCGCTGCTCCTGACCGGCGGGGTACTCACCTGGCGCGGCGTCCGCGAGGGCTCGCTCACGCCCAGGACCTACGCCGCGCTGGCGGTGGTGGCCGTGTTCCTGCTCGGCATCGGCGCGTTCGCTCCCGCGCTCGGCTCGGCGTTCGCGGTCCTGGTCCTGGTCGTGGTCCTGCTCGCGTCCTCCGAGGACATCCGTAGCCTCACGACGCTCTCAAAGGGGGTCCGCGGTGGGTGAGCGCATCACCACTATCGCCGTCGCGATCGTGACCGGCGTTACCGTCGTCGCCATCTTCACGCACCCCGCGACCCGCGGCACCGTTCGCGGGATCGGGGGCGCGTTCACGGGCGCCCTCGGGCAGATCGTCGCCGCGGCCGGACGATCGTAAGGGGGGGG
>Ga0214473_10010984_pt1 | contig 10636 bp, 14 predicted proteins | sample RVTome_7_FD_203509 | JGI IMG/M metagenome (GOLD analysis project Ga0214473, IMG submission 203509) | Soil microbial communities from uranium-contaminated site in the Upper Colorado River Basin, Wyoming, United States - RVT98D197 | ecosystem: Environmental > Terrestrial > Soil > Contaminated >... | reverse complement strand
TGTCGCGTGAGAACGAGAGCTGGTCGTAGGGCAGAGAGACGTTCTTCTCGCCCATGCCGAGGAAACCGCCGACGCCGACGATCAAAGCCGCGATTTTGCCATCGCCGCCGATGCTAAGGTCGTTGACATTTCCGATCGTGTCGTTCGCCGGGTTCATGACCTTCTTGTTCAGAAGATCGCTGGCGGACATCTCGCCCCCCAGAGCCGCGCTCTTATCGGGGATGCTCGCCTCGGGACTGGCGGCCTTGTCGGGAGCCGCAGCGTCGGGAGCCGCTGACGGGGCTGGGTCCGCCGCAGGAGCCGGAGCTGCGTCCTGCTGTTGGGCGGGTGCCGGGTCCCCCGACGGGCTCGGCGAGGGCGCATCTTGTGCGAAGGCCGGTATGGCCAAGAGCGCAACAAGTGACGCCGCGGTGAAAATACTTTTCATGACAGGTACGTCCTTTGCAATTGTTCAGACACTCTCCCTTACCGATCGGCTGGCCGTTCGGCGTCCGACCGGGCAACTGGCTTTCGAAACGATCTCGTGAAGTTGCGGTTCCCAGCAACGAGCCGCGCATTCGCGCCATTCACAGACCGCCTTGCCGGGGCGCGCGCGACTGAAACTCGCGCAACAGCGGTTTCGTACAGGATTACGATCCCGGCTGATGGTTAAGCCGCTGCCCCGAACGCGTCGATTTGGCTGCTCCCTCGGGAACAGCGTCAGGGCGGCAGCGTTCTAGACTGAAGACGACGGCCTTAGAGCCTTGGGGCGAATGCAGAAATTAGACTTGATTGTGGCAACTTCGGTTCCCACCTCCTTGGCTCAGATTAGTGAGTAATGCGTCATGCTTGCAGCTTCCTGCCCCGAAATTGCCAACACCGCTTCAGGCGGGGTTGGCACGGCGCGTCGCCACAATCGCGAGCCGGCCCCCGCACGGGTCTTGGCCAGGGGCGAAATTCTATTTCAGACGGGCGACACCCGTGCCAGGCTCTACCGCGTCGAAAGCGGTGCGATCTGCCATTACGTCCGCTGGGACGACGGGCGCCGGGAGATCATCGAGTTCACGTTTCCCGGGGACATTATCGGTTTCGGACACCTCGAGGCGCACGTGAGCACGGCGCAGGCCATGGTCGAAACGATGGTCAGCATCGTCTCGGAGGAAGAGTTCGACGGAGTGCTGAAGTCCGACGGTCAATTGGCCGCCCGCTTTGCGGCGGCGGGCGATCGCGAGTTCGAGTATCTACGCGAGAAGACCGTCAGGAGCGGTGAGGAGAAGCCGGTCGTGCGGGTTGCGTCGTTCCTGTCCGCGCTCTCGCATATGAGCGCGATCGAGGGCGGCGATCCCACGCTCGTCGCCGAAGAGGTCACCTCGGGCGACGTCGCCGAGCACCTCGACATGACGCTCGATGGTCTGGTCGCGGCGTTGCGCGAGCTGGAGTGCCGCGGAATAGTGGCGGCTGCCGAAAAGGGACGCCTGCGCATCGCCGACCTTCCCGCGCTCGAGAAGCTCGCCGCCGCGTAGCGGCGCAGGCTATTTCTTCTTAGTGGGCCGGCAGGTCGTCTCGAGGATGGCGTCAGCCTTCGACCACGGATGGTCCTGTCCGCACAACGGACAGCGAATGGCCGTCGCCTCGACATTCGGCAGCATCTCAAAACTGTCTTTGTCGGTATTGATGCCGACCGGGATCAGCTGGTTCGTTGCCGGGCAGCGAATCATGATCGCACCCATTGCATCCTCCACTTCGGCAGATCAACGCGAGGACCTAAGTCCCTTGAGGAGACTATATACGCGTTTCTCTCAGCCTCACGCCACGCTATCGCAAAGACGTGAGAGGGCGTGAGACAGGCGATTGCCGACGCTCTCACCCCTGTGGGGAAGCCTGCCCGGTGCACAATACCGTCAAACCGGGCCGAATGATGGTTGCGGCATCAGAACCGTGCGCCATCGGAGCGGATCAAGCAGCACCGTCGCGGCAGGGAAAGATTCTACTCTACGGGGTGGGCACCGAACGCAGCGACCGCGCGGCTTCTTCGGCATGCCGTGTTTCGGAAGCCGGCCCCGTGACCGGTTCCACGTCGCTCAGGCGATCGAGCTGCAGTTGCATTGCCTCGGGCAATGGATCGGGCCGGCCGAGATTGGACGCTTCGCGCAGCCGCCGTCCGATCGAGGTGATGATCTCCTTGATGTTTTCAGGCACGTGCAGGTTTCCCAGATCCAGTCTTCCTTTCCAGTCGAACCCGACACGCAGAGGAAAGTTCCAACGCGAAGCAACCGGGCTTTTGCCTCTCGGACCGGCTCAAAGTCCTAATGCGGCATGGCCGGCTGTTCCCAAACGATATACCGTTTGGGAATATCGAGGATCCAACAGACACCTTCGGGCTTGAATAGTAGCTTCGCTTCGCCCTGCAGCGCCCGGGCCGCCAGCTGCTCGAGCACGATCTGGCCAAAGCCCTTGTGGTCCGGAGCCGCGACCTTCGGGCCGCCCGCCTCAATCCAGTGCATATGAAAGAGAGCATCGTCGGACTCGTTCCCGGCGCACGACCACAAGACCTTCACCTGCCCCTGGGCCACCGAGAGAGCGCCGTACTTCGCCGCATTCGTGGAGAGCTCGTGGACGGCCAGACCGATGTTCTGTGCCGCCTCCGGCGTCACGATCATTTTCTGCCCGTCAATCTCGATCTGGTTCGCGTGCTGATCGAGATAGTGTCCGAGCTGCGACTTCACGAGATCGGCGAGGCTGACGCCGCGCCAATCCTGCTGCACCAAGAGATCGTGCGACGCGGCGAGGGCCTGCAACCGGCCGGAGAAGCGCGCCTCGAAATCGGCGACCGTCCGGCTGCCGACCTTGCTCTGGCGCGCCATGGCCTGGATCACCGCAAGCAGGTTCTTGGAGCGATGCGTGACCTCCCGCATCAGGAGGTGGATGCGCTCCTCCCACCGCCTGCGATCGGTGATGTCGCGCGCCGTGCCGGTCATGCGCACCGGCGCTCCATCGGAAAAATGCGCTCTTCCGTTTGCGGCAACCCAGCGCTCGGCACCGTCGCGAATGCCCTTGACGCGATGCTCCACGTCGTACTCCACCGGGCTATCACCCGATTCCTGCGCCTTTCGGATAGCCGCAAGCGTCCGCTCGCGATCCTGCGGATGCAGCGCCGCAAGGTACGTCTCGACAGTGACGGGATCATCGAGACCAAGTCCCCACAACTCGCGCATGCGCTGATCCCAGGCGAGCACGCCAGTCTTCAGGTCCCAGTCCCACGTGCCGGTGTCGGCGGAAGCCAGTGCCAGGCGCAAGCGATCCTCGCCCTCACGCAGTGATTGCTCCATCAATTGCCGAGTCTGCGAGGCCTGCACCAGCGCGTCGCCGACGGCGCGCACCTCCTCGATCGATGACTGGATCGGCTGGACCAGATCACCGCGGCCGAGCGCGCCGGCACTACCCACCAGCTGCTTGACGGGATCGGAGATCCTGCGCCCGAAAAGATAGGCGAGCAGCGCGGAGAGAAGCGTGAAGCTCAAGGCAAGCGTTGCGACGAGGACCCAGGACCGGGTGATGGCCTGGTTCGCTATCGCTTCGGGCACGCTCGTGGAGACGAGCCAGCCAGATAGCTGCGAATGGCTCGTGGCGCGCAGCATGGGCACGTCCGCGGCATCGCTGGTGTACCAGAGTCCGGTGTGTTCCTTCGATCCTGCCCACACCTCGTTGCCCAGCGGTTGACCCAGGTAGCGATCGAAATCCTTCGAGCGCGCAATGATGATGCCGGACCTGTCGGCGACGGCCGCGATCCAGCCCTTGTCAAGGTTCGCTCTTTTCAGGATGTCGAGAATGCGCTCCGGCGAGACCGCTGCGCTGAGTATGTAGGCGGTCTTGCGGCGCTTCTTGACTGGCACGCTCACCGAGAAGGCGGGCCCTTGCGCCACCTGGCCCTGATACAGGTCAGATACGCGCGGCTTGCGAGAGGTGAGGACGTCCTGCCAGTCGTTCGCGGAGACTTCCGGCAGCGGTGCGCCCCAGGCGACACGGGTGTTGAGAAGCTGCTTGCCGGACGTGTTGGTGAGAAAGAAATGATTGCCGCCGACCTCTTGAGCGGCCATCGCCTGCCCGTAGAATGCTTTCAGGTCGCCATCGGCAAGCGAGGGCGAGGAGGCCAGCGCCTTGAGCGTCGTGGTCGTGGCTGCAAGCTCGCGATCGACCCCGCTGGCGACCGAACGGACCATCTCCTTGATCTCGCGGTCCAGCCCTTCACGCTCGAAGGCGGCAGACCTGATGATCATCAGGCCACTGAATATGAGCGCAGGCACCATGAGCGCCAGGCTGTAGAGCAGGAATTGAGCCTGGATCGACCAACCGTGCCGGCGATTCCGCTCGCGCATTGATGACAGTCTTCTTCAATTGCTTCTGACAACGGCGCGCGAAATCTCCGCGCGAGGTGCCCCGAACGGTGTTTGTAAACGTTGCGGTAAGGTTGAAAGTTCCCGTCACTAGGCCGCGCGGGGAAAGTGCGGGAACGATTGCCCCGCGCCGCCGTTTTCGGCCGAATGCAATGCAATGGAGGACCCACATGAACTGGGATCGCATCAGCGGAAACTGGAAGCAGATGAAGGGCAAGATCAAGGAGCAGTGGGGCAAGCTCACGGACGACGAGATCGATCAGATCGCCGGGAACCGCGAGCAGCTCGAAGGCAAGATCCAGGAGCGCTACGGCATCGCCAAGGATGCGGTCAGAAAGCAAGTCGACGACGCCACGCGCGGCTGGTGACGACCAATCGCTCGCTTCAGGGCCGGCTCCCTCCGCTCAAGCCGGCCCTATGCAATGGAGCCCACGATCTCAGCTTTGGCTTGCATCCAGGGTTCCATTGCCCATCCGCTTCCGTCCCAGACCACCAGTGACCGTTCGACCCCGGCGGCATAAAAAGGGTGCCGGCGCAGGGAACTTCGCGTTTTCCGCGGCGTTCTTTATGATCCGGATGTTAAGCTGTAGAAAGAATAATGCGCTCCGAAACGGGGCCCCAAAAAGGTTGCCAACTAAGCACCGCTTGGGGAGCTTCACGTCGGGTGGGAGGGCGGCTTAATGGCCGAGGACGAGAAAGTCCCTGCAAGGAAGCACTGCGAAGGAGAGGTTGCTAAGGCAGGAGGCGGCCGGCCTCGCCCCCGCAACCAGGATGTATTGCCAGGAATTCTCGGCAAGCAGTTGCGCGCCGCCTATGGCGAGCTGCTGAACTCGCCTGTTCCCGACGCCATTACGCAACTCATCAAGCGGCTCGAGAGCCAAGAGCCCGCGCCCCTCGACGCATCCGACAAGCCTCGCCGCGAGGAGAGCTGACAGTGAGCCGCAAGGCGCAGGACGGTCCTCTCCGCGACGATCTGGTGGCGGCAATCCCGAACATGCGCGCGTTTGCCATCTCGCTATGCGGCAACCGCGACCGCGCCGACGATCTCGTGCAGGAAGCCCTCGTCAAAGCCTGGAATCATCTCGGTTCCTTCGAGCAGGGCACCAATCTCAAGGCTTGGCTGTTTACCATCCTTCGCAACGCCTACTTCTCGGAGCTGCGCAAGTCGAAGCGGGAGGTCGCCGACAGCGATGGGCAGCTCGCCGCGAAGCTATCCGTCCCGGCCGAGCAGCAAGGGCATCTTGAGCTCATGGATCTCAACAACGCGCTTGCCCGGCTGCCCCCCGATCAACGCGAGGCGCTGATCCTGGTGGGGGCAGAAGGCTTTTCCTACGAGGATGCCGCCACGATCTCGGGTTGCGCCGTTGGAACGGTCAAGAGCCGCGTCAACCGGGCACGTGCCAAGGTCAGCGAGCTGCTGATGGCAACTCCCTCCGCGAGTGCGGCAACCACCGAGCCGGCGAGCGAGCCTTCCCCCCGGCGGCGCTCCCGGGTCACGTAACCGTCCTGAAAATTGCGGAATTGCAGACCGCGCGGATGCGGCACGGGTTGGCCGAGCCAGCTTTCGTGGTGCGCGGGCCCGCGCACCGGACGCCTAGGCGGTTGCGCGGGCTTCCGTGCGGTGGGCCTTGTAGTCGAAGAACAGAGCCTGGCTGATGACCGCCTGCACCGTCTCCGTTCGAAACGGCTTGTTGACGAGGAACGTCGGCTCCGGGCGGCTGCCGGTCAACAACCGCTCCGGATAGGCGGTGATGAAGATCACCGGCACGTCGAACGATTCCAGGATCTCGTTGACGGCGTCGAGACCCGAGCTGCCGTCGGCGAGTTGGATGTCGGCGAGAACCAGCCCCGGCTGATGCTTGCGGAAGATCGCGACGGCCTCTTTTGCCGTACGGGCCGTCTCGCAGACGTCGTGGCCGAGCCCGGTCACCAGATCGGCGAGGTCGATCGCTATCATGGGTTCGTCCTCGATGATGAGGACGTTGGTCGCCACCTGCTCGGCGATCTCGGAGGCCGCCTGATCGACGAGCGCTTTGACGCCCGCCTCGTCCGTCTCGAGGATGAGCGCGGTATCGGCCGTCGGAAACTCCTCCACCGCCATCAAAAGGAACGCCTGGCGCGCCCGGGGGGTGATCGCTTCGAGCTTGCGGTCGGCCGCGGCAAGGCGCTCCGAAGTCGTTGCCTCGATCGTCTGGTGGTTGAGGCGCACCGAGTTCCAAACTTTGAGGAAGGTCCGGTAGGTGGCCACGCGCGGCTCCAGTTCGGCCGGGAACATCTTGGGCTCTGCGGCAATCGCCTCGAGCATCGCGACGACATAGGCGTCGCCACCCGCCTGGCTGCCGGACAACACGCGCGCGAAGCGCCTCAGATAAGGCAGCTGTGGCGCAATCAGCTCTGAGATTGACATGGGTACCCCTTATCTACCGCCGACTGGCACCGCCGCATAACGCGCACGCGCTGAGAAGAGTTCCACGCTAGCACAAAGAATGACTGCAGGAGCAAACGGCGAGTACCTAGGCATCTGATATAGTTATATTTTTCCGCGCCGCTTACACGTGATCGCCGCTCAGCGGCGCCTCAGCATGCCTCCGATGAACGATAGCACGACCAGGATGATAACAATCCAGAAGAGCAGCCGCGCACCCTCCGTCGCAACTCCGGCCACGCCGCCAAATCCGAGGAAGGCCGCAAAAAGCGCGACGATGAGAAAGACGATTGCCCAGTAGAGAAGGTCGCCCATCATGCGCCTCATCACCGTCAAGTGAGTTCAGACGGGGAACGCAAGCCTCCCTCGCTGGTTCCGCCACCCGCATCACGCTTGGAGAAGCAAACAGCGGGCCGGCAATATGCCGGCCCGCCAGCTTGCGCGGCGTGGAAATCGGGGTTGCTAGTGGGCTTCCTTACCTGCGTGCTTGGTGGCCTTGGACGTGCGTTCCTTGAACGTGCGCGCGGTTTGTGGCCACAGCTCCTGCAGCTCTAGCGGCATCTGGCTGATGACGTCGCTGATCTCGCCGGGATCACAGTGGTGGGTGATCAGCGCGAAAACATCCCGGACGGCCGACTCCGGGGGCACCGGATGCGGCAGCAGTTTCAGGGTAACCTGGTCTAGGAACTTCTGCTTGGTGCGCACTTTCTGCGGCGCGCGCGCCGGACGCCATCCTTCGAAATAGATGCCGCGCACGATTGTCGGAAGCTGAGCCGCGAGGTCCACGGCCTCCTCCACCGAGAGACGGTCGCGCAGCTGGTGGAGCACGGCGCGCAGCACGCTCAGCGCTGCTGCCTCGTCGGCCAGGTCGGCATTGTCCCGCAGCTCCTTGAGCCACACTTGGGCTTGCTGCACAGCGTGAGCAACTGTTGCCGGAACGGTCATCGGGAATCCTCCTCAATCTTCGTCGTCAGCGTCGGTGCCTTGGTCTTTGGACTCCGTTCGCGCACGACATCCTGCAGCCGTCTGCGCGCGGCCTTGAACGCGTCATGGATCGTCACGTAGGCATCCTCGTGGGCGCCGGTGACGGCAGGATCGCGGCTGATCACGATGTCTGCGGCACCCGGGACAGTGATGTGAATGCGCACTTGGTACGTATCGCCCTTCTCGTGGCGATGCTGCGGCCGGCCGATGACGACGCGGGCAGACGTAATGCGCCCATAGAATTCCTCAAGCTTCTTGGCTTCCTCACGGATGCGGGCTTCGATCGGATCGGAATGGCCGATCTGTTCGAAGACGATCTGCAACGGAACCTGCATTGAAACCTCCTTGGCGCTTCAAACATCAGCGGCCGCTCAGTGCGCGTCTGCGAGTCCTTCCAGACCAGCGAGATTCGTGAGCTTCAGGCCGGCCGAAGCGGTCGAGGCAACCAGCCCTTGGCATTCGAGCAAGACGAGAAGATCCGCCAACGTGGCAACGTCGATGCCGAGCAGCTGCGCAACGAAGCCGGCGGTCAACGCGTCCGGAATGGTGCGCGGATCTCGTCCTTCATATGTGTTATTCCGCGATATCGCGACCAACAACGCTGCAACGCGCTCGAGCGGCTTTCGGTTGCCGGCGCGCGTGATCGAGCGGCGGCGAGCCGCAAACGCCGCGTCATCATCCTTCGAGGACGAGCGCGCACTCTGTGCGGCGCCAGATCGGCGGCTAAACAACGGAGGAGTGGAGTGCCTCGCATTCTGCAACTCGGACGTGGAAACGGATATCGCCATGGTCTTCTCCCCTCTTCGCTGGCAAGCGCGAGTTGTGATGCCAGTAGCCAACAGCAGGGAGGTCACAGCACTTGGTGAGGCGTGCAACGGAATGTCGAGTTTTGTGAAGCTGCGTTACCCGGGCGTGCGGCCCGTCATACAAATCAACCGACGCCGCTTGGGGTTCGCTTGCCAACGGCGCGCCGGAATCAGATACGGGCGCGCCGCAAACCTTGTGGGCCGACGCAGCCTTCGTCCCGTTGATGTCATCGAAGAGTGGTGTCTAAGCGGCGAGCCTGATGTCGCTCTTTATCTCGTCGACGCGCTTGGTGATTGCGGTTGTCGCCTCGCGTACAAAGGTCTGGTTCAACCCGGCGAGACGGGCAAACTCCTGCTGATACTGAGAATATGCCCTCGACCAATAGTCGATATAGGCCTGTTGGAGCTCCTGAGGGGAGCGGCAATTCACCAGACGTTGGGGAAGCGCGAAGTCTTCCTGGACGCGCCGGCTCATGAAATCCGTCCATTCCCTGTTGAGCGCGACCGCACTCTCGCAGATCCTTCCAGTGTATTCGGCGGCGGCCTCGAATCCGGGCCGCGCCATTTCCAGCCATGGCAAGCGACTAGGAGGGCCGTGAATTGCGCTGTTGGCCTTTGACTTGATCATGACCATGTCCTCCGTCGATACCCACACTGCTGCACAATCGTCCTACTGCGCCATCCCGCCCGCAGGCATGATTCAGATCAACCCTCTCCCGGATTTTCAGGGGTATCGGAAACCGAAGTTGGCCAAAGAAAACTTCGGCGTCGGTGGCGTCAATGGCGATGTTACGAGACGTGGACTACGTGCTCGCCAAGCTGCGCTGGATGCGGGAAAACGCCGTCTGGCCCAACGGAAAGCGCTATTTGTGGACCGATGCCTTCGGGGTGGTGCTTCTGGTTTCGCTCTACGAGAACCTCCGCGAGGACAGGTTTATCGGCGAGGCGGAATGGCTGGTGGCGGAGGTCGATCGCGTCCTCGGCCGGCCGCGTGGGATCCGCATCGGCGAGGAGGCCGACCGCGACGGACAATATTTCCATTACCTCGCCATGTGGCTCTATGCCCTCGCCGTGCTTGCTCGCTACGTCCCAAGCTATCGGCGTAAGGGCGTCGAGCTCGTGCGGCAGAGTCACGATGCTTTTCTGGTGCCGGGCCGAGGCGTCATCTGGAAGATGAAGGAGGATTTGAGCGGCCCTTATCCCGGCTATGGGCTAGGCGCTCTCGATGCCTTCGATGGCTACGTGTCCTACCGAATGCTCGACGAGGCGGCTCTGGCGCGCGAGATCGCCGATATGCGTGAGCTGATCGACCGACAGGCTCCCAGCCTGGTGATCACGCAGGACCTGGGTCTCGGCATGATGCTCTGGATGTCGCATTTCTTTCCCGAGGAGGCGTGGGCGCGCTTACAGCGGAAACGGTGCTTGGATATCCTCGACCGCATGTGGGTGGCGGATGGGTATTTCTGTCGAGAGCCCGCGCTTCCAAGCGTCAAGTTTGCATTCACCAACTACGGAGTGTCTGTCGGCTTGCAGGCTGCAAATGCGATGCCCGAGCGCGTCGAGCGGTTGAACAGCTTTTTCGAGAGCTACCGCGCCGGCGATGAATACGACGAGGCGGCCATTACCCACGTGATGGCGTGCAGCTCGCATTTTCCAGGCGCTCTGATCTAGGCTGCCGGCACGCGGCCTTCTCGAGCTCTCTGGTACGATTGGCAGACGTTGACCATTGCATTCAGGCCTGGAATAGCGTGGTGAGCACCGGCAAGGCTAACGGCCAAGGAAAAGAGAGAGTGCGACCGAGTTGGCATGCACGCACAGCCGAGGCAGCCTTGGCTGATGTCGGTGCCTGCGTCGGCGGTCTTTCGGAAATGGAGGCGGCGGCTCGCCTTCAGCGCTTCGGTCGCAACGCGCTCGCCGTCGCAACCGGCAAGGGGCCCCTCCAGCGCTTCTTGGCGCAGCTCGCAAATCCATTGATTTACGTGCTGTTGGGCTCGGCACTCATCAGCGCGTTGCTGGGCCACGCCGTCGATACCGCGGTGATCCTCGCC
>Ga0214473_10010983_pt1 | contig 10636 bp, 8 predicted proteins | sample RVTome_7_FD_203509 | JGI IMG/M metagenome (GOLD analysis project Ga0214473, IMG submission 203509) | Soil microbial communities from uranium-contaminated site in the Upper Colorado River Basin, Wyoming, United States - RVT98D197 | ecosystem: Environmental > Terrestrial > Soil > Contaminated >... | reverse complement strand
CAGTATAATGGACAAACTGGATAACGGGCAAAAAACGGACCGTCATCATCGTTAGGATAAGCTAAATAACCACTTTTTTAACCAAAAGCAAGAGAGAAGCTAAGAAATAGGGGATACAGGACGGGCAAATCAGGAGGACGGCCGGGCGAGGTTTAAAAAACGGAGGTAATAAATTTTAGACCGAAGATGATTAGAACAGCGGAGCAAACACAGGCGACAATCCCATGGGTCCTTTCATTCCATAGGTGTTTCGATTTAAACGTTGCCATCGAAACAAATAAGCTCCAAACAAGGTCACAAGACCAATGAACGATCGCAAACAGTAGGAACCCTATGAATCCAAAGGTGCCAGCAGTCAAAACTAAGGTTGTTCCAACCGTAACCCACCACAAGAAGAAATGTGGATTTGAACCCGTCGTGATTAATCCAGCTGCTACAGAACCGTGGGGCGAATCTTTGCTCCCCGACGCCACGCTTTTTCTACCTTTAAACATCTGAAGGCCCATAAAAATCAATATTCCTCCTCCGACTATCCCTATGACGACTCGGATTGCTTCAGATGTGAAAAATTTGGCGAACCCAAGGTATATAAGGAACATCAGGGGGACTTCGATGATTCCATGGCCTAAGGCGATGAGAATACCCGCATTCTTGTCCCTCTGCCCTTTAGCCACTGTTACGGCAAATATCGGACCGGGCATCATGATGACACTCATAGAAATAAGAACGACCGAAATCAGGAATAGGAGAAGATCGGCAACCATTTCTTAACCTCCCACCGCTACACCCATTCTTAATGCAGAGGGTTTGCTTCGTCAAGTCCAGGGTAGCTTCCAGTCTTTTTTGTTCGACAATGTCATGCAATTTTCATACATATCCAGGCAGATGAAGCCTTTGCCAAGTTGGAGAAACTCCAGTCCTTTGCGAGATACAACAAGACAATTGTCGAAACTGCAAGAAATCAGATAGAAGGAGTTAAGTTTGGTGAAGAAGGGCTATCCTATCAGGTCTGCCGGTCTAATACCAACCCTCTGTTTCGTGTTATAATAACCCATCCTCCATCAGTGTTCACTAATACAAAGGCACTAACTAAAATGACAGCACCCCTACTCTGACCTTTGTAGGCATAAGCGCTGACTTTACTCTCCCTGCCTTTCGAGGGGGGAACCTTTCTTAACTCCTCCCCCTTCAAGGGGGAGGCCGGGAGGGGGATGGGATTGTATGGCCGATCACAATCTACCCCATCCCCACCCTCCCCTTGAAGTGGAGGGAACACTAAGTTAGTGCTTATGCCCCTTGAGGAGGTGAGCAGATGTCGAATGTTCTCACCCCGGCTGAAGAGCATGGCTTGCGGGGCTTCGGCCTTGATAGTCTGCTACGGCAGGTTTATTATAGGCTGCCCGCGGACACATTGGTCGAGTTGAGCGTCCGTGTTTCCGCGGACGCACGCAAGCGGCAGTTGATCTATTATCGGGATGGCCAGCCGGAAGTGATTAATGTCATGTTGAGGCCAACCGGGGCGATGCCTGACCAGGTTGCCTATTGTCACACCGTATCGCTTGCACTGATCCATGCCCTTAAGCGTCTTCCCGATCTTTACATGCAGGATTTTGCGGTTCGTGAAGTGGTGCCCCTTATGCCCGATGAAGAAAAGTGGTTATGGGATACATGGGGACCGAGCCAACGGGAGAACAATCCCATCTTGGGGCGACTCGATGCCACGGTGGACTTTACCAGTCCCATGTGGAAAGACTCCTTGCACTTCCTGGAGCCCAACCTGAGCGGCGTAGGCGGGATACACATCGGGCCGACCTGTGAAGAATTGGTGGCCGACGTGATCCTTCCCATCATGCGCGAGGTCATTCCGGATTTGCATCTGGATTGCGGTTTAGACATGCGGGAGACCTTCATCCAGGAAGTCAATGACCATCTGGAGGCCATTGGCCGGTCTGGGAGGACCCTTTGCCTCATTGATCCTAAATACGCCGGGGATGGGCCGGCAGAGTTTCAGGCTCTTGCCGAACACTACCGAGAGATGCATGGAATCAAGGCCGTCTACGCAGACGCCAATGAACTCTATGCCAAGGATGGGGAAGTCTGGTACGAAGACTCGCGCATCGATATTGCCTACCGGGGCTATGAAATCCGCGACCTTCTTGCAATGGAGAAGGAAGATGGACTGGATATCGAACCCTTCAAGATTCTATTCCGTGAAAACCGGGTCATCTCGTCAATCGCGGGGGATTTTGACCACAAGAGCTCCTGGCAGATCCTTACCGACCCTCAGTTCACCTTAAAGTATTTCACAGCCGATGAACGCCACTTTTTCCGGAGACACGTGCTCTGGACACGCCTGCTCCGTGAGGGTCGCACCACGGACCCCGAAGGACAGCCCATTGACTTATTGGAGTGGGTTCGCCGCCACCAGGATATGCTCGTCATTAAGCCAAACCGCTCCTATGGCGGCGACCGGGTGATCCTCGGTCCCTCGGTGGGTGTGGGCGAGTGGGAGAACATGATTGAGGAGGCATTGCGTGGAGAGCCTTGCGTTGTACAGCGGCTGGCGCGCATCACCTTGGGCGAATTTCCAGTCATCAAACCCGATGGGACGATCAGTATCGAACCCTTCTACATGGTCGCCGGCCTTTTTCCAACCAACTATGGCCTGGCCATGATCGGTCGGGCCTCTCAAAAACAGGTCGTCAACGTCGCCCAGGGCGGGGGCGCCTATGTCATCCTGATCGGCCAGTACAACAAACCCTTCCACGGAACGGGCGGGCAGTGATGATACGCCGGGTGTTTCTGCCTCCAACCGTTAGGGGAATTCTGATGAAGAAATTTCTTGGAGCGATCTTCGCCATTAGTCTGTTGATGGTGTTTTCGGGTTGTGACAGGCCAAGACTGACAACCCTGGATTTTGATAAAATAGATATCTCTCAAGATCCGGTGCAGAGCCCTTGCATATCAGAGGAGCCCATTCTACAGAACATGAAGAATGGCTCATTCTCTCTAACCAGAATGGCCAACTACAAAGTAAGTGGGTTGGTGATCAGCAAGGAATACTATTCCGATGGCTGGGACAGTATGATCTCCCCGGTCGATTTATTGATTCTCTGGGGGAAGCTGGTGGAACCCGAATATGCAAGGCCCATTACCTTTACGCATGGCGGTCGTTGGTATCACTATAGATGGAAGGAAGGCAGTCCGGTAGATCCGGGTTATATTATTACCCATTCGTCAAATAACCATGTCATCCCAGCCAGCAAAAATATCTATCGAGCCATCAAGCAGATCAAAAAGAAAGATCAAATCATTGTGGAAGGGTGCCTGGTTAACGTTAAGGGAACTTTCAAAGGCCGGCCTGTTTCGTGGAATACCAGCCTATCGCGAACGGACACCGGGAATGGTTCCTGTGAGATCTTTTATGTTTCCAAAGTGAGAATAGACACAAAGGTCTATGAATAGAAACAGCAGTCTCGGCGAAAACAAATTTTCACCGTAGAGCTCCATGGTGAACGTGGCCTTTTTGAATTTGTTCAATGACTGAGGAGCATGTAATTCACCTGGGAAACGGCCACATGTTTGTTGTGGGCATCAAAGAGGTTGACGGAGACAGGACAGAGGGTACGCCCGATCTTTATCACGGCTGCCCTGGCGAAGGCATCGGTCAGACAAGGTGACAGGAAACGGATGTTCATGTCAGTGGTCGTCAGGTGCACATCCGGGCCGGTCTTTGTGAATATGGCAAAGCAGGCGGTGCTGTCTGCCAGCGTCATTAACAGGCCCCCATGGAACGACTCAAAGACGCCATCATAGCTCAGTTTTCTGGGTGCCATGGTCTCGCAATAGCCATCGGAGAGTGAAAGGATCTTCATTTGAAGCGTATCCACAATAGGGATCCGCATGATTCTCTTGAGTATCGCTTCTTTCAGATCGGAAGACAGCATCCGATGGTCCTCCCTTCAAAAAAAGTGTAAGCATTCGCACCAAAGTCATCACCCCACCCCCACCCTGACCCTCCCCCTGAAGGGGAGGGTAATTCTCAGGCACCTAGCGTGATTCCTCCCCCTTCAAGGGGGAGGCTGCCCTGAGCGAAGTCGAAGGGTCAGGAGGGGGATGGGGATAACTGTCGGAGCAGTATCAGACATTGTACTATAGATGGTGGCTGCCTACAACCGCAGTGGATTTTCTCTGCCGGCGCAGCGAAATATATGCTAATATTTAAAAGGATAGGAAGGTGTTCGCCGCTGGAAAAGGAGGTGTCGTTTATGAGAAAGAGTCTATTTCTTGGAATCATCTTTCTTTTATTAGCGGTTTGTGTCCCCGTACGGGCCCAACAGGAAGGGAAGGAGATACTCAAATCGATCGTCAAGATCCACTCGGTCATTCCGGCAGATGCATTCACTGCGAGCACTCTCGGGACGGAACGGGAAGGGAATGGCGTGGTCATTGATTCAAAAGGCTATATCCTGACGATCGGCTACCTTATCGCCGAAGCGGAAAGCATTGAAGTGATGGGTCCCGAAGAGAAGCCGATCAATGCAACATACGTCGGCTACGACTACAACACGGGGTTCGGTCTGTTGAAGACAGAGAAACCCCTCAATGTAGAGCCCATGAAGTTGGGCCAATCTTCGGAACTGAAAGAGGGAGAGCCGGTCATCGTGGCAGGCTATGGAGGTGGGGATGCTATTCAAATCGCCCGGGTCATTGGCCGTAAAGAATTTGCAGGGTATTGGGAATATCTTCTCGAAGATGCGATCCTTACCGCTCCCGTGTATGCCAATTTCGGTGGGGCCGCATTAATAGGCCGTGACGGTCAGCTTCTCGGCATCGGGTCCCTTTTCACCCAGATAACGATCCCGGGATTGGCTTCAATTGCTTGCAACGTCTTTATTCCTATCGACCTTCTGAGCCCCATTCTATCTGACCTGAAGACGATTGGCCGCTCCAGCAAACCGCCGAGGCCCTGGCTGGGTGTCAATGCCGAAGAGGTCCACGGCCGCGTTTTCATCACCAAAGTGACACCCGATGGGCCCGCGGAAAAAGCTGGCCTGAAGACCGGTGATATCATTCTTGCAGTTAACAAAATCGCAGTCAATGGCCTTGCAGATTTTTATCGAAAGCTTTGGGCCAGCGGTGCCGCGGGGGTTCTGGTTCCCCTCAGCATTCTCCAGGGAATGGAGATTCGCCATGTCCTGGTGAACTCTGCCGATCGCTATCAATTTTTACAACTCAGAAAACCAGAACGGAAGATATAGAAATGGTTTTTGAGGTCTGGAGGTCCGGGAAGGGGGCGATTCATTAGAGCCCTTGCCATAGGCTAGCCTACTTTGCAAGCTTGAGATAGGTGATGTCTCTACCAAATAGCAGCGATAATAGCCAGTCCGTTAGTACCCGGAGCCGATTGTACGTTCCAGTAACCAGGGATGAGTAGACAATAAGCCAGATGAGGCGGGCTGGGAATCCGTAAAGCCGCAACCCATGGAAGCGCAAAACAGCTTTGGAAGAACCCAGGGATAGTATTTCTGGAATTCCAGAATACCAGTAAGGTTTCTTGTCTCCACCCCGTATTCCGGCAAGGATATTGTGGGCAACGACTTTAGCTTGACGCACCGCGATGTAAGCTTGGGGAGGAATGGATGCGCCTGACCTCGGATCTTCAAAATGAGCACAATCGCCAAGGGCATAGATACCGGGGATATTGGGTGTTTCCAGATATTCATTGACTAGAACTCGACCCGTCTCATCTATCTTCCCATCGATTTCAGCAATTCGAGGATTGGCCATTGTGCCGGCCACCCAGATCAGAGTATTCGCGAAAACGATCTCGCCGCCGTTGATTTCAACACGGTCTTCCCAGGCCCGCGTGACATGGGATCTCAGCCTCATTTCAATCCCCATACCGTGGAGCTGCTCCATCACATATGCACCGAGTTTTGGATGCACCTCCGACACAATCTTCGGTTCCGCCTCAACAAGAATAATTCTAATGTTTTGCGGGTTTATTGCCTTGTAGAACCTGACCAAATTTCTAAGAATGAAATCTCGGAGTTCAGCGACCAATTGGACACCAATGTACCCAGCTCCCGAGACGACAAAGGTCAGCATGTGCCTCTGCCGTTCCGCGTCCTTTTCTATGCTGGCGTACTCAAAAGTCCCGATGATATGATTTCTAATGAGCATGGCGTCATGGAGATTTTTTAGGGTAAATACATTGCCCCCCGAGGAGCTCAATCCCGACATATCGGGAACGCTGCCCAGGGCGAGAACGAGGTAATCGAAGTCAAAAGTTCCTGCAGTTGTGGTTACCTTGCGACCATGGAGATCTATCTTTTCCACCCAGGCCTGAACAAAGGTAAACCGGTCCCTCCAATGGAGCCTTCGGATCGGGTAGGCAATATGGCGAGTCTCTATTCCTCCCATGGCTACCTGGTGAAGAAGGGGTGAAAAGAGGAAGAAGTTCTCGTTGCTTATCATCGTGGTTTCCACATTCTCGTTCTTGTTCAGAGAGGGAACAAGATGCTTCAACACATAGGTGCCACCGAATCCACTGCCCAGGATCAGCACCTTTCTGCTGCCGACGTGTAGCCTTTTGGGATAGATGGGATCCTTGTTGTACAAACGGCCCAGACTTTCCCCCAAAAGGGTCCGAAGGAGCTTTCCCAGGGAAGAGAACCCAAGCACCATCCGGACTATGTTTTTATAACTGTAGGTCCCACTAAACATCCCCCACGCTGCCTTGGTGAATGGCTGTGAGCCCCTTACATTGTACTGTTCATCGCCGATCAGTCGGTGCTGCGCCAAGAGAAAGGTGGGGGAGTCCTTAGTCATGTCATTCATCCGGAAAAGAAACCTCCCCCATAGGTTGTCCCGGCTTATGCGGCGCCATAAGGGTTGGTAGTAACGACGAAAATCGGAGAAGGTCAGGCCATGGTCGACGATTGTTCTGGCAGCTTCACGGGCAGTTAGCAGGGAAGATCCGATGCCGTCCTTATACAATCTGGACACTGCGGCATCGCCAATTGCTACGAATCTGTCGGCATAGCAGCCACGAGCCGAACCGATTGCTGCCAGGGGTTGACAACGGCAGACATACCTATAGGAATCCGGAAGCATCGTCCGGACAATCTCATGGCTCAAGAAATCTGGAATCGAAACGGATGTTTTGCCTCGGCTTAAGACCGAGACATTGATGAATGGCCCCTTGGGCACGAGAGTACCGAAAATCAGGCCTGAATGAGGAATCAGAAAAACATGGGCGACGTTGCCCAGCAGCGACTGCACCTTGTCTCTGCCGACATAAAGCTCACCCATGGCCATCCTTCTCGTTTCAGGCGGAACATACTGAAACCCAAGGATCGGAATAGGGGTGCTATTAACACCTGATGCCAGCACCACCAGACCATAGCTCTCCCTTCTGTCCGCCACCTTAACTCCCACCTCGCCGCCAAGGTAGATGGCGGATACTGTCCGATTTTCCACGATTACGCCTTGCCCTTTCGCCTCTTTTAGAAGCCAATTGTCGAAACTGACAAGACCTTCATCGTGGGGTATGTGGGGGCTCCCTCCTCTATAAACACTGACGATCTTTATGTACTTTTCGGGGTTACTGATGCTGATTGAGGTATATGGGGTGTGGACAGCGTAATGTTCTATTTCGTTTTGGATCACTTCCCTTGGAATGCGCAGGTCAAGCTCGAGCAGATTCCTAAGGAAGGGTATGGAAAGGATTCCAGCGCAGCCTTTGCAGCCTTTTACGGCTCTATCATTAAAGTCCTTTTCTTCGTAAATAGTGATCTCAGGATAGACACGCTTTTCTTCTGCGTAGCGGAGGAGAAAAAGAGCAAACAGACTTCCGGCTGGCCCCCCGCCAATAACTGCGACCCTTAACCCGTTTCTTATCCTATCGGGCCCCCGGACCATGAGATTAACCATTGTCTATGGATAAGACATAGAATCTTTCGTAATATAAAAGAAGTCCTACGTCAAGGATACCCACATCTTTTCTCCCTTTCTGGCTCCTCTCCTCTCCTCTCATCATTCTCCATCCATTTCAAAACCTTTTCACAGGGTATGGGATAGTAAAGTAGAATGTAGATCCCTTTCCAGACTGGGACTCTGCCCAGATCCGTCCGCCATGGCATTCCACAATCTTCTTGCAGATGGCCAGCCCGATACCGGTGCCAGGATACTCTTCCTGGCTGTGCAGTCTCTGGAAGATAACAAAGATCCGATCCATGTGCTTGGGATCTATCCCGATGCCGTTATCGCTTACGGAAAAAACCCATTCCTCCTGGACTTCGGATTTCGGAATGCGGAATGCGGATTCTTTCTTTTCAACATCGGAAGATGCTGGTGAATTCAAAGTTGCTGAAATATGAACGGAGGGGACCGCTTCCCTGCTGCGGAATTTGATAGCGTTTCCGATCAGGTTCTGGAAGAGCTGGGTCAATTGGGAAAGATCGCCCATGACAGAAGGAAGAGGGTCATGAGTCACCACTACGCCATTCTGTTGAATCACCACCTCAAGGTTGGCAAGAGCCTGGCTGAGGGCCGTCTCGCAGTCAATGAGCTCAAAAGGCTTGCCCTGTGTTCCCACCCTTGAGTAAGTCAGGAGATCGTTTATCAACCTCTCCATCCTTTTGACCCCCTTCAGTGCGTGGTCGATGAACTCGTCGGCGCTTGTATCGAGTCTCCCTTTATAGCGTCGGGACAATAGCAGCAAGTAGCTATCGATAGAAAGGAGAGGGTCCTTCAGGTCATGGGAGGCGATGTAAGCGAATTCCTGCAATTCAGCATTCGATCTTGCCAGATCCTCGGCCGTTCTTTTCAGTTGAGCCTCCGCCTGTTTTCGCCTCGTGATATCGCGGACGATATGCTGGTAGAATTTTTTCCCTTCCACCTCGATAAACCGGGAACTGACTTCCACCGGAAAGGTTGTTCCATCCCTGCGTTGATGGACTGATTCAAATATCGCCTTTCCTTCCTCTTCAACAAGTTTCAGGGGGTCGTCTGAAGGATATCGGACTTCGGGGGCTCGCAACTCCCTTATGTTCATTCGGAGAAGTTCATCGCGGGAATATCCATAAGTGATAAGAGCCCGGTCATTCGCTTCGACTACATTCCAGTTCTGATCATGGAGCAGGATGATATCGTTGGCATACTTGGAAAGATAGCCGTAATGGAGAGTAAGGGCCTCGCGTTCTAATTCCAATTTCGCAATCCGCTGGCGACGGAAAAATCCGATGCTCGTCCCTGCCGCGGCAATCAATATGATCACCAGGATCTGGACAAGCCATGCCCTTTCCCGGACGGGTGCCTCGATTTCCTCCACATCCATCTTGGCAATGAGAAACCAGGGAGAATCTGGAATGGCCCGGAGGGCGGCGAGGACAGGGATTCCTCGATAGTCGAACCCGCGAACAATCCCTTGTTGTCCACGGACGGCCATAGCTGCCGGCAACAGCGGTTCATTAATCGAGAAATGAAATAACATAGCAGTGTCCCTCCGGTGGCGGAGCTCGTTGAGAAAGACCACATCATTACCATCACGGCGGATCAGGAGCGTCTCGGAGGTGGGACTGGGTGTAGGCCATGTCTGGATCAGAGGATAGAGGAACTGGTAAGGGTCGATCCTTAACAGGAGGGCCCCGATGGGACGGAGATTGAGTCCCCTTCCCGTGAAGAGGGGAGCAATAAGATCCATGTGTATCTCGCTGGAAGATTCGTCCCGGTGAAGGTCCAAAAGGACAACTTCCTTCTTACGGATTGCCTCCCCAACTACTTCGTGATCGTAAGGGGCCAGCACGGGTTCACCTTTAACGGTGGATAACCGGAGGTTTCCTTTTGTGTCAACAAGGAAAAGATCCTTGTATTGATAATACCGCTGCAAAGATGCCATCCAGCCGAGAACTTCCTCTCTGATTCCAGGAGGCGGTCGGTCTTTCATGAGCGGTTCAACCCAGAAGGCAATGTAGGGATTGCTGGCGATCACCCCTGCGTCTCCCAATCGGTCCTTTCGCCAGGTCACAATTTGATTCACCTTCAGCTCGGCGATCGCAGCAAGGTCATTCTGTTTGTCCTGGTTGATCTGGGCTTTTTGATTTTCATAGTAGAAGTATCCGGCAGCACCAATACCGATGGTCAGAAGGAAGAGGATGAGTATCAGTTTCCAGGAAATGAAATGAATTTTAAGCTGAGAGGAAGGTGCCATAGGGATAAACCCTGTAAACAATTTCAACCTATTATAACCGACCTTGAAATAAAGAAACATGGTCTTCGAACATAACGATGAACGTTAAACGATAAACCATGAACAGCGCATAATCTTTTTTGTTCATTGTTCGTCGTCCATCGTTCATTGTTCAATATTGGCTCGTTACCGTGACCGTGGGACGAAACTTCTATTTTCTATCATTGCTGTCCAGAATAGAGAGAATTCCCACGGGATGGGGTTGATTTCATTCATTGGATTCTTGGATTGAAATTCGACTTTCAAAAACCTGGGTCACCGCGGAGGCGCAGAGGACGCTGAGGAGATGTTCTTATGATCCAATCGGGAGACCCTCCTTCACTAAAGTTTCGGAGGGCGAGCCGAGTTACATGAACCTCTTCGGCCCCGGAGCCAGATTTA
>Ga0214473_10010982_pt1 | contig 10636 bp, 8 predicted proteins | sample RVTome_7_FD_203509 | JGI IMG/M metagenome (GOLD analysis project Ga0214473, IMG submission 203509) | Soil microbial communities from uranium-contaminated site in the Upper Colorado River Basin, Wyoming, United States - RVT98D197 | ecosystem: Environmental > Terrestrial > Soil > Contaminated >... | reverse complement strand
ATTCTCGTCAGCGATTATTGTCCCCCACTTCGTAGCCTTCAAGCCTTCAGTTGTGCTCTGCACAATAGGATTTGGTGTTCGGCCGACGGCAACGATTACTGTGTCAACGTCCATAATAAACTCTGAACCTTTGATTGGCACTGGTCTTCTTCTTCCAGACTCGTCTGGTGGTCCAAGCTCCATGCAAATACATTCCATTGCTTTGACCCAGCCTTTTTCGTTCCCTATGAACCGAACAGGGTTAGCTAAGAACTTGCAGACGATTCCTTCCTCCTCAGCGTTCTCGATTTCCTCTTGTCGTGCAGGCAACTCCTCTCTCGAACGGCGATAAACGATGCACACTTCTTCTGCGCCTAATCGTAGAGCAGAACGAGCAGAGTCCATGGCCACGTTTCCACCGCCTATAACCGCAACGTGCTTGCCTATCCTTAGGGGCGTGTCGCATTTGGGAAATGTGTAAGCCTTCATCAAATTGACTCTTATCAGAAACTCGTTAGCAGAGTAAATCCCAGCTAAGTTCTCGCCAGGAACACCCAAAAACTGTGGCAAACCTGCACCTGTTCCGATGAAAACAGCGTCATACCCAGACTTCAAAAGTTCTGGAATCGTGAAAGTCCTTCCAACAAGGCAGTTAGCGCGTATATCAACTCCCAGTTTCTTGACGTATTCAGCCTCTGCCTGAACTATACCTTTGGGCAAGCGGAACTCAGGAATTCCATACATGAGCACCCCACCAGGATAATGCAAAGCCTCGAAAATCACCACATCGTGGCCGAGCTTCACCAAATCTGCGGCTACGGTCAGCCCTGCTGGTCCAGCACCAACTATTGCCACACGCTTCCCTGTTGGCGGTGCTTTATCCAAGCACGAAATTCCAGATTTGCGCTCCCAATCAGCCAGAAACCTTTCAAGCCGTCCTATGCTAACAGGGTTACCAGTCTTTGCAAGAACGCAGGATTTTTGGCATTGCTCTTCCTGCGGACAAACGCGACCGCAAATAGCTGGAAGACAATTCTTTTCCTTAATCTTCTTAATGGCATCCTCAAACTGCTTCCCTTTCAACAACTTAATGAAAGATGGAATGTCAATCTCCACGGGACAACCAGAAACGCACTGCGGCTTGGGGCACTGCAAACAGCGTGAAGCTTCTACTAGTACCTGTTCTTCGTTGTAGCCAAGCGCAACCTCATTGAAGTTGTGCCTTCGGATTTCAGGCGCTTGTTTGGGAACTGGAACAGCAGTCTTCTGAGGCTTTGGTTTAGCTTTGTTTTCAGTGGCCACAAGCGCACCTCCTTTCCTGCAACAGCTGCAAAGCCATTTTTTCTTCCGTCATGTAACCCCTTTGTCTTTCCAACAGCTCTCCAAAGTTGACTTTATGAGCGTCAAATTCTGGACCGTCAACACAGCCAAACTTTGTGACGCCGTCGACAGTGACTCTGCAAGCTCCACACATGCCCATGCCATCGACCATTATGGGATTAAGACTAACAATCGTCTTTAAACCAAATGGCCTAGTAGTTTCCGCAACTGCACGCATCATAACCGTTGGACCGATAGCGTAAACAGCGTCAAACTTGTATCCCTTCTCGACCAGTTTTTTCAAAGCGTCACTGACGAAGCCTTTCTGACCCTTCGTGCCGTCATCAGTAGAAATAACAAGCTCATCCGAGACCTTGCTTATTTCATCCTCAAGAATCAACATGCCAGCGGTTTTAGCGCCAATGATCGCAATTACTTTGCTGCCAGCTTCTTTGAAAGCTCGAGCTATAGGATAAGCTGATGCAGTTCCCACTCCACCACCTATCACGCATACCATGTTATCATACTTCTTTATCTCGCTGGGCTTTCCAAGCGGACCAACGATGTCCATAATCATGTCCTGTTCTTTAAGCTGGCCTAGCCTTTCGGTTGAAACGCCAACCTCTAAGAAAATGAGTGTTATTGCGCCTTTTTTTGTGTTCCAATCAACAAGTGTTAATGGAAACCTTTCGCCAGCTTCATCAAGTCTTAGAATGACGAACTGCCCAGCTTGAGCTTTGGCAGCTATTTCAGGGGCTTCAATCTCGAGGAGTTTAATCTTGGGAGCAAGCTCCTTCTTGGCTATTATTTTATGCGTTTCTCTTGCCTCCGTTCAAATAAGCTTCCGCGGAAATCTCTAATTTCATTAGGATTGTTCCATGCCGTAGGCATCTTAAAGATGTTGGAATGGGTTTTGGACGATATAATCCTTTCTCTCTATTTCCGATAGTATGGTCGTCTAATGTACCCGTAGGCTTCGAGTGCTGCTGTGATGCCTTGACCAACGGCTGTTCCAACCTGCTTGACGGGTTGATTCGTGACGTCGCCTGCAGCGTAAACGCCTTGGATGTTTGTGCGTTGGAAAACGTCGGTTTTGATGTATCCGTGTTCGTCGATTTCCACGCCTGAATCCTTGGCAACTTGGGAGTTTGGGGCTTCGCCAACCTGGACGAAAACGGCAGTTACGGATACTTCTTTTGTTTCTCCAGTCTTGCTATCGAAAACAGTGACTTTTTCAACGAATTTTTCGCCCTTGATTTCTCTTATTTCGGCGTTCCAGAGGATTTGCACGTTCTGTTTAGATTGAATGTCTTTCGTCAAGGCTTCCTCGCAACGGAACGCTTCTCTCCGATGGACAACCGTGACGTTCGCCGCTAAACCTGAAAGATAGAGCGTGGTTATTGCGGCGCTGTTTCCGCCACCAACAACCATAACGTTTTTGCCCTTGAAAAGTGGACCGTCGCAAACGCCACAGTAGCTTACGCCTTTGCCGCGAAACTCTTTTTCGCCTGTGACTCCGATTTGTCGGTAGTGTGAGCCTGTGGCGATGATGATTGCGTTGGCTTCGTATTCTGCGCGTGTGGTTGTGACGGTTTTCTTTTCGCCTTGCAGGTTCAGGGCTGTGACGGTTTCGAGTTCGTTGATGGTTACGCCTGTTTTTCTGCAGTGGGTTGTCATTTTCTCGGCTAATTCTGCTCCGCCGATTTGAGCATATCCTGGATAATTTTCGACGGTTGGCGCGTCTGCGGTTGTTCCGCCTGCTAGTTTTTCTTCGATTATGAGGGTTTTGAGTCCGCTTCTTGCGGCGTAGATTCCTGCGGATAATCCTGCTGCGCCTGCGCCGATGATTATGAGCTCGTAGGTTTCCATGTTTGAACCTTCTTCGTATGAAATAGTTTGCTGGGATGGTTTATGAATTATTCGGCTGGCTAAAAAAGGCTGATTTCGAATACGCCGCTGAGGATTGAGATTGTACCCAGAATTATGAAAAGAACTGAGGTGCCGAGTTTTATCCATTTCATTTGAAGGCGTGATATGAGTTTTGTGCCGATGAGGACTGCTGCGCTTGTGAGGAGTGTGAAAGCCAGAAGCATTCCTGCTAACACAAGGATTGGCGCTGTTTGCGCGGCTAACGTGATCGTTAGTATTTGGGTTTTATCCCCAAGCTCCATCAGAGACACGAGAGAAAACGAGGCGAACAACGGCACTACACTGCTTTTCTTTTCGACGACAACAACCTGTTTCTTTTCTCTGCGCAGAAGCGGAACGATGCCGAAGACGATGAAGACGATGCCTGAAATGATTTGGATGTAGCGTATTGGAACCAGCGCTAACAATGTTCCTCCAACAGCTAAGCTGATTCCGTCAACCGCCAAAAAAGCCAGCATTGCTCCAGCGAACACGTGCTTCCACTTATAGGTTGAGGACAGTGAGATTATTGACAGCTGAGTCTTGTCGCCTAGTTCAGCGACGAGTATGAGGAGGAAAGTGGAACCGATTGGCAACGCGTCCATACAGGGCATATTCCTCGGTTTCGGTTCTTAAAAAGTGTTCTATAGTGCTCGGAGAAAACCACACCCCTTGTTTGAAGCGTCGATATCGAGCGCACGATAGACCCTCTATAGGTTTCTGCATTGTGTTTCTAATACGTTCCAAGTAGGCTCGCACTGCCTTCCAGCATGCTATTGATCGCTGAAAACTACCAATACGTAACTTATCCTCTACTAATTTCTGCAACTATTGGCTAATAGGCTTCAAATATGTTTTTGCGGGAAGGTAAAGCTTAAGAATTAAGCTGAGTTAGAATCGGGCAATGTTTGAGGGTTGTTGAAGCTGGGCAAAATGAAAGTTTGTGTGATTGGTCTTGGGCAGGTCGGTTTTCCGGTGGCGCAGTATGCAGATGCGAAGGGGCTTGAGGTTTGGGGTTACGACATAAACCCCAGCACTGTTGAGAATGCTCGCAAAGCGGGAGAGTTCGAGGTTACATGTTCTTGGGAGGACGTGCCGCAAGTTGACGTTTACATAGTTTGTGTGACCACGAGCCAGCGCGACGGGTCTCCTGACTTGTCGCCCGTTTTCGACGTGTGCAAGAAGATTTCGGAAAAAGCCAAGCCATCAGCACTCGTGTCTATTGAAAGCACGATAACGCCTGGCACGTGCAATAAAATCTTTGAAAACATTTTCAAAAGCAAAATTAACCTCGTTCATGCTCCTCACAGGTATTGGGCTAGCGAACCCGTGAAACACGGCGTGAACCAGATAAGAGTAATTGGCGCAGTAAACTCGGAAAGCCTAAACGCTGGAGTCAAGTTCTATAAAGAAACGCTTGGAATCCCAATGCACGTAGTCTCGTCCGTTGAAGGTGCTGAGATGTGCAAGATAACCGAGAACTCGCACCGTTACCTGCAAATTGCTTTTTCAGAAGAGTTGAAGATGATTTGCGCGAAAATCGGGTTAAACTTTGACGAATTACGAGAAGCCATGAACACGAAATGGAACGTGGACATGCCAGAAGCCAGAGACGGCATCGGCGGGCATTGCTTGCCCAAAGACATAAGATACGTGACTTCGCTAGCGCCAAGCCAAATGCTTGAAAGTGCAATTGACGTTGACAAGAAATACCGAGAATGGCTAACAAAACAAAAATAGGAAAGCATTCAATCAGAAGCTCAACTTTTGTGCTCAGAGAGACTATCCCCTCCCTTACTCAAGGGCTAGAATCTTGGTCTAACTTCTAGTTCACTTTTTGTGCAGTGGAGCTTTGCGGAGAGGACCCTCTGGATGAAGAATTGCGGATAAACTTATAACAACGAGCATTCCCCTTCCTAAATGAAGAAGACATGCCTGACATCTGGTTAGACACGGTTACACCTAAAATCAGCATAGCCATCCACAGCCTACTCCCCGTCCTGCACGCTAAAGGCTACACGACACTCGTCACCGCCAAAAAAGCAACCCAAACCACCGACATGCTGGACGCCCTTAAGGTGCCCTACCGCAAGATAGGCGATTATGGCGAAACGCTCAAGGAAAAACTCGCCGTCGAACAGAAAAGGACACTGGAATTCCTCGAACTCTTCGACGAAGTCGGCTACCCCAAAGTGCTCTGGACGCACGGCGACGTAAGCGCAATCCGCACCGCGTTCGGACTAAATATTCCAATCGTTTACGCTAACGACACTGTGTTCGCTTACCACGTGGCAAAGCTCGCGGCGCCTCTGGTTAACTGGCTTATCGCGCCCGTGAGTTTTGGAAAGTCATGGAGCAAATTCGGAATCCCCAAATCAAGAATCATACATTACGACGGGTTGGAAGAGGTTTCGTGGCTAAAAGGCACAGAATTCGAGAAACCAAAGTTTCTCCAAGAACTCTCAGGCAAGAGACCTGTGGTTCTTTTCAGGGATGCGGAATACAATGCCAGCTACTGCAAAAACGTGAAAATCGACTCACAACATCTCCTGAAAGAACTCGCCAAACTAGCTACAGTCGTTTGCCTGCCGCGATACGAGGACGAGAAAGAAAAACTCAAAGGCATACCCAACATATGGGTGCCGCCGAAACCAGTTCTAACTGCCCAGCTTATTCCCTACGTGGATTTAATGGTTGGTAGCGGGGGCACCGCTTGCCGAGAAACCGCTCTCATGGGAATACCGACAATAAACTTCCACTTCTGGGACGTACAAGCACGCTACCTGCACAAGAAGGGATTCCCCATCCAAATCAGCCGAAGCACAGACAGAATCATGGCGGCTGCCAAGAAGATTCTCGCGGAACCAGAGAGGCACAGCATGAGCACGGAGAATGCACTCAAGAAACTCGAGTCGCCTATCTCCGTGTGGACCAAATACATAGAGCTGTGCCTAAAACAGAGAGATTAAACAGGAAAAGGTAAAAAAAGTGTCCCGAATAAGCTGCATGTTAACGGGGCTGGAAGCAACTTTTTCCGTTTGACCATCGTTATGGCAAGGCCGAGAGCGCAAGCAGAGAACAGAATCAAAGCTTTGAATTCAAACGTACCTTGGCAGGTATGCTGATGGTTACTTCGAGGGTGAAGTGTTAGCTGTTTGGCTGTCGAAATGGTCAGAAAAACCCAGAAGAACCCGCTTTACTCGTTTGGAAGCTGACGAAACCCGAAACTGTTAGCATTGAAGAATCATTAATAATTCAGCAGTCTTGATATTTCTTCATCAAACCCCATTCAAGCCGAGAATGTGCTGCGTCTGCCAAATGATTATTGTTGAGGCTCCTGATAACTATCGCTTGAGAACGCCTTGTTCTGCTAAAGGAACAGCGGAACCTGAGCCAATTGGCATCCCTTTCTCGGCGAAAACGGAAAAAAGGGCAATTAGCAGGGCTCTAGCCGCATTTGCCAGATTCTAGGTAGCCCTTCAGGTAGTAGAGTCTTATGAGCGGATGAATATACGCTATAGTAGCTTCCCGCGTCTTGTAGGCCACAAACAGTCCCGTGAAAGGTGAAGTAAAGAACCGAACCATAATGCTAGAACGCGTGATTGGCGGTGGCTTGCTTGTCTCTTTCTCAATTCTACCCCAAATCTCGGGAAGTTGGGTAGCGTACCAATATTGATGTTTGAGCTCCTGACTCAAACCTTTGCGCATGTGAACTGACTGCACGTTATAATCAACAATCCAATAGTATCCTGCCTGCTGAATACGGTAAGCCAGAGTGGTGTCAACCCCAGCGTTCACCTTAATCTTCGGAAAACCACCAATCGACCTCACAACCTTTGTAGAGTAAATCGTGTTATCCAAAGTTTTGCCCAATGTAAAAGCGGCCATCTGTCTTGGTCTAAGCCAAGAAGAAAGATATGCCTCCCCGCGATACTTTTTTGCCACGTATTGCTGCAATTTCCTAACCCCGCGGGGTTTATCAGCAAACCGCATTCCCGAAGCAGCGCTAACGTGAGGTTTCTCAAGAAGCGGAGGTATTTTTAACCACCAGTCTTTAGCTAATAAGAGATCTTGTTCAAAACTCACAAAGAAATCAGAATCGACACTTTTCAAGGCGGTGTTTGCGCCGTCGCTTATTCCAGTTCCTTCGTTGAAAACGACTGTCCATCCAAAAGACTTCGCAATTTCTCGAGTATTATCGGTGCTGCGATCATCCACTAAGATGCGATTATTAACGAGTTCTTCAGGTATCACTTCCCGTATCCGTTTAAGAACTTGCGGCAGAGTCGCAGCGCCATTCTTGGTCCACATAACAAGATCAGTTTTCGCAATCACCAGTTTATCCTCCAGATTTGTTAAATATGAACTGTATTCTGTTACCCCTAATCTCCCTGTACGAATATATTAGCATCTTGCTCTTGTATATCACTAAATGTAAAATTACTCCTGTCCTTAACAGTTCAAAGCAAAACCGAATTTGGGACGGAATCACATTGAAGGAATACAAGAACACCGAGAAGAAAATCAGAGAGGAAGAGTAATGAAGGACAAAACGTTTTCAGGCAAAGCCGTTGATGCTCTCAGAATTCTCAGGCAAAACGGGGTTAAGTCGCTTGCGGACCCTTTGGCGACTTTTCGCGAATACATAGAAGAAACAAGATATAGAAACACAATAGCCTCGATTAGAAAAGTAGACTGCTCAGATCTCGACCTCGCAGAAAACAGAGAACTAATGTCACGTTTCGACAAGATGAAAAATCTTAATTTGAAAACGATCAATTGGTTCGTCCCATGCTTCAACCATCCATACGGAGGAATCTACACCATCCTCCGCTTTGCAAATTACTTCAGTGAAACAAAGGGCGTAAGGAACAACCTAATCATCTGCGGGGATCCACGTCAATTATCCACAAACCCATCGGTCCAAGTAGACAAGGTTTTTCCCAAGCTTTCAGAAGGACTAATCATTTTGGGAAACAATAACGTCAAGAGTTTGCCAGAATCCGACGTTTGCATCGCCACTGATTGGACTTCGGCATATTACGCGCTGAAATACAATAAGACCAAAGGAAAATTCTATTTTATACAGGACTATGAACCCCTGTTCTTTCCTGCAGGCTCCATGTTTGCGTTGGCCGAAGCCACGTACCGTTTCGGTTTCCGTGGAATCACAAATACCCCTAGCTTGTACAATATATATGTTCATGATTATTCTGGAATTGCAGAGTATTTCGTCCCAAGTGTCGATCCGAAAGTCTTTTTCCCATCACAAAGAAAGCCACATAAACCATCTGTCGAAAATCCATTCAATGTATTCTTTTATGCAAGACCTTCAGTACCTCGAAACGGGTTCGAACTCGGAGCGTTAGCTCTAGACGCAATTAAGAAAAGATATGGAAACACAATAAAAATATACGCAGCAGGAGCTAACTGGAACCCGCGAACATACAAACTCGAAAAAACAATCACCAACCTAGGAGTTTTGCCTTATGAAAGAACGGGAGAACTCTATCGTAATTGTGATCTTGGATTGGTTTTTATGTTCACAAAACACCCGTCATATTTACCATTTGAATTAATGGCATGCAGCTGCCCCGTCCTGACAAATTTCAATCCAGCAACTACCTGGTTTCTGAAAGACAGAACTAATTGTGTGCTAACAGAACCTACACCGACTAGCATTTGTCAGAAGATCGAATCATTTATGAATGATTTGGAGCTCCGCAAAGATTTGATATCAAATGGCCTCATTGAAATACAGAAGGGAAACTGGGAAAAAGAAATAGAGAAGATATATGCGTTTGTCTGCAACTCTTCAAAGATATGAGGAGGCAGAAAAACTGCAATGTAGAATCTGCGGAAACAACACAGGAAACCAGGTTTTCATCGCTAAAGAAATGATGTTTGGCACCCGAGACGGATTTGAGTATTTCGAGTGTGCGCAATGTGAATGCCTTCAAATATCTAGCCCTCCCGAAGAAATATCTAGATACTATCCCTCGGACTACTACTTGCCTGAAACTGCGTCAGCGCACAGAATGAGCAAGAAAGATAGAGCATTGGCACTAATTTTAAAGAACCGTTTAGTTGCTAATAGTACAATCCCCATCAGTTTAGTTGGTCTCTTACATCCAAATTTCAATTTGTTCAAGTCGCTGAAAAAGGCACGCGTGTCTCTTAGGTCAAAAATTCTGGAGGTAGGATGTGGACAGGGTATCCTGCTGTTTGCTCTAAGAAGCTGGGGATTTAGAGATGTCACAGGAGTGGATCCCTATTGCCACAGCAAAATCGACCCAGAGTTGGTCATTCTCAACACTAACATCGATGAGCTCCCAGAAGACAGAAAATTTGACCTCATAATCTTCGATCACTCGTTCGAACACATGTTCAATCAACAGGCAACAATTGAGAAGATTTCGAGACTTCTGTCAAGCAACGGTGTCTGTCTCTTGAGGATTCCCGTGAAGTCTGCCTACATTTGGCAGCGATATAAGGTTGATTGGGTACAGTTGGATGCGCCTCGTCATTTCTTTCTCCACACGATAAAGAGTCTTGGTCTCCTAGCGGAAAAATCGGGTCTGCAAATAGAAGATTTCGTTTTTGACTCAACAGAGTTTCAATTCTGGGGAAGCGAACAGTACAAGAGAAATATTCCGCTAAGGGCGCAGAATTCATATTACGTAAATCCTAGAGAAAGTATCTTCACTACAAGAGAACTGATTGGATTTAGGAAACTCGCAATCGAATTGAACAAAACCTGTCGAGGAGATCAAGCAGAATTCTATCTTAGAAGATGCAACAATGAGAATCTGAAGTATCGTCAGAAAACTACGCCCCGCTAATCTGAGGAGCTCGGGGAAAGTTGCGATAATCACACCCCGCACTATTAATAACTGTATAGCCAATATGAAATGACCTTGGGGATTCTGATTGCTCGGAACATCCAATCTTAAGTTGAGGTAGAGGAAGAAAAACTGAAAACTTTGGTGAAGATAACACGAGAGTAGCTTTAGTGGTTCCACCCTCACAGTTGCCTTTAAGTGACATGTGTGCTCCATTAAATTTGGGTTTTTTGGCAAGTTACATCAGGAAAAAGAACCCTTCCGTTGATGTAAAGATTTTCGACGGCATTGCTAAACAAAATATAAAAGGCCTTCTTTTGGAATTCAAACCTGACATAATCGGAGTTACGGCCACAACCCCTCAAGCCCCAGACGCTTTCCTACTTCTTGACTGGGCTAAAATTCACCTTCCCGCGTGTTTTCTGGTTATGGGCGGGATTCATCCTAGCGTATTGCCTGGTGAAGCAGCGGAACACGCTGACTGTGTGGTTATAGGAGAAGGTGAAATAGCACTAAGCGAAATAATCGAAAAACGAAGGAAAGGCCAGTCGGTCCCAAAAATAGTCGAGGGAACACCCGTAGAACAG
>Ga0214473_10010981_pt1 | contig 10636 bp, 7 predicted proteins | sample RVTome_7_FD_203509 | JGI IMG/M metagenome (GOLD analysis project Ga0214473, IMG submission 203509) | Soil microbial communities from uranium-contaminated site in the Upper Colorado River Basin, Wyoming, United States - RVT98D197 | ecosystem: Environmental > Terrestrial > Soil > Contaminated >... | reverse complement strand
GTCCGAGGACCGAGAGGACGTACCCTGCTCCCACTCCCATGAGGCAGATCAAAAACGACTCCGCCATCACCACCTTGAGGATGTAGCCCTGGCCCGCGCCGAGAGCCTTGAGGATCCCGATCTCGCGCGTCCGCTCGATGATCGTGGTGTACATCGCGAGAAGAATGACCAGGCCGCTGATGACAGCAGCGAAGAAAGATAGCGCCCGGATGAACTCCTTCAGGCCGAGCGCGTTCTCTTTCATCGCCTCGTTCAGGAACTCGAGCGCCGTAACCTTGTAGCCCTCGAAGCGCTTCTCGAGCTCCGCCGCCACCTGCGCTATCTGGGCGTCGTTTTTCACTTTGACGAAGAAGAACGAGACCTTGTCGGGCTGGGCTGTCGCCTCCTGCATGTCGGCGAGCCCCATGTAGATTCGCACACCCGCGCCCGCCTTGGGAATCCCCACGACCTCGAAGTCGCGGTTCATGATCTGGAGCTTGTCGCCGACCTTGATTTGGTCGGCTTCCGCGAGGACGGTGTCCACCAGCAACTCCCCGGATTTTTCGAGCCCGCGCCCCTCCACGATCTCGAGCCCGGTCCCCATCCGGTTATAGGTCTCCCAATCGATACCGAACATCGTGACGAACTTGTTGTTGTCCTTTAGGCGGGTAATGCTGTTCACCAGTACCCCCGCCACATCGGCGACCCCTGGCGTCTCTCGAACGAGAGGCTCGTAGGCCTCTGGCAAGACTCCCGCGCTGAGTGCGATGAACGCCGAGGCATCCGGGGCCTGAAACAGGATGTCGGCGCCCACGTTCTGAATGCGCTGCGCGGTCTCGTCGAGGCTTCCCTGAGCGAGACCGACCAGCACCATGACGGTCGCGACCCCGAGGGCGACCGCCAGGATCCCGACCGTGGTCCGAGTCTTTCGGTTGAAGATGTTGGCGAGCGGCAAGTTGGCCATGGTCGGCCTTCAAATTCCTTTCGGGCCTCTTCGGGCTTCTACGCCTTCGGGCAGGATGAGCAAACAGCCAATGCTAACAAAAGGTTGCCGGCAGTAGCAACTTTGCGGTAGCTTTCGATTTCAACTGGGGGGCTGACCATGAAAGCGATTCGCGTTCACGCCGTGGGAGGGCCGGAGGTTCTCGTGCTGGAGGAGACTCCCGCGCCGTCTCCGGGCCCCAAAGAAGCCCTCGTTCGCCTTTCGGCCGCCGGGGTCAATTTCATCGACATCTACCACCGCATCGGCCTCTATCCTCTTCCCCTTCCCGTCACTCCGGGGAACGAGGGCGCGGGTGTCGTGGAAGCGGTAGGCCCGGACGTCACAGAGGTGCGGCCGGGCGACCGCGTCGCCTACGCGATGGCCACCGGCTCCTACGCGGAGCTCGCGGTCGTGCCCGCGTGGAGGCTCGTCCCCCTCCCCGGCGCCGTGAGCTTCGAAGCCGCCGCCGCGGCGATGCTCCAGGGGATGACGGCGCACTACCTCGCGCACTCGACGTTCCCGCTCGCCCCGGGGCACCAGGCACTCGTCCACGCGGCGGCGGGGGGAGTCGGCCTCCTTCTGGTACAGATGGCGAAAAAACGCGGCGCCCGCGTGCTGGGTACGGTTTCGACCGAGGCCAAAGCGGCGGCGGCCAGGCGCGCGGGAGCGGACGTCGTGATTCGCTACATGGAAGAGGACTTCGAAGCCGTGGCGCGCCGCGAGACCGACGGACGCGGGCTCGACGTGGTCTACGACTCCGTGGGGAAGACGACCTTCGACAAGAGCCTTCGCTCTTTGAGGCCGCGGGGACTCCTGGCGCTCTACGGCCAGTCGAGCGGACCGGTTCCGCCGTTCGATCCGGGCGAGCTCGCGAAGAGGGGCTCGCTCTTTCTCACGCGCCCGACCCTCGCCCATTACACGCTGGACCGCGCGGAGCTCCTCGCGCGCGCCGGGGACGTTCTCTCCTGGATGGAAAAGGGCGGGCTCAAGGTCACGATCGATCGGACGCTCCCTCTGGCTCAGGCGGCGGAAGCCCATCGGCTCCTCGAGAGCCGGCAGACGAGCGGAAAGCTGGTGCTTACGATTTAGCTCCAACCGGACCAGAGGACGGAAAGAGTGTAAGAAGGGGGATAGCCCCTCATGGAGCGGGAGCTCCATGAAGACTTATCCCCCTGACTTCTTACACTCTTCAAGCCTCGCGCTCATCATTCTTTTCCTCCGGGATCATTCGAAGCTATAGGCAGCCGTGCCTAGCCAGACGATCAGCGGAGTGCTGGCGGGCTTTCTCTCCGATCTCCGGAGGGGGGCGTCCCCGATGCGGCGCTCGACGCCGCGCCTTCGATGCTCCTGGACTGGCTCGGCTCCGCCCTCGCGGGTGCTCGGACGGATCCGGGTGCGAGGCTCCTCGCCTATGGCGACGCCGCCCGAGGGAGGGGCGAGCGTAATCGGAGGCAAAGGGGCCCGCTCCGCGGAGACCGCGGCGTTCGTCAATGGGGCGCTCTCCCACATCGTGGAGATGGACGACGTCGACCGGGGGTCGGTGCTCCATCCGGGAGCGGTGGTCATTCCTGCGGATCTCGCCCTCGCCGAGCTGCGCTCGAGGAGCGGACGCGAGTTCCTCTCTGCCATCGTCGGCCGGATACGAAGTTGCGATCCGCATCGGCGAGGCCGTGGGCCAGAAGCACTACCATTTCTTCCATAACACCTCGACCTGCGGTGTCTTCGGCGCCGCGGCCGCCGCCTCGTGGCTCCTCGGCCTCGGCGAGGAGCCGATCGTATGGGCGCTCGGAAACGCCGGAACACAGGCATCGGGACTCTGGGAGTTCAACGCCCAAGGCGCCATGTCGAAGCACCTTCACGCCGGCCGGGCCGGATCGAACGGCGTCCTCGCGGCCCTTCTCGCCGAGCGAGGCTTCACCGGACCCTCCACAATTCTTGAGGGAGATATAGGCTTCTTTCGCGCGACCGCCCCCGATGCCGGCCCCGAGCGAGTTCTTGCGGGGCTTGGTGCCGCGAAGCTGAAGATCCACGGGGTCTCGTTGAAGCCCCACGCCTCCTGCCGCCACACCCACGCGGCCATCGACTGCGCCCTGAAGCTTCGATCCAGGATCGGGACCGAGCCGATCGATGAAGTAGAGGTCGATACTTACCGAGCGACGCTCTCGCTCTGCGATCGGCCCCGGCCCTCGACTCCCTACGAGGCCAAGTTCAGCCTGCAGTTCTGTGTCGCTTCGGCTCTTCTTCGCGGGGACGCGGGCCTCGGTGCTTTTGACGAGGATTCAATCCGCGATTCGAGGGTTCGCGAGCTGACTTCGAAGGTGCGCGCGCGGGTCGAGCCGGGAATCGAAGCCCGCTACCCGGGCGAGTGGCCCGCCAAGGTCCGGGTGAGGCTCACGAATGGAGGGACGAATCGAGGCCGAGACCGCGCACCCCAGAGGGGACCCGGAGCTGCCCCTGAGCTCAGCGGAGATCGAGAGCAAGTTCGAAGCGCTCGCCGCCTATGGCGGGCGCGAGGGCGGCCGCGCCGCTTCTCGATTGGGTCCGCTCGATCTCGGTGAGCCTTCCCCCGCGGACTCTGAGGATTTACTCGCCGCCGAAGTCCCACTTGGAGCGCTCGACGGTGGTCGTTCATTTCACGGCTGACGTCCAGACGGCGTGGCGCACCAGACGAGGCGGTACAGGATATGACCCCTTCCCAATACGATAGGACATCGTCTATCGAGGCGGTGATGTTTGCAGTGCCGCGCGACGTGAACTGGGGACCGTTGGCCCAGGTGCTCGACATGCTGTGGCGGTCTTCACATCCTCGCCGCATTCGGTCTTTACTTCTTGGTCAGGCTTTGGGAAGTCTGAGCGAGGGTGATCTCGACGCGCGCGACCCCGTTCCCAGAGACGGCGACTGTGCTCATCCCCTCCGGTCCGTTCAGCAACGCGGCCTTGATCGTGACATTGCCCCGTGGCGTCGCCATCTCGAGCCGCCCGCTTTCGTTGGCCGCGGCCTGAACGCCTCTCACCTTGCGTCCGTCGATCGCTGTAAGGGCGACGATGGCGTTCCCGACCGGCTTTCCCTCGGCATCGACCACGAGAACCTCGACTTTTCCTCCAGGCCGGAGTGCCAGCTCCAGATCCTTCGTTCCGGAGGGAACGGATGGGAGAAAGGCGAATCCTGCGGCGCTCCCCGCGAGGATGTTGTAGCGCGCTCGAGCGAGATCGTCGAGGCTGAAGCTCCCGTCGGGGACCGTCGTGGCGAAACCCATGAGCAGCGGCTGTGAGGAAAGATCGGGGCTGTCCTCTACCGCCATGACCCGGAGGTTTCCGAGCCCGCGTCCGTTCGCGTCGAGGATGCGTCCCGTGATGCGAAGGCCGCTTAAGAGTGTGACGACGAGGTCAGAACGCCCTCCTTCTCCTAAGGTGATCCTCTCCTCCGCCGTCGCGTAGCCGTCGGCCCGGATGACGAGGGTAAACTCGCCGGGCTCGAGCTCGAGCTCGAAGCGCCCGTCGGGCCCCACTTGTAGGCCTGTTCCCAAGGCGCCCGCCGACGGCTTCGTGGAGCGAGCCATGACGAAGGCCCCGGCAACGGGGCTGTCGGTTTCATTGTCCACGACGCGACCCGACACCGAAGCGCCGCCGAAATCGAGATCGAGCAACAGGCTCTCCACGTCGGGGATCGTGACAGCCTTCGAAGGGAGACCGACCCCGTTGACCGAGGCGGAGAGTTGATAGTCGCCTGGCTCGTCGACGAGAAGCTCGTAGTAGCCGTCTTCACGTGTGACGGCCGCAAGGTACCGAGGACCAGAGAGAGTAAGGGGGCGCCCTTGACTCCCGAAGCGGACGCTCGTACCGATGTCGGATCTTAACGGGGAGAGTGCAATCGCGGCTCCCGAAAGGGAGGAGCCTCCTCTCCTCACCTGGCCCTGAACCAGCACGCGCCTCGAGTGGAACTCGACGTAGGTGGTTTCGCCTTCTCTGACCTCGACCTCTAGGCTCTGGATGGGGTACATCGTCGTCGGCTCGACCTGGACGAGCGCTACTGTAAGCTTCCCCGGTGGAAGATGCTCGATGCGGAAGTATCCGTCTTCCGACGTTTGGGTCCTGTTCGCGTTCCACGCGGTGAACCTCACCTCGTCGGAAGCCGCTTGGATCGTCCGCCCCGCGACCTCCGTTCCGTCACGGGTTCGGACGTAGCCCTCGACTGCTCCTCCGCGGCCCAGGACCAGCCGGACATCGGAGGCACCCGACGCGGAATCAACCTCCACACCTTCGAGGCGCGTCTCCGCATAGCTTGGGTGACTAGCCATGACCTGCACTATTCCAACCGCGAGACCACCTATCTGGAACCTCCCGATGCGGTCGGTTGAGACGGTGTTGTCTCCGAAGTCGTATGGCTGCTGTCCCGGGCCAACTACCCGAACGCTTGCCCCCGGAACCGGCTCCTCCGACCCATTCACCACCGTCCCTTCAATCCTCCCTCCGCGGCGAAGTCGAATCGCTCCAAGCTCTGAGACGGTTCCTGCGGTTACGCGCACCGAGGAGACCACCTCGGGCATGAAGTCCTGGGAGACGATCTCGACGGCGTACTCACCTTCGGGCACGTCATCCAGCGCGAAAGCTCCTTCCGCGTCTTGTCGGCTCGTTCTCCCGGTTCCATGTTGTTCGGATGAACGCGCCAGTGCGCGAAAAGAGGAGACCGGGCTGCCCTCGGGATCGACCACCGTCCCCCGGATCGTGCCGGCGGGTCTCAGGGTGATGGTGACGTTCACCGCTCCCGACTCGGCAACCATTGGTTTTGAGAACCCGAAGCCCTGTGCGTGCGCGAAAACGTTGTAGACTCCCTCGGGGAGACCCGCGACAACGAACCCACCCTCGCCGTCGGTCTCGGCTTCCAAGGTCCGGTCCCCCATCGCCATCGCAACCGCTCGGACTGACGGGAACGCATTCACCGTAGCACTTGCGATCGGGGAGCCCGACTCACCGAGAACTCTTCCCGAGATCGCGAGCCCGGTCTCGAGGACGATATCTCCGAGATCTTCTTCCTTGCGCCGGCCGCTCACCGAGGCTTCGAAGCTGGTGGGCCCGTAGCCGCGGGCTTCGACGACGAGTGTATGGTCGCCAGCCGGCACCGAGTTCAGGGAGAACACGCCTTGGTTGTCGGTCTCGGCCGTGAACCAGGAACGGAGGAGGGCTCCCACCTGCCCGCCGTCGATCGCGCGCAGAGACACGCTTCCCGTGAGCGGCGCGTCGTTCTCGTCGACCAAGCGTCCTTTGAGTGTGACACCCGCGGTGAGCACTAGCTCGACATCGGCGTCGTTCTCCTTGCGCAGCTCTAGATTGTGAGCTATCGCCGCGAATCCCTCGTGGCGTACGAAGAGGCGGTATCGTCCCGGTTCGATTCCGAGGAGCGCGAAGCGTCCCTCGGAATCGCTCGACTGCGCCGGAGGCGGCCCGGACAGCCGCATCCTGTCCTCGCTCTCCGCGGAGACCAGCGCGCCTTCCACGGCGTCGCCCTTCTCATCGAGAAGCCTGCCGTACACTCCCGACCCGGGAAAGAGATACAGCTCGACCGGTCCTCCCGGCGCCACATTGAATCTAGTTGTCCGTCCGTAGCCCGGAGCGCTCGCGCTCACGGAGTATGAATTCTTCGAAAGCCCCTCGAGCCGGAACTCTCCGCGCTCATCGCTCACCGCGTCCACGACCCCGAGGCGCGGTTCAGCGGAAACCCGCGCTACGCTCTCGCCGGTGCGCGTCTCCACGATGGCACCCTCAAGCGGGTCGAGAGTCGTCCCATCGCGTACCACTCCGATAATGGTCTCCCCTCCCCGACGGAGTGCGATGGAGAGCGGCTTCTCCAGATCGACATCACGTGCCAGATACGGAACATAGCCCCGCGCGTAAACTTCGACGCGCAACGGCCCGGGTTTGGAGAGCACAATCTCGAAACGCCCCATCGCGTCCGACGTACCCGTCTGCGGCTCGTCGCGGAGACTTCCGGGGATGAGGACGACGACTGCGCCCTCGATTGGGCGGCTCCGCTCGTCGAGGACGGTACCGGAAAGGCCGGGGACGGACGCAAGAAGCAGGAGGTAGATCCACATTTTGAAACCTCCTTGTTTCGGAGAACCTAGCACAAATCATCGGAGCGCGAGAACCTCTTGCGACAGGACTCCTCGCGTCTTTCGCCTCGGGTCCTCATAAAGGCCGAGGCGAGTCGCTCTTCCGAGCTTCGTTCGTGCGGCCTACGCAGCTGTTAGATCCGACGAGGTGGTGTCAGAGGTTGATGTACTCGGTCAGGCTGCCCACGCACGCACCCACGAATTCGGTTCAAATCCTCGAGCTTGAACGAATATCCGGAATCCGCGTGTCCCGTCGAAACCGAGACGTTCGAATGTCGCCTTCCTCTCTAGACCTGCGCCTCGCCGTAGCGGCTCCCTTCCAAATTCCCAAGAGAATCGGATGGAAAGGAGCCGCTACGCCTAACCTTCCAAACGACGCGAAGAACACGAGGCGGCGTCGACCGAAGTACAGTAATTACCAACCAGAAGGCATCTTTACCAGTCTTCGCACATAGCATAGCACCACTCACTCCAAAGGTAACCGCAGCCCCACGTCGGAAGACACTGTTGCCACCAGCCAATGCAAAGTTGCCCGGACTGGCAGTCAGCCTTTATCGCACACAAGCAGGGGGGTGGTTGGGCAGATGCTGCCATGGAGTTCTGCATAGACTGGATAGCCGTGATTAGACCTTCCTTGATCGTTACAGCAGCGGCAGAGGGGTGCGACAACGAACCTTCGGTTGGACCCAGGAGAAGGAAGACTTCTCTGAACTGCTCATCGGTGAACTCGTTTTCGATGGAGCCCAGGAACGCTCCCATCCGGTCTTTGACGGCGTTGGGAGTCTCATATACAGTGCTGTCAACCTGAGCAAGGACCTGCAGAATGAGGCTGCGTTGTTTGTCTGAAAAGGTGTTATCGTTCGCCGCGTTGTTGAGATGCTCTCTCCACAGGCTACTCCTTTCTTCGGCCGAGAGACTGCCAAAGATCATACGTTGATATGTTAGGGGGAACGCTGTCAAACGATTGAGCTCTGACGGTAAACTGGAGCGATGCGCGCCCACCCATGTGTTAGCGCGCTCACACATAAGCCCCAGCTCGAGCTCAAGGAGGATATTCCCAGTGAGAAACACTACAGTCAGAAGTGCGGCTGCGAAGATAAACGGACGCGGGTTCAGTCTGATACGCATAAACGACCTCCATTTCATTGATGGGTCGCCTAGAGCTGATCAGGATATGAAAACTGCGACCAATTCACGCGAATGCTAATTCTTTCATTGTGTATTGTCAATACTTCTTCTGGGACGTCCTTTCACTCCGTCTTATAGAATACAGGGACGTGGTCTACGCTGACTGAACCGATCGAGCACTTCGGGGGGAAGGGCTGAATCGATTTCTGGATTGAACAATATGGCCAGTCTGCCGCTCGCAAACATCTTCAACCGCAAAACTCGTACGACTGTGGGGATTCTCGCGGTCGCCCTCGGCGTTGCCCTCGTTCTTGTTCTCATCGGCCTCGCCAACGGAAGCCTCGACGAGACAGCAACCCGCATCAAGAACGTCGGCGCTGATATCATCTTTCAGGCGCCAGATGCTGCCGCTTTCCTTGCTCTCAGCTCGGGTGTTCTTCCCGAGCGACTCGCTCTGTCGGCTACATGTCGTACGAGCAATTCACATGGCAGACTCCTTTCATCCTGCTAGACTGACCAGGCTTAACCTGGCGCACCAAAGGCGCAAAGGGGCAAAGGCGCAAAGAACCAAAGAAAAATCCAAGGCGAAGGGGGATAGGGGGACGGGAGGGGTTAGGGGGATAAGACAAGGATCGGGGCTTCTGACTTATCCCCATCCCTCCATCCCCGTTATCCCCATATCCCCCTGACTTCTTACACCAGAATCTAACTCTCGGCGCGATAGGCCCGGTCGAGGAGAACGACCGGGTGCACCACCTGCGCTCGAAGCCCGAAGCGGCGCACTCCCTCTGAAAGCTGGATGTGGCAGCCGGGGTTTCCCGTGGCGATGACGTCGGGGCGGACCTTGGCGATTTCGCGCATCTTGCCCTCGAGGACTTCCATCGACATCGCGTAGTGGGTCACGTTGTAGATGCCGGCGCTCCCGCAGCACCTCTCGGACTCATGGTGCTCGACGAGCTCGACTCCGGAAATGCTCCGGAGGATCTCGCGCGGCTCGTCCTTCACTTTCTGCGCGTGAAACAGGTGGCAGGGAGCGTCGTAGGCGACGCGGATGGGAGAGAGAGCCGATTTCGGTGGCTCGAAGCCCTCGCGCACCAGGAGCGCCGAGATATCCACCACGCGAGATGCGAAAGCGTGGGCCCGGGCGTCGCCCTCCAGGATCTCTCCGTACTCTGAGAGCGCCGCACCGCAGCCGGCGGCATTCACCACCACGTGATCGACTTCGGCCCGTTCGAAGACGTCCACGTTTCTTCGAGCGAGACTTCGGCCGGTATCGGGAAGACCGTTGTGCTGGTGAAGGGCGCCGCAGCACACCTGGTCCTTGGGAACCACGACCTCGAATCCGTTTCTCTGGAGAACCCGCACCGTCGCCTCGTTGACGTCGGAGAAGCAGTGCGAGGCGATGCAGCCGGTGAAGAGCGCGACCCGGGAGCGCTTCTCAGAGGTGGGCGAGGCAATCTCCGGAAGGGGCTCGGGCTTGCGGCCGACTTCAGGCATGAGACGCTCGCGCTCGGCGAGAGCGGGCGCAACCCTCGCGAGCAGAACCCGAACGAGGGAGCGCAGCCCGGATCGCTCGTAGACGCGGAGCAGCGCCATCAACATCGAGAGTCTTCGCGGATGCGCGAGGACTCCCGAGAGCAGGACGCGCTTGAGGAGCCGCTCAGCCTTCCCCTCCGATTTCTTCTCGGTGATGAGGCCCCGCGCCTGCTCCACGATCGAGCCCACGGGGACGCCGGAGGGGCAGACGGACTCGCACCCGCGGCAGGCGAGGCACACATAGATTTCGGCCGCGAGGCCGGGAGTGAGCTCGAGGCGTCCCTCGAGGACCGCGCGGATGTTGTAGACCTGTCCTCGGGGTGCGATCGATTCTCGAGGGTCGACTCGATAGACGGGGCAGGCGGGAAGGCAGAGCCCGCAGTGGACGCAGGCGAGCGTCTTCTCGTACAGAGTCGTCAAAGGCGCCCCACGAAACGCCCGGGCGAGAGAATGCCTCGCGGGTCGAGCTTCTCTTTGATGCGTTTCATGATCTCGAAGGCCTCGGGGATCTCCCCGAAGACGTCGATCTCGTTTTTGATCGACGACGGCGCTCGTTCGACGACGGCATTCGCGCCGCAGAGAGCCGCGCTCTCGCGCCGGTTCGCGAGAGCTTCGAGATCTCGCGTCTGGCTATAGACGAGACCGGAGTCGGGATAGGCGACGAGAGGGCCTCCGTCCTGCCAGGACTCCGCGAGCGCGAAAACGCGCGCCGGCGCCGCCTGCCCTCGCAGCAAGAGCTCAGCCTCGCCGAGCGGCCTCACGGGAAGGTCGCGGAGCTCGTCCCAGACGCTCGAGCGGGTGGCTTCCGCACCGCGCCTCCCCGCGTGTTTTCGAGCTTCGTCGACGCCTTCGCTCGTCTCCTCCCGGAATCCCTCGAAGCGCAGCAGCAGCGTCCAGTCCT
>Ga0214473_10010980_pt1 | contig 10636 bp, 7 predicted proteins | sample RVTome_7_FD_203509 | JGI IMG/M metagenome (GOLD analysis project Ga0214473, IMG submission 203509) | Soil microbial communities from uranium-contaminated site in the Upper Colorado River Basin, Wyoming, United States - RVT98D197 | ecosystem: Environmental > Terrestrial > Soil > Contaminated >... | reverse complement strand
CGTTCGCTACATTCACAGCCATTGAAACTATCTCCTTTTCCTTCTGAATGTATTAATGGCGAAGCCCAAACATCTGCATTAGCAAAGTTTCTTAATACTTCCCAAGCATCTTCAATGCTTTTGTTTACGATTACTTGTTTTTCGATTTTCATTTTGTAAAAGTTTAAAAGTTAAAATTATAATTTAGTATACTATTCAAACAAACTTTTCCTTTAGGGATATATGGTTTAAAGTGTTTTTTTTGCTCATGTCAGGAGTAACCTATTTTTTTCAAATATACCTGAAAACTGTCAGATGATCAGAAATTCTGAGTTTGCTTAATATTTATCTAGATGCCGTTAGGTTTCAGTGCTCGGTTCAAAGTCCCGGTAAATTGGCAGGAACAAGGCTTGGGCGAGCGGGCAAAACTTGCAAATGATGCTCATGAGCCGGTTTTGTAAATTTTAAAAAACAAAACCGTGAATTATCATATGCAAGTGAGCGTTGGCCAAGCCGGTCATGTCAGGCGATATTTGGTAAACGGCTGAATCCTGGTAAACGGACGAAAATTTTCCGTCATGATAAATTTGATAAGTGGCTCAACCGTCGGTCAGCCCGAGCATGAAACCTAACGGCCCGGCGGTTGAGGGAGTAAACGTTGGTGGCGCCGTCCGCCGTTACGAGTCCCGGTTCTTTAGCCGAAAAATTGTGCCGGCGGGCAAGCCACCATGGCGCAATTTTTGCAAATCCAGGTATAGGTTATTAGTCCCGATTTATCACGGTACTGTCTGCCAGCTGCCATAAGATTTACTAGAAGTTTCGTTGGATTCTTTGTCATGATAACTGTCCGGGTGTGGTATGCAAAAATTGTGACAAGTTTATTACCCCAACCGTCCGTGTTAGGTTTTCGTAGCATATTTTTTTATCAGTCTTGGCAGGAACTTTTCTTTTTTTTAGTATCGGGTACAGCAATTTGATTCCATGTATTTGTCTTGAGACCAGAAAATTGTCAATCGTTATAAAAACATAATAGATGCCGTTAGGTTTTCGTAGCTTTTAAGTCCCGGTAAAGGGCACAAAAGCAGGCTTGCGAAGCGCCGGGAGAACTTGCAGATGGTGCTCATGGGCCGGTTTTGCAAATTTCAGAAAAGCAAAACCGTGAATTGCCATATGCAAGTTGTGTTGGGGGCAAGCCGGCCAAGTCAAACGAAATATTGTAGATGGCGGTGTCTCGAAAGGATTACAAAAGTTGTCAGTCATGAAGAAATTTTTCTTGGTTACGTTTTTTAAAAGCTATGAAACCTAACGGCCCGGCAATAAAGGGAGGTTGTGTTACCCGACGCGAGCACCGGGCAGGGTCCTGGTACTTTAGCCGAAAAATAGTCCCGGTGCAAGGAGGGTATGGCACGTGTTTTTGCAGTCCGGGTACAAAGCCGGTTGAGTTATACGCGTGTCGCGGTACAAAGTTTTTAAGTGGCTGGGAATTAGTCACGGTATTGTTATTTTGTTAACAGCACTGGTGCAGTGTCGCGGTACAAATTTGATCGGAGCCAGAATTTTATCAAGGCACAGAATTATTATTGCGTGCAGATGAGCGTGTCCGGGTGCATCGGTTGGCATGATTTGTCTGGGTAGCAGTGCATTGCAAAAACCGTGACAAACAACTTACCTTTATTGTCCGTGTTAGCGGTTAGGGTTTTAAATCAAGGCTAATATGTTTTAATTTTAAAAGGTTAAACGAATATCTCCTTTGAACCTAGACCGTGATTCAATTTTGTTGTTAGGAAGGTGGAATAGTTTCCAAAATGGACTGATTAAAAACAAAAAATGAGTATTATGTTTTGAATATCTGTAACTAATTAATTTAATGATTTACAATAAGTTGTTTAGCGTAAGATTTCCCTTTATAGATTAATTGTACAACATAAATCCCTGGGAGCAACTCTTTTGTACTTATCCTAATTAATGGATTGGAAGTTATTTGCTGATAAATTGTTATATTCTGGGTATTTATAATATTAATATCATAATCTTCAAGCTTATTTATATCGGTCTTCGTGTTGTCAATCTTAATATCAAAATAATCATGGGCAGGATTTGGTATTATAAGAAAATCAAAACATTCTCCCACAAAAACTTGTAAACTTCCATGATCTGTTCCGCAAGTATTAGTTACATCGCAATAAATAGTTGAAGTTCCTTCTTCATCTGCTCTAATTTGCGCTTTATGCCCGACTGACGAACCAAGAATGCTTAATTTATATGTTACTGACCATGAATATGTCCCCCACATATCATCAGGATCAAGGAAGTACCAGTTAATATCACCACATCCTGGATATTGTTCACCAGTAATAGTCGGCTCAGGTACTCCGACCCAGAAATTCTCATATCGAACTGTAACCACACCGCAGCTTCCGGTGTACAAATTTGCCTGTACCCAACCATCTCCTGAAGAATATGAATATAAAGCACGGACTGTCAAAGCATTAGTATTTTGCCCGCTAACAATATAAAGGTTACTACTTGTCGTCCAGTAGACTGAATTTGCAGCCCGATTATATAATGTAAATGTTTTACTTGGTGAGTAGCATACTAAACTGTGACCAGTTATATACGGAATTAGCACAGTGTTAATAGCTGTAGCACCTAAGTTTTCCGGATCAAGCCAATGTTCTAATTGTTCATTATTATTAGCTGATCTATCCCAAGATTCATTAAATTTTCCATAATGAGCTGTTTCTGGAGGACAATCAACTTGAGCGGATACAAGTTGCCCTATAATTCGATTATTAGGATCGAATAATGGACTACCAGATGAACCTGGTTCAACAGCACCTGTGTCAAGATCGGTCTCCCATAAAGTACCAGCAGCCATATCAAAATAAACTGTTGGATATACATAATAAACTCTAACCGAACTAGCATTTTCAAGAGGTTCATCATCATCACCACTGAATTTCATAACATCTCCTCTGGGATGATGTAATGCACTTGTACCTTCGTCCTCAAATGGGAAGTCATCACTATTTGACCACCCGGAATATGCAAGACCTGATGTAGAAGTAGGTTTTGTGTCCATCTCAGTTAAAAGAAAATCAGTCTCATTATTTGCTGCTCTGTATGATGCCCCAGAGAAAGTTGTCCATGTGGCAGGTTCAGAACTTGGAGTGCAACTTGGACTGATATATTTGTAACTAAATGCCCAAGTATCAATATCTAATATTTCATCATTGTCTAATATCCTATCATAATCAAAATCAATACAATGAAATGCTGTCAGAAAGTAAGGTATATAATTATAACAGGCATTATTAATTAAGGTGCCTGAGCAGCAGCTTTGTCCATCATGTATTAAAATGCGTGCAACTGCATTTTTCTCATTAGCAAGATCATTTCCTAAAGGACAACTTGCATTAATATGACAATTTAAAAGAGCATCATCAAAACTACAAAAAGTAGCATAACCATGAATTACTCGGCTAACTGAAATGGTGCTTTTCTCTATAGATGTAACTGGTTCAAATAATATTAGAGTTACTGATGATCCTTCAAAAATATCTGTAGAAAACTTTCGCTTAATGTTGTTATTTTCATATAGGACTGGTCCAAGCTTAATATCTCTACTACCATTATAAATATAGAACTCAGAATCTTTGATCAAGTGAAAATCATTAAAAATTAGATTTATTGAGAGTGCACCCTCTGACTTTATAGTCAAGGTCCAGACTCTGTTTTTGCCTAAAGTGACCCATGATCCATCATTTTGATTTTTAATATCTGTTTTAAAGGCATATCCAAATCTTGGCGGTATGATAGAGAGGTTGTCTTCGTATTCTTTTTGTACTAAATCAAAAGAAAATTTAGGCATTGATGTAGTTGGAGCATTTTCCAGTAAGTAGCTTAATGACTTGTCAAGAGAATTTGGGTCAATTTTTTGCATTATTACTTGTCCATAGAAAAGAGAAATGTTTACCCAAGCTATTAAGGAAAACAAGATTATTGTTTTCATCTTTAGTAGATTTTAAAGTAAATTCTTTTTGAATAAATAACTTTTTCATCATTAATAACCAATAAAATTGAATCTCCAACATAAAATGAACCGAGATTCATTTGTGGCCAGTTTAAATCACTATTGATTGATACATTACCCAACTCTACGAATGTGTTGGCTTTGAGTTTTGAGAATTTTTGTACCATCACACAATTAATTGATGGTCGTCCAATGAAATTGTATAAATTCTCATGAGAGCTATCTTTCTCATAAACATGCAATAAACTCGTAAGTTCACTGCATGGTTCGCAATAAGTTAGCTCATTATCAGTATTATTTTTTAAGTAATACTTGAATGAAACACTTTCACCTAACCTGAAAGAGTCAATAATCTGATCCTCATCGTTTACAAGCATAAAGAATAGATCAACTCCATAAATATTATTGCTGCTTTGGCATTTTTCCGCCTCGAAATTTTTTAGATCAAAAAGTATTGGTTCTTTCCTACAACCAATTTGCATTAAGGTGATTGTGAACAGAATAAAAACGAAACCTCTAGTTGTTTTCATAATTTTATTTTTTTATAAGAGGATAGGTTATTAATGTGCTTATTTTAAGAATTAAAGCAATTACCGTGCCAGATTCATAAATCGATACCTAAATGGTATATTAGTCTCAAAACTGCAAAGTTAGAAGTTAAAAAAACAAAGTCAAGATAAAATTATGCTTTTTAGTGAGTGGTATTATTTTTTTAGTAAGCGGTATATATATAAATGAAGGGAAAATTTAAAGATCAAATTATTGTGAGGTTGTTAGAAATCATTCTTAATATTTCAGTTTTGTTTCTTCTTGCAATTGGCAATACAATATTATTGATTAGAATCAACTTGCTATTATCCTTATATCCGAGCACGTAATTCTTGTTAACAAGAAATGATCTATGGATTCTTAGGAAAATATTTTTAGGGAGGTGCGATTCAACGGATTTTAATATCTTCGTTACCAAAATGTTATTTTGTCGAAAATAAATTCGTGTATAGTTACCCTATGCTTTACAATAAATAATTTCTTCAAAATCAAACAATATGTTTTCCGAATGATTATGAATAATTATTTTTGTAGATTTTGTCAGCATAGCATAGAAAATGTCGGAAAGTAGAAGTTGGTTAAATTATATAACATAGAAGTTTTAATCATAAACTATTTTGTCTAAATCCACAAAAAGCATTCCATTTAATCTTAAATTCTTGCAGTCTAAATATTCCAGTATGGATAAGAAGTTGTGATTTTCTAAAAAGATTGGATTCTGAGGCAGTGTTGTGACAGTTTGGATGTATTTTGAAATCTTTGATTATGTTTTAGCAATTATATTAAATCGGTACACACCTTACCGCTAACGGCCCGGCAATATGGGGAGGTTGTGTTACCCGACGCAAGCACCGGGCAGGTACTATAAACTTTAGCCAGAAAGCTGTCACGGTGCAAGGAGGGTATGGCGCACTTTTTGCCGTCCAGGTACAGAGTTTTATTGAGCATTACGCGTGTCGCGGTACAAGTTTGATCGGAGCCGCGAGATTATCCCCGGTTACAAAGCTAGTTGCGGGCACTGGCGCAGTGTCGCGGTACAATTTGTCTCAGAGCCAGAAATTTGTCAAGGTACAGGATTTAAATTGCGGGCAGATGAGCGTATCCGGGTGCAAGAACCATTACCAATCTGTCTTGAGTGCAGGCGCAAAAGCAAAAAGTGTGACAAACAACTTACCCATATTGTCCGTGTTAGCGTTTCGTTGGGATTCATTTCACTATTTTCAGTTTCATTTCAAATTTACAAATACCTCCACTAAGATGAAAATAATTCCACCACCAGCCAGACAAGTACTTAAATAGCATCCCTTTTCTCAGTTTGTATGTCTTGTAGTGTTTCAGTATGCCTAAATACGAATTCATACTGCTCAAAAATGTGGCTTGTTCTTCTTTTGTTGGCTTATGGTCATGTGCAACTATATTTTGTTTTTCTATGGCTGAATAAAAATTGCCTTTTGTACGATTGGCGATGTATATACGATTGGGTTTTATTACTGTACCTAAAAACTGAACGCCTTTGGTGTAATGTTGCAAATATATTTTCTTTGGATGCAAAGGTAGTTGCAAAGTGGAAAGCAAATAGTTTGAAAGGGTTGGAATGAGTGTTTTCAGATATTCTTTATCTGGGTGTACAATCACAAAATCATCAACATAGCGACCGTAATAGCGTATGCCCAAATCATGTTTTACAAAATGGTCGAACATATTCATATAAAAGTTTGCAAATACCTGGCTGGTTAAATTGCCTATTGGCAGGCCTCTGTTGGGTGTGGAGTGAAACAAACTCTTATCACTTGGCAAGCCATCCCAATTACTGCGTATGCCTTTTATAATGCAGTTTTTAGTTGGGTCGTTGAAGATTATTTTTTGGCAAAGTGTTAATAGTAATTCTTTATCTGTTTGCAAATAGTGTTGATTGATGAAGGCACTTAGCTTTTCAAATAGGATGTTTTTATTGATGTGCATAAAAAATCCTTTTATATCGAGTTTTAAAATGTAACAGTCTTTTGTGTAATTAGTGGAACATTGCCGTATGAATTTATCGATACGTTGTATGCCTAAATGCGTGCCTTTGTCGGTGCGGCAAGCATAGCTATCATAAATAAACGTTTTCTCAAAAAGCGGGTTTAGTTTTTTGATGATAAGGTGATGTACCACTCTGTCTTTAAAATCGGCTGCAAAAATCTCTCTTTTTACAGGTTTATCTACAATAAATGCTATTGACCTGCCAATTTGATAAGTTCCATTATTTATTTCTTCGCACAATTGAACTAAATTATGTTCATAATCAATTTCAAATGCAATGGCATTAGCTGTATTTCGCTTATTGCTCCGACAATTAAAATATGCTTCAAATAGTTCTGAAAGTTCAATTTTCGATATTTCTTTTGATGGTATATCGAATAAAGAGAGTTGCTGCATATTCACATTATAAAAAGAAAACACTGTCAGGTACGTGGTACGCTGACAGGTTTTCTGCAAATAGTTTTGTTTAAAATCCCGGACAGCACGCACATAGTTTGTGTTGTTCTTATTGTTGTTGTTCTGGTTGCCATTGTTTAAGTTCTGGTTCCACGCGTTGTTATTATTGTTCTCAGTAGAACTCCAATAGTTGTTATTAGCAAAACCGCCAACCACGCTTTATAAAGGTGTTTTAATAAAAACGACGCATCTCGCCTTTATATTGATCAACTGCCGACAAAACAGTCCCTTTATCGCTTTTAAACAAAACCTGCACACTTACTGCCACCGTAGCAACAGTAATTCCGGCATTATATTAAACTGGCATTTCGCCAACTTGTAATTTGTTTGCCTATGTTATCCATTAACAAACTAAGTTCTGCTTGCTTTTTTATGGGCAATATTTTCATATCAGTGCATAGACGTATTTCTAATTTGAGCAATTCAAAATCATCTAAGAATGCTTCCAAATACTCTTTTTTGTTGGTCGATTTATTGGCTCTGTAAATGCTACGCACCAATTGCAGTGCATCTCGTTTCATATCCTGACCCAGTGTGTATTTATATTCCTTAGAAAAATCTTTGGTGCATTCAAATATTCTCAAAATCAATATATAAGTATCCCTGTAAACTGGTAAATCATAGTACAATGCCATTTTTTAAAAATCGACCGCTACGCGGTATTTAAAATAGTTTAATTGATAAATAGTTAAAAAGCCCGGACAGCACGCACATAGTAGGTGTTGGACTTATCGTAGTCGTACTGGTCGCCAAAGAAGAAGAGCTGGAGCCACGCGGAGTTATTACTGCCCTCAGTAGAACTCCAATAGTAGTTAACAGCAAAACCGCCAACCACGCCTTTTTGCAGGTATAATAAATTCAATTCATATTTTGAAGGTAAATACCAGTCACCATAAGTAACACTACCAACTGTAACTGAATATTCGTTGCAAACAGTGGCTGCAAATGCATTTCCGTCAACTGGCCCTTGATTGGCAATGATTATGGCTGTGTTTTTTAAACCTGCTCCAACACCATCTGCTCTGGCACGAGTATTTGTATAACTACCGCCATACCATCTAATTGTAGCTCCACCGTTTTGGTCGGCAGTAGCTGCTATTAAGCCATGTTTTCCGTTATCATAGACATAAAACACAATACCGCCACCGTAACTTTCGCCAATGGTGTGGACAGGATTATTACCATTTAACTTTTGAATAGCTTGCAAAATATTGTCGGTGGCGGCTACTGTTCCTGCTCCACTTGTATATCCAGTTAATACTTTACTTATAACAGCAGAGTTTCCAACAACTGTTGCACCTTGTGTGCCCGTAACATCCCCAACCAGACTACCTGTGAAAGAAGCTGATGAACCTGTAGTGTTTTGATTCAGTGTAGGGAAACCTGTTAGTAATGCTGCGCTACCAGTTGGAGTCAGATAATCTGTTCCTGCTACCGCAATAGAAGGAACACCTGTTGATGTAGTATTTTTAAGAATTCCTGTTTCTAATCCTGCTAAAGAAGTACCATTTATTCTTACTACTGTTAATGCTGTAGAACCTGTAGCATCTCCTGTGTGAGTAGCATTGGTAACTAATCCGCTATATTGAGTGTTAGTAGCATTATCACCTGTATTCGTTCCAGAAGTATTACCAATTACTGTCAGTTGTGCATCGGTTACATAATTCTTGTCCGTAGAAGCAGCAATATCAGCAGTTGTAGCGTCAGTTCCTGATGTAACTAATCCTTTTGCGTCATAAGTTATTTTAGTTTTAGTCGCTCCCGTAATTGGGGTATTACTTGCTACTCCGCCTAAACCTGATAATGTCTGGTCGCCTGTATTTATACCACTCACTGCATCTAAAGCCGTCCTATTTGTGTGAGCCATTGCAGCTATATCTTGGTCGCCTGTATTACTACCCGAAAGTGTAGTTATTCCTAACTTTGATTTAATTGTTTCAGTGGTTTCATCGCCTGTATTTGTTCCAGTGATTGCCGCAAGTTTCGTTGCATCAGCAGTTGGATAACTGTTTTTCGCTGTGTTTAATAACACATCTGCATTATTAGTCACGCTTGTTTGAAAGTCGTTAACTTGCGAAGAAGTAATACTAATTCCTGTACTTTTATTCCATACTCCAAATATTGGGTCGGTTTCGGAATAACTGGCTGCAGTTTTAGCATACAAAGCAAAAGGCACACTTAGTAATTGGCTTGTCCCTGTTATGGTGTAGCTTGTACCTCCTGTCGGATCAGTTTCGGTCTTGATGAAATACGGACCGTTTGCCCAGTTAATAGCATCAAAACCCATTCCTCCTCCTATTTCAATACTAACCAGACCATTGACATTGGTGGTTGGGGTTTGTGTTTCTGTGTAAACAACAGTTCCTCCTGCTGAGCCTTGCAAAATGCTTATTCGCATTCCAACAGGACTTGAAGCAACTAAAACGTTACTGCTGTTTCTGATAACTGCCTGATAGCTCATTTTTTGTGGCGGGTTTTGTGCCCACAGGGTTGCAGTTAATAATACTGCTGCTAAAATTGTAAAAAATCTTTTCATAACTATTTAGTATTTAATAAGTTTAAAGGTTTTAATTACTTTATTATTGTCAGTTACTTTAAGAAAATACATTGAGGGCAAAAGGTTCTGCATAGGAATATTAGTTTCGTTACCTTCAACTTTATTGTCCTTTATAAGGCTACCGTTAATATCAAAGAGTTGATATCTGAGATTCTCAACCTCGTAGTTCTTTATCTTTAAAATAACATAGTCCTGTGCAGGGTTTGGGTAAACTGAGCAAACAAGTGTAATGTCTTTAGCTTGTCCAATTTCAGTTATAACCGAGATCTCGAAAGGTTGCTGAACTCCCTGGGCTACTGAACCGGAGGCTATTGATGTGTTGGTGGTATAAACAACCTGTCCGATGGAATAACTCACTGAGGCTCCGCCTCCGGTAGCATTACCGCCTGAGACAGGAATAGTATTTTGCGCTCGTATTGCGATTCCAAATCCGAACATGCAAAATACAATAAGTGCGACAGAAATTTTTTTCATGGTTCTCTTATTTCAAGTTTTAAGAACATATTTATCAAAAGTAAACGGGAATTTTATTAAAGTCAAGTTTTTTTTATACAAACATAATCAGTGGTATGGCGCAATTTTTGCAAAGTCCCGATAAGTGGGCAGGATTTCCGTGTCACGATAAAGTTGTCCAGATGGCGTAGTCCCGGTAGATGAGCAGGATTTGTCATGTCACGCTAAAATTGTCCAGATGGCGTAGTCCCGGTAGATGAGCAGAATTTGTCATGTCACGATAAACTCTCCAGATGACGGTAAAAATTGTGACAATATATTTACCTGTATTCTTGAGTTAGCGTTCGCTGGCTTCTGGTTAAATTGTCTCTGAAAATCTATAACGGGTACGTCGCATCTTAAGAAACTAATCTTGGGTTCGTGACGGAATTGTCTTGGTGAAATTTTTTGGCCAATGAACGCTAACTTAATAGTGTTTTATACGCAGTCTTATTACAGGGGTGCCATTAAAGGTAGGGTTTAAATTATTAAATTACTTACCTGATTGATGTTAAATAAGATTGTGTATAAAACTGAGTTGTACTAAG
>Ga0214473_10010979_pt1 | contig 10636 bp, 9 predicted proteins | sample RVTome_7_FD_203509 | JGI IMG/M metagenome (GOLD analysis project Ga0214473, IMG submission 203509) | Soil microbial communities from uranium-contaminated site in the Upper Colorado River Basin, Wyoming, United States - RVT98D197 | ecosystem: Environmental > Terrestrial > Soil > Contaminated >... | reverse complement strand
TCAACCTGTTCGAGCAGGCGCTTGAAGAATTGTCAACGGCTTCGCCAGATCGGATTACGCTCATTTTCCGAGGATGTGCTGTACTCTGGCTAGGGCTGAATCATCGCCTCCTGGGCAATTTTGGCGAAGCAAGGCAACTATTCCTCGCAGCCGTTGAGCTCAACCAGAAAGCGGGTAACTTTCACGCGGCCTTATTATCTTTTGAGCTATTGGCCGAACTAGCGGTGATCAGTGGGCAACTGCATCAGGCTTTGGATTTATACCGGAGCGGATTTGAACTGGCCCAAAATTGGAAGGATACGGGTGGCACACCTCGCAGATCCTTGATAGCAGCCGCGGGGCCTCAACTGGGAGTCGGAACGGTGCTGTATCAATTGAACGACCTGGATGGTTCTACAGCACATATCCAGCGTAGCGCCGACCTCTTCGGATTGGGCGATATCTGGGGGAAAAAGGATGCTTACACCATGTTGGCCTATCTGAGACAGGCTCAAGGAGAATTCGAGGCTTCCGCTGAATTCTTGAGCAAAGTCATTGCTATCAAAGATACCATCATTGTTCGACGATCATCCACAACAGAGCTTCCGAGCCTGACGAAGTTGGCAATTCTGCTCAGCCGCGTCGGACCTGAAATGGCTCATCTGCTTACGGACGCAGGCCGGCGAGTCGGGAAACGAGGGGTGAATGCAAACGATGATGTTGATTTTTCCAGTCCTGCCGACTACCCGCGCGAATTTGATTATTCAGAGCTTGCTTGTTTGCTCATCGCCGAGGACCGGGCTGCTGAGGCGCTGCCTTTGCTAACGCGCCTGCTGGAGGCTGCCATTACGATGGAAAGGCATGGTGATGAGATCCGTTATTTGGTAATGATTGCTTTGGCGCAGCATGCCTTGGGGAACATGCAAACTGCCATAGATTCGCTTGGTCAGGCACTGACCCTGGCCGAACCTCAGGGTTATGTACGCCTTTTCGTCGATGAGGGACTCCCGATGGCGGAACTGCTTAATTTTGCTATCTCACAAGATATCGCACCTGACTATGCAAGCAAACTTTTAGCCGCGTTTCCCGAAGATGTACTGTGTGCAATCCCAATCGACAAGGAACGGACAGTCGAATCACAACAATTGGCAGAACCGCTTAGCGAACGTGAGATCGAGGTTCTACGCCTGATGGCCGAGGGGTACAAATACCAGGAGATCGCCGAAAGACTGGTCGTCAGTATCAATACGGTACGTCACCACACCCGCAACGTTTATGGCAAGCTCGACGTCAACAGCCGCATCCAGGCGCTTGGTAGAGCCAGAGAATTGAACTTACTGTAGTTCTCCCTACATCTTTTCCCTAAAAAAACTACATCTTTTCTCATCCCTAACCGCATGAATATGCGGTGTTTTTTTATCCTGCGATTGTTATGCTCGGTATGTAGAAAATTATTCACGGGAAAACCTCCCCTTATGGAGAAGTTTATGACTAAGGACAATAAGAAAGATACCACTGAGATCTACGAGATCAAGCTCCATGGGCAGCTGGATACCAAATGGTCTGAGTGGTTCTACGATATGGCGATAACACACGATAGAGATGACACCACCACCTTACGCGGCCCGCTCCCCGACCAGACGGTTTTACACAGCGTGCTGGACAGGATTCGGGACATGAATCTGCAGTTGCTATCGGTCAAGCAAATCGTATCAGATGGACAAACGATTCATCATGAAGTCAAAGGAGTGAGCCGTGAAGAGTAATACATCAACATCACAAAAGAGGAGAAACGAACCATGAAAACAAAACAGCTTTTGATCGTTCTCGTGCTTTTTGTGATGCTGCTTCCCGGCTGTGGCGCAAAGGAGACCCCCATGCTGACAGTTCCCGATGGGGCGCAGGCTGGCGATTTGACCGGGATGATTGACTGCGAATCCCAGCCCAAGGACAGCGAGACAGAATATGCCGCTGAGTGCAGCACGCTGATCGCCCTTTTGGATCAACAGGTTGAAATGCAAAACATTCCGGGCATGGTCATGGCGGTGCGATTGGCGGATGGCACTGTCATCTGGGGCACATCAGGACATATCAGTCCCTTTGGGAAAGAGCGCTGGAATGCTCACACTCCGTCACTAATAGCCAGCGTGACCAAGACCTTTACGGCAGTGGTCGTGATGCAATTGGTGGAACAAGCGAAACTCTCTCTGGATGATACCGTCGCTACCTGGTTTCCCGAACAGCCCAATGGAGACAGGATAACAGTTCGCATGTTGCTGTCCCACACAAGCGGCTTGGCTAACTATCAGGATACATTTGGAACTGATATCGAGAAATGGACAAGGGAGTGGACGCCTGAAGAACTGATAGCCGAAGCGAACAAGGCTGGCCCGGTTGGTGAGCCCGGCAGCAAGGTGGCCCACTATTCCAATACCAACTACATCATTCTGGGACTGATCATCGAGAAGGTCGCCGGTAACAGCTGGGCTCACGAAGTCGAAACGCGCATCATCAAACCCCTTGGTCTGAAAGACACTACATTCGTAAACGAAGGTATGTGGGACGAAGGTGTAATTCCTGGCTACCTAAAGACCTCAGACGGCTACCTAAGTTCATTGGAATTCCCCTGGTATCCGCATGCATCCACTGCCTGGGCTGCAGGTGGAATGGTATCCACTGTCTCAGACCTGATGACCTTTGCCTCCGCCCTTTTTGATGGCAAGCTCGTGTCGAGGGAAACGTTAGCCATTATGGCTCAGTCGGTGGGAACCGGAGGCGGGCGAGAATGGGGTCTCGGTGGCGGAGTAGCTGAGGTGGCTGGTCGCGAAGGCTTCGGAATGGGTGGTGATACAACGGGTTACCATGCCTTTTTCATCGGTGTTCTTGATAGCAAACTCGTCGTAACCGCGCTGGTTAATACTGAGGAAGGCGATGTCATATCACCGAGCATTGCTGCCCTGCAACAGTATATAAGCCAACAGATCGAAAGTAAGTAGATGCAAAGTTTCGGAATGCGGCTGATTAGCGAAAATAAAAAGGAGAAAACAACATGAACTCAGACGATTTGGTAATCAGTACGGAAGGATTGAGCAAGTCTTTTGGCGAGGTACATGCACTCAAATCGCTCGACCTGCGGGTCCCGCAGAAATCGATCTTCGCCTTCCTGGGTCCCAACGGCGCTGGAAAGACCACCACGATCAAGCTGTTGTTGGGCCTGCTCAAACCGACCCGCGGAGGCGGCAAGATCCTAGGCATGGACATCCTGCGCGAGAGCGTCGATATCCGCGCCAAGATCGGCTACCTGCCTCAGGATCCCCGTTTCTACGAGCACATGACCGCCCGCCAGACGCTGGAATACACTGCCAGGTTCTTCTACGCCGGACCTCAAGCGGAGATCGACAAGCGGGTGAACGAGATGATCGAACTGGTCGGGTTGGAGGGCAAGGCGGATCGCCCGATCAGAGGCTTCTCCGGCGGCGAGCGCCAGCGGCTGGGAATCGCCCAGGCGGAGATCAACTATCCCGACCTGTTGATCCTGGACGAACCCGCTGCCAACCTGGACCCGCAGGGACGGCGGGATGTGCTCGAAGTGATGTCCCGCATCCGTAAATACGCCACGATCTTCTACTGCACCCACATCCTGGACGATGTACAAAGGGTCAGCGACCAGGTTGCGATCGTCAACCAGGGTGAGCTGGTCACACAGGCGCCGATCGAAGAGCTGCTGGCAGGTTCGGGAGATGTGACTTACTCCATAACCCTGAGGGGCAATGCCGGCGACCAGAGCGTCGCTAATGCCTACACTCAGGTCCACCAGCAGCCCTGGGTTTCCGCGATCGAGGCCCGCCAGCAGGGTGAACAGACCACCTGGCAGGTGAGCGTGACGGACGAAGAGGCGGCGAAAGACCAGCTGATGGGCTTGCTGGTATCCAGTGGTCTGAAGGTCTCCAACTTCGGCCGCAAAGAGCAAAACCTGGAAGAGATATTCTTCAACATCATCGAAAGGAGTCAGAAATGAGCGCTAATGCGTCAGGTCAGTTCCAACTTGTCAAAGAAAAAGGCTGGAGGCGAGGGTTGGGCAACATGTCCCAGGGCGAGTACTCGGCCTGGTTCAAATCCTCCCGGTGGTGGAAACAGCTCATCATCTGGTTTGCGATCATTAATGGGATGATGGGGACGATGATCTATGCAACTGCCCAAGCCGCCAAAACCGGAAATGACGGTCCCCCCATGTTTTTTATGTACGGTCTCTTCGGTGGCATGTGCGTCGCCTTTGGGGTGATGATCATCATGCAGCGGGTCATCGTCGGTGAGAAGCGCTCCGGCACGGCAGCCTGGGTGCTCTCTAAACCGGTCACGCGCACGGCGTTTGTCGTCTCCAGGCTGGTGGTCAATTCGATCGCCATCCTGCTCACCTCGGTCATCGTGCCCGGCGTGGTCTTCTACATCAGCCTGGGATTGTTTAGCGACCTTGGCTGGCTTTCTCCCCTCGGGTTTATTGCCGCGCTGTTGATCTTTTCACTCCACACCTTCTATTGGGTTGCATTGGTGCTGATGATGGGAACCCTTTCTGAATCATCGAGTGTGGTGATTGCGGTGCCGATGACCCTTTTCTTAGCATTCTGGATGGGACCGGGTTTGATCCCCGGCTTGAACTATATCTCGCCACTGCTGCTGACCTTCAGCCCCGACCCGGACAACATCAACTCTGTGGCTGCGTCTTTTATGTCCGGTGAGCCGGTGTTTTCCTGGCTGCCGGTGATCTCGACAGTCGTCTTTTCCATCATTTTCATCGCCGTAGCCATCTGGCGTTTCAACCGCCAGGAGTTTTAATGACCTGGCGGAAATAATAAAAAAAGAGAAAGAAAATGAACAACTTACGCATGATCAAGAAACCCATAGCGATGATCTTGACTCTCGTGATCCTGATCTCGATTGTCGGATCAGCAATGGCCCAAGAAAACGGGATCGCGCCGGGCAGGAATGTGCCTACTGCGCCCTCACCCGCGCAAGGTCCCACCGACCCCGCCGAACTCGAGGCTTTCCTGGATGATTTGTTAGCGCAGGAGATGGAAGAGTACCACATTGCCGGAGCAGCCGTCTCTGTCGTCAAAGATGGCAAGTTGTTCTTTGCCAAAGGCTATGGCTATGCCGACATTGAGAGGGGCATCCCCGTTGACCCCGAACAGACGATTTTTCGCACTGGCTCAGCCGGCAAGCTGTTCACCTGGACGGCGGTGATGCAGCTCGTCGAGCAGGGCAAGCTGGACCTGGAGGCGGATGTCAACACCTATCTCGACTTTCGCATCCCGGATACCTATCCAGGACCGATCACCCTCAAGCACCTGCTGACCCATACGTCAGGGTTCGAAAACCGGCTTCTCGGGAGTGCTGTGTGGAATGCCACTGATGTGGTTCCCGCGCGCGAATGGCTGGTCTCCCATATGCATGCGCGGGTGCGTCCGCCCGGCGAAGCGGCGGGTTACTCGAACTTCAATGCCATGTTGGCGGGGTACATCGTGGCGCGGGTGTCGGGCCAGCCCTACGACCAGTACATCCAGGAACATATCTTTGACCCACTGGGCATGGCGCACTCCACTGCCCGGTTGCAGATACCGCCAGAATTGGCCGCACATGCCTCCGTGGGATACACGTATGCAGATGGCGCTTTTCAGATATTCCCCGAATACACGGGTTCGCCGGCGGGACTGCCGTCCGGCATGCACCAGGCCAGCGTAACGGACATGGCGCGCTTCATGATCGCGCACCTGCAGGACGGCCGCTACAGCGATGCAAACATCCCCGAGGCGCGCATCCTAAAGGAAAGCACTATGCAGCAAATGCACAGCACCCTGTACACTCCCGACCCGCGACTCCTGGGCACCGCTTACGGATTTTTCGATTTTAGTGACAACGGCCAGCGCACGCTCGGACATAGCGGTGAATTTCCACCGACTATGCAAAGTCTGCTGCTGCTTTTGCCCGACCAGAACCTGGGTGTATATGTGGTCTACAACAGCCAGGGTGGCTCGAACCTGACCAATCAGCATCTCGGGTTCCAGAGAGCGTTTTTCGATCACTACTATCCTGCGCCTGCCGTCGCTTCGATACAGCCTCCACGGGACTTCGCCGATCGAGCCGGTCGGTTCCAGGGTAGCTACAGATGGATCATGGGATCAAAAACGACCCTCATGAAGATCTTGGGGCTTTTCGGCACAGCGAAGATCCGCGATCTCGGCGACGGCACACTGCTGTTCGCGGCGTCGTTTGGCGAGTGGCGATTTGTCGAAGTGGAGCCGCTGTACTTCCGCCAGGTGGACGGTCCGTTCTCCATGGTCTTTCGTGAGGACGACCAGAGGCGCATCACCCACATGTTTACCGACATCACGCCCCAGTTTGCTTTTGAGAGGCTGGACTGGTACGAAACAATTGGTTTCCAGATGGCGTTAGTCCTGGGTTGCGTCTTGATCTTCCTGTCCATGATCCCCGTTGCATTGATCCGCGCGATTCGGAACCGCCGCCTGAGCGGTGACCGGAAACCTGCGCCGCGCGGAGCCCGCCTGGCTCACTCGATCATCCTGGGGATCAGCGTTTTGAACCTGCTGTTCCTGGCCGGCGCGGTGTTGAGTGTGCTGGAGATCATGCAATACATATTGCTCGAACCATCAATGTTTGTAAAAATCGTGCTGGGACTGGGCGTTTTATCTGCCTTGCTGACCATCGGCGCACTGGTTTACACGGCGCTGGCTTGGAAGAACGGTTACTGGGGCGTTGTCTTCCGCATCTATTACACGCTGGTGACAATCGCCGCGGTTGCTTTTGTCTGGTTATGGCATTACTGGAGCTGGTTGGGCTGGCGGTACTAATTGGCAAGTGTTTCAAGGCTGACGGGGATGACATCCATCCCCGCCAGCCGATAACCAAAGGAGAAATCTCATGTCAACTCAAAAAGGAATCCCCATGATCAAGAAATCTCTGGCAATATCATTGACGACTTTGTTGACTCTCGTATTGCTGCTGTCCATTGTTGCGCCGGTCGTGGCTCAAGCAAACACAGCCGCGTCGGGCGGGGATGCGCTCACTGCGCCCTCGCAAGGACAAGGTCCCACCGACCCCGCCGAACTCGAAGCCTTTCTGGATGGTCTATTGGCGCAGGAGATGGAAGAGTACCACATCGCCGGAGCAGCCGTCTCTGTCGTCAAAGACGGCAAGTTGTTCTTCGCCAAGGGCTACGGCTACGCCGACCTTGAGAACAACATCCCCGTTGACCCTGAGCAGACGGGCTTCCGCATTGGTTCCACCACCAAGCTGGTCACCTGGACGGCGGTGATGCAACTCGTCGAGCAAGGGAAACTGGACCTGGATGCGGATATCAACACCTATCTTGACTTTCAAATCCCGGATACCTATCCAGGACCGATCACCCTCAGACACCTGATGACCCACACAGCAGGTTTCGAAGACCTGTATTTGGATTTCGTGTCATTGGAAAATGAAGACGCGCTGCCCCCAGGTGTATTCCTGGCTTCCCATATTCCGGGGCGGGTGCAGCCACCCGGCGAGGTCGCTGCGTATTCGAATTACGGCGCGGCGCTGGCGGGATATATCGTGGCGCGGGTGTCGGGACAGTCGTACGACCAGTACATCCAGGAACATATCCTCGATCCACTGGGCATGGCGCACTCATCAGCCATTGCTACATTGCATCCGGATGTTATGGCTCAAGTCTCTGTTGGGTACCAGTATAAAGATGGCGCCTTCGAGATATACCCGAAGTTTTACGGTCCATCGGATCTCGCGCCGATGGGCTTCATGGCTGCCAGCGCCACGGACATGGCACGTTTCATGATCACACACTTGCAGGGCGGCTTCTACGGCGACCCAGCCGCCGAGGTGCGCATTTTAGAAGAAGCCACAGCGCAGCAGATGCACAGCACGCTGTACACTCCCGACCCGCGCCTCTTAGGAACGGCTTATGGCTTCTTCGATTTCAGCCACAACGGCCAGCGAACGATCGGGCATAGCGGTACGGCAGAGCCGATGCATTCGCTGTTACTGCTTTTGCCCGACCAGAACCTGGGCGTATTTGTAGCTTACAACACCTTGGGCGCTGGGGATTTGACCATTCAGCACCTTGGCTTCCAGAGAGCGTTCTTCGATCATTACTATCCCCCCTCTGCGGTCGAACCGATCCAACCTCCGGCAAACTTCGCGGAGCGAGCCGGTCAGTTCGTGGGCAGTTATCGAATGACTCGGAGCGCCTATACCACCCTCGAAAAGTTAAGGGGGGCATTGGGCATGACCGTAATACAAATCAGCGATCCCGGCGACGGGACGCTCGCCATGATTTCGCCGTGGGGGGACTGGCGGTTTGTCGAGGTCGAGCCGTTCTATTTCCGCCAGGTGGACGCTCCCTTTCACATCGTCTTTCGCGAGGATGATCGGGGTCGTATCACTCACCTGTTTACCGACTACACACCCCAGTTCGGGTTTGAGAAGTTGAACTGGTACGAAACGCCCGGCTTCAACATGGCATTGTTCATGGGTTGCATCTTGGTGTTCCTCGCCATGATCATCGTCGCATTGATCCGCGCGATTCGGAACCGCCGTCAGAACGGAGGCCAGGAGCGCGACCCGAAAGGCGCCCGAACTGCCAACTGGATCATCCTGGTGATCTGCATCCTCAATCTGCTGTTCGTAGCTGGCATGTTCTTGTGGAACAATCCCTTTCCGTCGCTTGGCATTCCATTGCAATTTCAGGTTGTGCTGGGACTAGGCGTTCTCTCCACCCTGCTAACGGTTGGCGCGCTGGTCTACACCGTGCTGGCGTGGAAGGCCCGCTATTGGGGCATCGCCTACCGTGTGTACTACACATTGGTGACAATCGCAGCGATCGCTTTCGTCTGGTTCCTGAACTACTGGAACCTGTTGGGTTGGCGGTACTAATTGGCAAGTGTTTCAAGGCTGACGGGGATGACATCCATCCCCGCCAGCCAATCATAAAAAAAGGAGAGAAAAATGTCCGCATTTGTAAAGAAATACCCCGCAATATCTATGTTTGTCCTGTCCATGATCTTTGGCTCAGTCGTTTCGCTTGCCATCGCTACTGACCTGCTCCCCCCGGAGGCTTCACAGCTTGGAGCGCTTAGCTCCAGTCTGGCGGCGATCGTGCTCGTCCTGGTTGAAGGTCGCAAGGGCGGTCTGCGGGAGTTGCTCAGCCGCTTCTTGATCTGGCGGGTTGGCCTCCAGTGGTGGGCCATCGCGCTGTTCTTCGCAGTCATCCCTTCCGTGGCTGCCCTGTACCTGTTCAGTCTGCTCGGCGGTCCGCCCGTGGATTGGAGCGAACTTCCGCCGCTGTATACAGTCGTTCCATTGTTCATCATGCTCACCATTGCAGCCGGGATCGGTGAGGAGTTTGGCTGGAGAGGATTTCTCCTGCCCAGGCTTCAAACCCGCCATAACGCCCTGGTTTCAAGCCTTATCATTGGCGTGATGTGGGCTATCTGGCATATCCCTCAGTTCTTCATTGAGGGAACGTTCCAGCACGACTTGGGATCCCAGGCCGGCTTGCTCCCCGCCTTTCTCACTTACTCGGTGTTCGTGATCGTCTCCTCGATCTGGTTCACCTGGGTCTTCAACAACACCAGGGGCAGTGTGCTGATGGCTGCGGTCATGCACGGCGCGAGCAACGCCTGGGGCGGGTACATTGATGTCTACAGGGGCTACTTCGGCGGGATCCTCACGTTCGGGGCCGTGTCGGTGCTGGTAACGATCATCATTGTCCTGATTGCTGGAGCGACGGACCTTTCCCGCACAAATAGGAGAAATGTGCTTGAGCTTGAGGGAGAACAGCCTGAAAGGGCTCAGCCACGAAAAGAAGGAGTACCTACAGGCCCTCGATAGGATCTTATTGTTAAGAAACCAGAGAGCGAGGATGGATGCCAGATGGTACCTGAATAGCGGTACATTGAACGTACGTCTTTGCGAATCACCAGCTCGGCATGGGTCTCTGCGTAGCGTCCCGCCGAGTCATGACCGGGGATCCCCTTTTTGTTTCCATTCCACAATGGGTGCACACTTATACTTCTAATCATCGCCAAGTAAGGCAAACATGTCCGATTGTGTGTATCCCTGCCCTTGTGGGTATTATGGCGATTCGCAAAAGCCCTGCACCTGCGCGCATGCACTAGTGACAAAATATCAGAAACGAATTTCGGGTCCGTTGCTGGATAGAATTGACATTCACATCGAAGTGCCAAGAGTGGATTATGAAAAGTTGAGTGGCGACCGAATGGGTGAATCTAGTGAGGCGATTCGCGCACGTGTGCAAGCCGCACGGGATGTTCAAAATAAGCGTTTCTCGAAGAATGGAACCGACATCGTCTGTAATGCGGATATGCGCGTGGGGGAGATACGGCAATTTTGCAAGTTGCAGGAGGAAGGCCAGCGCCTGATGCGCGCCGCGACATCGTGCTGTCCATGACACAACTTAATTTATCGGCGCGGGCATATCATCGCACGCGAAGCGTGAAGCTGGCTCGTACCATTGTCGATCTGGCGGTGAGTGAAGAGATCCAGTCTGTGCATTTGGCGGAGGCGCTGCAGTACCGACCGAAGTTGATGTTGGGCTGACTCTGCAATTTCTTGATTAACCAAC
>Ga0214473_10010978_pt1 | contig 10637 bp, 9 predicted proteins | sample RVTome_7_FD_203509 | JGI IMG/M metagenome (GOLD analysis project Ga0214473, IMG submission 203509) | Soil microbial communities from uranium-contaminated site in the Upper Colorado River Basin, Wyoming, United States - RVT98D197 | ecosystem: Environmental > Terrestrial > Soil > Contaminated >... | reverse complement strand
GGGTGTGCACGCAAATCCCGAGAAAGGGTTCCTGGGCTGCTAGGTGAGCTTTGTCGTTCACCGTCCAAGGAACATACAATATGGCGCTACCAGAATTGACGGAATCCGGTGAACTGCCACTGGGCGTGCATAAGGCATCGTTGCGTGAAACCCTCGAGCGTTTCGGCGGCGGGCACGCACAGAGGATTGCGGTCGGTGAGCGTCTGGCAAGAATTCATACGCAGGCCCTTTCCACAGGCCACTTGGCCCGCTTTGTCGTTTTCGGCTCTTTCGTCACAGACAAGCCTACACCGAACGACGTTGACGTCTTCCTCGTCATGGACGATTCCTTCGATGGCGACAGATTGCGCGGCGAAGAAGCCCTACTTTTCGACCATTCCGCAGCGGATGACCACTTCGGGGCCAGCGTGTTTTGGGTGCGTCGTTTAGCTACTTTGGGCGGCGAACAGTCTATGGTAGAATATTGGCAGGCCAAACGCGGCGGCGGGCAACGCGGTATCATTGAGATTGTCGAGGCCAGAGATGATTGAAAACGATCGAGAACTTGAAGTCACGCTAGAGCGAATCGGGCATTTCCAGGCTCAACTGCGGCATTTGCGAAAAATGGAGACAAACCCAACGAACTACCGTCTATCGGCATCTGGGTTTATTGCGGAAATTGACAGGATGCAGCTGGAAGTGCGCGAATATCTCAGCATGCTTCCATCGCAGATTGAAACGACTGCTTGAGCCGCACCTGTCTGTAGGGCTCCCCGCCCGCTCCAAACTTCGGTCTCCAGCCTATAGCCTACAGCCTCACGTGGCGGCTCGTTGCACATGATAACAGCATGTGATACCATGTTATCATGATTAGAACTCAGATTAGTCTCTCAGAGCCCGAATACGAGGCGGCGAAGCGCGAGGCAAGCCGGCTGGGCATTTCCCTGGCCGAGTTGTTGCGCCGCTCGCTCCGGACAGTGCTGCCTGTGGACGAGTCTAAACCGTGGATGAAATACGCGGGGATGATTGAGACCGGCGATCCGACGGCGTCTCAGAAGATCGACGACGTGGTCTATGGGCAAAAAGACTGAAACGTACGTTGACACGTCAGCGCTCATCGCGTTCGTGGACCGATCCGACAGCCACCACCGGCTGTTCCGCAGGTTGTTCTCGGAGCCGCCGGATCTCCTCACGACCACGCTCGTCGTGGCCGAGGGGCATGGTTGGTTTCTCAAACGGTACGACCGAGCGCGGGCGCTGCAGTTCCTGTGCCTGATCGAGGACATGACGCCGCTGCGGTTGGTCGCTGTGGGGCCAGACGAGCATGCCGGCGGCGTGCACATGCTACGGAAGTTCTCGGACCAGGATCTGTCGCTGACCGACGCAGTCGGGCTGCACTTGATGACGGCCCGCCGCATTGCAAAGTGCTGGTCCACCGACTTTCACCTGCGACTGACCGGCGTTTCCCTCGCGATCGACGAACGCTGATACCGGCTAACCTCAGATTGCAGCCGACGGCGGCCGCAGGAATCCTGAGGCGCCGCAGCTGAGAGGTGTCTCGCCGTCATCCGCTGACGCTGGAGTCTGTAGACCGGAGTCTGTAGTCCGGAGGCTGGAGGATCAAGCCCCTGCCGGAATTCCGTCCCATAGCAGAAAAAGGGGGAAAGGATTCCCCGGAGCTTAAGGAACCGGAAGGAACCCCGGTTCCAGAGCTTGCCGGGTTCTCACGCAGGGTGGAATGGCCACCCGGAGGGCGCTGCAAGACGCTCTCCACATTTCTCCCAAAGGGGTCCTTCCTGCATCGCAGCTCCCGCGCCTGACGGCCTTTCGCCGCGACGGGGGGCTGGTAAGTTAGTGAGAGGGAGGTGGATATGAGTCGGCAGAACGCCTTTGACGATGTTCTCGATGCGGCCGAGCAACTCGATTTCGATGCTCGGGCGGAATTAGTGGCTGTCCTGAGCCGCCGCCTCGCCGAGCGTGGGCGCGAGCGTGTGGCGGCTACAGTGGCCGAGGCCCGCCGGGAGCTCGCCGCCGGACAATGCCAACCGATGCCCGCGGCGGAGGTGGTGCGCGAGGCCCAAGCGTGAGACGTACGCTGTTGGGCATCGTGTTCGAGTACACACAGCAGGAGGGACGAAAGAGGAACGGAGTGGAGGCTTCAGCCTCTATTCATACCATCCTGAACACAGAGGCTGAAGCCTCCACTCCGAAATGAACTCGGGTCGCTTGTGCAATCTGGTATCAGACTTCGATCCACGAGATCAGGAGTTCTGAGTCTTCAGTTTCCCCAGTTCTCCTCCCCGCCAGCACAACTTGTAAAAACCCTTCCTTCTTCCCCTCCCAGTAACGAAATCAGCGAGGTGAAAATATGCGAAAACCAACCACGGAGATCGGAAGGATCCGGAACCGGCCCGACGACACGCTATACTGAATCAGGGGGGAGCGGACCAAAGGGTCTACCCCCCTTCTTCAGTTTTTTTTGTGGGACGCCACGAAGTCTGGCGTCGTATCAGTGCCCCACGATGCTGCCGAGCTGGAACATCGGCAGGAACATGGAGATGACGATGCCGCCGACGACCACGCCCAGGAAACAGATGATGAGCGGTTCCATCAGCGAGGTGAGGCCGGCCACCGCGATGTCCACCTGTTCCTCGTAGTAGTCCGCGATCTTAATCAGCAGGTCGTCGAGAGCGCCGGTGCGCTCGCCGATGTCGATCATGCGGACGACCATGGGCGGGAAGATCGCCGATTCCTTGAGGGGGCCGGCGATGGACTCGCCTTCTTTGATGCTGTCGCGGACCCTGCGGACGGCCTGCTCCACCACCATGTTGCCGGCACTGCGGGCCACGATTTCCAGAGAGAAGATGATGTTGACGCCGGACCTTAAGAGCGTACTGAAAGTCCGTGTGAACTTGGCAATGGCGAGTTTCTGGAACAGGTCGCCCAGCACCGGCAACTTGAGGAGCAAGGCGTCGAAATGGTAACGCCCCGTTTCCGTGCGGGTGTAGTACCTCAGGAAGACAACGGATCCCACGAGGACTCCCACTATGATCAGGAGGTTGTTCTGAAAGAAATCGCTCATGGCGATCATGGCCTTCGTTGGGGTGGGGAGCTCGGCATCGAAAGATTCGAAGATCCCGGCGAAGACCGGGACGACTTTCACCATGAGCAGGATGACGACGACAACGGCCACGCTGACGATGACCGAGGGATAGATCATCGCCGACTTGACTTTCCTCTGAAGCGACGCGGCCTTTTCGAGGTAGGTGGACAGCTGGAGCAGGATCTGGTCCAGCATACCGCTCGCCTCGCCGGCGCGGATAAGACTCACGTACAGCGTGTCGAAAACCCTTGGGTGATGGGCCATCGCGTCGGTGAGGGTGTCGCCGCCTTCAACATCCCTTTGAATCTGCTTGATGATGGCGGCGAAGCTGGCGTTTTCGAGGTTGTCGCCCAGAATGGACAACCCTTCCACCAAGGGGAGACCGGCGTTAATCATCGTGGCCAACTGGCGGCTGAACACCACCCTGTCGTCAATGGTGATCTTCTTCCGTTTCTTTCTCTTTTGCCTTTGAGCCGCCTGTTTCGCTCGGGCTTCCTTGATGGAGGTGACCAGAAGTCCCCGGTCGCGGAGAATCCCAAGACCCTCGATCTCGCTTGTGGCCTCAATGGTTCCATCGACGGTCTGACCGCTGGACCGTTCTCTGCCTGAGTATTGGCTTTTCCTCCTCACTGGGGTCGCTTTCCCCGCCGGTTGTGCGGTTCCCTGGAAACGCTTTCCCCTTTGTGGCCTCCGTCCGGCCGCCATGGTTTGCGGGCCGGCTAGTTCTCGAAAGTGACGCTGAGAACCTCGCTGATGGTCGTAATTCCTTCGATGATTTTGACGATCCCGCTGTCCCGCAGGGTCAACATTCCGTTCTTCCTCGCGATCGCCTTAATCTCCTGGTTGGAGAACCCTTTGATGGCGCCATCCGAGAGCTCCTCGTCCATTTCCATGACCTCATAGAGGGCCAGTCGTCCCTTGTACCCCGTATCGTTACAGGACGGGCAACCCTTGCCCTCGTAGAACGCCAGTCCCTTCACCCGGTCCGGATCGACTCCGAGCTGCCCGAGCAAATCGGCGGTTGGCATGTACGGCGCCTTGCAGGCGGGACAGATCCTTCTGGCAAGCCTCTGGGCGACTACGAGGATCAAAGAGGCTCCCACCAGAAAGGGTTCGATACCCATGTCGATAAGCCGATTGAGGCTGCTCGGGGCGTCATTTGTATGGAGGGTGGAAAGCACCAAATGGCCCGTCAGAGCCGCTTTGATCGCGATGGATGCTGTTTCGAGGTCGCGGATCTCACCAATCATGATGATGTCCGGATCCTGACGAAGGAACGACCTCAGGACTTCGGCAAACCCCATTCCAATGTCAGGTCGTGTCTGGATCTGGTTGATCCCTTTGACCTGGTACTCCACCGGGTCTTCGGCGGTCATGATGTTCTTGGTGGGGTCGTTGATTCGAGAGAGCGCCGAATAGAGGGTGGTCGACTTTCCGCTTCCGGTGGGGCCCGTGACGACGATCATTCCATAGGGGCGTTTGATCGCTCTCTCGAACTTGACCAGGGACTCCAGTTCGAAGCCGAGTTTGGTCAGGTCGAGCTGAAGGTTGCTCTTGTCGAGCAGCCGCATGACTACTTTCTCTCCGTGGACCGTCGGGACGGTCGAAACGCGGAAATCGACCGTCTTGTTGTCGACCTTCATCCGGAAACGCCCGTCCTGGGGCTTGCGGCGCTCCGCGATGTCGAGTTCCGAGATAATCTTGATGCGGCAGACGACAGCACTCTGCATCTTCTTCGGAATCCCCGGCATTTCCTTGAGAACGCCGTCCATGCGGTACCGGATCCGCACGTTGCGTTCCTCGGGTTCGATGTGGATGTCGCTGACTCGGCTTCGGATCGCCTCCGATATCAGCATGTTCACCAGACGAATCACCGGCGCGGCGTCCACGTCATCCGCCGAGAAATCCTCTTCCTTCTCCTGGACGACCTCGATGTCCTCGTCGAGATCTCTCAGGACGTCCTGGAGCGACTCGCCTTGCACCATGTTCGAGCCGTAGTACTTGTCGATGGCGGCCTCGATCTCTCTGGGCAGGGAGATGACGGTCTGGACCTCCTTCGCTTTCGTGCGGATCTTGATTTCGTCCAGTTGGTGGATGTTGTCCGGGTCCGTGACGGCCACGGTCAGCTGATTGTCCGCCCAGTCGAGAGGGATGATCTGGTACTTGCGGGCGGTTTCTTCATCGACTGCGTCTAAAATCTCTCGCTCGATCTCGTAGTCGGAGATTGAGATGTAAGGAATCCGATGGTGGTCCGACAGTGCCTGGGCCACTTGCTCCTCGCTGAGAATCCCATTCTCGATCACATAGGTGGGAAGAGACTGCTGTTGCGCGGATTCGGAGAGGGCCTTTTCGATCTGCCCCGCCTGCTCCTGGGTAAGATATTCTTTGGAAAGCAGATACCTGAAAAAGGGCCTCGAAAAATGGGTCCTCCTCACAGGCACCGGACGGATGACTGCCTTCGCCATTTCTTGATCCTCAATAGATTATTGCAATATCATACATCTACTGCCGAGGATTTCAAGACCTCGTATGGCAGTTTTCTGCCTTTTCAAGCTTTACATGACGGTCCGGATAAGCTCTTGACGTCTCAATACGGGACGAACGAACCGCAGAATCACTGTTGCCACTGGAATTGACTGGCAGAGGGCGGAAATGGGCAGACCGACGGCTCGTCGGTGATTCCCACAGGTTACCCCGGTAGGCAGGTTAAGGCAGCGCATGGATCTACCCGACTCGTAGTCTTTGCTTTCGAAGGGGTCGGAGTGTAGCATTGGAGGGGCGTCCCATCTCCAACGGGGAGAAGGGGCGCTCCGATCTCTCGCTCGGTTCTCTCAGATGCATGGAAAGGTCGCCTAAGAACCAAATCGAATCCTACAGGAGGCGTTCATGGATATCGGCCCGAAAACCCAGGTCTGTGCCGTGTTGGGCAAACCGATCGGTCACTCGCTTTCCCCCGCGATTCACAATGCCGCCTTCCGCGCGAAGAAGCTGGATTTTGTCTATGTCGCCTTCGAGGTGGACCGGGTCGACTGGGCCGTGCAAGGGATGCGCGGTCTGGGGATACGCGGTTTCAGCATCACCATTCCGCACAAGGTCACGGCGCTCGCGTTGGCGGACGAGCTGGACCCCGTGGCTGCGATCATTGGGTCCATCAATACGCTGGTCAACACCGACGGCGCCCTGAAGGGGTACAACACCGATGGAGTCGGCGCCCTTCGAGGGATCGAGTCGGCCGGTGTGAAACTGAGCGGCGGGACCCACGTGACCATCCTGGGAAGCGGTGGGGCCGCTCGGTCCATCGCATGCACCCTAGCGGCCAAGACGGACATATCCAAGCTGAACATCCTGGGAATCGTGGAAACAGAGGTCAAAGATCTCTCGGCGCACGTAGCCAAACAGACTTCGGCCCGTGTTTCGGGAGAGATGCTGACAGACGAAACGCTGAGGGCCGCGCTCGAGAACACGCGGCTTCTGGTCAACGCAACTCCGGTGGGGATGCATCCACACGTCGACGAGACCCCGGTACCGGGCAATCTGCTGGTTTCTCCGATGGTCGTTTTCGATGCCGTCTACAACCCGATGGAAACGCGCCTCTTGCGCGAGGCGCGCCAGAACCGATGCCGGGTCATCAGCGGCGTGGAAATGTTCATCCACCAGGCGGTTGCGCAGTTCGAGCTTTTCACAGGCCAGACGGCTCCCGAGAACGCCATGCGAAAGGTGGTCATCGACTATCTGAAGAAGAGGTAGGTCTAGCTTTCCATGGTCCTTCTACGCCGCTTCTTCCATTTCTGCCTCATTGTTGCCTTGGTGGCCCTTCGCGATCCAGCCGGGGCCTCAACGGGGACTCCCACGCTGCAATTGACGGCTTGGAACCTTCAGTCATCAGCCAAGCTGGACGAAGGGGGCGAGACAATCTCTACCCGGGGGTACAAACCCGAGGGTTGGCATCCTGTGACCGTTCCCACCACGGTGCTGGCCGCTCTGGTGGAGAACGGCGTCTATCCCGACCCCTATTACGGCCTCAACCTCAAGTCCATCCCCGGTTACAAAGAAGGCCGTTGGCTGGCCATGCCGAAGGACAGCCCCTTCTACGTCCCTTGGTGGTATCGTACCGAGGTCGCCTTGCCCCCCGAATTCCGCGGCAAGTTTCTGACCCTTCACCTGGACGGTATCAACTACCAAGCCAATATCTGGCTGAATGGAAAACCGATCGCCGCTTCCGATGAAGTCGTCGGGATGTTTCGGCGTTTCGAGTTCGACATAACCGGCATCTGCGATTCCGAGGGAACCAACGTTCTGGCGGTTGAGGTCATCGCACCCGGGAAGATGGAGGCCACGGGCTTTCGTACCAAGCAGTTGGAGGCAACGACGGGTTGGGACGACCACAACCCCCAACCACCCGATCTGAACATGGGGATCTGGGAGGACGTTTTTGTCCGGGCGACGGGGCCGGTTCAGCTCGCGCATCCGTACGTTTCGACCGATCTGGAATTGCCCTCCATGGAGAAGGCACGCCTCACGGTGAGTATTGAAGCGACGAATCTTTCCGACACAACGGTCGAAGCGGTCCTTTCAGGAAGGATCGAGGACATCGGTTTCTCAAAGACAATCCGACTCTCGCCTTCCGAAACGAAGGAAGTGGCTTTCTCCCCCGAAGAGTCCCCTCAACTGGTCGTCCAAAGCCCTCGTGTGTGGTGGCCGAATCCGGTGGGTCCCCAGGAACTTTACGAGCTCGTCCTTGAGGCCAGGATCGAGGGTTCGCTTTCGGATTCCCAAGAAATCCATTTCGGAGTTCGCGAAGCGACCACTTACATCAATAACGAGGGGTGGCGAGGCTATCGAGTCAACGGCAAGAACATCCTCATCCGAGGCGGCGCCTGGATGACCTCTGACATGCTTCTGCGTTTTACGGAGAAACGGTACGAGGCGCTTATTCGTTATGCGAAGGAAGCCAACCTCAACATGCTTCGGTCGGAGGGTTTTTCGATCCGTGAAACGGACGAGTTCTTCGACCTGTGCGACCGGTATGGGGTCATGGTGACCCAGCAGCTTTTCGGACGAAGCATCCCCGATGAAGATCTGGCGATTGCCTGCGTCAAAGACACGATCCTCCGGATCCGGAACCACCCCAGTCTGGTCCATTTCCTCGGCCACGACGAGACCTTCCCGACGGAGAACCTGGACAAAGCCTACCGGGAGCTGATCGCGAAATACACGCCGGAAAGAACCTACCAGCCTCACTCGGGGGCTTTTGAGGTAGAAGACCGTTTCGAGACGGGGGGAACCCGGACGGGGACCCGCGAGCTGTGGACCTATGCAACGCCACTTCAGTACTACGTTGGCAAAGAGGACGGCGCATGGGGGTTCGCGCAATCGGGTGGAATCGGAGGCGTTGTGTCTCCTTACGAGTCGATGCGACGGATGATGCCGAAGGAGATGCTGTGGCCCCCTTGGACGGAAGGGTGGTCGTTTCACACCGTCATCCAGGGAGGCGACTATTTCGATGCCCTGTTGAAGAACCTCGAGGCCCGTTACGGAAGACCGGACGGGATCGAGGACTTCTGTATGAAGGCGCAGGTTATGAACTACGAGAGCGCCCGCGCGATGTTTGAGGCTTATGGGCGTAACAAGTATCGCGCAACCGGGATTACGACTTGGAAATACGACGCCGCCTGGCCGGCTTCCCCCACCTGGCAGTATATCGACTGGAACCTGATGGCGACGGGAGCTTATTACGGCGCCAAGAAAGCTTGCGAACCTTTGCACATCCAGTACTCCTACGACAATGACTCCGTCTATGTGATCAACGGTTACTACCGGGACTTCGAAAACCTGGTCGCCACGGCCGAGATCTTCGATTTCGACATGAAGAAACGGTATTCTAAGTCCGAGCAAATCAACGTTTCGGCGGACGGGAAGACCAAGACTTTCGTTATCGAGCGCAACGGCAGTCTTTCAAAGTCCAACTTCCTCCGATTGACGCTGACCGATACGGCTGGCAAACCCATAGCAGAAAACTTCTATTGGCTGTCCACGGTCCCCGACATCCCCGGTGAGCAAGGACACAAGGAGGGAGTCTTCTTCACCGCACCCAAATCCATCGCCGACCACACGGATCTCCAGAAGTTAGCCCCGATAACACTCGCTTCAGAATACACAGTCGAGGATCGAGGAACGGAGAAAGCGGTTCAAGTTACAATGAAGAACCCCGGCCCCAGACTTGCGTTCTTTGTCCGACTCTCGGTCCATAAAGGGGCCGAGGGCGATGAGGTCACGCCCACCTATTGGCAGGAGAACTGTTTCAGCCTCTTGCCGGGCGAAGAGAAGACGGTCACAGGCGTTCTTGCATCGGAAGATCTGGAGGGGGCCGAGCCGTTTGTCCGGGTTGCGGGTTGGAACGTGGTTGAAGCCGAGTAGTGTCTTGTTGTAGTGGTGCTGCCCGGGCTTGCACAGGAGTTGCACTCCTGTGCCTGTTTGAATTGTGGAATCCGTGGAGTGTGTGGAAAGCATGGAAGAAAGCACGGCCTCGCACTGAGCTTTCGACAATTCCATTTCCTTCCGTTTTCTCCATCCCCTCCACGATTCAGAGTCGCTCTCCCTTTTCACAGGGGGGAGATTTGTCGTATGTAGTGCGGGCTTTCAGCCCGTATTCTCTGCGCGCTGGAGAAGGGCGAATCGCAATACCGCTACGGCCTGAAGGCCGTACTACATACTGTCCCGGGTTTTCGGAAACTTGTCAGATTAGAGGCCTGCGGAGCGCATCAGGTTGAAGCTCGTTCCGCCTGAGCTCTGGATTCCCGCCTTCGCGGGAATGACGTGGGGGGCGGGAATGACGTACTACGGCGGGAATGACGGAGACTGTGCGGTTGTTGGACCGCCCCCCGGTTGAGGCTGAAGCCTCCACTCCGTTGCGCGGGGTGGAGGCGTTGGTGTGGGCGGAGCAGAGTTTTCGATGTCGTTGCAGCGGAGAGGGCTAAGACGAGTTTGGCGGTGAGGAGTTCGAGCTGTGTGTCTATTGAAGCGTGAAGAGGCAGGAGTATCTTTGGCTGGTGACACGCGATACAGCCGCTGGTAGAGTACATGTATGAGTTCAATCGAGCAGCTCCTCAAAGAAGCAGCGCAACTGTCCGAGGATCAGCGGCTGACGCTCGCGCACAGGCTTTTGTCTGCAGGCCAGCTCGCGCCTGCGGACCATGTCGAACGGGAATGGGATCTTACGATCCGTGAGCGGATCCAACGATACGACCAAGGCGAGGCCCATTCACGTTTGGCCAGCGAGGTATTCGCGGATCTGGACCGCAACCGTGGAGAACGCTTTCAATGAGCATCTTGAGTATTCTTTCGTAAATCCAGCGTTGCGGCGTCCTTCCAGCGCTGGTTGGACGTAACGTAGTAGTTGACAGCCGACAATGCGGCGGAAAGAGGAAGTCAGGATGGTGACCAAGAATGCCGACAGAATCAGGGAACTGGCGATATCTCTTGCCCGAGAAAACAAGAAGGGCGAGCCGGGCATAACGAGAGTGTTTTGGTTTCCTGACGAGCAAGAGGTCCGACT
>Ga0214473_10010977_pt1 | contig 10637 bp, 14 predicted proteins | sample RVTome_7_FD_203509 | JGI IMG/M metagenome (GOLD analysis project Ga0214473, IMG submission 203509) | Soil microbial communities from uranium-contaminated site in the Upper Colorado River Basin, Wyoming, United States - RVT98D197 | ecosystem: Environmental > Terrestrial > Soil > Contaminated >... | reverse complement strand
GAGGAAGGGCACTCGTGCGCGTTCGACCCGATCCCGTACCCGCTCGAGGGCGACCCGCACGAAGGGTCCATCGACCCCACGGTGGTCCGTGCCGGCCGGGAGGAGGGGATCGTCCTCGCACGGTTCGACATGGATCGGATCCGGCGGTGCCGCTCCGAGGAGACGCAGGGCGACGCCTACCGCAAGCCGCGGACGTACGCGGCGCTGACACGCGACGAGGTGCGGCCGCCGTTCATCCGTCCGGACTCGCGTCGGTAACGCCGAACCAGTCGTCGAAGGACCGACGCGCGGTGACCCGCGGACGCCCTCGCTCCCGTGCGAACCAGGCCAGCTCCTCGCCACGCTCGCCGCGGGGCAGCGCGGCGCTGCGGCACGCGATCGCGCGTTCGCCCGCGTCCCAGGCCGCGAGGCCGATCGGCTGCGTGCGTCGCCAGCCGATGCGCCGCCCACGTCCGTCGAACGGGTAGGACGCGGGCAGGCCTGCCGCCCGACACCCCAGGTCGGTGACGACGTCGACCGTCCTGCCCTCGGGAACCCTGGTGCGCACGAGATCCGGCCGGCGTTCGGGCTGCAGGTCGAGCACGCCGTACGGCGCCCCCGTGAAGCGCTGCAGGACGTTCGCACGCGCGACATCGACGGTGGCGCACAGGTAGACGACCGGGAACGAGCCCGGGGGGTTCCACCTGCCCCCGCGCCCCATCGCGTACGAAGGATCGAGCGGGCGCACCCAGGCCGGGTCCGCCACGCGCAGGTACGTGCCCCCGCGGGTGAGGTGACGGAAGCGGGTCACGCCGAGGCGGCCCAGTCGAACGAGAGGGCCACGAGCTCCCGCAGCTCGACGTGACGGTCGGCCGCGACCATCTCGAGGATCGACGCACCTCCATAGGCGTCCGCGGGTGTCCGCACCACGGCGGGAACGCGCTCCGGAAGCAGGTTCCGCTCGAGGAGGTCGGCGATCTGCAGCACCACGAGGAGCTTGGGCAGGCGCGCCGAGGGGACGCCCTCGGCGAGCCATTGCTGGACGGCCTGGCGGCGTACGCCGAACAGGGCCGCGGCGCCGGTCACGCTCAGCTCCCACGCGGCGAGCAGGCGCTCGAGCCCGGTGCCTGCGCCGGACAGCTCCGCCAGCACCACGCGTGTGAAGCGCTGGTAATCGAGCGGGTCGGGGAGCTCGAGCGGGGTGGTGGCGGGGGGCGGCGTCATCCCTCCGATGATGGCGTCGGCCGCCGACACGAGCGCGTGAAGGGGCCCGGCGGGGTCGAACGGAGCGGTGAGCGCCACGAGGTCGAGCACGTCGGGCGTCGAGGCGGGCGCGCCCGGACGGTCGCGGAGGAGATCTCGCACGTGACGACGCCATCGCCGCGCGTACGAACGGGCGGCCGCCTCGTCGCCCCGCAGCGCCGCGGGGAGCGGCTCGGTGAGATCGACGGTCGCGGCGGTCGGGGCGGTCGCGGCGGTCGGGGCGGTCGCCATACAGGCACTTTAGCGCAAGCGAATCGCAAGCGCAACACCACACCAACGCCGAGGTGCGGACGGGAAAGCTCGGCGAGCGGCTCGCCTGACCGTCTGGAGCCTTCGGATCGGACGTGTAACGCATCGATCGCTCGCCTCGACAGATGTCGGGTCGGACGGTATCGATGAGAAGGGGGACCGACATGCACGGATGGATCTGGACCCAGACGAACGATGCGCACAACGAGGTGGTCGCGCTCCGGCGTGCCGAGGACGGCGGTCTCGAGGAGACCGGGCGGTTCGCGACGGGCGGTGCAGGCGACGGCGTCGTGCACCTGACCTCGCAAGGCTCCGTGACGCGGTCGGGCGACGGCCGCTGGCTCCTCATCGCGAATGCGGCGAGCGACGACGTGAGCGTGCTCGCGATCACGGCCGAGGGCCTCGAGGCCGGCAAGATGACGCCGACGGGAGGCAGCGCGCCGAAGAGCGTCGCGGAGAGCGACGGTCTCGTCTACGTGCTGAACCAAGGCAGCTCCACCGTGGCGGGGTTCCGTCTGATGGCCGGCGATCTCGAGCCGATCGAGGGTTCCGCGCGCCCACTGTCGGCCGAGCGGGCCGACGCCGCGCAGGTCGGGTTCACCCCGGACGGGCGGGCGCTCGTGATCACCGAGCGCGGGACCGACTCGATCGTGACCTTCCCCGTCACGATGGACGGGATGCTCGGCGAGCAGAAGGTGCACCCGTCGTCGGGGCCGACGCCGTACGGATTCACGTTCGCGAACGGCGCCCTGGTGGTCACCGAGGCGTTCCGTGCCGGCAAGGGCGAGGCGGCGGCCTCCTCGTACGCAGTGATGGGCGACGCGGTCGTTCCCGTCACGCGTTCGGTGGGCAACGGCCGCAGCGAGATCTGCTGGGCCGTGCCCTCGAAGGACGGCCGGTTCGTGTTCACGACGAACTTCGCCGACGGCGCGGTCTCACGCTACGCGGTGGCCGCCGACGGATCGCTCACCCTCGAGGACGCCGCGGCTGGGATCACGATCGATGGTCGTCCGGGCCTGCGCGACGAGGACCTGAGCGACGACGGCCGGTTCCTGTACGCGATCGACGCCGACCAGGGCGCGGTGGCAGGCTGGGCCGTCGAGGCCGACGGCAGGCTCACCTCGATCGGTTCGTGGGTCGGTCTTCCCACCACGATCGCGGGTCTGGCGGCGAGCTGACATGCGATTGGAGCCTGCCTACCGCGTGACGTTCTCCACGCCGGAGAGCTGGAGCGTGACGCTGGACGGGGAGGCCGGGACCGAGGGACAGAGCTTCCTTCTCGCCGAGGGGCGGGCCGAGGGCCGCCTCTCGGCGAGGTACCGCGCCGCCAACTTCCCGCGCCGTCGTGTCGACGGCGCGCTGGTGCCCGACTTCCACGGCGTGCTCGAGACCGACGACGGCGCGACGGTGCTGTTCCAGTGGCATGGTCTCGCGAGGGTGGCCGACGGGATGCGCCAGCTGCTCGGATCGATCCAACACGTCTCCGACGACGAGCGCTACCGTTGGCTGAACGACCGGGTGTTCGCGCTCGCGGGTGAGGTCCGGCCTCGGGAGGACGCGAAGGGTTTCGACGTGGTGCTCGAGGTCGAGGAGATGATCTGGGAAGAGGTCGCGTAGCGCGGGGGTCACCAGCTGTCGCGGTGGACGACCTCGTCGAAACCTCGACGGTTCGGACGCTCGATCGCTTCGAGGGGCCGGTCGGCCGGATAGCCGAGCGCGATCAGCCACATGCATTCGTGATCCTCGGGCACGCCGAGGATCTCCCGAGCGAGGGCCTGCTCGCCGATCGCGGCGTGGCAGCTGCCGATCCCCTGATCGGCGGCGGCGAGCATGACGCTCATCGAAACCTGTCCCAGGTCGAACTGGTACGTCTCGCGCTCGTCGGCGTCGGCCGAGAGCGGGGCGATCAGCGCGATCGTCGCGGACGAGGTCCCCACGTGCTCCGCGTAGCGCCATACCTTCGACAGCGCGCGCAGGCGATCTCGATCCGTCACGACGATGAAGTCCCACGCCTGCTGGTTCATCGATGACGGCGTGCGCCGCGCCGCCTCCAGGATGCGATCGAGCACGGCCGGATCGATCGAACAGTCCTCGTAGGTCCGTACGTTGCGTCGCGAACGGATCGCTTCCCATGTCTCCATGAGCGAAGGACTATCACACGGCGGCCGAGTCGGCCTCGCTCCGAATCATCCACCGGGATGAGGGCATGCGGCGCCCGGGTTGACTACCGTCGCCCCGTGGACGGTCCGACCCTGTGGGAACGCGTGCGGCGGGTGAACCCGCTCGTGTGGGATTCGCTGCTCGCGGCGGTCGCCCTGATGCTCACCGCCCTGTCCGTGACGCTCGGACCGTTGCCGGAGGGCCGTGAGGAACCCGACCTCCTCGGCTGGGCGCTGGTCATGGTGGCGTGCGTTTCGATCGCGTTCCGTCGACGCTCGCCGCTCGTGGTGCTGGGAGTCGTGGCCGGCTCGTCGGCGGTGTTCGCGCTCCTCGGGTATCGGTCGAGCCTCGACCCGCCCTTGGTCGTCGCCGTGTACACGGCCGCGGCCTACCTCCCGCGCCGCGGCGTCGCGATCGTCGCGCTCCCCGTGGCGGTCGCGGCCGCGTTGCCTATCCAGCTGCGCACGCCCACCACCGACAACTGGCTCGAGGTCGTGCTCGGCATCTTCTTCGCGGTGGGGCTCCCGATCCTGGTCGGCCGGATCATGTTCAACCGGCGGCGGCGGCTTGCGCGGGAGCGCAAGCAGGCGGCGATCGACGCCGTGACCGACGAGCGGGCGAGGATCGCGCGCGAGCTCCACGACGTGGTCGCGCACGCGATGAGCGTGATGGTGGTCCAGGCGGGCGCCGCGCGCACCGTGATCGACCGCGACGCAGGCGCCGCGAAGGAGGCGCTCGCGACGATCGAAGACGCCGGCCGCGAGGGTCTCACCGAGATGCGCCGCCTGATCGGGGTGCTGACGACCGACTGGGAAGGCGCCGATCTCGAGCCGCAGCCGAACCTCCAACGGCTCGACGAGTTGCTCGCCGGCGTGCGTTCGGCGGGCCTGCCGGTGGAGCTCGTCCGCGAGGGCACGCCGCGGCCGCTGCTCGCGGGGGTCGATCTCGCCGCTTATCGAGTGATCCAGGAGTCGCTCACGAATGCGCTCAAGCACGCCGGTCCGCGCACGCTCGCGTCGTGCTCCGTTACCGCGACGACGATCTCGAGATCGTGGTGGAGGACGACGGGCGAGGCACGATGCTCGCGGCGGGTACCGGCCACGGGCTAATCGGGATGCACGAGCGGGTCTCGATGTTCGGCGGCACGCTCGACACGGGCAACCGTGCCGGCGGCGGGTTCTCGGTGCGCGCGACGATCCCCACCCGGGAGGACACGTGACGATCCGCGTGGTGATCGCCGACGACCAAGCGCTGATGCGTGGCGGGTTCCGCATGATCCTCGACGCCGAGGACGACATCGAGGTCGTGGGCGAGGCGATCGACGGCGCCGACGCTGTCCGGGCGTTCGACCGGTGGCACCCGGACGTCGTCGTGATGGACGTGCGGATGCCCACGATGGACGGGATCGAGGCGACGCGCCGGATCACCGCCGCGGATGACAACGCGAAGATCCTCATCCTCACGACATTCGATCTCGACGAGTACGTCTACGAGGCGCTCCGGGCCGGCGCGAGCGGGTTCCTGTTGAAGGACCGTCCGCCTGAGGAGCTCGTCGCGGCCGTGCGGGTGGTCGCCTCCGGGGAGGCGCTGCTCGCGCCCTCGGTGACCCGGAGACTGATCGCCGAGTTCGCGCGCCGACCCGAGGCGCCGCCGGACCCCGAGGGGCTCGACCAGCTGACGGACCGCGAGCGCGAGGTCCTGGTCCTGATGGCCCACGGCGCCACGAACGCCGAGATCGCGCGAGAGCTCGTCGTAGCGGAGACGACCGTGAAGACCCACGTCGGTCACGTGCTCCGCAAGCTCGATCTCCGCGACCGCGCGCAGGCCGTCGTGCTCGCGTACGAGTCGGGTGTGGTCCGCCCGGGCTCCTCCTGAGCGCCCGCGTCTCATCCTGCAGGAGGAGGCCCGGAACCGTTCCGCGGGAGGACGTCGCGGCGGACCCGCTCCCTCACCATCGGTACCGATGGGGAAAGCACCCGATGGAAGGGGGAACGAGATGACGACCGCGACACGCACAACGCGCGACGAACGCCCGGCGATCGGAACGCCGGCGATCGTGGCGAGGAACCTGACGAAGCGGTTCGGGCCCGTGGAGGCCGTGCGCGACCTCAGCTTCGAGGTCGTGCCCGGCCGCGTCACCGGGTTCGTGGGACCGAACGGAGCCGGCAAGAGCACCACGCTGCGGATGCTGCTCGGGCTTGCCGAGCCCGACGAGGGCACCGCCACGGTGCTGGGGTTGCCGTACCGGAGCCTGGAGCGGCCGGCGACCACCGTGGGCGCCGTGCTCGAGGTCCAAAGCTTCCACCCGCTGCGGAGCGGCCGGAACCAACTGCGGGTGCTCGCGGCAGCCTCGGAGATCGATGACCGGCGGGTCGACGGGGTCCTCGAGATCGTGGGGCTCACCGACGTGGCCCGGCGCAAGGCAGGCGGCTACTCGCTGGGGATGCGTCAGCGCCTCGGCCTCGCGGGGGCCCTGCTGGGCGACCCGTCGGTGCTGATCCTCGACGAGCCGGCGAACGGGCTGGACCCGCACGGGATCCGGTGGTTGCGCCAGACAATGCGCGACTTCGCCGAGGACGGCAAGGCCGTGCTGGTGTCGAGCCACCTGTTGTCGGAGATGGCGCAGATGGCCGACGACGTGATCGTGATCGATCGCGGCTGCCTGGTCCGTCAGGGGACCATCGCAGAACTGACGAACGACGGAGCCGAGAGCCTCGAGGACGTGTTCCTCGAGCTGACCGACGAGGAGGGAGTCCGATGATGCAGCAGATCAGGTCCGAGTTCCGCAAGATCAAGACGACACGAAGCGCCGTGGCGCTGCTCGTGGGGATGCTCGCGCTGAGCGGCCTCGCGATGTGGGCCACGGTGAAGAACGCCTCGCCGGACGAGCTCGCGACCGCGCTGTCGTCGCCCGAGGTGCTCGCCGCGGTGGTCGTGGCGGTCCCGATCTTCGTGCTCGTGCTCGGTGTTCGCTCGTTCACCGACGAGATCCGTCACGGCTCGATCGTGCCGACGTTCCTGGCGACGCCCGCGCGCACACGCGTACTGGGAGCGAAGCTGTTCGTCATCGCCGTCACCTCGGCGGGGTTCGCGCTCGCGGCGCTCGGTCTGGGGATCGGGATCACCGTCGCGTTCCTGGCGAGCGAGGGTATCGCCGTGCCGCTGGCGGCCGGCTCGCTGGCGGCGCTCGCTGGCAAGGTAGTCTTCGTGGCCGCGCTGTGGTCCGCGCTCGGCGTCGCGATCGGCGCGCTCGTGCGGCATCAGGTGGCGGCCATCGTCGGCGCCCTCGCCTGGGTGCTGGTGGCCGAGAGCATGATCGCTCTCGTCGCGCCAGGGGCGGTGGCGTACCTCCCCGGCCACGCCGCGACCGCGGCGGTGGGGATGGCGACGGATCCGACGCTGCTGTCGCCCGCGATGGGCGCGGTGGTGCTGGCAGGGTGGGCCGCAGGCGCGGCCGGGCTCGCCGCCGCGGCGATCACGCGCCGCGACGTCGCGTGATCGATCGGCCCCTTCACTCCCCGCCTCGCCGTCGCCAGAGCCTCCGCCGGCCTTCCCACCTGCGCGGGCGAGAGGTACGGTCGTGGCTCGATCTGCCCGCACGGACCGAAAAGGGAGGCGATGTGATGGCGGGCGAGATGACCGCGGTCGTTCAGCGGATGTTCGAGGCGCTCGACAAGGGTGACGTCGAGGGCGCGCTCGGCGCCATGGCGTCCGAGGTGCAGGGGATCGACGAGGTCTCGCGCCGGTGGATGCGGGGCCGCGACGAGGTGGTCGGTCACACCCGGGACCTGATGACGCGAGCCACCGACGTGCACTCGGAGATGCACGACGTGCACGAGAGCGAGTGGGGCGACACGGGCGCCGTGACCTTCTGGCTCGAGCAGGACTACACGTTCGAGGAGGCGCGCGAGCACGTCTCGGCGCCGACGACCTGCATCCTCCGGAGCGAGGCCGGCGACTGGAGGATCGCGCTGTTCCACTCGATCCCGATCGGACCGAACGGGTGAGGTCGGTGTCTGCCCGCGCGGCTCAGGTGGGATCGTGGGCGTGTCGATGGTTCGAAGATGCTCCGCGAACCGGAGGCCGCGGCCGCGCGCACCCAGGAGGGACTGTTCCGGCTTGCCCCGGAGGCGCTCCTGGTCGTTCGCGGCGACACGATCGAAGGGGGGAACGACCGGGCGTGTGAGCTGATCGGGCGCGACCCCGCGGGCGCGCCCGTCCGCGACCTCGTCCCCGACTGGCGGGTCGGCGCCGAGCTGGCCGTTCCCTTCGAGGCGACCCTTCGACGTTCGGACCGCGAGCTTCCGGTCGAGTTGCGGGTCCGGTCGCTCGACGATGGCGCGGTCCTGGTGTCGCTCCGCGACGCCCGCGAGCTGCTGGCGGGGCGTGAGGCCGAGATCGCGCTGGCCGAGGCGGAGGCTCGGTTCCGCAGCCTCGTCGAGCAGATCCCGGCCGTGGTGTACGCCGACGACGGCGAGTACACGACCTACGTCTCGCCGCAGATCGAGTGGATCCTGGGCGTCGCACCCGATGCCTACCGCGAGGACCCGGACATGTGGCTGCGGATGGTCCACCCGGACGATCGTCCGAGCGTCCAGGCCCAGAGCGACGCATTCCTTGCCGGTGAAGGCGGCGACCTGACCGACTACCGGATGATCCGGCCCGACGGCAGCATCGTGTGGGTCCGCGACCGCGCCTACGCCCACCGCGACGACGAGGGCCGGGTGCTGTGGGAGCACGGGATCCTGTTCGACGTCACCGAGCTGAAGGAGGCCGAGGCGCGGATCGCGCACATGGCGTTCCACGACGGCCTGACGGGTCTCGCGAACCGCCAGCTGTTCGAGGAGACGCTGTCCCTCGCGCTGGAGCGCGCGCGACGCGCGTCGCACGCGGTGGCGGTCCTGTTCCTCGACCTCGACGACTTCAAGGTGGTGAACGACACGCTCGGTCACCACGCCGGCGACAAGGTGCTCGTGGAGCTCGGGAGACGGCTCACCTCGTGCACGCGCGGCGAGGACATGGTCGCGCGGCAGGGCGGCGACGAGTTCCTGATGGTCCTCGGCGATCTTCCGCCGGCCGGCCACCACGAGGTGATCGACGCCGTCATCGCGAGGGTGCAGCACGCGCTGTCCGAGGTTTTCGACCTGCAGGGAACCGCCTTCCATGTGCACGCCTCGGTCGGTATCAGCGTCTTCCCCGACGACGGCACCGATGTCGAGACGTTGCTGCGCAACGCCGACGTCGCGATGTACCGGGCGAAGCGTCTGGAGCCCGGCGGCCACGTCTACTACGTCGCCGACGACGCCTGAGCCGCGCTCACACGGAACGGAGGAAGTCGCGGACCGCCGCGTTGAAGCGTTCGGGCGTCTGGAGGTTGCTCATGTGGCCGACGTCGGGAAGCACGACCAGGGTCGAGCCGGGGATCGTGCCGTGCATCGCCTCGGCGACGTGCACAGGCGATCGGGCGTCGTTCTGCCCGTAGAGCAGCAGCGTCGGCACCCCGATCGTCGGCAGGACGTCGCGCAGGTCCGCCTCGGCCATGGCGAACAGCATCTGGCGCACGCCTCCGGGATGAAAGCCCGTGGCCATCACCTCCACGTAGTCCTCGATCACATCCCGTGGCGTGCCTTCGGGGAACAGGCTCGGCACCCACGTCCGCACGAACTCCTCCGGCGGCAACTCGAGGTCGCGAAGGGAGCTTTCGAGCCGTTCGGCGACCTCCTCGGGCGAGAGCGACCCCGCCCATCCCGCGTAGGCAGCCGTCAGGATCAGCGAACGCGGCAGATCCGGGTGGCGCCGGACGAGCTCGAGGGCGAGGGTGGAGCCCCACGACAGCCCCAGCACGTGCGGACGGCCCAACTCCAGTTCCTGGAGGAACCCCGCGAGCGCGTCGGCGTAGTCGGGCATCCGGAACGTCTCGGGGGGATCCGACGAGCCGCCGCACCCGGGCGCGTCCCACGCCACGACCGTGAAGTCCTCACAGAGCCCGTCGATCTGGCCGCGCCATTCACGATGATCCGACAGACCCCCGTGGAGCAGCACCAGCGGAGGACCGGTTCCCGCGCGCTCGAACGCGACCGAGAGGCCGCCGACCCGCACCTTCCCCACGCTCGTGCTCATCTCGCCTGGGCCCGGGCGACGATGACGATGTGGTCGAAGGCTCCCGCGCTGCACGAGTAGACGAGCTTCGCATGTTGTCGCCCCGCGAAGGCGAGGATCTCGTCCGAGCCGCTGATGTCCGTCGACGAGCCTCCCCTCACGGATCGGTTCTACACCGCCGTCGATCGCGGCCGCCACCCGATCCCGTCTCATTGCCGAGCGCGTCGGCGGCGCGTCAGTGGGCGGTGACGAGACGTCCCGGCGCCGGCTCGTGGGCGAGCGCGTGGCGCACGGTGGCCACGAACCACAGCGCGATCAGCGTCATCGCGAGCGCAACCAACCACGCCTCGGTGCCGGCGATCAGACCGCCGATGAACATCACGAGCGCCGCGCCGCCGAGGATCGATCCGAGGATCATGCCCGGGTGCCGCTTGAGCTCTTGCCCGGTCGCCATGTCTTGGGTGCGTGTGGCCGTCGTGCATCCCGCGATCCCGACCACCCCGAGGGCGACGATCCCGGCCTTGACGCTGCCGAGCAGCGGCCAGTCCCACCCTCGGGTGACGGCGAGCATGATCGCCCCGACGGCCACGGCGAGCACGGTGGCGATGGCATCCCTGTACGTGAGTCGCATGGAACCTCCTTCCGACCCTGCCAACGTCCCAGGCTGGGACGGTCGCCCGCAGGGGCGAAGGTCCCGCATCACGGTGTACCCGGGCCGTCGGTCACGCGTGGTCGTGGGAGCATGCTCCGATGAGCGGAACGAGGCACCCGCGGTTCCAGGGCGTGCCCGAGGAGGCCCGGGTCACCCAGATCGAGCTGTTCTTCGATCTGGTGTTCGTGTTCGCGATCACGCAGGTCACGGCGCTGATGGGCGACGACCCGACGGT
>Ga0214473_10010976_pt1 | contig 10637 bp, 14 predicted proteins | sample RVTome_7_FD_203509 | JGI IMG/M metagenome (GOLD analysis project Ga0214473, IMG submission 203509) | Soil microbial communities from uranium-contaminated site in the Upper Colorado River Basin, Wyoming, United States - RVT98D197 | ecosystem: Environmental > Terrestrial > Soil > Contaminated >... | reverse complement strand
AGATATCGGATGCGCAGATGTCCAGCTTGCATATCGAGCGAGCACGCTTCCATGGCGATTGGAACTACACGATTCATCCGAAATAGTATCCTCGTAGATGAGTCAGTTATTATTTAACAAGCCCTTACCATATTCGGGGTGATCAAAATTTCGGATCGGGGTTAGCCGACCTTTGGGCGCAAACGGTCCGCCCCTGCCGATCCCGCAGATCAACCGGATTCTACGATTTCAGCGTCTTGTTGAAGTGGTCGATCGTGCGCTGCCAGGCGAGTTTGGCGGCGGCTTCGTCATAGCGTGGCGTCGTGTCGTTATGGAAGCCGTGATTCGTTCCGGGATACACATTCGCCTCGTATTTGACGCCATTCGCCTTGAGGGCGGTTTCGTAAGCGGGCCACCTGCCATTGGTGTTGGGATCCATCTCTGCAAAGTGCAGCAGAAGAGCGGCCTTGATCTTTGGCACCTCTTCAACAGGCGGCGCGGCCCCATAGAAGGGAACCCCGGCGGCAAGCTGCGGCACCCGGATGGCCAACGTGTTGACCATACTGCCGCCGAAACAGAAGCCCACTGCACCCAGTTTGCCGGTAGATTGTGGATGCTTCAGCAGGAAGTCGGCCGCAGCGACGAAGTCCTCGGCTATTTTCCTGCCATCGAGCGTCCGCTGCATCGCAGCGGCCTTTTCATCGGCCTCAGCTCCGTACTTGTCAACGGCCGGATAGCCGCCGAGAGGCCACAGGGCATCCGGTCCGAGAGCCATGAAACCGGCGGTGGCCAGACGCCGGACGACGTCCTCTATATACGGATTCAGGCCGCGGTTTTCGTGGACCACCACCACCGCGGGGAATGTGTTGCCGGTTGCAGGCCAGGCAAGTAATCCCCGCATCATCCCGTTGGGCGAATTGCCCCGCGGCGAGGGGTACAGCGCATACTCGGCCTTGATTCGGCTGTCGTTCTTGGCGACCTGCTGCGCCAGCGCATAGTTGGGGCGCAGCATCTCCCACAATGCCGTTGCCGTCAGGCTGCCAACGGCGAATCGTGACGCGCCATCCAGGAACTCGCGGCGGCTGATGTGGCCATGAACGTATTTGTCGAAGAGCGCAAGCAGTTGCGGATCGAAATCCGTCGCTCTCTTTCGTTCCATACGATTGACTCCTTTCAGTTTCCTGACTTCGTGTGAAGGCTACCTTAACAGGCACTTCAGATCAATCCCCGAGAATGCTCACAACCTGCGGGTTCCCCACAGCGCCTTCGAACTTGGTAGGCAATCACAGCAAGGCAGTGACGCAGCAACTGCCGTTTTTCATCCAGGGTCGAGATGTTTGTGTCTGGCAACGCGCGGGGTCTGCGGCCGGCCGACTAGACCGGGCCTTGCCCTGTAAGGGCAGAGATAGGCGAGCCGGACTGCAGCAGACCGCTGTTACCCGGTTGTAACCTGCCACGTTACGTGTTAAAACGCCCCCGTGGCGATCCTGAGATTGTGGATGTCGATTACGAGGATTATCACTGAGGTGTTCCCATGAAGATGCACAATCCCCCTCACCCGGGCGAGGTCCTTCGGGAACTCTGCTTCGAGCCCCTCGGTCTGACCGTCACGGAGGCTGCCAACGCCCTCGGCGTCAGCCGCAAGACTCTATCGAGCATCCTGAACTGCCGCGCCGGTATCAGCCCAGAGATGGCCGTCCGTCTGTCGATCGCCTTCGGCACCACGGCTGAAAGCTGGCTCAACCAGCAGACCCAGTACGATCTGGCGAAGGCAGAGGCTAGGCGCCGGTCCCTCCGTGTCAAGAAGCTCGCGGCTGCCTAATCCCATTTCCCGGATAACGGACCGGCGGCCCCAGCCCGCGGCGTCCCCAAGCCGAGGCCCCCGCTCCTCTCCGGTCTCACAGAGGCGGTCGCCCAAGCCGACGTGTCGGGCGCCGAATGGTACCCAAGCCGGAGAACGCTGCCAAGGGAATTCACCAGGAGCCAAGACGCGACGTGGAGGGATCCTCGCTCTTTGGCGCACGTGGGCCACTGTACTGCGGCAGAACCCCCGCGTTCCCAAAAGGGAGAGTCGTCTTAGAACCTCTGTCCCCTTTACCGACGTATCCTTTTCGTTCCCCAACGATTCCTCACTCGCGTTACTTTGTAATAGAAACGATGCTCCCATCTCCTTTATTGATGCGTATTTCTCTTGGTAAGGTGTACTTATGGTGCCCCGAGGATAATTCTTCTCGGAATTTCACGTCTTTCCTCGAGAGTACTGGTCGCTGGAATGAATTGAACGAATATCTATCACGGTCGTAAAGATTACCATGCCGCCAAACGTATTTTCCCCCTTCAAGGTCAATCCTCGACACGAAACCGATTCCTGCCAGATAGAGAGATTCATCTTCGATCACCCCTTCAGACAGATTGAAAGCTGGTACTTGGAGTATCCACTTGACCAATAGGGAGTCACCTCTCAGCCGATATACTGTTCCTCCTCCCGATTCGCCATCGGTCACACCGGCAATAATGATTAAATCCCTTCTATATGAGGCATAATGCAACACTTCTATGTACTCGCCTTTTCTTAAGCGCAACTTGAAGGTAGTGACTTGATCATTTATGGAACGCTTCCCTCTACCCGTTTGCTTGATCACGAAGTGATATTCGGCGATCGAAAAGCTGCAATACTCTTCACCAGTTGTCGCATAGGGTAGCGGGCATCCTGCTGCTTGAGTTGGTATTTGACCGCTTACCTCCGAAGGTGCAGCGATCGCCGAAAGAATCTGCTGAGCGAGGATGAGCAAGGCTATGACAACTAACCACAGAGGTCGAAGCATAGATAACAAATTATTTTTGGAGGCGTTGTGTAATTCCGGGGACACCATACTTATTTATGCCGCCCTGCTCCGCCTTGGGCCGGGCTTTCCTCGCTGGAGCGTCCGGCCGAGCTTCCCCTCAACTGCCGCGACGAACGACTCACGCCCCAAGGGCCTCCCGCTCCGTTCATCGTGGCGGAGTGCCGTGACCTCGTCCTCCGGGGTTCCCGTGGCGAGACAGTCCGGCCCATTGCCCACCAACGCCAGCACCGGCGTCACCGTGATAAGCGCGTCGTCTTCCCCCGCCACTCCGGCATCCGACCAATGTAGGCCTGGGAGTCCTCGGCGCAGAAGAACGTCTCTTGCCGCCGGTTCCCCCGCTGGGTGATGTGGTGCGGGATGCCGGGCGCCACTCCCCGGGCCATTCGCGCCATGGGGCCAGCGTACTCCTCCCCTACTCTAGATCAGGAGTTCAGTATGGTGTCCCCGGAATTCTAGGCTCGATCTCCGAGCAGCCCGCGGTCGGTGACCTCGGCAGCGTTCAGCTCCTCTCCCATCATGGATTTGACGGGATAACGCCAGAGGGACACCACTGAACCAAGCTCAATCTGCGTTGTGTTTGCCATGGTCAGCCCTCCTTTGGCCGGTCAAGTTCGCGACGCATAACGCGGCCGCTTCAGCCGCGGCGGCTCATGATCCCATTGGCCGCCGACGGCTGCAAACGCGGGTTAGCCAGCGTTCACGACTACTCGCGACCCTTGGCAGCCCTGAACACGCTGTCGAAAGTTCCTTTAAGCTTGAATTTCTCAATCCAGTATCGATGCTCGGCAATCTTGCCGGCGAGAAAGGCGACGGTATCCTGGAACAGCTGTCGTGGGCTCCTATCCTCGTTACGGTGGTTGACGGTCGGACACAACTTATGGACTGCAACACAGTGCGCGGCGATGTCGTCGTCCGCGAAACTTCGCCCCAACTTGTGTGCAAAGAGATTGCGAACCTTCTTTAGTTTCCGCAGCGCGTCACGTTCAGCCTTGTCGATGAGACCAACTGCATACGCGGCGACTATTCTGGACCCGAAACTGCCAAGAGGCGCATTCACGTCCTCCGAGTTCAGAAGGTCGGCTCGGCCGTCGGTGTTCTGCACGAGAAACTCTTCCAGCAGATCAGCGAGACGCTCATCCAGCAAGGCACAACCCACGATCGCAGATGCGCGGTCGCTCTCGCCCGAAAGCTCTTTGTTCATGCTCTTCCAGGCATCGTCGAAGAGGTGGTCCGTGACCTGTCCGTTCTGATCTGCCATCGCGGCTTGCCTCGTGGATTCCCGTCTGGCTAACGGCCCAGATCAGCGGCGGCGCTCCATCGCTTGCGCCGGCGCCGCCCGCTGCATCCGGTTAGACGTCCGTGATCTCACTTCCTGGTCGCACTCTCAAAAGACTTTCGGACGAATGTCCCTGCCTCACGCAGGCGATCCAGGCTGTTCACTGCAAGCTCAACATCGCCGACACCCCAATGTCCGATCTTCGACACGTCTCTCGCAAAAGAAATCGAGGAATCGAGCGTCTTTGGATCGGTCTTCACCCAAACGCGAAGCCCTCCCTGTTGTAGGTGCGCGCAGCAGAATATGGCTTTGCCCAGAGACCAACTGACGTACTTAGCCTTGTAGGAGCGAGTGATTTTGCCGGGGGCGAGGTCTTGGCAGAATCTGTCCAGGCCGCGATAGAGTTCAATGACCTCGTTCGGCTTGCCTTCAGTATGGTGGGTTTCTGGGTAGCCGGTAGTTGGCCGGTCGGAATTCCTCCGCTTCTGTTTCTGTGAGCTGGAGGTCGTTGGCGCCGGAGGCGGCGCTTGCTTGCCGGTGTCCCAGATACGCCGCAGTGCCTGTTCGATTTGCGATGGCGAAACCGATGCATCACTCATCGTCTTCCGAATCAGGCGGATGAAAGACGCGGGAGTCTCGCCGAACAGGCGATCCAGCACCTTGCGGACTTTCCCGGTGGTGAATACCTCGGTTCCCAACTGATCCAGTAGTCCTTTTGCCATGGACTCACGGGAAAGTCGACTGAATTGTCTGGCAAGTTCCTCAACTGTCATTCCATTCGAATCGGCGGGGTTGATGCTGACCTCAAACAGGAGTTTATCGGGTGCGCTTGCCTTTTCAGACGCTTTGTAGACCTTGTATCGCACCCCATTGGTCAGCACGCACCAATCGATCCCATCATTGGCGGCGTAGCCGACGACCTGCGTAATTGATTTGACGTCGTCCAGAGGGTCCCCCAGTTGCTTGGCTTCGACATGAAGGACGACTTTTCGGTTGACCTTCATTGCGTAGTCTACGGACTTGCCGTCCACTGTAGGGTGTTCGAGCTCGACTTCGTCGGGGTCGCGCACGTCCCATCCAAGAGCACCGAGCAGGGGATCAATGAAGATCGTGCGTGTTGGGTACTCCTTGAGTCCTTCCTTGCGATGTCGCTCAAGTTGAACCCGAAGAGTCTCAATACACTTCGCGATGTCTTTCATTCCGATCTCCATTGCGTCTCATCTGGCGAATCGACATAGGTAGGCGGTCACCCGCTTTCCCTGTCACACCACCGTACATACGGATCACGTATACGGCGGTTCGGCGGATTAAGTGGAAGGACTCCCTTCCACCGGAGCGTCTGTTCTCCGTGTCCCAGCCGCGGTTTCATCCCCATGGACCGTGCGGCCCAGGGGCAGCGGTAGCTGCCTGTCGGATGCCCTACCGCGGCTCGACATGAAGCGACCTCTCCACTCCTTCCCTCCCCTCTCGGGGCACCGTTCGGGCCTTCGGTTCCCAGCGGTGCGGCTCGGCCTATCTGTTGCCCCGCCTTTCGGCTTTGGGGTGCCTCACTAGCCTCGCCTGCCTCGGACCTACTATGCCCTCTGCTGACTTCTGCCCGCCGGTCAGGTCGGGTTCCCCCGGCCTCAGTCCGCTCCTGCGGACAGCAAGCAGATCTCCCAGGGTAAGACAGAGAACGTTTCGCGCGTAGACGCCGGATTTATAAAGCACACCCCGCTGCGGATGGAGGACTTCGCGGTCATCCCGCCTGTGGCGGGACTCGTCCCGGGTGTACCACATCCCGCCTGGGCGGGATTCCTGTGCGTCGCCCCGCGCGTTTGGATTGGGCTTCCTCCAGACCCCACCTCACAGTGACGCCCTTGCCCTTCTCCTAGCCTTCGGCTCCGCGAGCACCTGGCACGAGGACTTTCACCTCGCTCGTTCTGTGCCATGCCTGGCACACACGCCGTACCGTTCACCTGCGGGCCGGGCCGCGGCCCGCCAGGTGCAACGGCGGGTTAGCCACAAACCGCAATGTCTTCACGCATGCCTCCAGAGCAGGACCACCACGTGTGCTCCAATGACGATCACGACGAGCACCACCCATGGCGTCGGCGTGCCGAAATCCCATAAGCGTTGGATTTCTCGCATGCACTGAGCAACGTGCATGAGTGTGATCAGCAATGGAGCGGCGAAGAAGGCCGCCCAGTTGAAGCTCCGGTCGTACGCACGCCTCCGCTCGTACGCACGCCTTTGTGGGGGCGTCTCTTGCGCCTCGCGATTCGTCTCAGAGGGAAGTAGGCGCTCAGGGGGTGCGCCAATGATCTCGCCAGCCACAGGGGCGATCCGCGTGCGTATGACATCGCCGAGACGGTCAATCTCAGGCCCTTCCCGAGCGTAGAACTGGAACCCGAGGGCGGAGGCTGCCCAGAGAGCGAGGATCCAAGACGCGGAGAGCGTGAGGGAGGCACCCTGCTGGAATACGAGGGCCAAGACTGCAAAATAGCCAGCGAGAACGACCCTCTGAAGAGTGGAACGGCGGGCGATTTCCGCCTTGATCGCCGCAAAGTCAGCAATCAAGTAATCCAGATGCTTCTGCTGCCTACTGATGCGCTCGGTCAAGCGGTCCGGACTCCTTTCTCGTTGCGGGGCTAACGGCTTGCGGATGATATGCGACCGCGTGCCCGCCCTAGGGCGGGACCGGCATGCCTGTTGCCCGCGGTCGAGTTGAAGCGCCAGTCTTTCGAAGTATCCCCCCAAGGAGCGGACGAAGCAACGCGCATGTCGGAGCGGTTGTCAGGTCGATCCGCTGGTCGGACGGCACTTCCCTATCTATCAGTCGCTGCTTGAAACTCAGTTGCAGCGTTGCCCTTCGGGTGGCAGTGAGGATGCACCAGAACTCCGTTCTCAAGAAGGGTCTTGCCACCGTCGGTGTGTTGGTGAACATGATGGATCTCGGCTTCATTCCAAAGAACCGGCGCCTTACAAACTGCGCAGCGCTTGTCGTCGCGGAAGTAAATGATCTCTCGTTCGAGAGGTCCGAATGAACGCTTGGGGTCTTTCAGTTGGAGAGACCCGAGGAACTGCAACATTTTCTCCAAGTAGAACTCGTGTCGGTGGCGGATTCGGTCTCCCCTATCGGAGTTGACTCAAGTCCATTGCCCATACCGAAGCCAGAACTCATCAGGAAGTGTGGAATCCTTCGATGCCTTCGCCTTGACCAGCGAAGACGCAAATTGATCAAGAGCGGACGGAAGCGTGGCTTCCCAGGATCGTGTGTACTCATCCCACAGCGTGTCGAGGAGAAGGACCAGATGAATCGCGTCGTGAGCTCTAATCTTGGGATGGCGACCAGTCCCGAGCAACGCGTCCAGCTTGTCGAGAATCGCCTCAAAGCGACTGGCATCCGGACAAGATGCGTCGAAAGCAATGTGGGTATAGTAGAAATCGTCAATCGCCGGGGAGTTGATGTCCGAGAAGAACTCCGGTCCTTTCTCACGCCTGCCGAAGAACAGCATTGCAATCTGGGCGGCTAGTTGACGCGTCTTGCCACGATCAGTGGAAGGCTTCATCCCCATGACTCTCTGAAAGAAAGGGTGTCCGGGGTAGCGAGGTATCTGGGGCTTGCCACCAATGCGCAGGACAAAATCAGTGAGCTGACCGGGCCATGCATCGCGGGTTTCCTGGGCATTGAGCGGAAGGCCGGCTTGAAGGCGCACGAACAAGTCCCGGACTTCATTGTCCGTCGGCGACGTCATGTAGGCAACCGAGAGCTTGCTGTCCAGGAAGCGGGCCTTGAGGTCATTGGACAATCCATGGAAGTCCTTGCCGCCCCACGGGCATGGTTGGCTTTTCAGGAACTCCGGAAACCGGGCCTCTTCTTCATCTTCGACAGGATGGAAGAGCCTGTAGCCACCTTCGGCAAACTGGTGGAGGGCGTTGATTCGCTGCTGACCATCTATGATTTCGAGGTCTTCGCGCTGCATGCCCGCGACCGATTTCTTGATGTGATGAAGGTAGATCAGAGGCAAGGGGTAACCGCGCATGACCGAGTCGATGAGTTTCTTCCTTTGGGAAGGAGTCCACACAATCCCGCGCTGGTATTCGGGATTCGCGCGGAGCATCCCGTTCTTGAAAAGATCGAGAAGGTCAAGTACGGACAGGTTGTCTCGTGTCATATCCATTGAGTTTGCTCCATCAACTGGTGGCAGTCACTCCCCTTTTTCGTGCCCTGTTGCCGTCCAACGCCAGCGCTGAGCCGCGGCGCTCTCGGTCGCGATTGCGCCGACGGCTCCAGCGCTTTGTTAGCCTGCCGCCTCGCAACGTTCCAAGATTTGCTCGGCAACCTGAGCAAGTCGGCCCAACTCGGGCCACCGACCGCTTACGATGTCCTGCGCGTGCGCAAGTTCGTCTCTGAGTTGCTGCAGCCGCTGCAGTTCTTCCTCGGCCTCACGCTGTGAACCGAACCCAAGGGCACTGCGGAGACTCTCCGTCTTCGCGACAATCATGCGCTTGTCCGCAAACTGCAGGCAATCGGCAAGGTCAGTCGCCTCGTTTCGCCGACGTCGATCCTGCAACATTTCTTCAGCCTTCTGTACTCGGCCTGCCGACATGAGAGTCTTCCACGATTCATCTGGATACCAAGCCCGGATTAGCCGTAACAGCTGCATTTCGAGCAGAGATGTAATGCCAAAGAGCCACATCCGCACCGGCGCCTTTTGAAGATCGCCCTTAGTGATGATTCCCGAGGTTTCACCGAGGATCCTGAGCCACACCCGTGGACTTTCTACGAGTCGTTGAACGACAGCGACAAGACTCGTGGCTTCGTCAAGAACATCAGCAGCGTCGAAAGTTCTGACATGCTCGTCGAGCGTCCCCGCTAATAAATCCTCGCGCGCAACGAATCCTGTAATGACGCCATCCCGCCTGACGCCGACCACATCGAAGTCCCTCTCGTCCAGGATCGGCTTGACGTCAGTGGCAAGACGAGGACCGTCGAATGAAATGAAGGGCTCAGCCAGGTACCGCGCCGTCACGCCTCGATCAAACAACTGACGCAGATCTCGAAGCGATGACTTCAGATGTTTCATCGAGTCAAAAGTGCCATGTGATCCGGATTTCGCACCAGCAGGCTAACTACAAGTATGCAGACCTGTATAGCTCGGCGGAGGCCGACGGGCTTGCAGTTTAGCTGCGCGACGAGATGCGCGATAGAAGCCGTACCGCCTCGCCGTTGTATAGGTTGAGGCACTCCGGCGTGCCCGTCAGGGGCCATGCTATGCTGCCCGGGCTGCAGAATAGGCGGCCGGCGCCGCGGCCGACCTCGGCGGACTGGGAATACAACCTCTCGAAACACTACGGCCCTCTGGGGGTCAACGCACCCAAAGGGCCGGGCACTTCCACAGGTCGGCATAGCGCCGTTCCTGACCAGATTGGCGAGTGTCCTTCGTCCGACATTGCCCTCTCCCCTCTCCTGAGCACTCGATGGGCAATCGTCGAAGCAGGACGCTAGCATGCGTCGAAAGGAAATGTCAACGCCTAATCAGGCCGTCAGCCTTCGGCTGCTCCGGTCTCTGATACGCGTTCAGCTCCTGGGCTGCGGCACAATTCGGAGATACGGTCTCGGCTCCTTCCAGCCTTGTGGGTACGTCTTCTTCGCCTCTTCGTTCGAGACAGAGCCCGCAATGATCACGTCGTCGCCTTGCTTCCAATTGACCGGGGTCGCCACCTTGTGCTTCGCGGTCAATTGCAGCGAGTCGATCACTCGTATCACCTCATCAAAGTTTCTCCCCGTCGTCATCGGATAGACGATGATGAGTTTGATTTTCTTGTCGGGCCCGATGACGAACACATTGCGCACTGTCTGATTGTCTGCCGGCGTCCTGCCTGCACAGGTAGCCTCGAGACCGGCGGGCAGCATCCCATACAGCTTCGAGACCTTCAATTCCGTGTCGCCGATCATCGGATAGTTCGGCGCGTGCCCCTGTGTCTCCCGAATGTCGTTTGACCACCGCTTGTGGTCGTCGACCGGGTCGACGCTCAACCCGATGATCTTCGTATTCCGCTTGTCGAATTCAGGTTTGAGCCTGGCCATGTAGCCGAGCTCCGTTGTGCAGACTGGCGTGAAGTCCTTTGGGTGCGAGAAAAGCACCGCCCACGACTCGCCAATCCAGTCATGGAAACGGATGCGGCCTTCGGTCGTCTCCGCCTCGAAATCGGGAGCGAGATTTCCAATCTGAAGAGTCATCGCGCACCTCCTCTGCTCAGCGGCCACTATCAGGCCGCTGATTGCTATCGTGGGAAGTTTGGGGGACCGGGTTGCCGACAGGTCACTCGACTTCCCTAGCACAGGACGACCCTATGGGGGAAGGACAGGTATCGAGTGACGGGACGGTAACACGACTAGAAAGGTACTGTCAATGCCGAATCGGGCGTTTAGCCGTCAACCGACGCTGGCTGGAAGGCTTGCACGCTGGCAGGCTAGCAAGCTGGAAGGCTAGAAGGCCGGCAGCCTCCTAGCATGCCATCATGCCGGCGTGCAAGCGTGCAAGCCTGCG
>Ga0214473_10010975_pt1 | contig 10638 bp, 8 predicted proteins | sample RVTome_7_FD_203509 | JGI IMG/M metagenome (GOLD analysis project Ga0214473, IMG submission 203509) | Soil microbial communities from uranium-contaminated site in the Upper Colorado River Basin, Wyoming, United States - RVT98D197 | ecosystem: Environmental > Terrestrial > Soil > Contaminated >... | reverse complement strand
GGGTGCCGAGGCGCCCGGGTCCAACGCGGCGCGAGAGGGATCAGATGCGCAGGCCCGCCACCAGCTTGGGATACAGCAGCAGGCTGCCGTTGGCGAAGCTCAGGTCCAGCGGAGTTCCCGTGTGCAGCGGGGTCTGCACGGTGCTGCCCGGGATGAAGCCGTTGAGCAGGACTCCGCCGAACAGGCCCAGCGACCTGAACACCTTCAAACCCACCAGGAGGCGGGCCGTGGGGAACGGCGGGGAGTAAGGCGCGGCAAGCGGACCAGTCTCGAAAGCCTGCTGCACGCTCAAGTCCGTTTCCACGAAGAAAGGCCCCATCGGCACCCGCAGGCCCATTCCCAGGCCGGCGGCGAGCAACGAAGGGGATGCGGCCAGCTCGCTGCCGCCGTACAGGACGGTGTACAGGAGGCCGCTGGACATCTGCAGGCCCAGGTAGCCGAAAGCGTCCTCGGTGACCCAGCCCGACAGGCTGAACCCGCCCTTTTCCGAGACGTTCACCAGCCCCACGGGCAGTCCGCGCATGCTGCGGGCGATGTTCACCAGCCCGACCTGCGTGCCCCGCACCTCGCCGGTGGCCACGTTCACCAGGCCCACCTGGGTGCCGCGCACCTCCCCGCTGATGTTGACCAGGCCCACCTGGGCGCCGGCCACGGAGGAGGCGCGGTTGAACACGCCGGCCAGCTGGGCGCCGGCCAGCGGCCCTTCCAGCAGGTTGAACACCCCGGCGGCCTGGATCCCGGAAAAGGGACCCGGGCCGAGGTTGAACACCCCGGCGGCGCCCAGGCCGCGGAAGGAGCCTTCGTTCAGGTTGAACACGCCGGCAGCCTGAAGAAAGGAAGAATCGCCCTGCACGATGTTGAACACCCCCGCGGTCTGCCAGGCCAGCGTGCCTCCGGCCACGACGTTGAACACCCCCGCGGCCTGGTAGCCGGCCAGGTCCCCCTCGAGGATGTTGCCGATCCCGGCCAGCTGAGCGCCGCGGACCTCGTGCTCCGTGAGGTTGAGCATCGCCCCGAGCTCCGCCCCGTGGATTGCCCAGGAGCTGCCGGCCAAGAGGTTCAGGGACATTGTGTGCACGTGCCTGCCCGGCCCGGCGCTGGAGAAGCCCGGCAGCAGGCTCACCGAGAACGGCACGCTCCGGACTTCCGGCTCCGGTGAATTGGCCGGCGCTGTTCCCCCCCCGAGCGCCCCGCTCAACGGCTCTTCGGGCGTCGCCGGATCCTCCGGCGACGCGGGTCCGCCTTGCGGTTCCGCGGGCTGATCGTCGCGATCGAACCACTTCTCCGCCCGCCGCCAGAAGCCTTCCTCCGGGTCCAGCGAGCCCTCCGGGAACGCTCCGCCCTGCTCCTCGATTTCCTCCTCTCCGCGGGACACCGTGGGCTGGCGCTTGGCCGGGGCGAACTGGCGCGGTCCAAGGACTACGGGGCGGCCGGGGCTGACGTTGGCCGTGGCCTCGTAGAGCCGCTGTCCCTGCTCCAGGGTCACCCGGTACTGGCCTTCGGGCAGGCCCAAGCCCACGACCAGGCTGGGCTCCTTGGCCAGCTCCGCTACCAGCCGGCCGGCGGCATTGCGCACGAACAGGCGGCCCTGCACTCCTTCATCGAAGCTCAGGATGCTGGCCGCTGCGCGCAGGTCGGTCAGGGTCAGATCCCCGGTGCCCGTGAGCTGGATATTGTACGAGGGGTGCTGCGCCCCGCCCTGCGTGTTCTCCGTGAGGGCAAGGGTTTCGTTGAAGGCGAAGTGGTAGACCTCGTTGAGCGAAACCTGCCCGTCGCGGGTGGAGTCCGCGGCCCCGCGCAACCCGGAGATCAGGAAGTGGGTGAAGAAGGAACCGTTGATGCGGTCGGATTCCTGCGCCGCCTCGTCGGCGGAGCTGGAAGAGATGTAGGCGTGACCCCGCATCGAGGAGGATTCGTCCAGCAGAAACGGCGGCTGCCGAGTGCCGCCTTTCAGGCGGGTGAAGGCCCCGGAGGAACAGGAGTCCAGAATGGCTATGTTCACGTCCGCCTGGACCTCCTGGATCGCGGCCTTCAGCTCGGGGTAGCCGAAAAGCTCCTCTCCGAGCAGCAGGCCCTTCTCGTCGGAATGCCCCGAGTAGTACACCAGCAACTCCACCCGGCGGGAGCTCTCGCGCACCGCCTGGGCCCGCTGCCGGGCCTGGCGGAAGCCGAATTGCACGTCCTCTGCGGTGGGGGCCAGGAGCACCAGGCTGTCCTCCCCGGACACCCCGCCCAGCTCCTGCATGACCCCGGCCATGGCCCGGGCGTCCTCCTCGGCGTAGCGCAGGGTCACCCGCCCGCGGCCCCCGTTATTGGAGCCGATGTACAGTGCCAGGCGCCGCAGAGGCAGGGTGGTGTCCCCGGCGGCGAAAGCCGCCATCCCGGCCGCGGCGAGTACCACGATCCACAAGAAGCGTTTCATCTTCGATTCCTCATTTCTTGGAAAGCAGCACGGACCATTGCTCCAGGCCGGCCGGCAGTCCCAGGCTGGCCTGGCGCGCCTGCCGCGGGTCGGAGGCCAGGCGGCGGGCGGCGGCCAGCACATCGGCTACCGGCGGCGCCCGGTCCGCGGTGACCAGGAAAAACCGCTCGAAACCGGGGGCATCGTCCAGCTGATAAGCGTACTCCAGCATCTTCTCCCCCTGGGGTTCCAGGAGTCCGGGAGAGTCTGGGCTGGCGGGGAAATGCAGGGTGAGCACGCCCCTGCCGTCGATCGAGAAGATCACTCCGTATTTCCGCGCCGCCGCCACGTAACCGATCTGCAGCACGTCCCCGGCGCGGATGCCGCTGCCCGCCGCCAGGGCTTCGGCCCCGCCGTCGGTCTTACGGTAGATGACCAGGTGCGGGCGGGCGCCCTTCAGCCGGGTGATCTCGGTCATCTCCCGCCGCGGGGCCACCGTCACCAGCAACACCCCGGCGGCCAGCAGCAGCACCGCGAAACCGGTCACCGGAGCCAGGCGGGGAAGGGACCAGCGGCGGGAGGCGGAGCCCGCGGGGGCCCGCTTCTCCTTCTCCAGGCGCCAGCCGATGCGTTTGACCATGACCTCCGGCGGGTAGCGTTCCAGGATCTCGCGGTTGGAAGCCTGCAGCTCCGCCACCCGAGCCCGAATCTGCGGGTCCTCCCGCAGCTCCCTGGCCCTGGCCTCCGGCAGCTCGCCCAGCAGCAGCTGCTCGATCAATATATCGGGAACCCGATGCTTCTTCATGTTCTTCAGCCCTCCTCCAGGGTCAGGCCCTTGGCCCGCAGCCCCCGCAGGCGTTTGCGCACTCCGGAAACGGACAGGCCCACCTGCGCCGCCGTCTCCTCCAGGGTCAGCCCGTCCACGTAATGCAGCATCGCCATGGTGCGCGTGGATTCCCGCTCGCCCCCGAAAAGCTGCTCCAGGAACGAGCGGGCGCCGGAGCGCTCCTCGTGATCATCCAGGCTGGCGACCGACAACAGCAGCTCCTCGTCCGCGGTCTGCGGCCTGCGCCGCTCGCCGCGCAGGACGTTCAGGCAAACGTTGGTGGCGACGCGGTACAGCAGGCTCGAAGGCCCGACGGCGTCCAGGCGCTCGCGGTTGCGCAGCAGGCGGACGAAGGTCTCCTGCATCGCATCCAGCGCCTTGTCCTCGTTCTTCAGCAGTTGGCGGCAGCGTCGCAGCACCATGGGTCCATACTTCCTATAGAGTGCCTCTACATCGATAGCCAAGGAAGCTTCCTCCCCGCTATCTGTATAATATAACACTCCTGCTCTTGCCAGCTGTCACCGCGGGGTTTCACGCCTCTTTCAGTTGACAGTCCCGGCCCGCTTGCCTATCATCGGACCGGAAGCTGACGGGATCTGGTGGTCCCCACGGTCTTCAAAACCGTCGGCCGCGCCAACGCGCGGCGGCAGGTTCGATTCCTGCCTCTTCCGGAAATGAGCGAAACCGACCTCTCCCGACTGCCGCAGATCGAGCGGCTCCTGAGCAATCCCCGTCTGGAACCCTGGAGCGGGCGCCTGAGCCGTCCCCTGGTGTCGCGCCTGGCCTCCGAAACCGTGGCCTCCTTCCGGGAGTCCCTGCGCGCGCGCGGCGGCTCCCCCCGCGGCGCGGAGGAGGTGGAGGAAGCCGTGCTGGCGGAGCTGGAGGCCGCCTGCCGGCGGACCGCGCGGAGGCGCCTGGGCCGGGTGATCAATGCCACCGGTGTAATTCTGCACACCAACCTGGGCCGCGCCCCCCTGCCCCCCGAGGTCTGGGCCGCGGCCGAGGCCGCCAACACCGGCTACTCCAACCTGGAGCTGGACCTGGCCTCCGGGAGCCGAGGCCGGCGGGGCGGCCTGGCCGCCGAGCTGTGCGCGCTGGCCACGGGCGCCGAGGCCGCGCTGGTGGTGAACAACAACGCCGCGGCCCTCTTCCTGATCCTCTCCTGCTTCGCCCGCCGGCGCGAGGTTTTGGTGTCCCGCGGGGAGCAGGTGCAGATCGGCGGGGGCTTCCGCATCCCCGAGATACTGGCCCTTTCCGGGGCCCGCCTGGTGGAGGTGGGCACCACCAACGTCACCACGGTCGAGGACTACACCGAGGCGGCGGGACTGAACACCGCCATGGCCCTGGTGGTGCACAGCTCCAACTTCCGCATCCGGGGCTTCACGGAGAAGCCCTCCCTGGAGCGCCTGGCCCACGCCCTGCCCAAGGACGTGATCCTGGCGGTGGACCAGGGCTCCGGCGCCCTGGCCGAGGGCGTGCGCGGGGAGCAGGCCGCGGGCCGCTGCCTGGAGGCCGGCGCGCGCCTGGTGTGCTTCTCCGCGGACAAGCTGCTGGGCGGCCCGCAGGCGGGGCTGATCGCGGGCCGGTCCGATCTGATCCAGACCCTTTCCCGCCACCCCCTGCACCGCATTTTCCGCCCGGGCAAGACGGTCCTGTCGCTGCTGGAGGAATGCCTGGTGCGCCGCCTGAACGGCTCAGCCGGCGCCGCGGAGGCCCTGGCCCTGAGCCTGGAGGAGCTGCAGCGCCGGGGCCGGCGCGTCCTGCGCGGCGTGGACTCGGCACGCGCGCGCCTGGAGCCCGCCGCGATGACCCCCGGCGGCGGCAGCGCGCCGGACGAGGACTTCCCTTCCCTGGCCGTGGAGCTCTCCGGCGAAGCCCCGGCCCTGCTGGCCCGACTGCGGGAGTGGGACACCCCGATCATCGGCACCATCGCGGAGGGCAAGGTGCTCCTGAACCTGGCCACCGTCCTTCCCGAGGAGCTTCCGGTCCTGCGCTCTGCCCTGCAGGCCATTCTCGGCTGATGCCCGCATGCCCGTCATCGGCACCGCCGGGCACGTCGACCACGGAAAAAGCAGCCTGATCGAGGCCCTGACCGGCACCCATCCCGACCGCCTGCCCGAGGAGCGCGCCCGAGGCATGACCATCGACCTGGGCTTCGCCCACTTCCCGGGGCCGGGGGGCGAGCCCATCGGGGTGATCGACGTTCCCGGGCACGAGCGCTTCCTGCGCAACATGGTGGCCGGAGCCTGGGGCCTGGACGCGGCGCTGCTCACGGTGGCCGCCGACGACGGCTGGATGCGGCAGAGCGAGGACCACACCCGGGTGCTGGCCGCCCTGGGAGTCCGGCGGCTGGCCCTGGCGGTGACCAAGAGCGACCTGGCCCCCCCGCAGCGCGCGCAGGAGGTGCGCCTCGCGGCCCTGGAGCACTGCGCTCACCTGGGCTTCCCCGGGGCGCCCTCCCTGGTGGTCTCCGCCCGCACGGGGCAGAACATCGCCGAGCTGCGGGAGCTCCTGACTCACCTGGTAGAGGGTGGAACGTCGCAGCTGGATTGGGGTCCGGAAGGCTGCCTGCTGTACGTGGACCGCGCCTTTCACGTGATCGGTGTCGGGGTGGTGGTCACCGGCACGTTGAAAGCGGGACCCGTGGAGCGGGGCCAGGAGCTGCGCCTGCTTCCCGCCGGCCTGGCGGTGCGCGTGCGCGGCCTGCAGTCCTACTTCCGTGAGCAGGAGCGGGCCCTTCCCGGCTCGCGGGTCGCCCTGAACCTGCACGGCGTGGAGCTGGACCAGGTGCGCCGCGGCGACTGCCTGGTGAGCTCCCCGGCCGGTGCCTGGGTGGAACGGGAGCTGGTCGTGCGCTTCCAGCCGGCCGGCCCCACGGAGACCGGCCTGCCGGAGAGCGGGCTTCCCACCCGCACCGAGCTGGAGGTGGCGCTGGGCACGGGGCACTATCCGGCCGGTCTCCTGCGGCTGGAGGAGCAGGGCCTGGCGCGGCTGCGCTTCACCGAGCCGCTGCCCGCCTTCTGGAACCAGCCCTGCGTGTGCCTGCGTTCGGGCGGCAGTGAAATTCTGGCCGCGGCCCGACTGTTCTGGCCCGGGGGCACGGATCGGCGGCTGCGGAGGCGCCTGGCGGAGGCGCTGCGGAACCTGCCGCCCGCCCGGCAGACTTCCGACTACGGCCTGCTGCGCCTGGCCGTTTGCGGCCGCATCCGCCGCCGGGAGCTGGCCGGCACGGTGGCCCGCCCGGCCGCGGATTGGCCGGCAGGAACCCAGGCCCGGGGCGAGTGGCTGTTCCGCGCCGACGAGTTGGAAGAGCTGGAGCGGGAGATCGTGCGCCTGGCCTCCCCTGCCGGCGGGGTGCCGCTCGGGGAGCTGGCTTCGCGGCTGGGGCTGGAGGCGGAGGCGCTGGGCGCGGTCACCGCGGCGATGGAGCGCGGCGGACGGCTGGCCCTGCGGGGCAGCCTGGCCATCCTGCCGGCCAACCCCGAAGCGAACCTCTCGCCGTTCACCCGCGGCTTGTTGGGCCAACTAAGGAAGGCGGAAACCGCCGGGCTGGAGCCGGAGCGGATGAAGATCGCCGGGGCGCGCAAGGAGCTGGCCGCACTGGCGAGGGCCGGCCTGGCCGTGTCCCTGGACGGCTCTATCTTCTACGCTGCGGAGACCTATCGCGCCCTGGCCCGTGCAGTGTTGGCCGGAAGGTCCGCCGGCGAGCTGCTCCAGATCGCCGAGGCCCGCGCGGCCAGCGGGCTTTCCCGCAAGTACCTCATCCCTTTTCTGAACCGCATGGAGGCCGACGGCCTGGTCAAACGCGAGGGGGATGCCCGCCGGGTCAGGCGCTTGCCGGATTGAACAGGCGGCGCCGGGCCAGGCTCACCGCGACCAGCAGGCCCGCCAGGAGGCCGGCCACGATCAGGTAGGCGCCGCGGATGCCAATCGTGCTGCCGGCCGCGCCCAGGAGAATGGGAAACACCATACCCCCCAGGGACACGGCGGCGAACAGCACCCCGCTCACCACCCCCGGGCAGTCGGGGAATTGTTCCGTGCCCCCGGCCATCAGCAGGGGAAATATGGGAGCCATGCCCAGGCCATAGGTCAGGATGACGGCCAGCTTGAGCGGGAGCCAGGGGCAGGCCAGGAAGGCGGCCAGGCTGGCCAGGGACAGGACCAGGCCGCCCTGCACCAGGCGCAGCGCCGGGCGGGCCTTCACCAGCCGCGAGATCAGCCAGCGGCCGCAGATCATGCCGACCAGGTACAGGCTCACCACCGCGCTGGACAGGCGCAGACCCACGCCCAGGTCCGTCTTGAAGTGCTCGGCCAGCCAGAAGGAGAAGCCCAGATCCGGCCCCACGCAGAAGAAGATCAGCGCGGCGCTCCACAACACCCGCGGGCTGCCCAGCACGCGGCGCAGCGCCCCGCTTCCGCGGCTGGCCTGCCGGGCTTCAGGCAGCCGGCTTTGCAGGATCCCCAGGCACAGCAGGATGGCCAGCCCCGCCACCTGGGCGAAGGGCCAGCGCCATCGCCCCGGCTGTTCCGCCCTGAGGTTTATGTAAACCAGCAGCGGCCCGGTCAGACTGCCCAGCGAGGAAAACATGGTCTGCAGCGAGAGCAGCTGGGCGCGCCGCCCGGGGAACACGTCCAGCATGATCGATTGCCCCACCACCCCGGCGGGGCTGCCGAACAGGCTGAACAGAAATATCGCCGCCAGGATCCAGCCGTAGGAGGGCGCCAGAGTCGCCCCGGCCAAGCCCAGGGCCATCAGCAGCGCGATCCCCGCGAACAGGGCCTTGCGGGGCAGGTGGTCGGAAAACAGGCCCCCGAGGAAGGTGCCGAACAGCGAGCCCAGCGACAGCATGGTGAAAAACAGGCCCGCCTGGGTGTAGCCGATGCCCAGGTCGGCCAGGATCGCCGGGACCGAGGGGCCGATCAGGCCGATCACCAGCACCCATAGGAAATTGGAGGCAAACGCCAGGTAGGGCATGCGCGCCGGCTACAGATGCGCCAGGGCCTGCTTGGCGGTCCACCCCTCGTGCACCATGCCCACCAGAGCTTCCACCATGGCCTTGGGCTGCGGGTGCTGCCAGATGTTGCGCCCGATGGCCACCCCCGCGGCGCCGGCGGCGAGGGAGCTCTGCACCGTCTCGAACAGCTCCTCCAGGGTGTTCATCTTTCCCCCCCCGAGGATCACGATCGGCACCGGGCAGCCCTCCACGACCTGGTGGAAGCTGTCGGGGTCCCCGGTGTAGTAGGTCTTCACGATGTCCGCCCCGATCTCCTGCGCCGCCCGGGAGGCCAGCTTGATGCCCTCCGGGTCGCCGGACTTCATGTCCTTGCCATTGGCCATGGCCTCGATCATCAGCGGCAGCGACCAGCGTTCGCAGGCGTCGGCGGCCAGGGAGGCCTGCCGGGTGAACTCCCCCTCGCGCGAGTGGCCGAACTTCACGGTGACCGCCGCGCCGCTCGACCCGTAGCTCAGCGCCGTCTCCGGGCTGGAGATCATCTCCTCCTCGAAGCGGCCGCCCAGGGTGGTGAAGCCCCCGGTGAGGCGCAGGATCAGGCCCAGGGGCCGGTCCCATTCGGTGATTGAGGCCTTCACGAAGCCCCGCGTGGTCAGGATGGCGTCCGCGCCCCCCTCCAGGCAGGCCCGGATGAGCGGCGCCGGCTTCAGTATGCCCTGGATGGGGCCGGCGATCCCGCCGTGATCGATGGCCACGATGACCGATCTGCCGTCGGCCTTGCGGAAGATGGAGTTCATCCGGATAGCCTTGCCTGGGTTCATGCTTCCTCCTTGAACTGCAATTGGGAAAGCGCCGCGAAGACGTCCTTCAGCCCCCGGTAGGACTGGCGGTACAGGCGGAACAGCTCGCCGTACGGCGCCGCCAGCTCCGGGCGCGGCTCGTGCACCTTGCGGATGCGCACCAGGGCTTCCGCGGCGGCTTCCAGGGAGCGGTGCAGCCCGAGGGCGTACAGCCCCACGATGCCGCAGCCCAGCAGCTCCGAGTCCAGAATCTCGGGCACCAGGATGCGCCGGCCGGTGATGTCCGCCCGGATCTGGTTCCACAGGGGGCTGCGGGCCTGCCCGCCGGTCACCCGCATTTCCTCGATGGCCAGGCCGCTCTCCTCCATGACCTCGATCACGTCCCGGATGGCGAAGCCCACGGACTCCACCACCGCGCGGGCCATTTCCGGGCGGCCGTGGTTGGCCGTCAGGCCGATGAAGGAGCCGCGGGCGTACGGGTCCCACAGCGGGGTGCGCTCGCCCGCCAGGTACGGCAGGAAGATCAGGCCCCGCGCCCCGGGGGGCACCTGGCAGACCTCCTCGAACAGTCCCTCGTAGTCCTGGGCCTGCCCCGCGGCGGTGGTCCGGAACCAGTCCAGCGCCTTGCCGGAGGTGGAGATGATCCCCGACACGTTCCAGAAGCCCTCGATGATGTGCGGCAGGCAGAGCAGGCGCCGGTCGGCCACCGGGTCACGGGTGCAGAGGTTGACCCCCTCGGAAGTGCCGGCCCGGTCGCAGACCCGCCCCTGCGCCGTCGTGGCGGTGCCCAGCAGGGTCATGATGAAATCCGGGCCGCCGGCGAACACCGGGGTGCCGGCGGGGATGCCCAGCACCTCCTCGGCCTCGGCCCGCACCCGGCCGATGCCCGCACCCGGCCGGACGAAGGGGGGGAACTTGCGCGGATCCATGCCCAGCTTCTCGATGGCCTCCGCTGTCCAGATGTAGGGCTGGAAGGGCTCGGAGGGCAGGACCGTGCAGGCCTCGCCGGTCAGATAGAAGTCCACAAACTCCGGACAGGCCAGGAAGTGGCGGGTGTCGCGGTAGACCCGCTGCTTGTGCCGGAAAATCCAGAGGGCCTTGGGCAGGTAAAAAGAGGGGTCCACGTACCGCCCGGTGGCCTCGGCCGCCAGGCGGGCCTCCTCCACTCCCCGGCGGTCCAGCCAGGTCATGGCGAAATCCAGGGGCCGGCCGTCGCGCCCCACGGGCACCAGGGTCGGGCCGTTGCCGCTCACCACCACGGCCCGCAGGGGGAAGCGGCCGAGCTCCAGCTGCGCGGCGGCCAGGGCCAGCGCCCCGATCCAGTTGTTGGCGTCCGCCTCGTGGCGCAGGTGCTCCGCGCGGTCGGCCAGGTGCACGGGGACCTCCGCCCGGGCCTCCAGCCTCCCCGCCTCGTCGAACAAGCCCGCCTTGAGCGCGGTGGTGCCGATGTCGACGGCCAGGACCACGCCCTACCTCGCCTTGTGCTCCAGCAGCACGCGGTAAGTGGACGGGCTCATCGCCGCCCGCAGGCCTTCGGCGATCTTTCCAAAACTGGTGACGGCGCTGATCAGCGGGGCCACCTTGACCTTGCCGAAGGCGAGCAGGCGCACGGCCTGCAGGAAATCGTGCTCCGTGCGCCCCTCGCTGCCGGTGATCATG
>Ga0214473_10010974_pt1 | contig 10638 bp, 10 predicted proteins | sample RVTome_7_FD_203509 | JGI IMG/M metagenome (GOLD analysis project Ga0214473, IMG submission 203509) | Soil microbial communities from uranium-contaminated site in the Upper Colorado River Basin, Wyoming, United States - RVT98D197 | ecosystem: Environmental > Terrestrial > Soil > Contaminated >... | reverse complement strand
AGTGGTGCGACAGCAAGCGGTAGAAGTGCTGGGGCTACAAAGCGCCAGCGGGCCACTCAAAGTGCGCTGGGATGACAAGGCACAAGCCACCGTGCTTGGGGGAATCCCCCTTGGCTAGAACATAGGCTAGCGCTTTTGCGTTAGCGAGAGCGAGCCTAAAAGTGCGGTGGGCTGAATTGTTTCCGACGTATGTGAAGATAAGCTGATCGATCGACTGGCGCTGCAACGGTATCTCGGTGGTGCTATTTGGGTTTTCCTCAGTCATGCAAACCTCCAAACACTTCTAGCACCGGGTAGAATACCACAATCTCGCAAATTTAAGAGAAGGGCTAGTTGTACGGAATAAGGGAGTTTCAGACGGGCAGTATTCGCGGTCGTGCCTCGGTATCTAAACAATCTTTGTCGCCACGGGTCGGACCACGTTATGTGTGAGGACTTTTAGAATTTTTCGCTCAAGCGACACGGTTTCCCGGCCTTAGCGCATCACTTTCTCCGCCAAAATCCTCTGCGTAAGCTTCTCTGTGTTCCAGCGGGGCGTACGTTCCGCCCACTCCGCGATCTGCGATCACTCGTTTAGAGCGCATGTTTCACCGCTAAAAAGCCACCGCTAATCGCCCGCAGTCACCCCTATTCCGTTCACTTAATCCGTCCGATCAATACATCGCGCCGGTCCGACCGGGTTTTCAGGGTTGTCGTCGCCACACCCTGACATAATTACGTTGCCATCAACCCACGATAGCGACCCCCAATAGTCAAGCCTAATGGCCTGACGCCTTTAGTGACCTTTTCTCCTTCCAACCTCATGTTGACCTAACAGCCTGTTATCGGATAGTCTCACCCCAAAAATGGGGGTACGGGACCAGCCTGCTTTCTCTGACGGGCGCTTGAGGTTCTCGATGCACAGAGCTGGAAAACAAATTCCTATCATTGGAGGTATGCATGTTTTCTCGTAGGCTTCATTTCTGGATCGGAACTTTCACGTTCATCCTTGCCGTTCATCTGACGGCGCTTTCGACTAAGGGGCAAGATTCCCGTCCGGTCGTCAGAATAAGCATCCCGGGCTTGGGGAGCACGTACACTATGCCTTTTCAGCTCGCCCAGGAGCAAGGTTTCTATGTAGAGGAAAGAATTGACGTCCGGATTCTGGGAGGTGTCAGGACAGCACCTAGCATTCAGATGTTGGTTGGCGGTAACGTGGAGGTGAGCCAGACCGTGGGCACGACCACTCTGGCGGCGATTCTGCAGGGGGCTCCCCTGAAGGTGGTTATGGTTTTCAACGACAAGCCCTCGTATTGGCTCTATTCAAAGAAAAGCATTCGAACTTTTGCCGATCTTAAGGGCGCCAAGGTCGCTAGTATTACACCCGGTAGTACGGGTGACCGGCTTCTCAAAATCGTCCTCGAAAAGAATGGGGTGAACTGGAAAAAAGACCTGCAAATTATCTATATAGGCACCTCGGACGTGCTGATCAAATCGCTACTGTCTGGCTCGGTTGATGCCGCAGTTTTGAGTTTGCCAGGCAATCTCATCGCCAAGGACGCCGGGTTTCCAGAGCTTGCCTCTTTTGCGAGCGAGGTAGGCGCACTTACAGGCGGGGTGGCCACGAGCGAACCCTTTATTACCAAGAGAAGCGATGTGGCGGTACGGTTTCTCCGGGCCACATTGAAGGGATTGAAGTTTTTTAAGAACAACAGAGAGGGGTCTGCGAAGATCATGGTGAAATTTATGAACCTACCTTACGAGACGGCGTTAAGGACTTACGATGCGACTATTCCTTTTTTTGTTTGGGATGGTGTGATTTCGGAAGATTTTCAAGACAAGGTTCTCGATTTTCAGCTTAAGGCTATCGGGACAGACAAGAAGGTGCCCAGGGACAAGGTTTTTGATTTCTCAATTATGAAGTCTCTAGCAACAAAAGGATAAGCAGAAATATGGGGAATTGGGGTCTACCATAACACTCTTTACAATCTGGCCGCTAGGTCACACGGGTCGGACCACGCTATGTGTGAGTACCTTTGGAATTTTTCGCCCAAGAGGCACTGAATACCGGCCTTAGCGTCTCACTTTCGCCGCCAAAATCATCCGCGTAAGCTTCTCTTTGTTCCGGTGTGTATGTTCCACCTACTCCGCGACCTGCGATCACTCTCTTAGAGCGCATGTTTCACCTCTAAAAAGCCACCCCTATTCCGTTCACTTGATCCGTCCGATCAATACATCTAAAACCCGGTGCGCGGCCCCGCGCCTCAATTTCCACCCTTGTCCCAATCGTTCCAGCCGTTCAAGCCGTTGACAGTATCAAACGGAAAGTTTAGGGACGAGGTTGGTTGCCGAGCAGGAGGGGATAGGAACCAAATGGTTTTGATTCATCGGCCCGGGGCGGGAGAATGGCACATCTCAGGTCTACGTGAGTTCGCGAATCAAGGCCCTGCGTAGTATCCTGAGAATCATTCTGACGAGGGGTTCAGTCCGATTGCATTGGAGTGAACGAGTTCGTGAAGAAAGGATTCGTTGGATGAACAGACTTCACGACATAGAATCTGAATCTCTGGTCAAGAAGTACCCAATGATGCAAGAGGCGCCGCGATAGAAAATATGACTTCCGATGTCACCTCGAAAAACGGCTTGCCGATTAGACTGACGGACGAGCGTTGGACGCACATCACGGAGGAACACGCCGAGCTGGCCGGAATGCGGCTGGAAGTCCTGGAAGCCGTCTCTCAACCGGAGCGTGTCTTGGCCGGGGGAGAAGGCGAACTCCTCGCGGTGCGGGAATTGGAAGTTGGAAAATTCCTGGTTGTTGTGTATCGTGAATTGGACGAGGACGGATTTATCATTACCGCTTTCATTACGCGCCGGGTTGGATCCCTGGACAGGAGAACGCAGCTATGGCCATAACGGACATTCAAGATTACTTAAAGCTTGTGCCGGCCGTAAAAAAGACGCCGCAGCATTACCTTTGGCTATCGTATGACGAAGAAGCTGACACGTTGTATGTCAACTTCAAGAAGCCCAGTCACGCGACGGACAGCGAGCTCACCGAGAACGACGTAATCGTTCGTTATGAAAACGAGGACGTCATCGGGTTTACCGTCCTCCATGCCAGTAAGCGCTGAAACCGTGAGCTATACGGGGAATTAGGGTCTGGGTGTCCCCAAATCAAGTTGGTCTGTCTGACGGCTTGTGGAGCCCGACGGGCTTACGCCCGTGGTACCTCTCCACGCGCTTCGTCGGGCGAAACCCTCCGACCTTCGTCGGCCGTAGCCGACTTCGGACGGCGAACGCCGCTCGCCCAACGCGCCCGCGGAGGAGGGTAAAATGACATCCGACAGTTAATGATTCGCCTATCGCAAACGTCTAACCTACATGGGGTGTGTGCGGAGCTGGCGTTCGTGCAATTTCGGCTCTCCATGACTACGAGGCGCAAAATGAAGCCCGAAATGAAACCCCAAAGGAATCTATTGATCGCTAAATTCATTCTAATCGGTTTACTGACGGTGCTCCCTGGGCAGGTTTGGGCCGGCGGGGCGCGCGCTGGAGAGAGAGCCGCGACTAACTCTCCCCGGTCACATGTTCCACGGACTTGGGTGCGACCTGGAATACCACCGACGCGGTTCGTGAATCCGTACCCGCCTTATTATTATTACTACCCTTACCCTTTGACCGGGTACTATCGCCAACCGATCGTGGTGATTTCACCCGCATATAACCCTTATTACGCTCCCCAAGCTGTCGTCGCGAGCTCGCCGTTCTACTGTCTGGCGCACCAGGCGGGATGGGTGAGCCGGGCGGGAATGCTCGATCATTTGAGCGGCACCCATAAAATTCCGCTTGCGACGGCTGCGTCGGTATGTCCGGACGCGACTGAGAGCTGTGTCGTGGACGGCTATTAGGGTTTAACGGGGAACCCGCTCCGCAGTTAATCGCGCCCCGTCAAAATCTCGCCTTTCTCGCGAACTTCATGTCCAGCGGCTTACTTTGTCCTTCGTCCGTGATAATAATTTCAAGAAATCGTATATGGAAATCCGTGTGGCCGACAAAGCCTTTAGCTTGACTGAACTTTACGATGCCTGGCCGGTGCTTTCGTTGGATGAAAGGGTCGAGGGCTTCGAGTATCTCCAAAGAGACCAGGCCGACGATTTTTTCCTGCAACTGAGCGCGCGCGACCGTGCGCATCTGGTCCTAGCATTACCCCCGGGTGAGAGGCGGCTCTGGATGAGACTGCTGGCGCCCGATGATGCCGCGGATGTCGTTCAAGAAACTCCCGCTGAAGATCGCGAGGGGGTCTTAGCGCTCCTTGATGACGCTACGCGACGCGAAGTCAAGGGACTCCTCGACTACGCCGAGGATGAGGCGGGCGGGCTGATGAACACGCGCTATTCGCGCCTGCGCGCCGATATGTCCGTTGGCGAAGCGATCAGCTACCTCCGCCGCGACGCGCAGCATCGGGAGAAATCGGTTTACTATGTGTATGTCGTCGATGCCGAGGAGCGCCTGTTAGGCGTCGTATCCTTTCGCGATCTGATCTTGGGGCCTCCCGACAAATCGGTCAAGGAAGTGATGCGCACCGATGTCATCTCCGCCCGCGATGATTTGGACCAAGAGGCGCTGAGCAAGCTGTTCATGCGGCATCATCTTTTGATGATGCCGATCGTCGATGCCGAAGGACGGATCAAAGGTGTCGTGAACGTCGACGATATCGTCCAGGTCGTTCAGGAAGAAGCGACCGAGGATATCCAAAAGATCGGCGGCGTCGAAACGCTGGAGGGGCCGTACCTCCAGGTGCCGCTGCTGCGCATGATCCGCAAGCGGGCCGGTTGGCTGGCGGCTCTGTTCCTCGGCGAAATGCTCACTGCCACGGCGATGGGCCAGTTCGAGGCCGAGATCGCCCGTGCAGTGGTGTTGGCCTTGTTCGTGCCGTTGATCATCAGCAGCGGCGGCAACTCGGGGTCCCAGGCGACCACCCTGGTGATCCGCGCCATGGCGTTGGGGGAACTCCGAATCCGCGATTGGTGGCGGGTGATTCGCCGGGAGCTGGTAACGGGTCTCGGTTTGGGCTTGATCCTGGCATCCATCGGACTCGTCCGAATTCTCCTTTGGCAGTTCTTGTTCAGCGCGTACGGGGATCACTACTTCCTCGTCGCCATGACCGTGGCCTTGAGCCTTACGGGGGTCGTTTTGTGGGGTTCGTTGATGGGGTCGATCCTGCCGTTTATTTTGCGCGGGCTGGGATTCGATCCCGCCAGCGCGTCCGCTCCGTTCGTGGCGACGCTGGTGGATGTGACCGGATTGGTCATTTATTTTACCGTCGCGGCGATGGTGCTGCGCGGCACGCTTCTCTAGGTTCGGCGGCTGGTAGGGATGAGTTCTTCGAACCATAGCGATCTTTCAGCGAGGCTCTCCGAGATCGTCGGCGCACACCGTGTTCATGTCGAAGCGGCCCGTCTCGACGAGATGTCTTGGGATGCCCTGAGCGAGGGACGGCTTCATCCGTTGAGACGACCGCAAACCGCGCTTCCGCTTTGCGTGGTGGAACCCGGGACGACCTCCGAGGTCCAAGAAATCGTTCGGCTCGCCAATGCGAAAATAATCCCGATCGTGCCATTCGGTGGCGGCTCGGGGCTCATGGGCGGGGCGCTGTCGATCCGTCCGAATATTTTGCTCGATCTCCGGGGCATGAATCAAATTCTCGAAATCGACCCGGTGTCATGTTCGGCACGGGTCCAAGCCGGAGTCGTGTTGGAGGCGTTGGAGAAGAAATTGAACGACGCGAGTTTTATCTTGGGCCACGATCCCTGGACGCTTCCCGTGGCGACGGTGGGCGGGGCGATCTCGACCAATAGCGTGGGTTACCGCGCGGGAATTTATGGCTCCATGGGCGAGCAGGTCTTGGGTTTGGAAGCGGTCATGGCCAATGGCGAGATTCTGCTTACGCGGGGAGTGCGAAAATCGTCGGTGGGTATCGATCTCAACGCGCTCTTGATCGGCGGCGAAGGCTGCTTCGGGATCATCACCGAGGCGACGGTGCGGATCTTTCCCGCGCCGCAAGCGCGTTTGCTTAGCGGCTGCATGTTTGAATCTTTCGAGCAGGGATACGTAGCGGTCCAGGAAATGTTTTTGCAGCGCTTAAGACCCGCGCTGATCGACCTTGGCGACGATGCCGAGACGCATGAGGCCGGAGCAGTCCTATATCTTGGATTCGAAGGTAACCGGGACGTCGTTGACGCGGAAGGCAATCGCGCGCTGGCGATTTGCGCTCAACAAGGGGGAAATCGATTGCCCGACGCCGAAGCGGAGGACTTCTTCCGCGACCGCCATGTCATCGCCCGCCGATTCATGCAGAACCGCCGCCAACGGCGCGAGCGCGGCAGAGACGGCATCTATCACGACTGGATCCATGTCGCCCTGCCGGCTTCGAAGGTGCTTGCGTTCCGCGGTGCGGCGGCGGCGATCATCGAGCGCCGCGGCGTGCGGCTGCAGGAAAGCGGCCTTTGGGTTCACCCCGAGCTTTTTTCCATGCGCTTGGGAACCGAAGACGACGGCGCGAACCAGGCGCAACTTCGATTGGAGGAGACGGTCGAGGAATTACTCCGGCTCGCGCAGAAAATGGGCGGATCGATGGAGTACACCCACGGCATCGGCGTGAAGCTCGCGCCGCTGATGGCCGAGGAGCATGGCTACGGGCTGGAAGTCATGCGCCGGATCAAGCAAACGCTCGATCCCAACGGCATCCTCAATCCGGGGAAAATGGGGCTTTAGCCGGCATTATTCAAAGTAGACAGTGACCGAAGGGTAAAGCTTTCCGGGAGAAGGTAATGGGCCTGTGCCTTGAAGTAGACTACGAACAGCTCGACCGAAACAAACAACAGTGGAAATAAGGAACAGCGTGACCAAGCGCCAGACAAGTCAACGCAACTGCACGTCCGGGTGCCTTCTCCCTCCAGGCTCTAACCTTCGGTCTACACTGTTTTGTTGCTTTACCTGGGTCCATGAATAATCCATGGCCAGTTGGCGGCGAATGTTGCTGCTGAATTTTTTCCCAACAGAAACGCGAAACGCTTTCTTGCCTGGAGCGAATCGAAAAGTTACTATTCACCCATAGGATCACTATGAAAAGGATTTTCTTATCGTTGGGGGTGCTAGTTTTCGCCGCAGGATGCGTGTCGGCGCCTTACACCGGCCGGAGCCAGCTAATGCTGGTATCTGAGAGCCAAGAGGCGGCATCCGGTGAGCAAGCCTATCGGTATATTCTACGCGACAGCGTATTGTCGGAAGACTCGGAAGCGCTGCGGATCGTCCGCAGGGTGGGCGAACGGATTGCGCGCGCGGCCGCCAAAGCGGAGTACCGATGGGATTTCCGCATGATCAATGATCCTGAAACGATCAACGCCTTTTGCGTTCCCGGCGGTAAAGTGGCGGTCTATACCGGCATATTTCCGATCGCTAGGGACGAGGCGGGTCTGGCGGTGATCATGGGACATGAGGTGGCGCATGCGTTGCTTCGTCACTCGGGAGAGCGCATGAGCCAAGCCGGGATCTTGGGTACGGGTATGGCTCTTGCCGGGGCTTCCGGGATCAATCCGCAGATTCTCCAGGCGCTCGGTTTAGGGGCATCGGTGGGCTTGTTCTTACCCTTTAGCCGCTCCCAGGAGTCGGAGGCCGACCGGGTGGGTCTTATTCTCATGGCAAAAGCAGGATATGACCCGAGAGTCGCTCTCGAGGTTTGGGAAAGAATGGCACGCAACGAAAAAGGCGCCCCCCCTCCGTTCCTCTCCACCCACCCCGGCTACGACACGCGCGTACAACAGCTGCGCTCCTTCATGCCTGAGGCGCTACGTTACTATCAATCGAGCAATGCGCGGATAGAGACGCTGCCGACGCCGGTGGCGCTGGATTCGCCGGCGGCAAAGTCGGAGCGGGAATTATTGAAACGGGTCCAGCTGATCAATCGTTTTGTCGCGGAACAAAACGGAGAACGGGCGATCATCGAAGGCCTAGCCTATGAGTTGCGTCTACGCCCGGAAATAATTTCTCGGGAACGGCAGCAATTGAGCTTGAGTTACGGGCAATATGCCGCCCTCAGGGGCGTTTCTTATTTGGGCCGCGGTTCCATTAACCGGATCGTCGACGACTATCAACGTGGCCGGCCCTGGTCCGACATTGCCCAGAGCAACGGCAGCAGAATTAGCGAATTGACGACTTGGATCGGCGACGTCATGCGCACGACCCATGGGATGGCCCAAAGGCTGAGATAGCTGCGCTATTGTCCGAGCACGCGATTTCGCTGAGCACATGGGTGTAAAGTGGTTTTTGCGAGCGCATTTCCGTTAAGTGAACTCCAACCTAAGGGCGCGCCGGTTTTTGGCCGCCGTACGCGCCGGACGGTGCTTTGACAAGCGGGAAAAATCCAGATAAACAACTGTCGGGAGTACTGACCGGGAGTGAGTAAGGTAAAACCCAGGCAATCTTTTTTGACCAGCATTTGCAGCGAAGAAATGCACCCCGAGGGGTGCATTTCTTTTTTTAGTTGATCGGGGGAATCGAAGTTGCGAGCACAAATCGAGATCTTGGCATCGTTACAATCTGTGGATCGTGAGATACGGGAGCAAACCGGGATCAAAGAGGGACTGCTGGTCGAGCTCCGGATTAAAGAGACGGAGATCGACGCGAAGAAGCAGGAGGTCGAAGCGTTAACGGCTCTTTTAGCGGAAAAAGAAAAACTGCGCCGGGAAAAAGACCGGATATTTCAAGACGAAGGCAAAAAGGTCATGGATAAGCGGATGCGGATGAACCGCATCAAGAACATCAAAGAGCTACAAGCGCTGCAGCGGGAAATCGATCAGATTAAACAAAGCAATATCGAGCTGGAGGAAGCGCTCATCCAGATCATGGTGGAGATCGACGGAATCAAAGCAAACATAAAGGCCAAGGAAGATGAGATGGCGCAGATACAGGGTGAGTGGCAACAAAAGCAGCAAGAGCTGCAGTCCCAAATCACCGGCATCGATCGAGCCGTTTCCGAGGCCGCCACGCGCCGCCAGACCATCGCATCCCAGGTGGGGGGAGATCTGATTTCCCGGTACGAATTGATATTCTCACGCCGCGGCGGCACCGCCGTGGTGGAAGTCGCAGGCGGCATCTGCCAGGGCTGTTATATGAACATCCCGCCGCAGTTGGGGAACGAGATCATCAAGAGCGACAAGGTCCATCTTTGCCCCAGTTGTCAGCGCATTCTTTACTGTAGGCCGCCGGCGGAACAAGAGAAGACGGCTTGAGTGTTCTTTGGACGCTATCTCACACCGATTTTTTTAGCGTAAACAGGTTCGAGTCCTTTCCTTATCAGAGTTGGTATCCACAGTTGCGTTCTTTCAAATGGAAAGATGCGCCGTTCATGCGGCGCTTGCAAGAATAGGATCGCCTAGCGGTCGACTCGGAGCATGGGCATGGCAAGAATTGAGAAAGAATGGCTTCTGATGGTGGATGGCGCGGCACGCGGCAACCCGGGAGAAGCGGGTTGCGGGGCGGCGATCTGCGACGAGACTGGCGCGGTCGTGAAAGAGCTCAGCCGATACATTGGGCACGCAACCAACAACGTCGCCGAGTATGAAGCTTTGTTGATGGGCCTCGAAGCGCTTGTTCAAATGGGCAGGAAAAAAGTTCGCGTGCAGAGCGATTCGCAGTTGTTGGTTCGGCAATTAAATGGCGAATATCGCGTCAAAGACGAAAAGCTGAAAGTGCTCTTTCTACGGGCGGTGAGTTTGTTGCGTCGCTTTGACGGGTATCGTATTCTTCATGTGCCGAGAGAATTAAACAAGCTCGCCGACCGGCTCGCCAACCGGGGCATCGATGACGCGGTAAGGAGCAATTAGGTGGGCTAAAGTAGATCAAGCGATCGCTCTCCGCCTCGGGTGGAGAGAGGAAAGTCCGGACTCCACAGGACAGGGTGGCCGCTAACGGCGGCCCCGAGTGATCGGGGGAAAGTACCACAGAAAACATACCGCCAGCCAAAAGCTGGTAAGGTTGAAAAGGCGAGGTAAGAGCTCACCGGTCCGCCAGTGATGGTGGACGCTTGGCAAACCCCAGCTGGAGCAAGACCAAATAGGAGGGTTGGGTGGTCCGCCCGTAACCCTCGGGTAAGGTCGCTCGACCCCGTGAGCAATCACGGGGCAAGATGAATGATCGCTGTGACTCCGTTATGGGTCATGACAGAATCCGGCTTAACGATCCACTTTAGCCCACTCACTCTCGAATCGCTCTGCTTCCACCGAACTTATTCCAATCACTCGGTCCGGCAAGGCCATCTCTGTCGGGTCCTACGAGGGATTCATCCCACCGCTTTGGCTTGAACCCGGATTCCGCAGTTGAAAGGTAATGCAGGGAGCGAGGCGCGAGCCTTCCGTAGCGAAGGCAATGGAGTACTGCCTCTAAGAGCGTTGAGACCACCGGTGCCAGGAGTGGAATCCGTAACCTGCTTGCAACAGATTGCCAAGCACCAAAAAGGACTTTGATCCTGCGGATCTGGGTGCCTTCGCTACTCCAGTCTCACACCTTATATTAGTTGTGTAGGAGGAAGTGTTATAAGAGATCATCTTAGCAACGCCAATTTCAAGAGCTTGCTGGCTGAGGACCTCTCACACCTTA
>Ga0214473_10010973_pt1 | contig 10638 bp, 10 predicted proteins | sample RVTome_7_FD_203509 | JGI IMG/M metagenome (GOLD analysis project Ga0214473, IMG submission 203509) | Soil microbial communities from uranium-contaminated site in the Upper Colorado River Basin, Wyoming, United States - RVT98D197 | ecosystem: Environmental > Terrestrial > Soil > Contaminated >... | reverse complement strand
GTCCCTCCAAACCGTTTTAGGAACTCTTTTTCCAAAGAACCGGAATTCACTCCAATGCGGATGGGAATGGAACGATCTTTTGCCTCCATGACAATCGGCTTCAGACGATCTCTCCCTCCAATATTCCCAGGATTGATTCGAAGGCCATCCGCTCCTGATTCCATGGCTATCAGGGCCAGATGGGGGTGGAAGTGGATATCCGCAATGATGGGAATTTTTATCCTTTTTTTTATCTCAGTGATGGCCCGACCTGCCTCTTCGTCCACCACAGCCACTCGAATGATTTCACAGCCTGCCTCTTCAAGACGTCGAATCTGACGGACCGTCTTTCGGATATCCCTCGTATCGGTCTTGGTCATCGATTGGATGGAAATGGGCGCACCCCCTCCCACCCTGACAGAGCCAATTGAAATCTGACGTGTCTTTCTTCGCTTCATCGAATTTTATGGGAGCAGTTACGGTCGAGACTTATGTGCCCTGTTCCCATGAAGACAAATAGTGGGCTTGCTCTTTGGTCAGTGGATCGATCTGGATACCCATCGAAAGAAGTTTTATCCGAGCGATCTCTTGATCAATCTCGAAAGGAACGGGATAAACCTTTTTCTCCAGAGTTCGATGATGCTTCACCAAATATTCAGAGGCAAGGGCTTGGTTGGCAAAACTCATATCCATGACGCTCGAGGGATGACCCTCTGCAGAGGCGAGATTGATCAATCTTCCTTCTCCCAACAAATAAACCTTGCGTCCTTGTTTGAGTTGAAACTCCTCAACAAAATCACGGATTTTTCGATGGGAGGTAGTCACTTTACGAAGCCCATCCAAATCGAGTTCCACATTGAAGTGACCTGAATTAGCAATGATGGCTCCATCCTTCATTTTTAAGAAATGCTCCTTCCGGATCACATTGACATTCCCTGAAACCGTACAAAAAATATCTCCCACTTCCACCGCGTCTGCAATGGGCATCACCCGATACCCGTCCATCACCGCTTCCAGGGCTCTCAGGGGATTTATCTCGGTGACGATCACGTTGGCCCCCATTCCTTTTGCCCTCATCGCCAGCCCCTTTCCACACCATCCATATCCTGAGATGACAAAGGTGGCTCCGGCCATTAAGCGATTCGTGGCCCGGATGATCCCATCGATCGTGGACTGTCCTGTTCCATATCGATTATCAAAAAAGTGTTTGGTCTCTGCGTCGTTAACCGCCATGATCGGAAACTGCAACACCCCTGTGGTCTCCATGGAACGGAGACGGATCACACCGGTCGTCGTCTCCTCGGTCCCACCGATGACCCCGCTGAGCATCTCCTTTCTTTTGGATGGAGAGAGACCTTCTGCCCATTTTCGAACGGAAGGAGAAAGTTCCTTCCATTTTTTTAAAGCGATGAAGTGGAGGGAAGAGACCAAATCCGCCCCATCATCCATCGTTAGGTTGGGAAGGTGAGACAGCGCCTTCTGGATGTGCGTATAATAGGTTTTACTATCCTCCCCTTTGATGGCAAAGACAGGAATATGGAGTTCCCTGACCAGATAGGCGGCTACATCATCCTGAGTGCTTAGAGGATTGGAAGCACAGAGGGCGAGTTTCGCTCCCCCTGCTAAAAGAGTCCTCATTAACACAGCCGTCTCAGTGGTCACATGAAGGCAGGCGGAAAGCCGCATTCCCTTCAGAGGTTTTTCCTTTTCAAATCGAGTCCGGATCAATTTAGAAACTGGCATGGCCATCTCCGCCCATTCCATCCGAAGCCGCCCCTTCTTGGCCAATGAGATATCCTTGATGTCGTAGTCCATATTCTCTCCTAAATGAGTTCGTAGTATTTAGTTCGCCTGCCTGCCGCAGGCAGGGAGTTCGGAGAAGTAAAAAAAACTCCGAACTCTAAACTCCCAACTCCGAACTTCTTTAAAGACCAGCGGCCTTTTTCAATTCCTCTGATCGATGAGTATTCTCCCATGTAAATCCGGGTTCATTCCGGCCGAAATGACCGTAACACGACGTATTTTTATAAATCGGCTTTAGGAGATCAAGATACTTGATGATCACTTTTGGTCTCATATCAAAATGCTCATTGATGATCTTTGCAATCTTGTCTGGAGGGATCTTTGAAGTTCTCGAGGTATCAATCATGACGGAAACCGGCTGTGCCCTCCCAATGGTATATGCCATTTGAACCTCACATTTCTCTGCCAGGCCAGCGGCGACCACATTCTTGGCAATATGCCTGGCCATATAGGAAGCACTTCGGTCCATCTTCGTTGGATCCTTCCCTGAAAAACAGCCTCCTCCATGACTGCCCACCCCCCCATAAGTGTCGACAATAATTTTTCTTCCCGTGAGACCACAATCGGCCTTCGGCCCTCCAATGACAAAGCGTCCTGTCGTATTGACATAGTATTTAGTTTTCTTATCGCGAAGTTCTTCAGGAATGACTTTGAAAACGACCTCTTCGATAATCCCCTCTCTGAGCTTCTCATAGGAAATGCTATCTGAATGCTGAGCCGCGATGACGACCGAATCCACACGGGTCGGTTTCCCATTGATATACTGGATGGTCACCTGAGATTTTCCATCGGGTCGTAGAAAATCGAGGATCTTCTTCTTCCGCACCTCGGCCAATCGTCGCGTCAGTCTATGGGCAAAGATGATGGGCATGGGCATCAACTCCGGTGTCTCATTGCAGGCATAGCCAAACATCAACCCTTGATCTCCAGCTCCCTGCTCATGATCTTGTTGTTCATCCACTCCTTGTTTGATGTCGGAGGACTGCTCATCAATGGAGGTCACCACTGCACAGGTCTCCCAATCGAAACCCATGGCCGAGTCATTGTATCCGATCTCTTTGATCGTCTCCCGCACAATGGATGGCATATGGACATAGCAGGAAGTGGTAATCTCCCCTGCAATAATCGCCATTCCTGTCGTCACCATCGTTTCACAGGCGACTCGGGCATTCGTGTCCTGAGCGATGATGGCATCCAGGATGGCATCCGAAATCTGATCGGCCACCTTATCGGGATGACCCTCGGTGACCGATTCTGAGGTGAATAAAAAGTCTGTCATGGCCATGGAATATTTCCTCCTTTTCTCCCCTCACCCCATTCCTCTCCTCAAAGGGGAGAGGGGGATAAGGGATTTAGGCTTTGATCTCTTCTGGATAGCATTCGATAAAATTATCCGGAAATCGTTTTGCCATCCAGCTTCGCACAAAACATTCAATTTCTGAGGCCGTTGGAAATTGGAACAATTGTTCGACGAGCGACCGGGTCTCTTCAAAGCGAGACTTCCGGAGCACCTTCTTCACTTTGGGGATGGAAACCGGGTTCATGCTGAATTCATCCAAGCCCATGCCTAAGAGGATCAAGGCATAGGCTGGCTCTGCGGCCATCTCCCCACAGATGGCGACTGAAATTCCAGTGGAATGGGCAGATTGGACCACCCCTCGGATGATCCTCAGAATGGCAGGATGGAGGGGTTCATAGAGATAGGAGACATGTTCATTGATCCGATCGACGGCGAGGGTATACTGGATCAGATCGTTCGTTCCGATACTGAAGAAATTCACCTCTCGGGCCAAAAGATCGGCTGTCACCGAGGCAGATGGGATTTCGATCATCGCTCCGACTTCGATCTTCTTATCAAACGCGATCTTCGCTTTCACTAAACCCTTCTTCACCTCTTCTAAGATGGCTTTTGCCTGTAGTATCTCTTCCACTCCCGAAATCATCGGAAAAAGGATCCTCAGCTTTCCATGAGCGCTCGCTCGCAAAATCCCTCTCAACTGAGTTTTAAAAATATCGGTCTCCCTCATGCTGAACCGGATCGCCCTCAACCCCAAGGCCGGGTTCATCTCATTGTTCTTCGAATAATCGGGAAGAAATTTATCGCCACCGATATCTAACGTGCGGATAGTGGCTGTGGCAGGATAAATGTTTTCTGCCAGACGCCGATAGATTTGGAAATGTTCTTCTTCCGTCGGAAGGTCTTTCCGATTGAGATAAAGGATCTCCGTGCGATAAAGTCCGATCCCTTCTGCCCCATGCATCTTGGCCGAAGAGATTTCCTCGACCATTTCAATATTGGCTTGAAGACGGACACGAACTCCATCCTGGGTTTCCGCTGGCAGAGAGGCGTACTTGAGAATTTCCCGCTCGAAGGATTTGACCCGACGTTTCCGTTCGATAAAGGACTGAGAGACCTCTTCAGTGGGATTGACGACGACCTCCCCTGTTTCTCCATCAATGATCAAAAGGTCTCCCCCATTGATGAGAGAAGTGGCCACCTCCAGTCCCACCACCGCCGGGATGCCCAAAGATCGGGAGAGGATGGCTGTATGGGAAACCTTTCCACCAATATCCGTGATGAATCCTGCTACATGTTCCAGGTCTATCTGGAGGGTATCGGCGGGGGAGAGGTCGTGCGCGACAATAATCACTTTCCCTTTGATTTTGGTGATATCGTCATGTTTTTTCCCCAAGAGGTTCCGAAAGATTCTGGCTGATACATAATGAAGATCGCTGCGCCTTTCCCTCAAATATTCATCTTCGATGGCCTTGAAGGCTGTGTCCAATTTCTCCAAAGTGAGATCCAGAGCCCATTCCGCATTCACTTCTTTCTTTCGGATCGTATCCGCGGTGTCTTGAATCAGCATTTCATCGTTCAGAATCATCACATGGACATCCAGGATAAAAGAATGTTTACGCACTTGTGGGTCCAAAATCTTTTCTTTAATCTCCGTCAACTGGTCCCTCGATTCTTGAATCGCATTGAGGAACCGCTTGACCTCTTCCTCGACCTGTACCGGATCGATCCGTTTCTGCGGAAGGCGAACTTTGAATCGCTCAAGCAGGTAGGCTTTCCCAATGATGATCCCAGGAGAGGCTCCGATCCCTTGGATGATCTTATTGATCTGTTGCTGAACCGCCATTCCTATTCCTCACCGAATTTATTCTGAAACAATTCACCCAGAGTCCTCATCGCTTGAACCGAGTCTCTTCCCTCTGCCTTCAACGTAATTTTCGAGCCCTTTGAAGCCGCTAACATCAGAATGCCCATAATGGATTTCCCATTGACCTCTAACCCATCCTTCTCGATGGTAATCTCTGAAACAAACCGATTCGCTGTTTTAACCAAGAGAGCGGCGGCCCGCGCATGGAGTCCCAACCGATTTCGAATAATAAAGGTCTGTATTTCCATCCCAATGAAAAGTTTGGTCCACCGGTAAGGGTAACGACGCCCGTATCGTCAAATTAAAATTGATGTCCGTCGTTGTCGAAACTCGTATGGAAGCTCGTATATTGAAACTGGATGCTCGAGCTTCAACTTTCGAGCTTCGTGCTTCGATACCAGCATCGTCACCTATAACCGTTTGACCGCTAACCGAAACGCCTGCCCGCCGGTAGGCAGGGGCTTCGTAACCGTAACCTTTACCCTAAGAACAGGGTCCTACTCTCAACTCTTCTTCTTATCCACCCTTTTTTTTAACACTTCGCTGGCCAGGTTGATATTTCTCTGACCATAATCTGTGATGAAAGCGGCCAAGGCTTCCAGTTCCATATCATTCTGATAGGTCGCTAATTTCAGGAGCATGGGAAGGTTGACCCCTGTGATCACTTCGATCCTCTTCTCCTCCAAGAAGGAGAGGCTGATATTGGATGGAGTCCCTCCGTACATATCCGTCAGGATGAGCACCCCTTGTCCCCCTTCCGCTTTCCGGATGGCAGCGATGATCTTTTCCCGTATCTCTTCGGATCCTTCCTTCGGATCGATGGAAACAGATTGAAACTGTTTCAACTCTTCCCCCACGACCAACTGAGCAGCACAGATCATCTCCGCAGCCAAGTGACAATGTGTCACCACAACAACCCCCACCATCTCTTTGCTCATCCCTTCTCCGCATCGCGGTGTTTAACAGACAGAAAGATTCCCCTCTTTGCCAATTCGTCTCGGAGCATCTCCGCCAACTGGTTAACAATAACGATGGACCGATGCCTCCCGCCGGTGCATCCCACAGCAATGGTCAAATGAGTTTTTCTCTCCCGCTCATAGAGGGGGAGAAGAAAACGAATGAACTCTTGAACGTGTTGCAGAAATGCTTTGGTCTCCTCCCACTGGAGAACAAATTCCGCAACTTTCGGATGATCCCCCTTCAATCGCTTCAGCTCTTCAACAAAATAAGGATTGGGTAAAAACCGGACATCCATCAAGAGGTCTGATTCAAAAGGAATGCCGAAACTATATCCGAAGGAAAGGAGGGCGACCGTCATGTGGCTTGAGCTCCGTTCTTCCTGAGCATATTGTTGGATTTTCTCTTTCAGTTGATGGACATTTAATTGGGACGTATCAATCACCTGATTGGCCATATCCCGAATCCCTTGAAGTCGTTCTCGCTCCAAAAGGAGCCCTTCTCGAATTGACCCACCCACGGCTAAAGGATGCTGGCGACGGGTTTCGCTGAAACGCCTCATCAAAACGGGATCGGAGGACTCCAAAAAGAGGATTTCGATCGGATACCCCTCTCGCTTCAGATTTTGGATCATCGTTCTCGAATCCTCTAAGAAATTCGTTTCCCCTTCTGCATCCCCTGGCTCACGAGAAGGAGGATACGAGGCTTCCCCCCGGATGTCCTCCACCACAGCCACCTTGGAGATCTTTCCGCCTGACTGCTCAAAAAGTTCGATGAATTTAGGTAAAAGGAGGATGGGAAGGTTGTCGACGCAATAAAATCCAATATCTTCTAATGCCTTAATGGCCGTTGTTTTGCCTGACCCAGAAAGCCCGCTGATGAGAATCACCCGTATATTCTTCACTCCACTTCGCCCTCGATCTCAACTGTTGTTCCCCCTCTTTCTTCCATTTTGCGAAGGAGTTTTTTCTCAAACTCCAGTGCCGAATCGTATCCCATCACTTTCAAGAGGTGATTGCGGACAGCGACCTCGATGATGGTCGTCAAGTTCCGAGCAGGTGTGACGGGGATTCTCAACATCGGAAGCTCAACACCCAGGATGGAAAATTTTTCTTCCTCAAAACCCAAACGGTCGTATTCCCGGTGGGCATCCCATTCCATCAGTTCCAGGATGAGTTCGATCTTCTTCCGTTCACGGATGGCCTCCACACCGAAAAGGCTCCGAATGTTGATGATTCCCAATCCCCGGATCTCCATATGGTGTTGGATGACTTCGAAACCACTTCCGAACAAAGAAGAAGGAGACCGTTTTTGGATATGAACCATATCGTCTGCGACCAATCGGTGTCCCCGAAGAATGAGGTCCAATGCACATTCGCTTTTTCCGATCCCACTCTTCCCCAGGATGAGGACACCTACGCCAAAAATATCCATGAGCACGCCGTGGAGGCTACTGGTAGAGGCAAGTTTCTCTTCTAAGAATTTTGTGACCTTCTCAATAAAATCGAAGGAGCGGAGATTGGTCCGAAACACAGGAATTCCCCTTTCCTCGGCTTCTCGAAGAAGGAGCTCAGGGACCTCCAAACCCCGAGTGATCACCAAACAAGATAACGGAAGACTGCAGATTTGGCGGATCACCTTCTCTTGCATCTCAGGGGTCAGCGTTTTAAAGTAAGCCATTTCCGTATTGCCGATGATCTGAAGGCGCTCTGGATTGACGAATTGGGTAAAACCCGTCAGAGCCAATCCCATCTTCTGGACTTGCGAATGGGTGATCTTTTTCTTAAGCCCTCTTCGCCCTGCCATCAGAGTCAGTTCCAGAGGGTATTCCCGACTCTGCTCTAATGCTTGTACAATGAGGTTGTTCATCGATTAATATTTCTCATCCTCCTCGGAGATGACCTTGAAAAGCTCCTTCCGGGAAGGGGCCTCCAGCAATCTCTTTTTGTAAGAAGGTTCCTTCAATAGCTTGACAATACGACTCAGAAGTTTTAGGTTATCAACCGCCGAATTTTCTGGGGCCATGACCAAAAAGAAAAGCTGGCTGGGTTTTCGATCAATGGAATCAAACTCTACACCCTTGACCGAACGACCAAAAGAGATGAAAAATTTTTTTAACTTTTTCAATCGACCATGGGGGATGGCGATCCCTTCTCCAATTCCCGTCGACCCCAGTTTTTCCCGATCGAGGAGGACTTGGAGCAACTCTTCAACAGAGGACGCCTTGCAGGGTTTGACCAGGACACCGGACAATTCCTTCAGAACGGATGTCTTATCCGCACCCTGCAGGTCCGCAATCACCCATTCTTCATCCAGATAATCCATGATCTTCATCATTCCCTCTCGAGTGTTTCCCTATTTGGGATGAGGCTCCACCCACTCATAACCACCGTCTTTGGAGCGAGTGACAACATTCATCTGCCCAGAATCCGAGTTGATAAATATTAAAAAATCTTTTTTTGAACGAACTAATTGAGAAACCGCCTCTTCAAGAGACATGGGTTTGGCAAGGAGATGCTTCCTCCGGATCAAAGAGGAGGGCCTTTCCTCTTCCTTTCCTTCACTCGTCTCTCCATCTCCTTGGGGGGATGTCTTGAAAGAAGAAGGGTTAGACCTTTTCCGTCTTACCTTTTCCCTCCGTTCGCGAATCTGGCGTTCCATCTTCTCCACACTCTGATCAATGGCGGCATAGAGGTCACTGTCTCTCCCCTGGCTATTGAAAGCGCCTCCATTTCCAACAATGGTCACTTCTGCAATATGCCGGAATTTTTCTACCGTCAGAACGACATGGACTTCCCTTGGGCTCTCAATATATTTTTGTAGCTTCTGAACCTTCTCTTTGACATAGGCCTTGACCCCTTCGTCGGTCTCCATATGTCGGAATGTCACCGCGACCTGCATGCGCCAGCTCCTTATGGTTTGCGAAGATTATTGCAAAATGCAAATTTAACAATGAAAAGTTAACAATCAGTCCATAATTATATAGACACTTGAGGCTAAATCCCTCCTACCCTCCCTTTACGAAAGGGAGGAATTCCCCCTCTTTGGAAAAGAGGGGTTAGGGGAGATTTTCAGAACAGTATGTCTTCTCAATTATGGACTCCTTAGTAACAATGAAAAAAAATGATAATTGCTAATTTTATAATGGTCATTTTGCAATGAGCATCTACGAGATTTTCCTTCGCTCGTTAGAGGAAAGGATCTTCATCATTTCACGATATTTCGAAACCGTTCTGCGTGCGATATGGATGTTCATCCCTTGAAGAATCTGAACGAGCTTCTCATCGCTATAAGGTTTTCTCGGGTCCTCTTTGGCGATGATCTCCCGAACAAGATTCTTGACGCTTTCCGAAGCCATGGTCTCCCCTTGGGTTGAGGTGATCCCCGCATTGAAGAAGAATTTTAATTCATAAATTCCCTGGGGGGTATGAACATATTTGTTGTGGGTGACGCGGCTGATGGTGGATTCGTGCATCTGGATATCTTCCGCCACATCACGCAGAACCAACGGCTTGAGGAACTGGATCCCCTTATCCAAAAATTCTCTTTGAAATATCACGATGCTTTTCGTCACCTTGTAAATTGTCCTTTGGCGTTGATGAATACTGCGAATCAGCCAGAGAGCGGATCGAAGCTTATCCTGAATATACCTCCGGTCCCCATCGGGAGTGAGACGACTCCCGTTGAGAATATCTCGATAAAGGGAATTGACCCTGAGCCTTGGGATCCCTTCATCATTCAGATAGATGACATAATCTCCCTCCACCTTGTAAACATAAACATCCGGGATGATCTCTTGGATCACCTCTCCTCCAAAGGCCTTTCCAGGTTTGGGGTCCAACTTGGAAATGAGATGGGCTGCGCGATTCACTCGATCCAGAGACACCCCGATCCGTTTAGCAATCGCTGGATAATTTCGATTTTTCAATAAGGAGAGATGTTCGGAAACAATTTTTTCTGCGAGGGTATCCCGAGGGGAAATCTGCTCCAGTTGAATGAGGAGACATTCTTTCAAATCTCGTGCCGCTACTCCCACCGGATCGAATTGTTGGATTTTTCGCAAAACCCTCTCCACCAACTCTGCCGGGAGATTGGTTTCTGAACAAATATCCTCCAGGGAGATCTTCAAATATCCATCTTCATCCAGGTTTCCGATGATCCATGTACCCGCTTCATGTTCTTCGTCTGTAAAACGGGAAAGTTGGAGTTGCCATTGAAGATGATCCGTAAGCGTCGTTCTCTTGGAGAGAAAATTTTCAAAAGAAGGTCTCTCATCCCCATCCTCGTGGCTTTGCCTCTGAAAGGGGATGAGGTTACTATTTTCTAAATAGTTCTCCCAATCGAACTCATCCGCTCCCTCCCCATTTCCTTGTACCTCTGGGGTGCGCTCGGGTTCCGTTGGAGCTTCCCCCTCCGCTTGTTCGGTCGCAGGGGCTTCACCCTCAGCAAGTTCTTTCCCCTCTTCCACCTCTTCCAGAAGGGGATTCTCCTTCATCTCCTGGCTGATCATATCGACCAGTTCAAGGCGTGTTAATTGGAGAAGCCGGATCGCCTGCTGAAGCTGCGGTGTGATCACCAACTGTTGAACGAGCTTAGGTGACAGTTTGAGCTCTAAAACCATCTCATTCCCACAATCTCCCCTGCGCGGGGGGATTCACTTCCTTTTTCTCTTCCGCTACGCTACGGCGCTTTCCCCCTAACTCGAACTCCTCTCCCAAATAGATCTTTCTCGCCT
>Ga0214473_10010972_pt1 | contig 10638 bp, 6 predicted proteins | sample RVTome_7_FD_203509 | JGI IMG/M metagenome (GOLD analysis project Ga0214473, IMG submission 203509) | Soil microbial communities from uranium-contaminated site in the Upper Colorado River Basin, Wyoming, United States - RVT98D197 | ecosystem: Environmental > Terrestrial > Soil > Contaminated >... | reverse complement strand
GTCGCGCGCTTCTTTCAGGCGCTCGGCGAGCTGGCGGCACGCGAGGGCGAGCGCTTGCTGTGGGTGCTGGGGGTGGACATGGCGCACCAGGGGCGCCGCTACGGCGATCCATTCGCGGCCGAGGCCGAGCGCGGCCCGCTGGCCGAGGTCGCCGTGCGCGACCGCGAGCGGATCGCGCGGCTGACCGAGGGAGACGCCGACGGCTTCTGGCGCCTGGTGCGGGGCGGGCACGACGAGCTCAAGTGGTGCGGCGCCTCGCCGCTCTACACGTTCCTGCGCGCGGTCGGCCCGGTGCGGGGCGAGCTACGGCGCTACGAGCAGTGGAACATCGACCCCGCGAGCGTCGTGAGCTTCGCGAGCCTGCACTTCACGCGCGCCTGAAGGCGCGCTCTGGCGCGCGCGCCGCTCTAGGTGCTGACCGAGAACGGCGTGAAGTTCGTGTCGCGGTCGAAGTAATCCTCCTGCTCGGCGCGCTTCAGGAAGTTCACGATGCGGTATGTGAAGGGCGTGATCGCGGCTTCCCAGCCGACCTTGAGCGCGTAGTTGCCGGCCATCACCTTGAGCACCAGCTCGGGCGGCCAGAGCCCGGCGAAGGCCAGCGGGTAGAAGATCAGCGTGTCCACCCCTTCGCCCGCGATGGTCGAGCCGATCGTGCGCAGCCAGAGGTTGCGGCCGCCGCTCCAGAGCTTGAGCTTGGCCAGCACGTACGAGTTGCAGAACTCGCCGCAGAAGTAGGCGGCGAGCGAGGCCAGCACGATGCGCGGCGTGCCGCCGAACACGGTCTCGAGGGCCGCCTGGTGCGGCCAGCCCGCCGCGGGCGGGAAGGCGAGCACGCAGTAACTCATGAACGCGGCGAAGACCAGGGCGCTGAACCCGGTCCAGACCACGCGGCGGGCGCGGGCGTAGCCGTATACCTCGGTGAGCACGTCGCCGAAGAGGTAGCTGATCGGGAAGAACAGCACGCCCGCGCCGAACGTGAAGCCCCAGAGCGAGGCGACCTTGGCCGCACCGATCAGGTTGGCGCATAGCAGCACCGTCACGAAGGCCGCCATCACGAAGTCGTAATAGCGGTAGCTGCGGTTGGGCTCGCGGGGGTTGCTCAAGTGGTCCGCTTTGGGAGGCTTTCTGCCAGGTGAGGCGGCTGGTGGGCGCTGTAGGGTTCGAACCTCTTCAGGCCGTCATTCTCTGCTCGCATGGCCCAGAAAACAAGGACTCGACTTACGTCCGCCCTCTAAGCCCTGTTTTCCGCCTCGTGGTCCCCAAGTTGGCCCCAACCGCTTGCGCGTGTCCGCCGGACGCGGAGAGCGTGTCATGGAGGAAGCGCAGGAGTCTGCCTGAACTTCAGCTCGGGTCCATCACCAGCGCTACTCGGCCTTGCGGTCGATGGTCTCGCGGACGGCGCGCGCGAGGGCGTCGCCGGTGAAGGGTTTCTCGAGCAGCGTCACGCCGGGAGCCAGCACCCCCTGGCGCGAAACCGCACCGTTGCTGTAGCCGGACATATAGAGCACCCGGATCTCCGGCTGCAGTTCCGCCACGCGCCGCGCCAGCTCAGCCCCACCCAGCTTCGGCATCACCACGTCCGTCAGCAGCAGTTCGATCGGACCCCTGCGCCCTGCCACCAGCGCCAGCGCCTGCTCTCCGTCAGCAGCCGCCAGCACGCAGTAACCCCGCTCCTCCAGCACTTCCCGGATCGTCTCCCGCAGATCCGCGGTGTCCTCCACCACCAGCACCGTCTCGTGGCCCTCCGCGGACGCAGCCTGTTCGGGTGCCGCTTCCCCGGCGCTGGCCTCCTCCTCCACACGCGGCAAGTAGATCTTGAACGTCGTTCCCCGCCCAGGCTCGCTGTAGACCCACACGTAGCCACCGCTCTGCTTGACCACCCCGTATACCGTCGCCAGGCCCAGCCCCGTCCCCTCCCCAGGCGCCTTGGTGGTGAAGAAGGGCTCGAACATGTGTTTCTGCGTCTCCGCGTCCATCCCCACGCCGGTGTCCGAGACCGCCAGCATCACGAAGCGCCCCGGTTTCGCGAGCGGATGCGACGCCGCGTACGCCTCGTCGAACTCCACGTTCGCCGTCTCGATCGTCAGCTGACCTCCCTTGGGCATCGCGTCCCGCGCGTTCACCACCAGGTTCATCAGCACCTGGTCCACCTGTGTCGGGTCGGCCTTCACCGTGCCCAGCTCCGCAGCCGCACGCACCTCGATCTCCACATCCTCGCCCACCACGCGCTCCAACATCTTCCCAAGGTCCCGTACCGCCGCGTTCAGGTCCAAGAGCTTGGGCTGCATCACTTGCTTCCGGCTGAAGGCCAGCAGCTGCCGCGTCAGACCCGCCGCTCGCTCCGCCGCCTTCATCACCTGCTCCAAGCGCCGCCGCGCCGGGTGATCCTCCGGAACTTGCCTCCGCATCAGGTCCGCCTGCCCCGTGATCACCCCAAGCAGGTTGTTGAAATCGTGCGCCACTCCCCCCGCCAGACGCCCCACCGCCTCCAACTTCTGCGACTGGTGCAACATTTCCTCCAGGCGCTGCTGGTCCGACACGTCGCGCGCGATCGTCGAGAGGAACCCGACCTGCCCATCCGGCGCCCTGTGGGCGAGGATGATCTGCGAGAATGGGATCTCCCGGCCGCTCGGGTCGAGGAACGCGCTCTCGCCCGACCAGACACCGTCGCGCAGCGCCGCCGGCAGCCCCGTCTCCAGCACCAGCTTGCGGGCCCATTCGGGATGCCCATCCGTCACCCGGACCCTCGAGACGTCGTCGTCCGGCCCAAGGCCCAGCAGCCTCCGACCCGCTCCGTTCAGGTACAGCACGCGCCCCTGCGGATCCCCGATGGCGACGAAATCAGGCGTCGCATCGAGGATCGCGGTTAGGCGCTGCCGCGTTTCCTCAGCCCGCTTGCGTTCGGTGATGTCCTCCTTGACCGCCAGGAAATGGGTGATGCGACCCGCCTCGTCGAGGATCGGCGACACCGACGCGGATTCCCAGAAGAGCTCGCCGCTCTTCTTCTTGTTGTGCAATTCCCCCCGCCACTCCTCGCCCGCGGAGATCGTCTGCCACAGACGCCGGTACTCTTCCGGCGGGACCTCCCCGGACTTCAGGATGCGGGGGTTCTTGCCGCGCACCTCGTCCAGCGTATAGCCGGTGACCTCGGTGAACCTCAGATTGACGTATTCGATGTTGCCCGCGACGTCCGTGATCACGACCGAGACGGGACTTTGCTCCATCGCGCGCGACAACTGCCGTACCTGCGCCTCGGCCCGCTTGCGTTGGGTGACGTCATCGAGGATCAGCAACAGGAGGTCCTCGTCTCCCGCCTTGAACACCGCGGTTCGCGCCGTGCACCATATTTCCTTGCCGAACGTGGTGATTAGATGGATGTCGGATTCCTGGGTGTTCCGGGTCGCTATGGCTCGCTCCGCGAGGTCGAGCAGGCCGGACTGTCTCCAGGATTCGATCGCGCGGAAGTTCTGTCGTTCGAGCTGCGCGACGCTCGCTCCGACGATCGCCGCCGCCGCGTCATTGCAGGACACGCACTCTCCCGTGAGCTTGTACGTCACGACGCCAACCGGGGCCGCAGTCAGGACACTCCGGTTGAGCGCAAGAGCGTCTGCCAAGTCCGCGGTCCGCTCCTGCACCTGCGACTCCAGGCCCTCGTTCAGGCGCCGGACCTCGTCCTCCGCTTGCCGCAGCCGCGCGGCTGCCCGGTCGACCGCGCGGGCGTCCCCCAGAGTCAGCGCCGCCAGCGCCACGACCATGACCGCCACGAACAGCCCCGTGCCGAACACGGCGTCGTACGCCCCAAGCCGTTCTCCGAGCAGACGCAGCCAGCCGAGCGCGATGGGCAGCAGCACGACCACCGGCAGCAACCGCCGCGCGCGCGCCGCCCCGAGTCCGTCGCCGCTCAACTGGCGCATCAGGCCCATGCCCGGACGCGCGGCCCAGGCCGACAGGCTGGCCAACAGGAAGCCGACTGCCGTGTTCGGAGCCAGGCTCGTGTAGGAGCCCGGTCCCAAGAAGCTGTTGATGCCGAAGAGGTGCCCGATGACTCCGAGCAGGGCGACCAGCGCCGTGGCAAGGACCAGGCCATCGGCCGGCCGCCATTCGCTCGAGGGCCGCCGGTCGAGTGACAGCAGCGCCAAGCCCATCATGAGGAAGCCGAGGGCCGTGTTCGGGGCCATGCGGCCGGGTTGGGAGGTGAGTGGGGCGCCCGGGGCCTCGCGGAAGAGCACTTGATCGATGCCGAAGTCGAGCCCCAGGACGTACTGGGCCAGCGTGAGGGCGCCGATCGCCGCCGTCACGGCCGCGCAGGCGTGTCCCGCCCGGCACATCCTCGCGCTGCGCCCCTCCTGCAGCGACCAGAGCGCCGCGCCCGTCAGAAGGAAGCCCACCGCCGTGTTCGCCTTCATCACGAGCAGCGACGGCCCGAAGCTCTTCAGCAGGGGCAGATCGAGCGTCCAGCCCAGGAGCACGGCGACACCCAGGGCGGCGACAAGTCCCGACAACGTCTTCGAGATGGAGCGGAGGCGCTGGGCGACAGACCCGTCGACCGCGCCATTCATCCCCATCGCTCCGCGTCTGGGGCCGTGTGACGAGCGTCTCCCTTCGAAACAGCAAGGGACAAATCGGGCCCCAACCCGATCTCGGTAGTAACGTCTGATCCTTGGCGAATCGTGCGAGGAGGCTACTCCCGGCCGCCGAGAGCGGTCAAGCGCGAACGGGCCAAGTGTTAGCGGGCGGGATTTCAGAACCCACGAAGCGGAAGGGTGGCTGCTCGCTCCCGAACCCGATCTAGCAGCCTGCAGGCATGCGCGCCACGGCGACAAGCCGCCGAGCGGATCCATCATAGGGCGTCTGTCCGTCCAGCCCGCCCGCCAGGTGCACACTGGCGAAGCCCACAGATAGGAGCAGGTCTCGCAGCTCCGTGCCAGAGTACAGCCGCTGCTTCACCGTGAAGTCCATGCGCGTTCCGTCTCGGACCACGATCCAGTCCGACACGATGCACGACCAGTCGTCCACAACCGTGCAGCGCTCGAGGTACAAGACGCCCTCTACTTCGTGCCAGCGGCGCTCTTGCCAGTGCCTCGCCGCTGCCTCCCGTCCGATGACATCCAGCAGCAACACGGCGCCGGGCGCCAGGCTTGCACGCATGTTCTCCAACACGCGCCGGTTTTGCCGATCATCGAAGTACCCGAACGACGAATACAAGCTGCAGATGAGATCAAAGCTTGCCGGTCGCTGGAACTCCCGCATGTCCGCTTCGACCCATTCAATCTGAGCGTCTGCGCTTCGAGCGGCGGCGCGCGCCCGGTCGAGTAGCCGGCGCGAAGTATCCAGACCGGTCACTCGATGGCCGCGTCGCGCCAAGGCGATCGCATGAGCACCAGGCCCACAACCCACGTCCAGGACTCTTAGGTTTGGGGGCGCCTGGATATAGGCCAGCAGTGCCGTGACGTCGTCCTCGGCGAGAGCGAGGCGGCCCGGTGCACACAGCGCCGGCTCCATCGCCTCCCAGAACGCCTCGTCCTCACTCCACTCGGTCATTCCGGCGAGCTCGCGCTCGGTGCGGGCCGCCCAACACGCAGATCAGCTGCGAGGGCCACGGCTCCCAGCCGGCGCGGCCCTCGTCACGTGCGTCTGGTTGTTGCGGCAAGCCCTGCCGCTCACCCGACGATCTCGAACTGTGCGGGCGCAGACCGGCTGAGCAGAAGGTCGCGACGAATCCCGCGGTAGCGCGGGAGAAGGCTGCTCTCCCAAGATGGCCACGACGGCGTCATCTCCCCCGGCCCGGGGAGGGCTGAATGGCTGATCGGGTGCGCACGGATATCTTCAGGCAGATCACGCCAGCACGGAGCAAAGTCTAGGATCACGCAGTCACGCCGCAAGGCGCTCGAGTTCGCGTGCGTTCCGTGCAGGAGTCTGTAGTCGATGACCACGGCGTCTCCCGCCGCGGCCTGCAGTGTGACCTGCTCCGGATGATCGCTCAGTCCCATGTGAGCTGACTCGCGATCATCCGTCGCCGAACTGTGGCCTGCCGCCAGATATGCATGGATCGCCGAGCTTCTAAGATGCGAACCGGGTAGGAGGCGGAGTGCACCATGCTCGCGATCGGTGGCGGTTAGGTAGCAAAGGACGGCAAGCTGCGGAGCCGAGTGCCGAAAGGTTACCGGATGGTCCCAGCACCACCAATCCTGGTCCCACGGCAGCGGACCGCTGTGCGGCTCCTTGATGCTGACGTACCCGGAGATCCAGCGGAGGTCACTGGCACCCACGGCCTCACGGAGCGCTTGCACACGACGATCGGAGACCAGGAGTCGCTGCACGGTCGTGTCGCTCCAGCGCAACGGCAAGAGGACATTGTTGGGCCGGCTGCAACTCGGCCCGTGTGGTGCGAGCAGCAGTCTATCGATGTCCGATTGAATCGTCTCCCGCTCGCGCGTAGCGATCCACCCCTCGAGCACGACGAATCCGCCCCGGGCGAAACCTTCCCTGCCGGACTCGAAGGGGCGGCGGTCGATTGCCATGCGCATCAGATTACTTGGCCCTCCAGAACACTGAACACTGGAAAGAGCATCAGCCGTCCCGTCGTCCCGTTCATACTTCCGTCAGTCCGTCCAACACTGAGCGGCGAGGCTCCATCGGAGCCGTGCCTCGTGCAACTCATTGTCCAGAGGCACCCTCTTCAAGGGGGTATGAGGGCAGCGTCGCCTATTTGAACGCCAGTACCACGGATACGAGGATCCCGACCGCCCCAATGACGACCGTGAGCCACCAGCCTACCTTCGTCAGGCGGCTAGCGGCATCGGCCGAACGGTCGATGCTCTCGGCGAGCGAGCCACCGACCTTCCTGTATAGAACCGCGATAACTGTATCCCTGAGCGCATGCTTCTCTTCTCCTGCGTACCCGGTTGAGAAGAGCGCTGGGAGCAGTCGATTCAGCTCCCCGGTGCTCTTGGTCTCTAAGTGTTCGAGAAGTGCCTGCGGCCGCTGCTGCAGTCCCGAGATGCGGCCGACCTCGCTCGCTACCTCTTGATCGTTATCCATCATATCCTCGCAGGTCGAGGACGTTGTCCGCCCAATACGGCGACAGGCTGCGAAGCCCGTGCCATTCTAACCGGCGCGGGCTTCGTCAGCAGCACCACCTCGTGAGTGCCCAGCAGCGCCGGCCAGTCGATCTCATCAGGCGATGGAAAGTGGAGCACGACGTTCGTATCGAGGAAGGCGTGGGCTTTCGTCAACATTTGCTCCGGCTGGGTAGTGGGTCAAACTGACCCACTACCTCCGGCTGGTCCCAAGAGAACGGTGGATCAGATTCTCGCCTACGATAAACCATACGATGGCAGGCATGAGCGAGGGCATGTGCTGGGCCGCACGCCTTGGAGGGTGCGGCGGTCCGATCAGCGCCGAACATGTAGTTACGGAGTCCCTCTTCGGAAAGCGGATCCGTGTCCAGGGTGCCACCAGGCTGTGGCTCGGTGGCGTGGGCACCGTCGAAACCTCCATCCGGAAGCTCAAGGCCAACATTCTGTGCCGCGACCACAACAACGAGCTCGGCCGCACCGCGGATTTCGCCGCTCTCCGACTACTTGGCCACTTTCGCGCAAGTCATCGACCGATGGATCTGCCAGGCGCTTGCGGACCGCGACCCCCTGTGGTTCGTCGCGCCTCCGGTGTGAACTTCGGCCGATGGCTCTGTAAGACACACTGCAATTCGATGGTGGTCAACAGGCTGACACCGGACCCGAACTATGCGCGCTACGCCTTCCTCCGCCCCACTTCCCGCCCTGTTCACTTCTTCTTCGCCGGGGCGCTTGGTGAGAATCTGCGCCTTGCAGATGGGCGCGATCCGGTGGTTAGCTGGACTCGGCTTGTTGCGGACGAAGACGCCAGCTTCGACGCTTTCTCTATCGCGCTGGCCGGTTTTGAGACCGTCGTCTCAACGGTACCCCTCGAGCGAAACTTCCAGGAGATGATCGAGTCCTCGACTGGGCTGGTGAGCCGCCGGTTCAGCCATGAAGCGTCGAATGACGGGAGGGGTCCTGAGCTTGGCCATAGCTCAGCGCTTGGATGGAGGCGCAGCTTCGCCCGGCTGCTGCTGCGGCAGCCGCCCCCGCGGCCTGACGCAACAGCAGGTCCATCCAGAGCGCCGCCGCGCAACGAGCCAGCCATGAATCCGGTCCCGTGGTGCCAGCGAGAGGTGCCAGCACCTAGCGTAAGTGTTATCGGTTAGAGTTAGATGGCTGGTGGGCGCTGTAGGGTTCGAACCTACGACTTCCACCGTGTGAAGGTGGCACTCTACCGCTGAGTTAAGCGCCCGAACCGGAAATCGAGTCTAGCCCCGCCCCCCCGGGGCCGTCAAGGGCCGTCTCAGTGCCCTCAGTGCCCGTGGCAGCGCTCCATCGGCTCCGTGCCGGCGATGAAGGCCTCGGAAATCACCTTCGGACAATCGGGGCCGGCGCGCAGGCCCGTCTGCTTGTCGATGTCCACGAACACGACGTTCTCGGCCGGCACCGGGAAGGGCCGCGCCCGTACCCCCGAGAGCGCGCTCTTCATGAAGTCGACCCAGATCGGCAGCGCAGCCTTCGCCCCGGACAGGTTGAGGGGTGAGTTGTCGTCGAACCCCACCCACACCACGCACAGCAGGTCCGGCGTGTAACCGGCGAACCACGCGTCGCGCAAATCGTTGGTGGTGCCGGTCTTGCCCGCCGCGTCGGGAGCGAAGCCCCAGGCGCGCGACGCGGCTGCCGTGCCCTCGTTGAGGACGCTGCGCAGCATGTTGGTGACGAGGAAAGCCGCCTCCTCGTGCAGCACGCGCGCGGGCGCCGGGCTGATGTGCTGCTCCAGCACCTCTCCCTTCTCGGTGGCCACCTTGCTCACCGAAACCGGCTCGACCTTGAGCCCGCCGTTGGCCAGGATGTTGTAGGCCGCCGCCAGCTCGAGGGGCGTGGCCTCGAACGAGCCCAGCGCCACCGCCGGGTAGGGCTTGATCTCCGAGCCCATGCCCAGCTTGACCGACCACATGTCAGCGACGCGGTCGTATCCCACCATCTCCGCGACCTTCACCGTGGCGACGTTCAGGCTCTTGCTGAGCGCGCGGCGCAGCGTGACGTTTCCCAGGTACTCGTCCTCGTAGTTCTGGGGGATGTACTCCTTGTCCTCGAAGAAGAACACCGACGGCGTGTCCTCCACGACCGTGGCCGGCGTGATGGGCGGCAGCGCCGGGTCCTCGAAGGTGGCCTCGAAGGCTGTCAGGTACACGAAGGGCTTGAAGGTGCTGCCAGGCTGGCGCCGCGCCTGCGTCACGCGGTTGTACTGGCTGGCTCCGTACGAGCGCCCTCCCACCAGCGCCACGATGGCGCCGGTCGCCGGCTCGAGGGCAATCAGGCAGCCCTGCACCGGGCCGCGGTCCTTGCGCTTGACGAGCTTCTCGACCTGGTCGAGGCCCCGCTGCAGGCTGTCGGCCGCCAGGGCCTGGAGGTGCAGGTCGAGCGTCGTGTAGATCGACAGGTTCTGCGTCGTCAGGCCCTTCGGGTCGTAGCGCTTGGCGAGCTCGCTGCGCACCAGGTCCACGAAATAGGGCGCCTCGGCGCTGTCGACTCCCGGCGTCTCCACGCGCAGCGGCTGCGCCACGGCGGCCTCGGCCGTGGCGGCCTCGATGAAGCCCGCCTCGCGCATGGCGCGCAGCACCAGGTTGCGGCGCTCGGTGGCGCGGCGCGGGTGCCGGTACGGGTTGTAGGGGTTGGGAGATTGGATCATCCCCGCCAGCAGCGCGCCTTCGGACAGCGTCAGGTTGCCGACGTCCTTGTTGAAGTACATGCGCGCCGCTTCTCCCACGCCGTTGATGCTGAACGAGCCCGCTTGACCCAGATAGACCTCGTTCAGATACAGCTCGAGGATGTCCTTCTTCTCCGCCCGGCGCTCCAGCACGAAGGCGATCAGCGCCTCCTGGGCCTTGCGCTTGATCGTGCGCTCCGGGGTCAGGAAGAAGTTCTTGACCAGCTGCTGGGTGATCGTGCTGCCGCCTTGGATGTAGCTCTCCGCTCGGATGTTGCGCGCGGCCGCCGCCACGATGCGAAACGGGTCGAGGCCCGGGTGGCTGAAGAAGCGGCGGTCTTCGATGGCGAGCACGGCCTTGATCAAACCGTCGGGCAGCTCCTCGTAACGCACCAGACGGCGCTTCTCCCGGCTCTCGTCGAACAGGTAGGTGATCAGCTCGGCCTCCAGGGTCTGCGTGCGATAGGGCTTCTTCGACGCGTAGCCGCGCAGCTCCTTGAGGCGGTCCTTCTCGAACGAGGCCACTACCGGCTCGGCGGCGGCGTCGAGGCCAGCGCGTGGGTAGAAGATCAGGCTGCGCTCGCCCACGGTGAACCCGCCAGGCGCGCCGGGGACGTCGTTTCTCTGGGTGTACTTGAGACCGTTCAGGATCTTGGTCAGGCCGCCCACGCTCAGCGTCAGGCCGCCGCGCAGGATCAGCGGGCGCGAGTAGAGCCGCGCGGGGATCATCCAGCGCTCGCCGTGGAGCCGCCGCTCCACGAGCACGCTGTAGCGCATGTAGTAGTAGATGATCGCGGATGCGCTGATCACGATGGGCAGAGTGACGAGGGTCAGCAGGACCACGACGAGACGCAGCCGCTGGGGCGA
>Ga0214473_10010971_pt1 | contig 10642 bp, 10 predicted proteins | sample RVTome_7_FD_203509 | JGI IMG/M metagenome (GOLD analysis project Ga0214473, IMG submission 203509) | Soil microbial communities from uranium-contaminated site in the Upper Colorado River Basin, Wyoming, United States - RVT98D197 | ecosystem: Environmental > Terrestrial > Soil > Contaminated >... | reverse complement strand
GCATCGGCATGTTGAATTCCTCGGGTGCGATGTGCCCGTGCGATTCGCCGAACGGCCCCTCGGGCTCCAGGTACACGGTGTCGATCAGCCCCTCGATCACGATCTCGGCCTCGGCCGGGACCAGCAGGTCCACCGTGCGGGCGCGCACGACGTTGATCGGCCCGCCGGCGACAGCGCCCGCGACGCCGATCTCATCGAGGTCGATCGGGAGCTTCATCGGCGCGACGAACGCGACGCAGGGCGGTGCGCCGAGCACAATCGCGCACGGCATGGTCTTGTCCCCGCGCTTCTGGTACTTGAGGTAGTGGCGATAGCCGCCCGCGCCGCCGACACGCGTCGCCATGCGGATCACGCACCGATCCGGCGCCTTGAGGCCGGCGCGGTAGGTACCGTGGTTCTGGATGCCGGTTTCCGGGTCTTTCGTGATCACGTTGGTCGCGGTCAAAGTGGGCGCGCTGTCGAAGCCCGGCGTCGAAACCGGGATCGGCAGGCTGTCGAGCCCGTTGCCCTCCCCTCTCAGCGCGGCGCCCTGAATCACGACTTCCTGGCACGGCGCTTTCCTGACGATGCGCGGTGCGACCGGGTTAGCGATGGCGTGGTCCCACTTGGGCTGGACCTGCTCGGGCTTCGCGCGCATGCCGATGCAGTAAATCGCACGGTTGCCGGCGTAAGCGCCGACCACGACCGGGTACTGGTATTTGCGACCACGGCCGTCCACAACATGGGTGAACAGGAAGGCTTTGCGCTCGTGCTCCTCGACACCCCCGACATACTGCCAGCGCACCAGCGGGTGCAGCACCGCGTCCTTGTCGATCGGCCGGTCGATGGTGAGCAGCAGCCCCGCTTTCTTCAGGGCGGCGAGGTGCTCGTGCAGATCGGCGTAGCTTCGCCGTGCGCCGATCTCGTTACTCGTTACTCGTGACTCGTTCCTCGTGGACTTATTGTTCTTGGCCATGCAACACGCTCTTCGTCACCATTATTCGTCACCCAATCCCCCCTGCCCCCCTTTGTCAAAGGGGGGAGACATAATCCCCCCCTACCCCCCTTTTTCAAAGGGGAGTGCGCAAAGCGCGGGGGGATTTCATCACCATCATCTCGTCACTCGACACTCATCCCTCATCACCAACCCCCTCCCTCACCCTCCCCCTTCGCAAGGGGGAGGGATGGGGTGGGGATTCAATCAGCCTTGATCTTCGCCGCTCCCACTACACGCTTCCAGCGCGGCAACTCCCGCTTGACCAGATCTCCGAGGCGATCGGCGGGGCCGCCGGCGGGGATCATCCCCTGGCTGGCGAGCAGCTTGCGAATATCGGGTTGCCCGAGCAGCGCGTTGATGTCGGCGTTGATCTTCGCCACCGCCGCGGCAGGCGTGCCGCCCGGCGCGAACGCGCCGTACCAAGTATAGATTTCCAGATTGGGTAGGCCCACCTCCTTCATCGTCGGCACGCCGGGAAATGCAGCAGAGCGCTCCCCGCTCATGACCGCCAGCATGCGCAGCCTGCCGCTGCTCACGTGCGGGTGCGCGCTCTGCAGCGCCGAGACCATCGCCTGCACGTGCCCGGCCATCACGTCGGTGATCGCGCCGGCGAAGCCCTTGTACGGCACGTGCACGATATCGATGCCAGTCTCGAGCTTGAGCAGCTCCATGGCGAGGTGCTGCGGACCGCCGTTGCCGGGCGAGGAGTAATGAAGCTCGCCAGGGCGGCGTTTCGCGAGATTGATGAAATCCCTCAACGATTTCACCGGCAATTGCGGGTGGACGACGACCCCCAGGCCGCTGGTGGCGATCAGCGCCACCGGCGCGAAGCTCGTCACGGGATCAAAGGGCAGATCGGGACGCAATGCGGGGGTGGTGCCGAACGAGGTTGCCACGAACAGCAGGGTGTGGCCGTCCGGCGGGGCTTTCGCGACGAATGCCGTGGCGATGGTGCCGGTCGCGCCCGGCCGGTTTTCGGTGACGACACTGACTTTCCAGCGTTCGGCGAGCTTCGGCCCGAAGGAGCGCGCGAGTATGTCGGCCCCGGTGCCCGGGGTGTACGGCACCACGATTTGCACGGTGCGGGTCGGAAAGGCGGCGTCCTGTGCGGTGGCATTCCCGATGCCACATGCCACGGCGAGTCCCGCCAGCGCCCGCGCAAGGCGCCATGGGATCCAGGAACTGGTCCGGCTGCGCGTCATCTGTGATCTCTTCGAAGAATGACTATTGTTTGAATGGCCCTATTATAGGATTTTGTCGGTCGGCAAATCGACAAAATCCAGATTGACACCGAACGGCGGTCTTGCGACGCTTAGAGCACCTAACAAAATGACTGGCCCTTCTTTACTCCCCTCCTTTTTCAAGGAGGGGTGGATGCGAAGCAGACGGGGTGGTTGCGTGGGCACCCTTCGCTCCCACCACCCCGCCCGCTTGCGCGGGCACCCCTCCTCGGGCAGGAGGGGAATTCATTATGTTAGGGGCTCTTAATTGGTTGAGACCCAAGTACTCATTGTCGGCGCAGGGCCCGTCGGGCTGACGCTTGCGCTCGATCTGGGCCAACGGGGCGTACGTTGCACGCTGATAGAGCGCAACGAAACGTCCATTCAGCTTCCGAAGATGGAACGCTGCAACGCCCGGACGATGGAGATCTACCGCCGGCTGGGGATCGCCGAAAAAATCCGCGATGCGGGCCTGCCGCGCAGCGCGCCCATGGATGTCTTTCTGGCGACGTCGATGTCCGGGCCGGCTATCGTCCGCTTGCCGTATCCGTCGGTGGCCGAAGCCAAGGCCGAGATTGCAGCACACAATGACGGACGCCCGCTTGAGCCGTATCAGCTGATCTCGCAATACACACTTGAGCCGCTGCTGAGATCGATCGTGGAGGCGCAGCCCTCCGTAACAGTGCGCTTCGGCTGCGAACTGGCGTCGTTCACGCAGGATGCCGACTCGGTGTCGGCGCGCGTCAGCACGGGGACGGGGCCGGACGAAACGATTCGAGCAGCGTATCTGGTCGGATGCGATGGAGGCTCCAGCACCGTCCGCAAGCAGCTCGGCATCCGGCTGCAGGGCGAGGGCAACATCCGGAAGCTGAGACAAGCGCTTTTTCATTGCCCGGAGCTGTACCAGCGCATTGCTATGGGCCAGGGCCGGCATTACCACATTGCCGAGGGGCCGCTCTTTCCATTCATCATCCTTCAGGACAGCACGCGGCATTGGACTCTGCACGCGGCCGCATCCAGCGACGGCGAAATGGCGGAGATCTTCAAGCGGTCGCTCGACATGCCCCTCGAGTTCGAGATGCTGTCCGTCAATGAATGGACGCAGCACCTGCTCTGCGCGGAGCGTTATGGCGAAGGCCGCGCTTTCATCGCCGGAGACGCCGCGCATCTGGTCATCCCTACCGGTGGACTCGGCATGAATACCGGAGTGGGAGACGCGATCGACCTCTCGTGGAAGCTGGCGGCGACGCTGGCGGGATGGGGCGGCCCGCAGCTGCTCGCTTCCTACGACAGGGAACGCCGCCCCATCGGGTTGCGCAACGTGAAGGCCTCCGGTGCCGCGATGAGCGGAAGGCTCAGCTGGCGCGCGGCCTATCACCCCGATATCCGCAAGAACACGCCTGAAGGCGCGGCCATCCGTGCTGAAATGGCGAGCCGTTTCGACGTCGAGCAACGCAAGGTGACCGAGATCCTGGGAATCGAAGCGGGTTATCGATACGTTGGCTCGCCCGTGGTCTGGCCCGAGGCCGGAGACGGCCCCGATCCGGACCATCCTCACTATGTCCCGACCACCTGGCCGGGTGCGCGGTTTCCACACGCCTGGCTGAACGACGGCACGGCATTGCATGATCGTCTGGGTCCGGGCTACACGCTGCTGCGCCTGGGCGGATCGCAAGCGGATGTTTCGGGCCTGGAGCGGGCATTGCGGGCAACCGGCGCGCCGCTGGATGTGCTCGCTATCAAGGATGAGCAGGTGCGCGAAATCGCATGTCTCGACCTGCTCCTCGTGAGGCCTGACTTGCACGTCGTCTGGCGCGGGAGCCAGCTTTCAGACGAGGCCGGAACCATCGCGGCCGTAGCAACCGGCCGCTTCCCGGCGGATATAATTCACTCGTCTCCGTGAGCCTTATCCTTTAAAAAAACCTTAACCGATGGTTTCCCGAATATTGTTGTTGATGAGCGTCGCCGGCCTGGCTGGCTGCGCCGGCATCGATACGCCAGAGCCCCGTCAGCCCAAACCAAGCGCCGCGTGCTGCAGGAGTCTCGGCGATGCGACCTTCGTCACGCTGGCGCCGGGCGAGACGCGGGAGTTCAGGATCACCTCGGACCTGCAGACCTTCGGCTTCCCGGAAGGCAGGAGCTACTTCGTCGGACTTGCGCTGGCCCGATCCGACACGCCCCGGACGCTCACGCTGCGTACCCTGCCGGTCAACCCGCTCAGGCCCCGGGACACGCACGTCTTCGTTCCGAGAGTGGCGGTCGTGGCCCCCGACGGCAAGGTGAGCCGGTATGTCGAGCTCAATTTCCAGCCGAACACCCAGTGGATCGTCCAGCGCTTCCTTCCCCGCAATACCGGCTGGCAGGGCAGCCTCACGGTCGCCGCCGGCGAGACACGCATCGCCGTGTATACAGCCACGCTGCTTCAGGAGACGCTGCGCCTGCCCCAAACCGACGAGGCCGGCGGCTATTGGTATGTCCCTTCCGGGCCGACGGGCGTGATCGAAATTACACTCAATGACGGCTGAAGACGCAGTTGGCCGTGCGTGCTCGGCGACGGCGCGGCTATGGAGAAATGGTGAAGTCGCTCGAGCGCCCCGGCGCGCGTTGATGGGCCGATCGAGAACTTTTGTCATTCCCGCGACGGCGGGAATCTAGAACACTCAGATCGTTACTGGGTTCCCGCCTCCGCGAGGACGACTTGATCAGAGCTTCGCCGAAGGGATCGAACGATCAAGTCCGCTCCGACCTGAGCCGGGCAAGCGCCTTGGCCCGCCACAAAGGCCAGGCGCGGTTATAGTCCTGCACCGGGACCGAAGCCTTGACCTCGGCGTCGTCCAGACCGGTGATCTTCCCGCCGGGTCCCGCGATCAGCATCGCCTGGGCCTGCATCTTGGCGCTCATCTCCAGGTAGATGCTGCGGCCCACGGCGCGCGGCAGATTTTCGCCGACGATGACGGCGCCGTGCCCGCGCATCAGTGCCGCGGGCTTCCCCCCGAGCGTCCGCGCCAGGGCCTGTCCCAGGTACGGCGTCTTGACCAGCAAATCGGTGCCTTTCTGAACGTCGCGAATCTCGAAATTCGGCAACCCGTCCCCGACAAAGGCTGCCATATGGAAGATCGCGCGCATCTGCACCGTCGTGATGCTGAAGGGAACGACCGACTGCGAGTGGCTGTGAACCACCGCGGTCACTTCCGGCCGGGTCTTGAAAATCTCCCCATGGATGAATCGCTCGCGCACCGATTCGCGTCCGCGGGCGTCGAGCGGGTTGCTGTCGAGATCGTACTCGATGATGTCGTCTTCAGTGACGAGTTCCGGCGCCCGGTGTCCGGCGAGGAAATAACGATTCGGGTCGCGCGCCGAACGCATGCTGACGTGCCCGTAGGCGTCGATGACATCATGCTCCGCGAGAACGCGATAAGCCGCGACCAGGTCTTCGATAGCGCTCATTCCGTTTGGCTCCTTGCTAGGTGACGACCCCTTGCTCCAGCTCCCGGTTCTTCGTCACCGCGTCACTTCGTCACTGCGTCACTGCTGTTTGAGCGCGCGCTTTTTCCAGGCCTTCCACGCCCGCCCCAGCCCGTAGCCTTCGCGCGCCTCGATCAGCCGCGCCTCCTCCGGATCCAGATACTTGATGGGCCCGCCCTGCGTCATGATCATGGCCTGCGCCTGGAGTTTCGCGTTGAGCGCGAGGAAGATGCTGCGCCCGACGACCCGCGGTATCGAAGGCCCGACCACCGTCGCGCCATGCCCCCGCATCAGGACAGCCGGCTTGTCCGCGATGCATTTTGCGAGCGCGCGGCCGAGCGCCGGGTCGCGGATCAGCATGTCCGTGATCCCCGCGGCGTCGCGAATCTCGAACACGGGGATGCCCAGCGCGATGAACGCCGCGCGGTGGTACATCGGTTGCAGGGGGATGCTGACGACGCCGAACGGAATGACGGGTGGCGCGTGCGTGTGGACGATCGCCTTCACGTCCGGCCGCGCCTTGTAGATCTCGCCGTGGATGAAGCGCTCGGTGTAGAGTTCGCGTTCCATCACCTCCACCGGGCTGTTGTCGAGATCGAACTCGATGATGTCCTCGGCGCTTACCAGCTCCGGCGCCAGCGATCGCGACAGCAGGAAACGGCCGGCATTGCGGTCGTGGCGGACGCTCACGTGCCCCCAGCCGTCGAGCACGCCCTCCTGCGCGAGGATGCGGTTCGCGGCGACCAGGTCCTCGATCAACAGCGGGTCCGCGGGACCGGCCGAGGATGGGTGACTCGTTACTCGTGATTCGTTACTCGTGGCCATTGACCTGTTCAGTTCCCATGCGCGGTCGACTATTTTCCTTTAATTCTTCCGCGCTCCCGCCGCGCGCTTCCCCGCCGGCGCGGCGGCGAGGCTCAGCCGCAGCATCTTGATGGCGTTGCCATGATAGACCTTGTTGCGGACGGACTCCGCGAGCTTGAGCGAATCGATCGCCCGGATGCTCTCGCGTATGAAGGCCGGCCCGCCCTCGGGATCGAACGGGCAGTCGGTGCCGAACAGCACGCGGTCGGGCCCGAAGAAATCGAGACCGCAGCGGATCGCCGGCGCAGAGCCGTTGACCGACGTGTCGCCATAGAACATCCTGAAATAATCGAGCGGCCGCTTGCCCAGCCGCTTCAGTAGCGCCCCATAGTCCTCGTCGGAAGTGCGCGCGCCCATCTGGTCCATGCCGAGGCCGATACGCTCGTCGAAGTACGGCGCCATCGCGCCGAGGTGGTGCGTGATGATCTTCAGATCGGGCAGTTTCTGCAGCATGCCCGAGAACACGATGCGCGCCATGCAGGCGCTGGTCTCGTAGGGCCAGCCGAACAGCCACCAGATCTCGTACTTCGATTTGCTCTCGACGGGGTAGTCGGCGAATTTCACGGTGCGGACCGGGTGCAGCCAGATCGGCAGGTCGTATTGTTTCACGCAGCGCTCGAAGATCGGATAGAACTCGGGATCGTCCAGCGGCCGGCCATTGACGTTGGTGAAAAGCTGGATGCCCTTCGCGCCCAGCTTCGCGATCGCCCGGTCCATTTCTTCCAGCGCCGCCGGCACGTTGTTCATCGGCAGCGACGCGACAAACGCCGGGAACTGATCGCGGTGCGCCGCGACGATCTCCGCCATGCCGTCGTTGGCGAGTTTCGCGAGAGCCGGTGTCTCGTCCGGGTCCGCCAGGTATTCGATCGCGGGCAGCGAGAGCGTCAGGACCTGCTGGTAGCCTTTGAACTTCCCCATCATGCGGATGCGCGCATCGAGATCCCAGAGCACCGGTATGTTGAGCCAGCGCTTGATGGACGCAGCCAGCGCGGGGTTGGCTTCGGCGATACGCTTCATGCGCCCGAAGAAGGCCTGCGGGAAGATGTGGGGAAAGATGTCCAGCTTCAGATTGTTCTTCATGGCTTGTTTGCGATATCGGAGAAAGGGTTAAACATTAGACGATCTGATAACGCGCCGCAAATATCTCTCGCGAATCCGACACATAGTGGAACCCAGGTGCGTCCATGCCTCCCCCGGGTGCGGCGCGTCATAATTTGTAACACTTTGTTACCCGAACGGCTTGCGCTCTTTGGTAGTCTTACTCGCATGATCATGAGCGGGAAGGAATCGGTCATGAATAAGATCAGAACGCTCTCGATGCTGGCCGTCGCATCGCTGGCGATGGCCGCAAGTGTTCCGGCCCTCGCCCACGGAGGCCATTACGGCCGCCCCCGCGTAAGTGTCGGTTTCGTGTTCGGCGGTCCGGCATACTGGGGTTACCCTGCCTACTATTACCCGCCTCCCTATTACTACTATCCGCGGGCGGTCGCCGTGCCGGCCGAACCGACGGTCTATATCGAGCGCGGCGATGCGTATACGCCGCCGGAGCCGTCACAGGGATATTGGTACTACTGCCCCGACGCCAAGGCGTACTACCCGTATGTGAAACATTGCGCCGGGGGCTGGCAGCGCGTGTCGCCGACGCCTCCAGGCGGATGAGGCGTGAATCGTGATTCGTGATTCGTGATTCGACGCGGAGACCTGCAATGAACCTTACATTCCGGATTTTGTCCACCGCGGCAGTGCTGGCGCTCGGCGCGTGCGTGACGGTGCCCAGCGGACCGAGCATCATGTCGCTGCCTGGGACCGGCAAGAGCTTCGACCAGTTCCGCGCCGATGACTTCGAGTGCCGGCAGTACGCCAGCTCGCAGGTGGGCGGGACTACCCCCAACCAAGCATCCGCTGACAGCGGCGTGCGGAACGCCGCGATCGGCACGGCGGTCGGCGCCGCGGCGGGCGCCCTCATGGACGGCAGCAGCGGTGCGGCGACCGGTGCCGGCGTCGGCCTGCTGTTCGGCACCCTCGCCGGCTCCAGCGCCGCGAACGCATCCTCGTACACCCTGCAGCAGCGCTACGACATCGGCTATACGCAGTGCATGTACGCAAAGGGCCACAAGGTGCCGGTATCGGGCCGCTTCGCTGCTGCAACCGAGCGGCCGGCGCCGCGGCGCCATAACACGCCGCCGCCTCCGCCGCCTACCTACCAGGAGCGGTGACCAGCCTTCGAGGGATGAGGGATGAGGAGTTAACTCGTCACTTCGTCACCGCGTCACTTCGTCACCTGTTTATATCAGTCACCCCCAGGCAAGAAGGCCGGTATTTAGCCGGCCTTCTTGCTTTTATCCCGCTGCGATAGGGACAACAGGCCGCCGCACGCCATCAGCGCCGCGTTGATCCAGAATACCGGCGCCAGGCCGAGCGCCGTGCCCGCGACCCCGAATACGATCGGTCCCGTCACGCGCACGAAATTGTTGGTCGTCAGCCGCAGTCCCAGCGTCTGTCCCGAGCGCCCCTCCGGGGAACGGCTGTACATCAGTATCACCGTAAGCGGGATGCCCAGGCCCATGCCGAGCCCGAAGAAGAAGGCGATCAACGCGAGGAGGATGGCGTTGCCGGTGAGCGGCACCAGCGCGAAGCCGATCGCGCCCGCAAAGAGGGCCCACGCGAGGAGCCTTTCCGCCATCACCCGCTTCACCAGGCGCGCGAGGTACAGCCGCACGATGAACGACGCGACGGCCAGGGTCGCCAGGATGGCACCGATCGCCGAGGCCGACAGCCCGCTCGCGTGACCATAAATCGGCAGGAAGAACTGGAAGATGTCCTGGCCGAGCTGCACGATCCCGCTGGTGAGCAGCATGAGCCATATCTCGCGGTCTCCTAGCGCGCTGAATGCGCCCGGCCCCCTTGGGACCTGCCGCTTCCCGCGCGGGAACAGGCCGCCCCAGATCAGCAGCAGCGCGAGCGCGATCACCGATTGCGACGCGATCACGAGGCACGCCACCGCCTGCCCCGCGTAGTCGATCGAGATCCCGGCGATCAGCGGACCGAAGAAATTGGTGAGGGACCCGGCCAGGCTGAAGTTGCTGAAATTCCGGGCGTGGTGCTCCGGCTTGCTCAGGATGCCGATCAGGTTCTGCAGCGTGACGTGGTAGAACGCCAGCGCCAGTCCGTTCAGCGCCGCCGCCGCGTAGAGTGCCGGCAGGGTGCTGAAGAAAAACGGGATCGTGAGCGAGACGGCGCCGCAGACGGCGGCGAACAGCAGCAGGCCGCGCGAGCCGCGGCGGTCGGCCAGCGCGCCGATCGGCCACGACAGCAGCAACGGAAACAGGTAGAGCAGGCCGCCGATCACGCCGACCGCTGAAGCCGGCGCATCCAGCTCGAGCGCATAGAGCGTGAGCAGCACGCGGGCCGCATTGGCGCCGACGAAATTGAAGAAAGTCAGGGCCAGCGTGAGACGGATCGCCACGTGCCCTCAGTCACATCCCCAGGATGCGCCCGATCTCGGAAATGTACTGGCTGGTCTTGAGCCCCTTGGCAACGGCGGTATCGATCGCTTCCTCGAGCACCGTGCGCACACCATGCAATCCGTCACTCACCCAGTGATGCCTGCGGATCGGCGAGTTGAGCACGTTCTTCAACGTTTCCACTTCGTCGCGCAGGCGTTGCACGTCCTGCGAGCCGCTTGGCAGCTTTGCCAAGTCCCGCTCCAGGGCCTCGACCAGCCGAGCGACTTCCTCGAGGTCGATTTCCTTGACGATGTCGTCTCGTCCTTCACCCTTCGCCATTTGAAGTCTCCATTATCGTTTCAGATTATAATTCGATTCGCATTTCGCGCCCGTAGCTCATCTGGATAGAGTACTTGGCTACGAACCAAGGGGTAGGGGGTTCGAATCCCTCCGGGCGCGCCACTTACCACGCAAAAAGGCCTGCGTTTCGCGGGCCTTTTTGCTGAAGGATGAAGGCGGAAGGGCGAGCCGGGAATTCGATGAACGTGCCTGCGCACGTTCGAGCCGGCGAGCGCCCGACGCAACCACCCCCACCCTCTGCTCCCTCCCCCTGAGAGGGAGGGACGAAGTACAGCGCTGCGCGATTCGACGACTGCAGCGCGGCGGGCCGG
>Ga0214473_10010970_pt1 | contig 10643 bp, 12 predicted proteins | sample RVTome_7_FD_203509 | JGI IMG/M metagenome (GOLD analysis project Ga0214473, IMG submission 203509) | Soil microbial communities from uranium-contaminated site in the Upper Colorado River Basin, Wyoming, United States - RVT98D197 | ecosystem: Environmental > Terrestrial > Soil > Contaminated >... | reverse complement strand
GGAGTCGCTTCCGCACCCAGGTTTTCGACCGACGCGGCCGCAGTACAGCCCGTTGCGCCCACTGCTGCGCTCAGTGCGGTCGCGGCCTGAAGGTCATCCGGATCGCAATAGGTGAACGGCATCAACTGCACTTCCTCGAGCACCGCTTCCGCGACCGCCAGCGCTTGCTTCTGGATCACCGGATCGGCGCTGGCGCGCGTGGAAATATTGAGCGCGCCGAGCACGCCCGCCACGGCAACGCCGACGATGACGATGAAAACGATCAGCTCGACCAGCGAAAGTCCGCGCGACTTCCGCCGTTCCGGGTTCCTGGATTCGGGTTCCGGGTTCCGGATTCCGCGTTTCCTGTTGAACGCTGAGCGCTGACTGCTGAGCGCTGAACGCTGGTTACGGATGGACATAACCCGTCTCCCGCTCGACGACGATCTGGCGCACGGGATCGTCAGGGATGGTGCTCGTCAAGGTGATCGTGACCGCCGCGTTGGGATTGGGACGGCCGGCGCTGTCGAAGCTGAATGCAGCCGGTGTCAGCGTGACGCCGCTCGGCGCGTCTCCGGTATCAAGCGCGGCACCGGTGACCGGATTGATGATCGGCGTTGCGCACCCGGCCGCCGTGCCGGCGCTGACCCTGGTCGCGGTCACGCACACGAAAACCTCCTTGCGCCACGCGATCGCGGTCTTCTGCGCGAAACGCACCACCGACTTCGCGCTGTCGTAGAACCCGCGCGATTGAAACCCGCTGGCTCCCATGAAGCGAGGGACTGCAATCGCCGCGAGCAATCCGACAATCCCGATCGTGACCACCAGCTCGACGACCGTAAAACCGGAGGCGCCGCGTTGCGAGGCATCAGAAGGCATGGAGTGACTTCACTGCGCCATACGGTTGACGGAAAAAAGGGGGTGAAAAGGACTCTTCCCCTTCACCCCCCCTTGGACCACGTCGATGCCGGGCTTGGCCCGGCCGCGCGATCGATAAGTTAGCACCCGCTTGCAGCCGTACCCACAGTCGTCACCGCCCCTGTGGAAGCGTCATACCTCGCTTCGCACGTGGCGGTCCCGCCGGCAGGCCTCCAAGTAGTCGGATTTGCACCGAGGACAATAGCGTTGCCCTGGCACAACGTAGCAGATTCGCAATTCATCGCGTTGCCGATTCCGCCTATTACATTGGTCGGAAAACCCGTGGTGGCGCCCACCGCAACGGCAGTTCCATCGGCCATGTTCACCGAGGAAACGCCGCTGCCACCGGCGATCTGCCATTTCGCCTGCACCAAAGCGACTGCGCCGCGCAGGCCGCCCGCGATGCCCTGTACTGCAGCCGCGCGCGCGTCGGCTTGTACGTTGATGAATCGCGGCAGCGCGGTCGCGGCAAGAATGCCGAGAATGACGATCACCACGATCAGCTCGATCAGCGTGAAACCTCGTTGATGCTTGCTCATGTCGCTTACCTCCGTCTATTGAAGTTTGACGAATCTACCCGATTACAATCACCGCCTGCCATGAAGAATTCCACCCCTCATCGACCTCCCGTCGCCCGCCCGGTGCCGCTCAGCAGCCCGTGGTGGTCAGGATGCTGAACAACGGCGCCTGGTTCGGCCCGGTCGGCGCAGTATAGGTAAAACTGCAATTGACCGGGTCGTTGCCCATCACCATTACGCGCAGCACGCTGCCCTCCGCAGCGCCCCCCCCTTGCACGTCGTAGCCGTCCGGGGAGGTCGGGCCGGCGTTGATCCCGGCGGCCGAGACGATTCCAGCGGAGTTTGCTGTCGGATAGGTGTCCACCATGGTGATATTCGCGCCCTCCATGTTCAGCGTGCCGCTGCCGGGCTGCCCGGTGCACTGCGGCGTGGCCGCCAGGCATGCCGCATGGGCCAGCGCCGCAGCGCCCTTCATCGCGCCCAGCGCGCCGTTCAGCTTCGCGATGCGAGCCTGCGTCTGCAGGTTGGCAAAACGCGGCAACGCGGTCGCCGCCAATATGCCGAGGATGATGATCACCACGATCAGCTCTATCAGCGTAAAACCGGCAGCCATTTTGGACCCGGGCCGAAGGTGACATTTCTCACAAGGTATCACTTGCATCCCTTTGATCTACAGGCAAAACCTGTGCCAGTATACGCCGGTAACTTGATTAATGCCAGCGGTAGGGCGATACCGCGGTCAAAGTGACGCCGGTCACGCTCTCCACCACCGCCCCGCCGACGTTCAGCCGGTCCTTCAGCAGCTGCGTGCGAAAGCGGATCTGCTTTGCGTCCGCCACGGTGGCGAGATCCAGGCGGTTTCCGGTATTCACCACGTAGACCAGCTGGCGCGCCGGCGCATCGAAATACCACCTGCCGAGAGTCGGCGGCTCGCGGTAGGCGCCGGCGTAATTGGCCGGCCGCGGTTCCAGCCACTGCATCGGGTCCTCCACCTCGAGCGTTCCCGCTTCCCGCTGCCGGTTGCCGATGATCAGCTCCGCCAGGCGGATCTGCAGCCCGGTCTTGATCACCCGCAGCGTGGACTCCATCGCCGCCTTCTCGGCCATCTCCTGGTAATAGGCGAGCCGGGTGAGCAGTGCCCACGCCAGGATGGAGATGATCACGACAGCCACGGCGAGCTCGAACAGCGTAAACCCTTGCGGCTTACGCCTGGCAAGCCGCATTACTTCTTGCTCAGCGCCGCGTTGCCGAGGTCCCAGATCGGGAGGAACACGCCAAGCGCGAGGATCAGCACCATCCCGCCCAGGGCCACCACCAGGATCGGCTCGATCTGCGCGGCGAGATTCTTGAGATCGTACTCGACCTCGCGCTGGTACATGTCGGCGATTTCGGTCATCAGCTCGTCGAGCGCGCCGGTTTCCTCGCCCACCGCCACCATTTGCAGCACGAGGGGCGTAAAAACGCCGGTTGCCGTCGCGGAGCGCAGCACCGACTCGCCGCGCTCCACGCTTTCACGCATTGCATCGATCTTGCGCGCGACGTGCTCGTTGTCCACGGTCTGCGCCACCATGGTGAGTGCCTGAACCGCCGGGACGCCGCTCTTGATCGCGAGCGCGAAGCTGCGCGCGAAACGGGCGAGCGTGGCCCTGAGCACGATGCCGCCCGCGACAGGGATCCTCAACTTGAACTCGTCCCACGCCAGCCGCCCCGGCGCCGTGTTGATGTAGAAGCGGAAGCCGAACACCAGCACGACCAGCCCGGCCAGCAGCGCCGGCCAGTAAGTCACCGTGAAATTGGAAAACGCGATCAGCGCCTTGGTCATGACCGGCAGCTCGGCCTTGAAACCGGCATAGACCTTGGCGAACGCGGGTATGACGAAGATGTTGATGATCACCAGGGCAATCGCCATGGCCGCGATCACGAATGTCGGGTAGCGCGTCGCCGCGCGCACCTGTTCGCGCATGAATCTCTCGAAATCCATGTGGTTGAACAGCCTGATGAACACCTCCTCCAGCTTCCCGGTGAGCTCGCCCACGCGCACCATCGAAACGTAGAACAGGTTGAACACCCCCGGGTGGCGTCCGATGGACGCCGACAATTCGTGCCCGCTGTCCAGGCTCTCGCGGATCTCGCGGATCACGCGCGCGAAGCTCTTGTTCTCGGTGGATTCTTCCAGGCCCTTCAACGCGCCCATGATGGGCACGCCGGCCTTGAGCAGCGTGTACATCTGGCGGCTGAACAGCAGCACCTCGGCATGCGTGATCTTGCGCTGCTGCAGCCGCTCCAGCAGCCCCGGTCCCGCCCGCTGCGGCTCGGCCGAGGGGGAGATGTCGAGCGGCGTGACGCCGATGCTGAAGAGCTGGCCCGCGACCGTGCCGCTGTCGGCGCCCTCGAGCACGCCCTGCACCAGCTGTCCGCGTCCGTCGCGACCTTTGTATGCAAAAAATGGCATGCCCGGTTTGAAGCCGCAATCAATCGTCGGATTGATTGCTTACCCGCATGGCTTCCTGCACGGTAGTCCTGCCCTCGGCGGCGATGTGCGCGGCATGGCAGCTCAGCGTGCGTCCCGCCATCTGGTCGCGCGCGATGCGCATGAAGTGCTGGAGGTCCTCGTGGTTGGCCGCTTCCACCACCGGATTGGTCATTACCAGCATCTCGTAGACTCCGGTGCGCCCCAGGAAACCGGTGCCGTTGCAGTGCGAGCAGCCTTTGCCGCGCTTGCAGCGATAGTGGTCCGCGTCCTTCAATTCGTGGCGCAGCCACTCGTGCTCGTGCGGCAGCGGCTGATAGTCGGCGGCGCAGCTCTCGCAGATGACTCGCACCAGGCGCTGCGCGATCACGAGCTGAAGCGAGAGCGCCACCATGTAACGCGGCGCGCCCATGTCGAGCAGCCGCACCGGCGTGGATACCGCGTCATTGGTGTGCAATGTCGAGAACACCAGGTGACCGGTTATCGCGGCCCGCATCCCGGTTTCCACCGTCGCCTTGTCACGCATCTCGCCCACCAGGATGACATCCGGGTCCTGCCGCAAGCCCGAGCGCAGCACGCGATCGAAACTGAGGTCGATCTTTTCGTTCACCTGCACCTGGTTGATGCCGTGCAAGCGGTACTCCACGGGGTCTTCCACCGTGATGATCTTGCGTTCGGTGGTATTGAGCTCGCTCAATGCGGCGTAGAGCGTCGTCGTCTTGCCGCTTCCGGTGGGCCCTGTCACCAGCACCATGCCGCTCGAGCGTCGCATGACGGTGCGCAGCGTTACCAGCATGTCGGCCGGTATGCCGAGGTTGTCGAGTCCGAGCATGCCGGTCGCCTGGCTCAGAAGCCGCATCACCACCGACTCGCCGTACTGCGTGGGCATGGTGGAGATCCGCACGTCGATCTGAACGTTGCGCACCTTGACGTTGAAGCGCCCGTCCTGCGGCAGCCGCTTCTCGGAGATGTCGAGCCCGGACATCAGCTTCAACCGCAGCGCCACCGCCGAGGCGATCTTGGAATCGGCTTCCGTCTGCAGGTGCAGCACGCCGTCGATGCGGAAGCGGATGAGCAGCCGCTTCTCCTGCGGCTCGATATGGATGTCGGAGGCGCGCGCCTGCGTCGCGTCTTCGAATACCGTCTGCAGCAGCCTCACCACCGGGGCTTCCTCGAGCCCCGGCGTGAGCGCCAGCACGCCGAAGTCCACCACGGCGGTTTCCCCGAGCTCGGCCTGGAGCTCCTGCGCGAGACCGGTGATCTGCTCGGTGCGCCGGTAGGTCTGGTCAATGGTGCGCATCAGCTCGGATCCCATGACCACGGCGACGTCGATGTCGCGCTTGAGGGTCCGTGAGATCTCGTCGTACGCCGAGAGGTCGGTGGGATCGGCCATGCCGACCTTGTAGGTCGCGCCGGCGTCGTCGAGCACCAGCGCGCGGTAGCGGCGCGCCATCGACTCCGGCAGCTTGAGCGTCACCTCGCGCTTGATGTTGTAGAACTTGAGGTTGATATAGGGGATATTGAGCTGGCGGGCGAGCGCCTCCGAGATCTGTTCCTCGGTGACGAACCCCTTGTCGGTCACCACGCGGCCGAGCCGGCGCCCGCTTTTCTTCTGCTCGTCGAGCGCGCTCTTCAACTGCTCCTCGGTGAGCAGCTTCTGCTGGATAAGTATCTCGCCGAGACGGATCTTTTCAGGACGCCCCATTCGCGCCTTTGGGAAAGTTCGAGTTCGTCGCCATGTCCTCGCTACATCCCTTTGATATGTAAGGATATCTTGTTTTTCAGCTGGCGGCAACCCGCGCCTGTTCGAGAAACAGGGTTGAGTGATGAGTGTTTAGTTTTGAGTTGAATGCGGGCTCCCAGCAACTCAACACTCAAAATTCAACACTTAACACTCCGAGGCTCTTAATACTCGGCCTTCTGTTCGCGCGCCAGAAGTTCCTGCACCGCGGCGCGCGCCTGCCGCGGATCGTCGAGAACCCGGCACACCGCGCGCGTGATCGGCATCTCGACCGCGAGGTTCTGCGCCAGGCCCGCGACGGCGCGCGCCGTGTGCACGCCCTCCGCGATATGCCCGAGCCCGGCAAGCACCGCGTCGAGCGGCGTGCCGCGGGCGAGCGCGAGCCCCACCCTGCGGTTGCGCGAGAGGTCACCGGTTGAGGTGAGTATGAGGTCGCCGGCGCCGGCGAGCCCCATGAAGGTCTCGGCGCGCCCGCCAAGCGCCACGCCAAGCCGCGTCATTTCCGCCAGCCCGCGGGTGATCAGCGCGGCGCGTGCGGAAAGACCCAACTCGAGCCCATCGCTCACTCCGGCAGCGATCGCAATCACATTTTTCACCGCTCCCGCCGCTTCCACACCGGCAACGTCCTCGCTCAGGTAGACGCGCAGCGTCGCCCCGTGCAGGGCGCGGGCAGCATTGCGCGCGAAGCCGGAATCGCCCGAGGCAAGCGTGAGCGCGGCAGGCAGCCCCCGCGCGACTTCTTCCGCGAAACTCGGCCCCGAGAGGACACCACGCGGCACGCTGCCCGGAAGCTCCTCGGCGCAGATCTGGTGCGGCAGCTTGGCCTGCCCGCTCTCGAAGCCCTTGCAGAGCCACACGAGCGGCACAGCGCGGGCCGTCGCGCGCACCGCGCGCAGCGTGGCGCGCAAACCGTTGGTCGTCACCGCGACCAGCATCAGTTCCGCGCCGTCGAGCGCGCGCGCCAGGTCATCCTCCAGCATGAGTGCCGGCGGCAGACTGAAGCCGGGGAGATAGCGCAGGTTGATCCGGTCCGCGCGCAGCGCTGCAACGTGGGCTGCGTCGCGGGCCCACAGCCGCACCTCGTGGCGCGCACACAAGTTGATGCTGATCGACGTGCCCCAGGCGCCAGCGCCGAGTACCGCGATTTTCAATTAGACGCCCCACACCTGCGCCACCCGGACGTAGCCGGACTGGCCGTCGCGGTGCCGGACCCGCAGCCAGCCGCCGCTCGCGACCTCGAGCAGCTCGAGCAGCACGTTCTGCTGGGCCTGGAATGCGACCGGCGCATTGTCATCGGCTGCCTCACGCACCTGGGCCAGCGGCATCCTGACCATGACGGTGCGCTTATCGGAGAGCTGCTTACTTTCGATCCAGGTCAACTCGCCGGCGGCGTCACGCACCTTGCTCCAGCCTTCCACCATGACCAGGACTTCAACCGGGTAGCCGTGGCTTACCACGTAGAGCTTCTTCGCCTTGGCCGAGGGCGCGTCGTAGAGCACCGCGGCGTTTTCAGCCACCGAGCGGAAATCGGCCGCGGCGCCGGCGCCCGCCCAACCGAGACCGGCCGCCACGGCGAGCATGAAACACGCCGCCGCAACCGAATTAGGATTTTTCCCGGTCACGGGTCACCGGCCGCTGTTACGAGGCCGCGGGCGTTGCACCGGCCTGCCGCTGCTGCTGCAGGCGCTGCTGGTAAAGCGCCTCGAAACTCAGGTGGTTCAGGAAGAACGGCGGGAATCCGCCGCGGATCACCACGTTGGAGATGCTCTCCCTCAAGTACGGGAACAGGATATTGCCGCAGGTCACGCCCAGCACCGCGTCGAGCTCCTGCTGCGGAAAGTTGCGGATCTGGAAGACCCCGGCCTGCGCCACCTCCACCAGGAACGCGGTCTTGTCCTTCAGCTTCGCGGTCACGGTGGCGGTCAGCACCACTTCATAGACCCCCGCGTCGAGGGCCCGCGCCTCGTTGTGAAGGTTGATGTCGATCTTCGGCGACTCGCGCTCGGCGTACACCTGGGGCGCGTTCGGGATCTCGAGTGACAGATCCTTCAGGTAGATCCGGTCGACGTTGAAGATCGGCTGTTGCTCGCTCATGGCGCAGGCCCCCTCAGTGTGCGGGCGGCTCGCCGCGCAGCAGCCCGTCCAGCCTGCCGGCGCGGTCGAGCGCCGCCAGCTCCTCGAAGCCGCCGACGTGCGTTTCCCCGATGTAGATCTGGGGCACGCTGCGGCGCCCGGTTTTCTCCATCATCTCCATCCGCCGCGCCGGCTCCAGGTCGACGCGGATCTTGTCGATCGCGGTGACTCCCTTGGCATGCAGCAGCCGCTCGGCCCTCTGGCAGAACGGGCAGACTCCCGTGCTGTACATCGTGATCTTCAGGGGCATCAGAGGCTCTTAGCCCTTTTCCAGAGGCAGGCTCGCCTGCTGCCACGCCGCAATGCCGCCGCGCAGCGCGAAGGCCTCGGTGAACCCCTTCTTGCGGAGAATGCCGCTCACTGTCGACGCCCGCGAGCCGGTTCGGCAACTGACGACGATCGGGCGCGACCGGTACTTCTCAAGCTCCTTCATGCGATCGGCGAGCTGAGCCTCGGGCACGTGCTTGGCGTTGGCAATATGACCGGCGGCGTAATCACCGGTGTCGCGCACGTCGAGCACCAGCGCGTCGCGGCGGTTGATGAGTTGCACCGCCTCGATGGCCCCCACCTCGTGCGACATCCGGAACGCCCGCGAAAGGAGCGGCCACAACAACATCACCCCCGACGACACCGCCAGCCCGAACAGCAGCATGTTGAACGGGCTTTTCTGGAGAAACAGCAGGAACGACTCCAACCTGAATCCTCTTGCATCCGGGCGCGTCACTTTACTTCCTGCGGCGCGCGCTCTTCAGCGAAATTTGAAGTGGCCAATTCTAGCAGAGGAGTCAGTTCAACGGGATAGCGGCGCGAGAGGTTTTCGAGTTCCGCAACGAGGGCCGCGCGCTCTCCGGGATACACGCGAAGCGCCCGCTCCAATTGCTCGCGCGCGGCTTCGGCTCTCCCCGCCAGCGCCAGCAGCAACGCCTGGCGATAGACCACAACGTCAACCGGCGCAAAGCGCATGGCGCGCGTGGTGAGCTCGAGCTTCTCGGTCAAATTCTCCTTGCTCGGGGTGATGCCGTACGCGACCGCGAGCTCGACATAGGGAACCAGCAATGGCTCGCGATGCAAGTTGGCGAGCGCCCGAGCGAAGGCCTGCTCCCCGGCCGTCGGCGCGCCCGGCTGCTCAGAGCTGAATACCAGCCGCTCGAACTCGCGATAGGGGGACAGCACGCCGATCAGGTTCAGCCACCCGGCGATGATGCCGAGCCCGACCACCGCGTGGCCCGCGCGCGCCAGCCGCAGCACGAACACGCGCTCTGCGCCGAGCCCCAGCAGCAGCGCGGCCATGCCGAGAAAATACGCGTACCACAGGGGGTATTCGAGCAGGCTGTGGATGCCGATAACGCAGAGCAGTGCGAGCAGCCACCAGGCTTCCAGACCGAACCTCGCGCGCCTCAGGTCCGCAAGCCAGAGCACAACCGCCCCAACGATGACTGATGCGCCGAGAGCCCCGGTCTCGGCCAGAAGTTGCATCACGACGTTGTGACTGTGGTTGTAGACGCCGGGCGCCGCCGTAGCTCCGGTCGCCGCCTGGTGCAAGAAGTGATGCCACGCGAACTGCCCGAAACCGGCGCCGAGAAACGGTGCGGACAGGAACATTTCCCACGCCTCGCCCCCCAACTGCAGTCGTGGCTCGATCCCGCTCGCCATCTGGAACAGGCGGTCGGCGGATGTCACCAGCCAGCCTCCAGGCGGCGTCATGAACGGCATCGTCACCAGCCACTGCGCGGAGATGAAACCAGGCAGGAGCCAGCAGGCAAAAACCACGATCCTGCGGCTACCGTTGTCGCGTCGCAGGTGATGCAGCAGCACCGCGAGCACGATGAGCGCGCCGAGATAAAGCCAGGTGCTGCGCGATCCAGCCACGGCCAGCAGCAGGAGGAAGAGCCCTGCGCATCCCGCGGCCAGCACACCGTGAAGGCGGCGGCAGCTGAATAAATAGGCGGTGGAAGCGAGCGACAGGGTCAAGTACGCCGCGAAATGGTTGGGCTGGCCGAGGTTGCCGTATACCTGCAGCGCGGCTTTGCGGCCGACCAGGGAATCGAGCGGTGTGGAGACTTCGAAATGCTGCAGCAGGCCGACCAGAGCGCTGATGAGGCCGCCCGTGAACAGGAACCACGCAAGCACCGTCGCGACAGGCGTCATACCAAGCTCGCGCCTCATGGCCTGGCCCAGCACCATCAGCAACGATGCCCAGAGGAGATACAGCGTCGCGGTCAATGCCTGCTCCTCGTACGGCATGCGCCCCAGCGCCGCTTGCAAGCCGAGCACCACGATCAGTCCGACCGGCGCGAGCGCCACCACCGGCGGCGCGGCATCCTGCCAGGATTTCCTGTGCAGCAGGGCGAGCGCCGCAGCAAGTCCCAGAGCAAACGCGAGCCACTCGCTGTAGAAACTCGTGAGGGGAAAGCGGTGCCAGGGCTGAAGGAACGGCAGCGTCCAGGCCAGGCCGAGCAGCACCACGCTGGCGCGCAGGAAGTTGGGCCGGTCGGATTGGTCTAAAATCGCCATCAAGCAATCCGCGCGTCAGGAAACCTGCCACATCATGAAAGTCACCCCGGTCCTGCTGATCATACTGGACGGTTTCGGGCACCGCGAGGAATGCGAGTACAACGCCATCTGCCAGGCGCGCAAGCCGCACTGGAACTTCCTGTGGGAAACCTGTCCCCACACCACCATCGACGCCTCGGAGAAATGGGTGGGGCTGCCGCAGGACCAGATGGGGAATTCCGAGGTCGGGCACATGAACATCGGCGCCGGGCGCGTCGTCTACCAGGATTACACCCGGATCGAGAACGCAATCGAGACCGGCGAGTTCCAGCGCAACCCCGTGCTGGTCAAGGCGCTCGAGACCGCGCGCGGCGCCGGGCGCTCGCTGCAC
>Ga0214473_10010968_pt1 | contig 10643 bp, 9 predicted proteins | sample RVTome_7_FD_203509 | JGI IMG/M metagenome (GOLD analysis project Ga0214473, IMG submission 203509) | Soil microbial communities from uranium-contaminated site in the Upper Colorado River Basin, Wyoming, United States - RVT98D197 | ecosystem: Environmental > Terrestrial > Soil > Contaminated >... | reverse complement strand
GACCGCGAGGCGGGAACAATCCCGCCTTCCGTCATGACGAACGGCCGGACGCCGATCTATGCTCTTCGCGCATGGGTGCCTGGGGCATCGTGTCGTATTCCAGCTGCAACAGCTGGCGCACCGCCTCGCGCGACATCGGCTCGGAGACCAGGAACCCCTGCGCCTCGGTGTAGCCAAGGGCGTGCACGTTCCTGAGCTGTTGGGGTGTTTCAATCCCCTCGGCTGTGGTGGTCATGCCCATGCGTTCGCCGATATCGGCCACCGAGCGCAGGATGACGTCGGCACCCGCCGCAGTGTCCAGCGCCCGGACGAACGAGCCGTCGATCTTGATCTTGTCGAAGGGGAAGGCGAGCAGATAGCTCAGCGCCGAGTAGCCGGTGCCGAAGTCGTCCAGCGCCACTTTAAGGCCCAGGGTGTGCAACTGGTGGAGGATATCGAGATTGGCCTGGCTGTTCTCGAGGAATAGCGTTTCGGTGATCTCGATCTCCACCCGCTCATGGGCCAGCCCGCTCGCGGCCAGGGCATTCATCACCACGCCGACCAGGTTGCCGCGGCCAAACTGGACCGACGACACATTGACGGCGATGTGCAGGTCCGCCGGCCAGCGCGCTGCTTCGGTGAAGGCTTCGCGGATGACCCATTCGCCGATTGGCACGATCAGCCCCAGTTCCTCGGCGAGCGGGACGAAATCGGCCGGCTGGATCAGCCCTTTGGTCGGATGGTTCCAGCGCAGTAGCGCCTCGAACCCCGCGAAGGTCTGCGACCTGAGGTTGACGACGGGTTGATAGTGGAGTTCGAACTCCCCGTTCGCCAGTGCGCGCCGCAGGTCTTGCTCCATGCGCCGATGCTCGTTGACGGCCTTGTCCATGCCCGGGTCGAAGAAACTGCAGCCGCCGCGCCCGTCCTTCTTGATCGAATAGAGCGCCAGATCCGCGCTCTTGAGCAGCTCGTCGGTGTCGCGCCCGTCCTGCGGGGCCATCGCGATGCCGATGCTGATCGCCACCGACACTGAGTGATCGTCGATGTCGAACGGACGCTTGACCGCTTCGAGGATGGAATTGGCGAGTTCCATGGCGCTTTCGGCCGTCCCGCCCGGGCGCAGCACGGCGAATTCGTCACCGCCCATGCGACCGACCAAGTCGGCGTCGCCCACGCATCCGCGCAGGCGCGCCGCGACCTGCTTCAGCAGGTTGTCCCCGCTCGAATGCCCCATGGAGTCGTTGACCACCTTGAAGCCGTCAAGATCGAGACAGAGCACGGCGAAGCTCCCGTCCCTGCCGAGCGCTTCGAAGGCCAGCCCCATTCGGTGATAGAGCAGGTTCCGGTTGGGCAGGTCGGTCAGGGCATCGTGATAGGCCTGATGCCTCAGCTCGGCCTGCATTCTGTGCAGCTCGGTGATGTCCTTGTGCGTTGTGACCCAGCCGCCATCCGGCATGGGACGGTGCGAAATCGTCACCACCCTGCCATTGTTGAGCGTTTGGGTTGCGGTCGCGTTCTGGCCGCCCTCTATGACCGAGAGGCGATCCTTCACATAGGTGTCCGGATCCTCGCCCGCGGAGGTATTGGCGGCGACACGCGCCTCGAGGATCTTGGCGATGGGTGTGCCGGCCCGGCCCAGCCGGCGCGGCAGATCGTACATCTCTAGGTATTGATGGTTGCAGATCACCAGCCGCTGCCGGTGATCGAACATGGCGAGGCCCTGCGACATGTTCTCGAGGGCCGCGAGAAAGCGCGTGTTTTGCGTGCGCAGCTTCTTCTGGCTCTGGCGCAGCTGGGACGTGCGCTTCTGGATCTCGGCCTCGAGCCCGGCCTGGAAGGCGCTGAGTTCCCCCACCATCAGTTCGATCGAACGATCGGTCCGGGCCCGGTCCTGCTCGGCCTCGTCATAGGCGGCGGTCACAAGTTTTTCGAGGGCTGCCAGGTCCACGTCGCCGGCCGCCGTCGCGGCCTTTTCGAGCTGCCTGTCGAAAAGCTTGCGCAAGAGCTATCCCACCCGCTCGCTCATTGCCGTCACGGTCATGGTCTGGTTGTGCAATTGGCAAAAACCGGACTCCTCGTGCGGGGAGATTTCCCCGTAGGAGTAGAACCCGACCGGCAGACAACTTTCTGTGAGTTCGGCATTGGCCGCTTCGATTTCCTCGTCGATGCGCTGGCCCATCAGCAGGCGCCGCCCGATGCAGCTCACGAAGATGGCGGCGCCTTGTTCGCCCGCTGCCGAATGCGCGCCAACCATGGCCTTGCGCGTCGCCTCGGCTGCCCCGGCGCAGAGTCGCCCGAAACTGCCGCGCATCAGCTGCGCCGACCATCCCTCCGGCATGTCGCCGGCAAAGGTCATCGAGCCCGACTTATGGTCGACCGCAAGGACGGTGCGGACAACGCTCTGTTTGGGATTGCGGGGGTCGAAGACACGCAACGGGAACAGCAGCGCCGACCCAGGCAGTTTCTGGCTTTCTTCCGGCCCGAGGTAGAGCTTGTAGAGGTCGAGCGCCGGCTTGCCGTCGACTTCGAACAGCACATTGCCTTCAGACCTGGTAATTTGGCGCATCGGTCCGAAGACGTCCCAGCCGCCGGCGCTGCCGTGGCCGAAGCGGATCGCGTCGCCGTAAAAGCCCACGGCGGCGATGGTGTTGGATACCGGCGCGCTGTCGCAACCCACGAGGGTCTCGACGAAATCGGAGCCGTCGCCGGCAAGGCCTCCGCTGACCGGAACATCGCGTCCGATCTCGCCTGCAATGCCTTCGACCAGCGCGCTGCCATTGACGTGGAGCCCATCGGAAAGGACGAACACACCTGCCAGTCCGTCGTCCTTGAGTGCGGCGCCGATCGCTGCGCCGCTGGCGCGGGAATCGCTCGACCCGGCGATGCCAACCTGCGCGACGCGCAGTTCGGTCGCGTCGAAGTCGAGCGCCAGGGCGCTGGCCATGTCGTCGCTGACGTCGAGCGCGCCCATCTGGCCGCCGGTGGAGCAGCCAAGGATGTGGGCAGCCGGGAAGCGCTGCCGCAGGCCCTCGTAGAGCCTGCCGTTGGCCAGCATCTGCCGCGAGCCGAAATAGAATACGAGATCCGCCCCCTTCAGTGCTTCGGGGCGCTCCGACCAGCTTGACGATTTATTCCAGAAAAGTTGCGAGGCACGCATTCGGTCCTCCCAATTCGGCCACAGAGGGTCGAGCTATTGGAGGAAATCTAGGCTTTGCGCGGTAAAGATTGAGTTAGCTTAAACCTGAAACTTCTGCGCTCACTACTTTGGCATGCGTAACATGCCGGCGTATATACCAGGCGTGGACTTTGGAATTTCGAACGCATCGAGCCGCTTGCGGTAGAATTCCACCGGACCGGGGTCGCCGATCACCGCGTAGCCGTAGCCGGCTTCGCGCATGCCCTTGAGGGTTGCGATCAGCAGTGCCTCCCCGATCCCCTGGCCGCGCTCGTTTTCGTCGACGCCGGTCGGCCCGAAAAAGCCCTTGGCCGAGGTGTCGTGACAGGCAAAGCCAAGCAGCTTGCCGTCCTGCACCGCGACCCAGAGCGTGACGGGCAATTGCGAGAGAGCGAGCGCCGCCTCCCCCGCCCAGATCTCGGGAAAATGCAGCCGTATCCAGTCGAGGATGAAGTAGCGTTCAGGCGGAATCGCCCGGCGCACCACGATGCCGGCCGCCTTCACCTTGGCTTCGGCCGCAAACTCGGGCAGGTCGTATAGACGAACGAGCAAATCTGCCATCGGACCCTCAGTGAGATCGCGCGCGGAACCCTAGTCGACGCGGCCCCGCGCCGCCACGGGGAGCTTATCGACAACACGGTCGCCGCTGATCAGGTATACCGCATCGAACAGGTTCGAAACCACGCAGGCATGGTTGGGGACGATCCGGAGCCTGTCGCCGATGCGCGGCACGTCCGAGGGCGCCGCCATCTCGATCACCCCGTGTTCCTCCGAGAGCGACTTGATGGCGAGGTCGGTCCCCATCACCAGCCCGTAACCCACCTGCCCTAGGACATCGCTGGTCAGCGACTTGGAGCCGGCGTCGAGGACAACGCGGGTGCTCGTGGGGCGGCTCACCACCGTCGTCAGCACGGTGAGCGCACAATCATCCCACTTGGCCGCCCCCTGCTGCACCTGGAAGCGATCGTAGTAGATATAGGTTCCCGGACGCCGCTCGGTGACGACGCTCTTCTCCCCCGCCACCCACATGTCGGGCGTATTGCCGCTCGAGACCACCGGCACGTCAAATCCGGCGTCCGAGAGCAGCTCGACCGCATCCCGCAGCCAATTTTCGGCCCGGTCGGCGCCGCCCAGCGGCGGATAGGTCATCAGCCCGCCAAAGCTCAGCCCGGGAGAGAGGGCGATCTGCCGGGCCAGGGCCAGCGCCTGCGGGGGCGTCTGCACGCCGCAGCGGCCGCCGCCGGTATCGCACTCGATCAGCACTCTGAGCCGGCGCCCGGCATCGGCAAAGGCGCCGGCATAGCCGGCAACCGTATCCGGGCTGTCGGCCGTCACTGCCAGTGTCACCCGCTCGTTGAGGGCCTTGAGCCGGGCCAGCTTGGCCGCCCCGATGATGTTGTAGGGCAGGAAGATGTCGGTGAGGCCCGCATCGGCCATGACCTCGGCCTCGCCCAGCTTCTGCACGGTGATGCCGACGGCCCCAAGTTCCACCTGGCGTCGGGCGAAGCGCGGCAGCTTGTGGGTCTTGATATGGGGCCGAAGCTTGTAGCCATTGGCATCGGCATGCGCCTGCGCCCGCTTGAGATTGGCCTCCACCCGATCGATGTCGATGAGCACGCAGGGCGTCTCCAGCTCGGCGATTGTCTTGGTCATCTGGTACTCCTTGGTCCCGTGCGGCACGACTTATCCCCGGGCCGGAGGGCCCGCCTAGAATGCTGCGGTCTTTTCAACAGGAACAGGCCCAGATGGACGCTACGCCCCGGCTGCAACTGCCCTACATCGCCCCGCAACAGGCGCAAAAGCAAGTCACCTACAACCAGGCCATGCGCGCGCTCGACCAACTCGTGCAACCGGCGGTGAAGAGCCGCACCATCGCGATGCCGCCCGGCAGTCCCGCCGAGGGCGATACCTACGTCGTCGGTCCGGCAGCGACCGGCGCCTGGGCCGGCAAGGACGGGCAGCTGGCGAGCCTGCTCGACGGCGTCTGGACCTTCCGCACCCCCGCCGATGGCTGGCAGCTCTATGTCGAGGACAGCGCCGAGATCGTCATTCGCCAGTCGGGCGCCTGGGTGAGCTTTGTCACCAATGGCGGCAGCGCCGTCGCCAGGTTCGGCATCAACACCACGGCCGATCTGGTCCACCGGCTTGCCGTGGCCTCCGAAGCCAGCCTCTTTACCCACGACGGCGCCGGCCACCAGCTGGCACTCAACAAGGCAGCCTCGGCCGATACCGGCAGTATCCTGTTTCAGACCGACTATTCGGGCCGGGCCGAACTGGGGCTTGCCGGCGACGACAACTTGCACGTCAAGGTCTCGCCCGACGGCTCCACCTGGTTCGAGGCCCTCACGGTCGCCCGCAGTTCGGGCCTGGTCAGCCTGCCGCGGGGCCAGCTTGCTTTCCCCGCCAGCCAGAACGCCTCCGCCGATCCCAACACGCTCGACGATTACGAAGAAGGCAGCTGGACGCCCAGCGTCAGTTTCGGCGGCGGCGCCGTGGGGGTCACCTATGGCAGCGTCAACCTGGGACGCTACACCAAGGTGGGACGGCTCTGCGTGGCCAGCTGCACCCTGCAACTGACCAACAAGGGCAGCTCGACCGGGGCCGCCTTGCTCACCGGCCTGCCCTTCGCCTCGCCCAATGTGCAGATCTGGGGAGCTTGTTCGATCGGCTACACGGCAGCCATGACCTCGGTCACCGGCACCGTGCTTGGCCTGCAGAACTTCAACGCGGCAACGGTCCAGCTGTTTCATTCGAACAATGGCAACGCGCTGCAACTCACCAACGTCAATTTCACCAATTCCACGCAGATCCACTTCACCCTGGCCTACGACGTGGCGTAAGTCAGCGCGCTCTCCGGCGCGCCCGCAGCACGAAGCCGATGACTTCGGCGACTGCCTCGAACAGTTCGATGGGGATGGTATTGTCGACCTCCACCCCGCCCAGCGCTTCGGCAAGGGCGGGATTTGCCTCGATGACGACGTCGTGCTCCTCGGCCAGCGCGATGATCCTTTCGGCCAGCAGGCCCCGGCCCTTGGCGGTGACGCGCGGGGCCTCGCGGCTGCCCTTTTCGTATTGCAGGGCGACGGCGAGCCGCGCTGGCTGCGGCCGTTCCTCGCTCATTTGACGCTATCCAGCAATTGCCCGCTCTGCGGCTGAACCTGTTTCGGCCGGCCATGGCGTACCCGTACCGAACCGACGGCGAGCCCTTTGGCCATCAGCGCCGGGGTCAGTTCGGGCAGCATCTGGGCGAGCGCGGTGGCGGTCTCGTCCTCCTCGGCCCAGATCAGCACGCTGGCGCTCTGCCCGAACAGCGAAACCTGGGCGCCGACCTCGCCCAGGGCCGAGAAATTGAGCGAGAAGGCCATGCGCCAGCCGCGTTCGCGCCGCTCGCCCTTGCCCTTGCCGTCGCGCGAGATCTGCAGCTGCGCCATCGCCAGTTCGTGGCCTAGCAGCATGGGAACTTCGAGGTTCCACTCCGCCGCCGCCGCGGCCGGGCCGAGACTGGCGGTGCGGGCCGCATCGTGCGGCAGCGAGGCGAGCTGCTGCAGGCGCACGCGTGAGAGCGCTGCTTCGGCCTGACCGAGCAGGGTGCGGCCGGCTTCCTTGGGGGCCGCGGCCTCCGGTAGGGTCGGCGCTTCGCTCCGCAACCCGCGCGGCTGGGCGCCGCGCGTGGGCGGCTGCGGCCGCCGCGCTACCGGCGCTACCGGCGCCAGGTCCTGTCCCAGCCAGGCGGTGAGGGCACCGCGCAAGGCCAGCAAAGCGGCCTTGGCGTCGCCTTGCGGCGGGCTCTGCGCCATCGCCGGCCTGCCAAGCGCTTCAAGGAAGATCCCCGAGCGCAGCACGGCCTGCTTGAGCCCTTCCCCGGTCGGCGCGGCGCGATCGAGGTTGATCCTGCCGGCGAGCAGCCGGAGCGCGGCTTCCACCACCGGGCGCGGGAATTCGCCGATCCGGCCCTGCAGGGCCGATAGATTCTGCAGCAGCGGCGCCATGCTGTCCTGCCGCGCTGCCGCCTGGGTCGCCTGGTTGAGATTGGCCTCCGCCACGCTTCCGGCTGGCGGCGGAGCAGGCGGCGGTGGCGAGGGGGTCCGCATCGGCATCGCCGTTGCCGGCCATTGGGTCGTCGCGGGTGGCGGAGCGGAGGGGCCCGCCGGCATCGGCGCCGTGGGGGCCGGCGTCTCGGGATTGGCGCTCGGAAGCATGGTCGGCGGCGCTGTCGGCGGCACCGCGTTTGGGGGGGGCGGTGCCGGCGTAACGACCGGCGCGCCCTGCGCAAGTGGCGCGACGGGAGCTGGGGAAGCGTTGGCCTGGGCTATGGGGATGCCCGGTGACGGCGGCGCACCGGCCAAAGCCGGCGTGGAAATCGGTGCGGCCGCGGCTGGTGGCAGGGGCGCAGGCGCTGCACTTTGACTGGCTGGCGGCTGCGTCTGAGCCGGCGGCGGCGTCTGAACCTGCGGCGCGGCGACCGGCGCGGGCGCAGCGGCAACCAGCGCGGGTGTAACTGCCGGTGTCCCGGGCGGCGGCGGCGCGTGCGGCGCCACTACGTGCGGTGCGGTCGTCGTCACGGCGACCGGACCAGGCGCAGCGGGCGCCACGGTCGGGGCAGGCGCAGGCGGCGCCATGGGCGCGGCGGTCGGCGGCGTCCCCCCCGGCACCAGCGGCGCCGCGGTCGCCGGCGGCAATTGTGGAACAGAGGGAACCGACGGCTGGCCCGACGGCGCCTGCGGCGGCACGGCCGCGGCAGGCTGTGGCTGGGGGGCGGTCACCGGCGGCGCCGCGATCGAAGGCGCCGGCACCGATACTTCCGGCAGGGACAGTGACGGCGCCGTACCGGGCAATGGCGGCATGGCCGCCGGTTGCGGCGGCGTTTGCGCGACCAGCACCGGCAGGCCCTGCGGGCCGCCCGCTTGCACCTGGAGCTGCAGCTGCGTGCCGGCGGGCAGGGGCACCGGCACTTTGACGTTGAGCAATTGGCCGGCGATCGAGAGCTGCGTCAGCCCGTTAGGGTTGGTGCCGAGCACCTTGGCATCGAGCACCTGACCAACCTTGAGCGCCAGCGCTTCGAGGCTGGCGCGCGCCAGTCTGAGCGCGGCGGCCTCGGCCGTCTCGGGACGCGACGCGGGCAACTGGGGGCTGAGGCCCGGCATCGACATCGTCTCTGGCTGCCTTTCCGCCGCTGCCGGAACGGCAGGGCTCGGGGCGCCATCATCGCGGATTCGCGTTAACGAGAATTAACGCCTGCCGCTCGCATTGCCGCGGCTCGCGGTGTTCACGCGTCGTGCTCCTGCTCCTGCAGAGTGGCGAGCGTCAGCGTTTCGGCTTCGTCGAGCTTCTGGCTCCCGGTCTTCCGCCTGCTGGTTTGCCCGGCGGGCCGCGGCAGCTTGCTCTCGCCGACGATCTTGGCCACCTCGTGGAACGGCAGATGCTGGCCGCGAGACGAGGCCTCCACCGCCACTCGCAGATAGCGGATGGGAAAGATGATGGCTCCGATATTGGCGGCCGAGATGTCCTTTTCCGAGGCGGCTCGCCAGGCGACGGTTTCGGCCCGGTCGAACGAGTTCGCCAGTTCCTCGGTGCTGAGCAGGCCCTTTTCGCGCAATGCCTCGGCCAAGGCGGTCACCGCGACGTAAAGCCCTTCCAGTTGCAGATTGGCAGTGTTCATGGTGCGTCCTCCACGCTTCCCACAAGCATAGAACGAAGACGCGCCCGGAATCGATCCGTAAAGCGGACCCGTCAGAATGGGCAGGGGGCGACGAAAGTCCGCTCCAATCCGTCCTCCGGGTGAAAAAACGACAGCATCTCGGCGTGGAGTTGCAGCCGGTCGGCTGCCTCCAGCGCCTCGCCGGTGGCGTAGAACTGATCCCCTAGGATGGGGTGGCCGATCGCCATCATATGGACGCGCAACTGATGCGTCCGGCCGGTGATCGGGGTGAGCCGCACCCGTGTGGCGTTGCCCTCGCGCGCGATCACCTCCCACTCGGTCTGGCTCGACCGGCCCCGTTCGAAATCGACGCGCTGGCGCGGCTTGTGCTCCCAGTCGGTCGCCAGCGGCAGGTCGACCTTGCCGGTTTCGGCCTCGAGTTCGCCCCAGACCCGCGCCACATAGGACTTCCTGGTCTTCCGTCCCTCGAACTGGCTGCCCAAATTGCCCAGCGCCTTCTTGTTGAGCGCCATCAAGAGGATGCCCGAGGTATCCTTGTCGAGCCGGTGCACCACCTTTGAGGTCGGGTAGCGGGCCTGAACCCGCGTCTCGAGACTGTCATTCAGGGACGGATCCTTGCCCGGTACAGTGAGCAGTCCGCTCGGCTTGTCGAGCACCACGATGTCGCTGTCCTCGTAGAGGATGTTGAGCCAGGGCTCGGTGGGCGGATCGTAAACGAAGGTCTTGGGCATCGGGTTGAGCATGGCCGCCCTATAGCAGCTTCCAACAGCGTCACAAACTTTGCGTTACGTACCTCAGGGTACTGGTCAAAGCGTCCGCGTGACGCCAAGATAGCCGTCAATGGCGCGCCCGTCGGGAGCTGTGCCGCATCAGAAAAGTGGGAGCGAGGGATGAGCGCAGCGCGGCGGGTCGGTGTCGGGATTGTCGGGGCGGGCAATATTTCGAGCCAATATCTCAAAGCCATCGCCGGCTTCGACGTGCTCGAGATCGTCGGCATCGCCGACATGAAACCCGAGGTCGCCGACAAACGCGCCGCCGAATTCGGCGTCCCCACTGCCCCGGTCGACGCGCTCCTCGCCGACCCCAGGGCCGAGATCATCCTCAACCTCACCATCCCGCGCGCCCACGTCGAAATCGGCCTCAAGGCCATCGCCGCCGGCAAGCACGTCTATGGCGAAAAGCCGCTCGGCATCAATTTCGCGGAAGGCAAGAAGCTGATCGACGCCGCCAAAGCCAAGGGCCTGCGCGTCGGCTCGGCGCCCGACACCTTCCTGGGCGGCGCGCACCAGCAGGCGCGCGCTGTCGTCGACTCCGGCGCCGTCGGCAAGATCGTCGGCGGCACCGCCTTTTTCGCCTGCCCCGGCCACGAGCGCTGGCACCCCGATCCGGCCTTCTACTACGATATCGGCGGCGGCCCGGTGCTCGATATGGCCCCCTACTACATCACCGACCTGGTCAACCTCCTGGGCCCCGTCGCCCGCGTCCAGGCGATGAGCGCCACGCCGCTGCAGGAGCGGGTGATCTACTCCGAGCCCAAGAAGGGCCAGACGATGCCGGTCAGCGTGGCGACCCACGTCGCCGGGCTGCTGCAATTCGCCTCGGGCGCCATCATCCAGGTGACCATGAGCTTCGATGTCCCGGCCCACCAGCACCTGCCGTTCGAACTCTACGGCACGGAGGCGAGCCTGATCGTCCCCGATCCCAACATGTTCGGCGGCGAGGTCAAGACCCGCAAGCCCACCGAGAAGGACTGGCAGAACGTCGAGGTGACGCTCCCCTATGCCGACGCCAACTACCGCTCGCTGGGCCTCGCCGACATGGCCTACGCCA
>Ga0214473_10010967_pt1 | contig 10644 bp, 21 predicted proteins | sample RVTome_7_FD_203509 | JGI IMG/M metagenome (GOLD analysis project Ga0214473, IMG submission 203509) | Soil microbial communities from uranium-contaminated site in the Upper Colorado River Basin, Wyoming, United States - RVT98D197 | ecosystem: Environmental > Terrestrial > Soil > Contaminated >... | reverse complement strand
GAGGTTCAGCTCGCCCCTCTGGATCATGGTGAAGGTGTCGATGAGGCCGCGCGGGAAGCCCACCACGATGCCGGCGAAGATCAACAGGCTCATCCCGTTCCCGACGCCGCGCTCGGTGATCTGCTCGCCCAGCCACATTATGAAGGCAGTCCCGGTGGTGAGGGTAAGCACGGTCATGAACTTGAAGCCCCAGCCGGGCGTCTCTACGATCTTGAACGCGTTGGAAAGGGTCATCTTCTCGAGGTAGGCGGCGATGCCGAGGGACTGGATGACGGAGAGGAGCACCGTCCCGTAGCGGGTGTACTGCGTGATCTTGCGCCGGCCCAGCTCCCCTTCCTTGGACAGCTTCTCGAGGTAGGGCCAGACCACGGTCAGGAGCTGCAGGATGATCGAGGCCGAGATGTAGGGCATGATCCCGAGCGCGAAGACCGTGACCTTGGCCAGATTGCCCCCCGAGAACATGTCCACGAGGCCGAACCAGTTCGACTTGTTCTGCTCGAAGAAGTCGATGAGGGACTGGGCGTTGATCCCGGGGGTGGGGATGTGGTTGCCCAGGCGATAGACGGCCAGCATCCCCAGGGTGAAGAGCACCCTCTTCCTGAGGTCCGGGATTTCCCAGATGTTCCGGAGGCTCTGCAGCATCGTTCCCCTCTACGGTCGTGGTTTCGACTCGGCCACTTCCAGGACCTCGGCCTTGCCGCCGGCCCCCGCGATCAGCTCCTGGGCGCGGGCGCTGAACCGGTGGGCGCGCACGGTCAAGGCCTTGGTGAGGCTGCCTTTGGCCAGGATCTTCACGCCGTCGCGAAGCTTCTTTATCATCCCGCGCCGGATCAGCACCTCCGGCGTGACGATGGTCCCGGGATCGAACACCTCGAGGCGCCCCACGTTGAGCTCGGTGAACTCGCGACGAAAACGGTGGTTCGTGAACCCCCGCTTGGGGACGCGCCGGTGGAGGGGCATCTGGCCGCCCTCGAAGCCGAGCTTCCGGCTGTAGCCGCTGCGGCTCTTCTGCCCCTTCTCCCCGCGGCCCGAGGTCTTGCCCAGACCGCTGCCCGGACCCCGTCCCACCCGCCTGCGGTCGCGGGTGCTGCCCCTAGCCGGCTTGAGGTTGTTCAGACCCAAGGGACTCGCTCCTTCTTGCTATTCCGCGCCCGCGGAATCCTCCTCACTCCACGACCGCGACCAGGTGCGGGATCTTCTCGACCATCCCCCGGACCTGTGGCGTGTCCGGACGCTCCACCACCTGCTGGAGCCGCCGCAACCCCAGGCCGCGCACGGTCTCTCTCTGGTCCCTCGGACACCCGATCACGCTGCCGATCATCTTGACCTTGATCATGCCCGTCTTCTTGGCCTTGGTCATCGCTCTTCACCACTGACCCGATTCCGTCTGGGCGCTCCCGGCCGCCCGTTGCCACCAGTCCTTCCGCCCGGCCGCGACCCCTAGGCCCGGACCGGCGCCTCCGCGGCGGCGTCCATGTCTTCGACGCCCATGATTTCGGCCACCGACTTGCCGCGCAGGCGCGCCACTCGCTCCGGCTCCCTGAGCCGCAGCAGCGCGTCCAGCGTCGCCTTCACGACGTTGTGGGCGGTGGTGGAGCCCAGACTCTTGGTCAGGATGTTCTGGATCCCCGCCGCCGTGATCACGGCCCGCACCGGCCCCCCGGCGATGACGCCCGTCCCTTCCGAGGCCGGCTTCAGGAGCACGACCCCGGAGCCGAAGTACCCGGTCACCGTGTGGGGAATGCTGGCGCCCTTCGCCGTGATCGGGACCCGGACCACGTTCTTCTTGGCCGCCTCCACCCCTTTCTTGATCGCGGAGGACACCTCCCGCGCCTTGCCCATCCCGTAGCCCACGTGCCCCTTGCCGTCGCCCACGACCACGAGGGCGCTGAAGGAGAGGTTCTTGCCTCCCTTCACGACCTTGGTGACGCGGTTGATGGAAACGACCTGGTCCTTGAGCTCCAGGCTCGCAACGTCGATCTTCTCGGTCACATTTCTCATCGAATCTTTCTTACCGCAGAGGACGCAGAGAGCGCAGAGCGTCAAAGCCCAACGTCGACCGCGCTTCGTTTCCTCTTCCCATCTCTGCGACCTCCGCTCTGCGACCTCTGCGTCCTCGGCGGTTAAAATCCGTCAGAACTTCAACCCGGCCTCGCGCGCCGCGTCGGCGAGGGCCTGGATCCGCCCGTGGTACTGGAACCCGCCGCGATCGAAGACCACCGCCGAGACCCCCTTGTCCCGGGCCCGCCCGGCGATCAGGGCGCCCACGGCCTTGGCCGAGGCCAGGTTCGAGCCCCGCTTGAACTGGGCCCGGAGCTCCTTGTCGAGCGAGGAGGCCGCACACAGCGTTCGCCCCACCTCGTCGTCGATGACCTGCGCGTAGATGTGGCTCTGGCTTCGAAACACGGCCAGGCGCGGCCGTTTCGGCGTGCCGGCGATCTTCTTGCGGATCCGGGCCCGGATCCGCCTCCTGATGTCTTCCTTGGTCTTGACCTTCATCGTGCTCCCGCGGGCGTTCCCTGGCGCCCGGGCGCCAGGCGTTCCCGTCCCCCCTACTTCGCCGCGCCGGTGGCTCCCGCCTTGCCGGCCTTCTTCTTCAGGACCTCCCCCACGTACCGTATCCCCTTCTGTTTGTAGGGATCCGGACGGCGCAGCCTGCGGATCTCCGCCGCCACCTGTCCCACCTTCTGCCGATCGATGCCGGAGACGGTGACCCGCGTCTGCTTGTCGATGGAGATGCGGATGCCTTCCGGGATCCTGTACTCGACCGGGTGGGAATAGCCCAGGGCGAACACGACCTTGCTCCCCTCCACCTGTGCCTTGTAGCCCACGCCCACGATGTCCAGGTCCCGGGAGAAGCCCTCGGTCACCCCCTTGATCGCGTTCTGGGCGAGCGCGCGCGCCATCCCGTGAAACGCCCGCTGCTGCCGCTCGTCGCTCGATCGCCGGCATGCGAGCTCGGCTCCCGTGAGCTCGAAGGAGATGCCGGGTGGGACCGGGGTGTGGAGCTTACCCTTCGGCCCCTGCACCTCGAGCGCGGTCGCGGAGACCGTCACCTTGACTCCCTGGGGCACCGCGATGACCTTGCGTCCGACCCGAGACATCCTGCCTCCCTCCCCGTCCCTACCACACGTTGCAGAGGATCTCGCCGCCGACACCCTCGCGAGCCGCGGTCCGTCCGGTCATGATCCCGCGGGAGGTGGACAAGATGTTGATGCCGAGCCCCCCGTACACGCGTGGGATCTGGTCTTTGCCGCAGTAGATCCGGCAGCCGGGGCGGCTCACCCGCTGCACGTCGGTGATCACCCTCTCCATCCCCGGGCCGTACTTGAGGAAGATGCGCAGCATTCCCTGCCGGGGGTCCACGGTGACCCTGTAGTTCGCCACGTATCCCTCGCTCTTGAGGATCCGGGCGATCTCGACCTTCAGCTTCGACGAGGGCACGTCCACCTTCGGCAGCTTGGCGCGGACCCCGTTCCGGATCCGTGAGATCATGTCCGCGACAGGATCGGTCATGTTCATGAGGTTACCTCGCGCGTCCTTCCTACCAGCTCGCCTTGATGACGCCGGGGATCTCGCCCGCCAGCGCCAGCTTGCGGAAGCAGATGCGGCACATCTCGAACTTCCGCAGGTAGCCGCGGGGACGCCCGCAGCTCTTGCAGCGACGGTAGCGGCGCACCGCGAACTTCGGCTTCCGCTGGCTCTTCGCGATCAACGACAGCTTGGCCACTTCGCGTCCCTCCTCACTGGCTCCGGAACGGCATCCCGAGGTACGACAGCAGCAGCTTGGACTCCTCGTCCGTCCGGGCCGTGGTCACGAAGGTCACATTCATGCCCCGGAGCTTCTCCACCTTCGCGTAGTCGATCTCGGGGAAGATGAGCTGGTCGGGCAGCCCCAACGTGTAGCTGCCCCTCCCGTCGAAGGAGGTGGTGGGTACTCCGCGGAAGTCCCGCACCCTGGGGAGAGCTACATTGAAGAGCCGGTCCACGAACTCGTACATCCGGTCCCCGCGCAGGGTCACGGTGGCGGCGATGGGCATCCCTTGCCGCAGCTTGAAGGCGGCAATGGACTTGCGGGCCCGGCGCACGGCCGGCTTCTGGCCGGCCACCCTTCCCAGCTCCACCACGGCCGTGTCCAGCACCTTGATGTTCTGGGTGGCTTCACCCACGCCCATGTTGATCACGATCTTCTCGAGGCGAGGCACGGCCATCACGTTGGGGTAGTTGCGCTCCTTCATCAGGCGCGGCATCACCTGCTTGTAGTAGGCGTCCTTGATGCGGGGTGCACTCATGGTCGGGAACCCTCCGCGGCCAAAGCAGGAATCGTCACTTGTCCAGGACCTCGCCGCTGCGACGGCTGATCCTGACCTTGCGGCCGTCGGCCAGCAGCTTGAACCCGATCCGCGACCGCTTGTCGTCGTCGGGCGAGACGATCATCACGTTCGAGACGTGGATGGGCGCCTCCCGCTCCGCGATGCCGCCCTTGATGTTGCGCTGCGGGTTCGGGCGCGTGTGCCGCTTGATGAAACCGACGCCCTGCACGATCACTCGGCTCTTCTCGCGGAGCACCTTGAGGATGCGCCCGCGCTTGCCGGCGTCCTTGCCGGCGATGACCTCGACCAGGTCGTTCTTACGCAGGCGGATCTTCACTCGATCTTCGGGCTGCGCCATGGCCTTAGAGCACCTCCGGGGCCAGGGAGACGATCTTCATGAACTTCTTGTCGCGTAGCTCGCGGGCAACGGGTCCGAAGACACGCGTGCCCACCGGCTCCCCGGCGTCGTTGATGAGCACGGCCGCGTTCTCGTCGAAGCGGATGTAGGTGCCGTCGCGCCGACGCTGCTCCTTGCGGCAGCGCACGATGACGGCCTTCACCACCTTGCCCTTGCGCACCGGCTCCGGGGCGTCGGGAGCGGATTCCTTCACGTTCGCGGTGACCACGTCGCCGAGGCGGGCGTAGCGACCGGTCGAGCCGCCGACGGGCAGGATGCAGGAGATGCGGCGGGCGCCGGAATTGTCGGCGACCTCGAGGATGGTCCTCATCTGGATCATGGCGTCCCTCTCCGGCGGCTAGACCGCGGTCGCCTCGGCCGGCTCCTCTTCGGGCAGGGCGGCCTTGCCCAGGATCTCCTCCACCCGCCATCGCTTGTGCTTCGAGAGGGGCCGCGTCTCGACGATCCGCACCCGATCACCCCTGTGGGCGCCCAACTCGTCGTGGGCCATGAAGGTGGAGGTGCGCTTGATGGTCTTGCGGTAGACGGCGTGGCGGACGAGTCGCTCTACCGCGACCACCACCGTCTTTTTCATCTTCGCTTTCACCACCACGCCCACGCGCTCCTGGCGCCGTCCCCGCGAGATGGCCTTCTTCTGCTCCGTCATCGCGACACCTGCTTCTCCCTGAGGATCGTCTTCACCCGCGCGATGTCCCGGCGGGCCTGCCGCAGCTTCAAGGCGTTGTCGAGCTGGCCCAGGGACTTCTGGAACCGGAGGCGGAACACCTGCTCCTGCAGCTCCTTCTCCTTCGCCTTCAGCTCCTCGAGCCCCATCTCCCGGATCTGCTCGGGCTTCACCGCGCCACCTCCTCCGCCCGGGTCACGAACCTGGTCTTGATGGAGAGCTTGTTGGCGGCGAGGCGGAGCGCTTCGCGGGCTTCGTTCTCCGACACCCCCTCCATCTCGAAGAGGATGCGTCCCGGCTTGACGACCATCACCCAGGAGTCGGGGGCGCCCTTGCCTTTGCCCATGCGGGTCTCCTGAGGCTTCTTGGTGATCGGCTTGTCGGGGAACATGCGGATCCAGATGCGGCCGCTGCGCTTGATGAAGCGGGTGATGGCGATGCGGCCGGCCTCGATCTCCCGCTGGCTCACCCAGCCGCACTCCATCGCCTTGAGGCCGTAGTCTCCGAAATCGATGCGGCTGCCGCTCCAGGCCTTGCCCTTCATCCGGCCCCGCTGCTGCTTCCGGAACTTCACTTTCTTGGGCATCAGCATGAATGCGTCCTCGCTACGGCCATCGCGTCATCCGGCGTCTCGCCGGGAGTGAATCCCGGCGAGACGAACCTCAAAAGGAGAGCCTCCGCTGCGGAAAACGCCATCAATCGCCTCGTTATAGGCCCCGGGCGGGCTTGAGGGCGTCCAGCTCGCCCTTGTAGATCCAGGTCTTGACCCCGATCTGGCCGAAGCTGGTGCGGGCCTCCGAGAACCCGTAGTCGATGTCGGATTTCAGCGTGTGCAGGGGAAGCTGGCCGTGCAGGTACCACTCGGAGCGGGCGATCTCCGCCCCGTTGAGGCGCCCGGAGACGCGCACCTTGATCCCCCGCGCCCCGAAGCGAAGGGCCGCGTCCACGGCCTTCCTCATCGCCCGCCGGAAGGCGATGCGCTTCTCGAGCTGGAGCGCCACGGATTCCGACACCAGCTGGGCGTCGAGCTCGGGCTTCAGGATCTCCTGGATGTTGATGTAGACCTCCTTGCCGGTCTTCTTCTGGATCTCCTGCTTGAGCTTGTCCACTTCCTGGCCCTTGCGCCCGATGATGATCCCGGGTCGGGAGGTGTAGATGCTGATCTTGAGCTTGTTGGCTGCCCGCTCGATCTCCACGCGGGAGACCCCGGCGTGGCTGAACCGCTTCTTGAGATCCTTCTTGAGAGCCAGGTCCTCGTGAAGGAGGCTGGCGTACTCCTTCTCCGCGTACCAGCGGCTCCGCCAGGTCTTGTTGAACCCGAGCCGGAACCCGATGGGGTGGACTTTCTGACCCATGGTCTCTATTTCTCCCTTTCCGCCACGCGAAGGGTCACGTGGGCTGAGCGCTTCAGCACCTGGTAGGCCCGGCCCATGGGGGCGGGGCGCACCCTCTTCATTGACGGGCCCGGGTTGACGAAGCAGACGCTCACGACCAGGTCGTCCTCGTCGACGCGCCGCTTCTGGTTCCTGTCGGCGACCTGGACGGCGTTGGCGATCGCCGAACGGAGCGTCTTCTCGATCTCCCGGGCCACCGATTTCTTGGTGAAACGGAGGATGGAGAGGGCCTCGGAGGCCTTCCGGCCCCGGATGAGGTCCAACACCAGCTTCGCCTTCTGGGGCGACGTCCGGAGGTATTTGGTGGTCGCGGAGACTTCGAGCATGGCCGTTCTCTAGCTCTTCGCGGCGGGAGGAGCCGCCGCTCCCGGTGCGCCCGCCGCCGCCATCTTCGCCACCTTCTCCACCTTGGACGAGTGCCCCTTGAACTGCCGGGTGGGAGAGAACTCGCCGAGCCGGTGGCCCACCATGTTCTCGGTGATGTAGACGGGGATGAACTTCCTGCCGTTGTGCACGGCCAACGTGTGGCCGACCATCTCGGGAGTGATGGTGGACCGGCGCGACCAGGTCTTGACGACCTTGCGGTCTCCGGTGGCGTTCATCTGCTCGATCTTCTTGAGCAGGTGGGTGTCGACAAAAGGGCCCTTGCCGAGCGAGCGTGCCATGGCTACTTGCGCCTCTTGACGATGAACCGCTGCGTGCGCTTGTTGTTGCGCGTCTTGGCGCCCTTGGTGGGCCGGCCCCAGGGAGTCACCGGATGTCGGCCGCCGGAGGTCTTGCCCTCGCCGCCGCCGTGCGGATGGTCGACCGGGTTCATGGAGACCCCCCGGTTGTGGGGGCGGCGCCCGCGCCAGCGCGATCGTCCCGCCTTGCCGATCGCCACGTTCTTGTGGTCGATGTTGCCGACCTGGCCCACCGTAGCCAGGCAGTCCAGGTGCACTTTACGCACCTCGCCCGAGGGGAGCTTGACCTGGGCGTAGTCCCCCTCCTTCGCCACCAGCTGGGCGGCGCCGCCCGCGCTGCGCACCATCTGGCCACCCTTGCCTTTCCGCAGCTCGATGTTGTGGATGAGGGTCCCGGCGGGGATGGCCCTCAGGGGGAGACAGTTGCCGGGGAGGATGTCCGCTCCCTCCCCCGCGACCACGGACTGGCCGAGGCGGAGCCCCTCGGGGGCGAGGATGTACCGCTTCTCGCCGTCGGCGTAGTGGAGCAAGGCGATCCGGGCCGAGCGATTGGGATCGTACTCGATCGCCGCCACCCGGGCCGGCACGTTCTGCTTGTCGCGCCGGAAGTCCACGATCCGGTAGCGGCGCTTGTGGCCGCCGCCGCGGAACCAGACGGAGATCCGCCCGCGGTTGTTGCGGCCCCCCGTCTTCCGCAGCGGCTCGGTCAGGGCCTTCTCCGGCCGGTCCTTGGTGATCTCCTCGAAAGTGAGGGTGGTCATGAACCGCCGGCCCGGCGACGTCGGGTTGTATTCCTTCAGTGGCATGGTGTCACGCCTGCTCGAAGAACTCGATCATCTTCTCGCCCTTCTTGAGGACGACGTACGCCTTCTTCCAGTCTGGGCGCCGGCCCACGTGGCGGCCCTGCCGCTTCACCTTCCCGTGGACCCGGCTCACGCGGACGTCCGCGATCTTGACGCCGAAGAGCGCCTCCACCGCCTTCTTGATCTCCGGCTTGGTGGCGTCCCGGTGCACCTCGAAGCACAGCGTGGACTGCGTCTCCTTGAGGGTCGTGGATTTCTCCGTGATCAGGGGCCGGCGCAGGACGTCGTAGATGCTCTTCACCTCATCCTCTCCCCTCTCACGGCGTGAGCCGCTCCTCCAGGCTCTGCAGCGCCTCCTGGGAGACGAGCAGGTTCCGGCAATCCAGGACGTCGTAGACGGTCAAGTGGGAGGCGGCGACGACCTTGAGATTCGGGATGTTCCGCCCGGAGAGGAGGAGGTACTCCGTGGGGTGATGGTCGACCAGGACCGTCTTGCCCTCGACCCCGAGCTTGTCCAGGATGGCCCTCAGGATCCTCGTCTTGGGCGCCTCGACCGGGAAAGCATCCACGACGCGCACCGCTCCCTCGCTCACCCGCTGGGACAGAGCCGAACGCAGCGCCGCCGACCGCGCCTTCCTCGGCATCGCGTAAGAGTAGTCGCGCGGCTGGGGACCGAACACCGTGCCCCCGTGACGCCACAGCGGGTTTCGGATCTCGCCCACCCGGGCGCGTCCGGTGCCCTTCTGGCGCCAGGGCTTGCGTCCCGAGCCGGACACGAGCGCGCGGTTCTTCGTCATGTGCGTGCCCGCGCGCCCTCCCGCCCGGTAGTGCTTCACCGCTTCATAGAGCAGATGGTCGTTCACCTTCACCCCGAAGACGCTGGGGGACAGCTTGAGCTCGCGGATCTTCTCGTTGTCGGCGTTGACCACGTCCACGACCGACGGATCCGCCCTCACCGCGGGCGTGGCGGCGGCCGCCGCCTCCTTCGGCGCGGCCTTGCCCGACCCGGCCCCGGCCTTGCGCGGCCGCCCCTGCGACTGGGGTTTGCCCGCTGGCTTCGCGGCCGGCGCCTTCTGCTTCTTCTCCGCCATCTCCCTCACCTCTTGCGGATGACGAGGTAACCCCCACCCGCGCCGGGGACGGACCCGAGCACGACCAGGATGTTCTTGCCCGCATCCACCCGCACCACCTTGAGGTTGCGGACCGTGACCCGATCGGAGCCCATGTGCCCCGCGGCTCGCATGCCCTTGAGAACCCGGGAGGGGTAGGCGGAAGCGCCGATGGAGCCGGGGGCGCGGTGGAACATCGAGCCGTGGGTAGCGGCGCCGCCCCGGAAGTGGTGCCGCTTCACGACACCCTGGAACCCCTTGCCCTTGCTGACCCCGGTCACGCTCACGGTGTCTCCAGGGGCGAAGACCTCGACCGAGACCTTGTCCCCCACCTTGACCTCCGCCCCGTCCTCCAGGCGGAACTCGCGGAGAACGCGGCAGGGCGGGATCTCCGCCTTGTCGAAGTGGCCCTTCATCGGCCGGGTGACCCTCTTCACCTTGCGCGCCTCCACGAGGCCGACCTGGACCGCCGAGTAGCCGTCCTTGTCCTTCACCCGGCGCTGGACGACCACGCAGGGACCGGCCTCGATCACGGTCACGGGGACGGCGCGGCCGTCTTCCCCGTAGACCTGCGTCATCCCCACCTTGCGTCCGATGATTCCCTGGAAAGGCATTACTCCCTCAACCAGCAGCACTCAGCGGTCAGCATTCAGCACCCAGCTCCATAAGGAGAACCTTCCTCTCGAAGCTGACCGCTGAGCGCTGAATGCTGAGTGCTGCCATCGTTTGCCTATTTAGCGTGTTCTTTGCCGAAAGCCTTGATCTCCACGTCGACCCCAGCCGGAAGGTCGAGCTTCATGAGCGCGTCGACGGTCTGGGGCGTGGGCTCGAAGATGTCGAGGAGGCGCTTGTGCGTGCGGATCTCGAACTGCTCCCGGCTCTTCTTGTCGACATGGGGAGAGCGGTTCACCGTCCACCGGTTCTTGATCGTGGGCAGCGGGATGGGCCCGGCCACCCGGGCTCCCGTCCGCTTGGCGGTGTCCACGATCTCGCCGGTCGACTGGTCGAGTATCCGGTAGTCGTAGGCCTTCAGCCGGATGCGGATCTTCTCGTTCAGCATCATTGTCGTTTACCTTGAACGGAGCCACGGAGGGAACAGGGTGAAGCCGCGTTCCTCTCCCGGATCTCCTTCATCTTCGTTCTCCGTGCCTCCGTGTCTCCGTGGCCAAGTCCCCTATTCGATGACCTCGGCCACCGTGCCTGCGCCCACCGTCCGGCCGCCCTCCCGAATCGCGAACCGCAGCCCCTTCTCCATCGCGA
>Ga0214473_10010966_pt1 | contig 10644 bp, 8 predicted proteins | sample RVTome_7_FD_203509 | JGI IMG/M metagenome (GOLD analysis project Ga0214473, IMG submission 203509) | Soil microbial communities from uranium-contaminated site in the Upper Colorado River Basin, Wyoming, United States - RVT98D197 | ecosystem: Environmental > Terrestrial > Soil > Contaminated >... | reverse complement strand
CGAGACTCCCCTCGAAGAGATCACGCCCCTCCAGATCCAACGCCTCTACGGGGATCTGCTCGCGAAGGGGCTCGCCGCGGGCACGGTTTTGAACGTCCACCTCGTGCTCACTCAGGCAGTCGGCCAGGCTCACCAGCCCGATCGGGGACGTGCATCGACGACCGCAACCCGATGCCCGGCGCTCCGTGAGGGAAGCCGGGCCACCGCCGGTGATCGACGGCGTCGACGGCTCGCGTGCCCCGGGTCTCCCGCTGACGCCCGGCGACGCGTGAGGTCGCAGACCTTACGCGTCGTACTCGATGTGCAGCACCGGGACCGCCGTTCCTTCGAACGCCTCGGCGGTGCGGCGGCCCGACGTTCCGGTGATTATCAGCACCATCGCGTTGTTGGCCGACCACCCCGTGCGGTCGACGACCCGTTGGATAAGCACCTTGACGTCGGGTGTCCGCTGATCCGCGCCGGCGGCGCCCACCGTGGGCCAGGTCAGGGCGGCCCACACGACCGATTCGGTCGTCTGTGTCCGTGACGAGATGTTCAGGGCCGTCGAGGTGAACGTCGCCGCGTTGTCCACGGCCTGTGCCTTGATCGTCAGGTTGGAGGTGTCGGTGCTGACCTCGTCCACGGTGAACTGGACGTAGGCCTTGGTGATCACGGCGCCGCGCGGCACGTTTACGCCGGCGAATCGTAGACCGACGACCTGCTTCGTGCTGCCGTCGAAGATCATCTCGAGGTCCGTGCTTGTCAGGTCCATCTTCCCGCTGGAGCCGCGCTGCTCTGCGTCATCGGTGCCAGCCTTCAGGTTCACGTTGATGACGTGCGACGTGGTATTGGGGGTGACCGTGACCGTGACGTCGTCCGAGGCGGAGAGCACGCTGTCCGATGCGGTCAGGCGCAGCACGTACGTGCCCGTCGACGAGAACGAAGCGTTGGTGATCGCTGCGTTCGGGGCCGAGAAGGTGACCGCGCCGGGTCCGCTCACGAGCGTCCAGGACTTGGTGGTCGTCGCAGGCGGGTTGGGCAGGCCGTCGTCGTTGACCGAACCGTTCAGCGCGGCCTGGTTGGCGAGCTTGACCGAGACATCCGGCCCGGCGCTTGCCACCGGTGCGAAGTTCTGCGGGTTCACCACGACGGTGACATCGTCGAACACGCTCACGGCCGAGTCGCTACCGGTCAAGCGCAGGACGTAGGTCCCAGCTGCAGAGAACGACGCCGTGCTCACGGCTGCGTTCGGGGTACCGAACGTCACCGTTCCCGCACCGGACTGCTTGGTCCACGATGCCGTGAGCGTGGCGGGCGGGTCCGGCAGGCCGTCGTCGGTCACCGCGCCGCTCAGGGTGGTCCCGCTCGGCAACGTGATCTCCTGATCGGACCCGGCATCCACGCCGGGCGCGAAGTTCTCGGGGTCAACCACCACGGTGACCTCGTCGAACGCGCTCAGCACCGAGTCCGACGCGGTCAGCCGCAGCACGTAGGTTCCGGCAGCCGAGAACGACGCGGTGGTGACGGCCGCATCGGGCGAGCCGAACGACACGGTCTCCGGGCCCGATTCCTGCGTCCAGGCCTTCGTGGTCGAGGCGGGGGGGTCGGGGAGACCCTCGTCGGTGACCGTGCCGTTCAGCGTCGCCCCGCTCGGGAGCGCGATATCCAGATCCGGGCCGGCGTCCACCACCGGAGCGAAGTTCTGCGCGAACACCACGACCGTCACCTCGTCGAACACGGATGCGACGCCGTCGGACCCGGTCAGGCGCAGCACGTAGGTGCCGGCGACCGAGAAGGAGGTGGTGGTGGTCGCAGCGGCGGCGTCGCCGAACGTCACGATCCCCGGGCCCGAGTGCTTGGTCCAGGTCGCCGTCGTGGCCGCCGGCGGGTCGGGGACGCCGTCGTCGGTGACCGACCCGCTCAGGTTGGCTCCGTCGGGCAGCGTGATCTCCTGGTCCGGCCCGGCGTCGACCTCGGGATCGACGTTGGCGACGTCCCCGACCACGACCGTGACCTCGTCGAAGGTCGAGAGCTCGCCGTCGTCGGCGATCACTCGCAGCACGTAGGTGCCCAGGTCCGAGAACGACGCCGTGCTGGTGGCCGCGTCGGGCGAACCGAAGGTCACGGCGCCCGGTCCGCTCTGGAGCGTCCAGGAGATGACGAGGTTCGGCGGATCCGGCAGGCCGTCGTCGGTCGCCGACCCGTTCAGCGCGGCCTGGTCAGGCTGCGCGACATACAGGTCGGGCCCCGCGTCGACCACGGGCGCGGAGTTCTGGGGCGCGACCTCGACCGTGACCTCGTCGAACGCGTCGAGGGCGCCGTCGTCGGCCGTCAGTCGCAGCACGTAGGTGCCGGCGACCGAGAAGGAGGCGCCGGTCACCGCCGCGTCGGGCGTGCCGAAGGTGACCGTCCCCGGGCCCGACCGATTGGTCCAGGAGATGGTGGTCGAGGCCGGCGGGTCCGGCAGGCCGTCGTCGGTGACGGTCCCGTTCAAGGTGGTCCCACTCGGCAGGGTGATGCTCTGGTCGGGTCCCGCGTCAGCGGTCGGCCCGACGTTCTGCGGGTCGACCTCGACCGTCAGCTCGTCGAACGCGCTCAGCGTCGAATCGTCGCCGGTCAGGCGCAGCACGTACGTGCCGGCCTCCGAGAACGCCGCGGTGGTGGCCGCGGCGTTGGGCGTGCCGAAGGTCACCGTTCCCGGACCGGACTGCTGGGTCCACGACTTGGTGGTCGACCCCGGTGGGTTGGGCAGGCCGTCGTCGGTAACGGTTCCGTTCAAGGTGGTCCCGCTCGGCAGGGCGATCGTCTGGTCGGGCCCTGCATCGACGCTGGGCGCGAAGTTCTGCGGGTTGACCGTGATCGTGACCTCGTCGAACGCGCTCAGCTGCGAGTCGGACGTGGTCAGACGCAGCACATAGGAGCCCGCCTGCGAGAACGACGCGGTGGTGGCTGCCGCGTTGGGAGTGCCGAACGTGACCGTTCCGGGCCCAGACTGCTTGGTCCAGGACTTGGTGGTGGTCGCTGGCGGGTTGGGCAACCCGTCGTCGTTCACCGTGCCGTTCAGCGAGGCGCCGCTGGGCAGGGCGATCGTCTTGTCCGGGCCCGCGTTGACCGTGGGCGCGAAGTTCTGCGGACCGACCACCACGCTCACCTCGTCGAACGAGCTCAACACCGAGTCGCTGACCGTCAGGCGCAGGACGTAGGTTCCGGCGGCCGAGAACGTGGCCGTGCTGACGGCCGCGTTGGGAGTGCCGAACGTGACCGTTCCGGGCCCCGATTGCTTGGTCCAGGACTTGGTGGTGGCCGCTGGCGGGTTGGGCTGCCCGTCGTCACTGACCGTGCCGTTCATGGTGACGCCGCTGGGCAGCGAGACGTTCTGATCCGGCCCCGCGTTCACGGTGGGCGCCAGGTTCTGCGGGTTCACCACTACCGTGGCCTCGTCGAACGAGCTCAGAACCGAGTCGCTGGCCGTCAGCCGCAGCACATAGGTCCCCGCCGACGAGAACGTGGCCGTGCTGACGGCCGCGCTCGGCGACCCGAACGTGACGGTCCCCGGACCCGACTGCTTTGTCCAGGACTTGTTGGTCGACCCCGGCGGGTTGGGCAGCCCGTCGTCGGTCACCGAGCCGCTCAGCGTGACGCCGTTGGGGAGGGAGACGCTGAGATTGGGTCCCGCGTTCACGGAAGGGGGCGAGTTGGTGACCGACGATCCCGGATAGGTCAGCTCGTGGACCTTGCCGTCGTTCTCGCTGGGCGTGTTGTCGTTGTCCACGCCGCGGTCCGAGACGTACAGGTGTAGCGCCGAGGACCCGTCGCTGGCCGGCGCGGCCGTGATGTCCGAGGGCTTCTTCACCAGCGTGCTGTTGAGCGTGATCGTCTGGAGCAGCACGCCCGTGGGGCTGACCTCGAACGCCTTCTTGGTGCCGCGGTCGGCCAGGAGCAGGTTGCCGGTGGTCGGGTTGTGACCGATGCCCTCGATGTCGGTGGCGCCGAACGCGCCCATGTCGAAGTGCGTCAGACCGTCGTCGCCCGCCGGAGAGGGGCCGTCGAACTTGCCGTTGGCCCCCTTCGTGAGGATCCACACCTCGGTGCCGACGCCGTCGAGGATGTAGAGCTTGCCGGTGATCTCGTTGTAGTCGACGTCCTCGGGATCGCCGTCGTTCCACGTCCGGGTGCTGAACGACGTCATGACGTCATCGCTCGTGCCGTACCTGCCGTCCGAGCCGTGCTTGACCTGGAAGATCTTGTCAGCGTCGTCGTCGCTGACGAACAGGGTCAAGTCGTCTGGGTTGAAGCCGAGTCCCGTGGGCTCGATCGAGTACGCGGTGGTGGTCCCGTTGTAGAGCTGGGAACCATTGCGCCTGGCCGCGAACAGGTTGGAGCCCGCCCAGATCGACATCTCCTCGACCTCGGAATCGCAGATCATCAGGCGATCCGTGGCGGGCAGGTAGACCACCCCCGCCGCATCGGGCGCCGGGGGCGAGTACGCCGAGGTGTCGATCAGACGGACGTAGCTGGCGGTCGAGCTGACGGCCGCGCGGGCGACCGGGATGGTCTCGACCAGGTCCGAGACCACGGGGAGCGCAAGGGACCACAGAGTTACGGACACCGCGATCGCGGCTGCGCGGCGGCTCCAAGCACCCCCCATGAACGTCACTCTCCCCTCCGAGACGCGACACGCTCCAGTGGTGCCGCCCCCCGTGCGGCGCACCACGATACTCCCGCAAACGCTCTAGGCTCAACCCCTTAGTTCGTTCTACCCATTCCCCTGCGCCTGATCCCGGGCGGCGACCGGCCGCCTCAAGATCAAGGTCGCCCGAGGGCAGGCCCTCCTGAGGACCGATGTCCGCCGGGGGGACCCGTGCCTAGACTCAACGGATCGCACACCCGCCAGGGAGGGGAACGCATGAACCACCGCTTGCTGCGCGCGGCGGCCACGGTCGCGGTCGGTCTCGCCATCGTCCTGGCGGGCTCGCTGCCCGCCTCGGCCATGCTCCACCGAGCGGACACTGCCTGCGTCGCGCCGACCCAGATCGACCGCACCCACGCCGGCTTCGAGCACGACGCCGTGTCGCTCACCACGCGGGACGCACTGAAGGCCTGGCGCCACAGCGCCGAGGGCACGCAGTTCCGCGTGTCGGAGCCGGGATCGATCACAGTGCCGGTGGCGTTCCACGTCATCGCCAAGGGCCCGACGCGCGCCGACGGCTACCTGACGCAGCGCAAGGTCAACCGCCAGATCCGGGTGCTGAACCGCGCGTACGGGGGTGAGACGGGAGGTGCGCCGACGCCGTTCGCCTTCGCCCTTATCAAGACCGACTGGACGATCAACGCGAGCTGGTACGACCTGAGCGGGGGCGGGGCCGACGAGGTCGCCATGAAGACGGCGCTGAAGGTCGGTGGCCTCGACACCTTGAACATCTATGCGGCCAACCTGTCCGGTGGATCGCTCGGCTGGGCGTACCTGGCTCAGGACGCCGAAGCGGTCGGCGTGCTGGACGGCGTCGTCGTGTTGAACCAGTCGCTGCCCGGCGGCACCGCCGACCCGTACAACCGCGGCGATACCGCCACGCACGAGGTCGGCCATTGGCTCAACCTGCTGCACACTTTCGAGGGCGGCTGCAACCGTGGCGACCACGTTTCCGACACAGCGGCCGAGCGGAGCCCTGCCTACGAATGCGCGGACCGGGACACGTGCAAGCGAGATGCGGGCCTCGACCCGATCCACAACTTCATGGACTACACCGACGACGTCTGCATGTACCAGTTCACGCCCGGCCAGGCCGTGCGCATGGACGAGGGCTGGGCGGCCTTCCGCGCACCGTAGGTCAGATCCGCGGATCCGGCGCCAGGTCTCGGGGGTCCGCCGCGCGGATCTCCTCCAGCGTCGTGGCCGCCATGGCCGCTTCGAACCGCGGGCGCCACTCCATCCACCGGAAATGCAGCTCGCACGGTTCGGCGTCGCTACACTCCTCCCGCCAGAAGATGCATCGCCCGCCGAAGACGTCGGGGCCCTCGATCGCGGACAGAACGTCGTGCATCGTGATCTCCCGGGGCGAACGCGCCAGCGTGTAGCCCTTCCCCCGCTTGGACCCAACCACGCCGGCTCCGACGAGCGACGCCATGATCTTGTGCAGGTAGGCCATGGGAAGGTTCGCCGCGGTGGCGATCTGCCTTGCTTCCATGGACGTCCCACCCTCGGCTCCGGCCAGGACCACCAGCGCCTCGATCGCGTACCGGGACTCGCGGGACAGTCTCATGGTCGCTCCCGGTCGGCCGTGGGGCCCATCCCTACAGGTCCTTCCTTGGGAGCACCCAGCGGGCAAGGAGCAGGGGCAGCGCCGTCCACAGCACCAGGTCCCCCACGAGCACCGCAACGGTCCCGGCCGTCCCGAACGACGAGATGAGGTAGGCGCCGAACGGTCCCAACGCCGTGCCCTTGAAGTTCGTGCCCAGCAGGGCGAGGATCCGCCCCGCCTCGAGCGGGTTCAGCAGGATCGTGGCGAGCAGGCCGCGCGGCCCGATGTGCAGCGACGGCGCGAGCGCCGCCAACGCCAGGTCGACCCCCAGCGAGAGCACGATCCACAGCCCGACCCCGCCCGCCACCGCCTGTACGCGACTGGTCGCGAGCGACGAGACCGCCACGCCGATCGAGACGCTGGCGGCGGCCACACCCAGGGTCGCGCCGACCAGGGTGATCAGCGCCGGAACGTCGGAGCTGCGCGCCACCCCCGACATGATCAGCATCGCCACGCCGTAGCCGATGCCGAGCGTCGTCCACAGCGAGCCCGTCAGGCCCAGGAAGGCGCCCGTGACGATCGACTGACGCTTCACCGGCTGGGCCGCCATCATCGACAACAGCCCCTGCTCCCGGGCGCCGACCACCGCGCCCGACCCCAGCAGCAGCCCCATCAGCGAGGGCAGCAACACGCCCAGGTTGACGAGCGTGGCCGACGCGGGACCGATGCCCGTCAGCCCCAGCTCGCGCACGGTGCGGAAGGCGAGCAGCGTCACCGCCAGGCACAGCACGCCGAAGATCGCCGCCATGACGAGCACCCACTTGGCGCGCACGGAGTTGCGGTACTCCCACGAGGCCAGGGCCGACGCGGCGCTCATCGACAACCCTCCAGTTCGTCGTCGCGCGGATCGCCGGGTTCGAACTCCTCGTGCAGGACGATGCGGCCGTCGGCCATGTACAGCGCTCGGTCGGCGACGTGACGCAGCTCCGACGGCGAGGGCGAGCTCACGATGGCGGTGACGCCGCGCTCGTCGCGCAGGCGTCGAAGCACCGACCAGAACGCGTCCCGCCCTTCCTCGTCCAGGTTCGCCACCGGTTCGTCGAGCAGGAGCAGAGTGGGAGACCCCAGCAGCGCGATCGCCAGGGCGACCCGGTGCCGCTGACCGCCCGACAACACCCCGATCGGAGCGTCGTCGTCGCGCACGAACCCATCGGGGAGCGGGATCGTCGATCGCGGCGCGCCCCGCAGGCGCGCGAACAGCTCGAGCATCTCGCCGATCGTGGCGTGCTCGGGCATCCCGACGTTCTGCGGCAAGTAGCCGATCCCTTCGCGACCTTCGGGAGAGCCGTCCAGCGCCCGCCCGTCCAACCGGATCACACCCGCGTAGCGAGCCAGTCCGGCCAGGCAGCGCAGCAGGGTGCTCTTGCCGCTGCCGTTGGGTCCGCCCAGGGCGACCACGCAGCCGGCGGGAACCTCGAGCGAGACATCGTGCAACCCCCAGCCGCCCTTGTACACCTTGGTCAGGTTCTCCACGACGAGCCGGGTCTCACCCATGGGTGGCCACCATCCTGCGGCGAGGGCGACGGGCTCGGACCAGCGACCAGGACCCGGCAAGGACGGCCGCCGCGCCGGGGATCCACAGCGGCACCCGGGTCCCCTGCGGGTCGCCACGCAGCGACGGCGAGCCGGGCGAGGTCTGCGGCGCCACGTCCATCACCACGGGATCGGTCGGCGCCCACTTGTCTTCCACGGCCGAGAGCAGACGGAAGGCCGGCCCCGACGCCAGCGCGAGCAGCAGGGGGTCTTCGGCCAGCAGCTGGCTGACCCGCCCGCTCTGGGTGTACGCGAGATCCCCGGTGCCGTCGCCGGAAGCATCGAACCCGCCGTAGTCGCTCCAGTAGTTCCCGACGCCCTCCACGGTCCACACCGCCTGGGTGGTGCCCTGCCCGCCCAGGGCGACCTGCGTCGTGTTCTCGACGAAGCCGTTGCCGGTGACCACCGTGTCAGCCGACGGGAACAGCACCAGGCCGATCTGGTTCATCGCGATCGTATTGTCCTGCAGCAGCGTCGGGTCGCCGCCGGTCCGCCCGGCGTCCTCGACGTGCACGCCCACGCGGTTGTCGGCGATGACGTTGGCCCGAAGGGTGACCCCGCCGGCGTCCTTGATCAGCACGCCGAAGCCCGTCGACGGGCTGCCGTTCTCGGTGATCACGTTGCCCTGCGCCAGGACGGGGTCGCCGTACATGAGCACCATGCCCGTCAGGTTCGCACGCATCACGTTGTCCACGATCGTGGCGTCGTGCGCGAACATGTCGTGAACGGCGTAGCGACTGTCCACGATGTGGTTGCGCTCGAGGGTCGCTCCTTGCCCGTAGGTCAGGTACACACCGTCGCGCACGTGCTCGATCTGGCAGTCACGTACCACCGCATCGTCCGCTTCGAACAGCCAGATGCCGTCCCCTCGGAGCCGATCGCTCTCGTCGGCCCCCATCGTCCCCATGTCGTGAGCCTGAGGGGAGGCCCCGGCGTCGACGGCGTGCAGCTCGCCGGTGATGATCCCCGACCCGGTGATGCTGGTCCGTTCGATCACCACGCCGGAAGCGTGCTGGACCGTGATCCCGAAGAAGGAGTGCTCGATCACGACGTCCTGGACGTGGACGTCGTCCGCGCCCCGGCCAACGAAGATCGCCGAGGGCGTTCCGACCGGGTTCGACCCGCTGTCGTGCACGGACAGGTCCCGCACCGTGACGTCGGGGGCATCGATCGTCAGGACCGAGCCCTCTTCCATCCCGTCTAGGAGAGCGCCGGCCTCGCCCCGCACGGTGACGCCTGGAACACGCACCACGAACGAGCCCTGGTGCTCCCCCGCGGGGACGGTCACCGTGGAACCCGGCGCGGCCTCGTCCAGTGCGGTTTGCAGATCGAAGCTCGCGCCTGCGGGGTCGTGCTCAATCGCGTCGGGGGTGGCGCCCGGGACCGTGGACGCACCACCCGAGCCCCAGATCGCCAGGCCGACCGCGGTCACGATCAGTGCGCTCGCGCCCGCGAGAGCCCCGACCTCGGCGAAACGACGACGTGACATGCCGGCTCCCTCAGGGTGATGCTGCGGCGGCGGGGGCTTCGCCGCCTTCGGCCCCCGCCGCCGCACGCTCTTCGGCGCTGCGTGCCATGCGCTGGCGGACGCGCCGCACGATCCCTGGGCCGAACATCACCAGGAAGGCGGCTGCCGACAGGAGCCAGACCGCCGTCCCCGGCATGGCACTCGTGTGGAAGTTCAGTACCTGGGTTGGACCCACGACCAGCGGCATGAACGGGTCTAGGTGGATCGGCGCCCCCGCGTCGATGTCGTGCCCGTACAGGTACAGGCGGTACTGGATCGCCACCAACGCGCCGATCGGCACGAGCCACAGTCCGATCCTGGCGAGCCTGCCCAGCCAGTGCTTGCGTGGCAAGACGGAGCCCACGATCACGGCGACCAGCGCCGCGCCGATCGCAGGCAGCCACAGCTTGCGCTCCGGCACGTCGGCGATGTTGAACTCGCCCAGCCCCACGTAGTGGTTCAGCTCGTTGATCTCGCCGACGTCGCCGTCCACGCGGTCCCCGTAGGCGGTCAGCAGCAGACCCTTGGGGTACTGGGGCGCGGTCAGCTTCATCTCCCAGACCGGGGCCTTGGCCGATAGAACGACGAGGACGGCGGCGATCACGCCGAGCAGCAGGCGCAGGGCGCGATCGCCGGAGAGGCCGGCACGAGGTTCCGCGAGCTCCGGCGTCGCCGTCGTCGTCTCCTGTGCGCTCATCATCATCACGCCACCGTCAGGGTGCCGGTCATCGTGGTCGGGTGTGAGAAGCAGTTGTACGGGTAGGTGCCGGCGGCCAGGGCGTCCACCTCGTACTCGATCGAGGTTCCGCCGTCGATCAGCTCGTTGTCGTCCGGCGCCCACACCACGGTGCTGCCCTGCAGGATCTGCACGTTGTGGGGCACGCCGGTGTCGTCGTTCGTGAAGTGGATCGTGAACGGTGTGTCGGCCGGCGCCGACAACGTCTTCTCGGTGAAGCCCGTTCCCGCGGCGCCGGCCGGGGCGGTCACGGTCAGCATGGTTCCGGCGCTCGACCCCGAGGTCGGCGCCGTCGTCGTGGTCCCCGCGCCAGTGGTCGAGCTGGTGCCTCCGCCGCCACAGGCGGCGAGCACGAACGCCGCCGCCAGGACGAGGGGTGCGATCCGGATGATCCTCATGTCATGCTCCTTCCGGTCCGAGATTGGCGGGAGTGGGCGGCGGGGGTACGTGTCGGGCCGCCCCCTCCCGGGTCCGTGGGTCAGGGTGCGACCTCGATCCATCCCTGCATCTCCAGGTGCAGGGCCGAGCAGAACTCCGAGCAGTACATCGCGAAGGTCCCGGCCCGGTCCAGCGGAACGGAGATGTTCACG
>Ga0214473_10010965_pt1 | contig 10644 bp, 10 predicted proteins | sample RVTome_7_FD_203509 | JGI IMG/M metagenome (GOLD analysis project Ga0214473, IMG submission 203509) | Soil microbial communities from uranium-contaminated site in the Upper Colorado River Basin, Wyoming, United States - RVT98D197 | ecosystem: Environmental > Terrestrial > Soil > Contaminated >... | reverse complement strand
CCCGGAAACCTATGCGGCGATGCACCCGTCCGGGGCGAAGTCCGACTACGCCTGGCGGCTGACCTGCATGGACCGGGCGATCGAGGCGGGGTTCGGGGACGTGGGGATCGGCGCGCTGCTGGGGCTTTACGATTACCGGTTCGAGGTCCTTTCCGTCATCCGGCACGCCAATCATCTCCTGGAAACCTTCGGGACGTTCCCGCACACCATCTCGGTGCCGCGGTTCAAGAAGGCGTTCGGCTCCCCGCTCTCCGCCGCTCCCCGCCCGGTGTCGGACGCGGAGTTCGAGAGGACCGTGATCGCCTACCGCCTCTCGGTCCCCTCCGCCGGCGTGGTCGTCACCACCCGCGAGCCCGCCGCGCTGCGCGAGCGGGTGCTGGACATCGGCGCGTCGCAGATCAGCGCGGGGTCCAAGACGGACCCCGGGGGATACAGCGAGGGGATCCGACGCCACGAGGCCGAGCAGTTCGAGGTGGACGACACCCGGCCGATGGAGGAGATCGTCCGGATGGTGCTCGCCAGGGGATACCTCCCCTCGCTCTGCACCAGCTGCTACCGGCGGCACCGGACCGGGGACACGTTCACGGAGATGGCCGTGGACGGGCATATCCGCGATTTCTGCCTCCCCAACGCACTGCTTTCGCTGGCGGAGTTCGCGCTCTCGACCGGAGACGCCGCGCTGCGGGAGGAGTGCCTCGCCGCCGTCCTGGAGGCGAAGAAGGAGATGGAGGGGTCGCCGATGCTGGCGGAGTTCGAGCGCAAACTGGCGCAGACGCTGGAAGGCGGCAAGGACCTTCACTTCTAAGGAGGGGGGAAAGGCGATGGAGATCCTCGTCAACGGAGAGCGTCGAACCGTCGGAGACGGCGCGACCGTCCGGTCCCTCCTGTGCGAGCTCTCCCTGCCGGAGTCCCGGGTGGCCGTGGAGCGCAACCGGTCCCTCGTGCGGAAGGCCGAATTCGAAAACGAGGCGCTCGCCGAGGGAGACCGGATCGAGATCGTCACTTTCGTGGGAGGGGGATAACGATGGACACGCCGCTAACGATCGGGGGGAAAACGTTCCGCTCCCGGCTGCTGGTCGGGACGGGGAAATATCCGGACTACAAGACGATGGTCCGGGCGCTGGAGGCCTCGGGGGCCGAGATCGTCACGGTGGCCGTGCGAAGGGTCAACCTGGACCGGAGCAAGGAGTCGCTCCTCGACCATGTCGACCCGAAGCGATACACCCTCCTGCCGAACACGGCGGCCTGCTACACGGCGGACGACGCGATCCGCACCTGCCTCCTGGCGCGCGAGGCGGGGATGTCGAACTTTGTGAAGCTCGAGGTGATCGGCGACGAGAAGACCCTCTTCCCCGACACGGAAGGGCTCCTCGCCGCGGCGAAGGTCCTCGTCAAGGAGGGGTTTATCGTCCTCCCCTACACGAACGACGACCCGATCATGGCGAAAAAGCTCGAGGACGCGGGATGCGCGGCCGTCATGCCGCTGGCGGCCCCGATCGGCTCGGGGCTGGGAATCCGCAACCCGTACAACCTTAAGATCCTCCTCGATGCCGTGAAGGTGCCCGTGATCGTGGACGCAGGCGTGGGGACCGCCTCCGACGCCGCGGTGGCGATGGAGCTCGGCTGCCACGGTGTCCTGATGAACACCGGGATCGCCGGCGCGAAGGACCCGGTGATGATGGCGGAGGCGATGCGGGAGGCGGTATCCGCGGGGCGCAAGGCGTTCCTGGCGGGCCGGATTCCCAAGAAGCTTTTCGCGACCGCTTCCTCGCCGCTGGACGGGACGTTCTTTTAAAGGGGAGTTCCAAGTGAAGGTCGACTTCCGCGTGTACCTCATCACGGACCGGAAGCTGGCCCCGGAGGGGGACCTTCCGGGGACGGTCGAGAGAGCGCTGGAGGGCGGCGTCCGCGCCGTCCAGCTCCGGGAGAAGGACCTTTCGGGAAAGGAGCTGTTCCTGCTGGCGGAGAAGCTGCGGGAGATCACCGCCCGGCACGGCGCGCGGCTCCTGGTGAACGACCGGGCGGACGTCGCCCGGGCCGTCGGGGCGGACGGCGTGCACCTGGGGATCCTTTCGATCCCGCCGCGCGAGGCGAGGCGCCTGTTGGGGCCGCGGGCTTTCGTCGGGTGCTCCACGCATGACGTCAAGGAACTGCGGGAGGCCGAGGAGGGTGGAGCGGACTTCGTCACCTTCGGGCCGGTGTACGCGACGCCTTCGAAGGCCCCCTTCGGCCCTCCCGTGGGCGTCTCCGCGCTTGCTGAGGCGTGCGGAAAGGCCCGCATCCCGGTGTTCGCCCTGGGAGGCGTCGGGCCGGGGAACGTCGAGGAGGTCGCACGCGCGGGAAGTTTCGGGGTAGCGCTGATCTCCGGGATCGTCGCTGCCGCGGATCCGCGCGCGGCGGCGGAGGAACTCACAAGGCGCTTTGCGCAGGCGGGCGCCGCGCCGAAGTAGAAAAGGAAGGTGTGCAATGACGCTGCTGCATCGGGCAAGATCGGGGAAGCTTCCGGAGGAGGTCGCAAGAGCCGCCGCGGAGGAGGGGGTCGCTCCGGAGAAGCTCCGGGAGTCGATCGCCGCCGGCAGGGCGGTCATCCCCCGGAACCGCAAGCGGCGCGACATCCGCCCCGTCGCCATCGGGGAGGGGCTTCGCGTCAAGATCAACGCCAACGTCGGGACCTCCCGCGACCGGGCGGACATCTCCGTCGAGCTCGAAAAGACGCGGGTCGCCGTCGCGGCGGGTGCGGACGCCGTGATGGACCTCTCCACCGGCGGGCCGATCGACGAGATCCGGCGGGCGATCCTCGCCGTATGCCCGGTCCCCGTGGGGACCGTGCCGGTCTACCAGGCGGCGGCCGACGCCGCCTCCCGCGGGAAATCCTGGGTGGAGCTGTCTCCCGACGACTTCTTCGACGGCATCCTCAAGCAGGCGGAGGACGGCGTCGATTTCATGACCGTCCACTGCGGCGTGACGAGGGATGCGCTGTCGCGGCTCGTTCGCGAGGGGCGCCGGCTGGACATCGTCAGCCGCGGGGGATCGCTTTTGGCCGAATGGATGGAGTTCAACGGCCTCGAGAACCCGTTCTTCGAGCACTACGACCGCCTGCTCGACATCTGCAGGGAGTACGACATCACCATCTCCCTGGGCGACGGCCTGCGTCCCGGGTGCATCGCCGACGCCACCGACCGCGCGCAGGTGCACGAGCTGATCGTGCTGGGGGAGCTCACGGAGCGAGCCTGGAAGCGGGACGTGCAGGTGATGATCGAGGGGCCGGGCCACGTGCCGCTCCACCAGATCGCCGCCAACGTGCAGCTGCAGAAGCGCCTCTGCCACGGCGCCCCCTTCTACGTCCTGGGGCCGCTCGTCACCGACATCGCGCCGGGGTACGACCACATCACCTCGGCCATCGGGGGGGCGATCGCCGCGTGGAGCGGGGCGGATTTCCTGTGCTACGTCACCCCGTCCGAGCACCTGCGCCTCCCCTCCGTGGAGGACGTGCGGACCGGAGTAGTCGCCTCCCGCATCGCCGCGCACGCGGCCGACATCGCCCGCGGGATTCCCGGCGCCATGGAGTGGGACAACCGGATGGCCGACGCCCGCCGGAGACTCGACTGGAAAGCGCAGATCGAGCTTTCCATCGATCCGGAAACCGCGCGGGGATTGCGATCGGCGAGCTTGCCGACGGTCGACGAGGCAGTCTGCACGATGTGCGCGGACCTGTGCGCCATCAAAACCTCGCAGAAGGCGATCCGGCGCGGGTAGGACAGGGAAGCCGACCTATTTCCGGGACCGGCCCTTCGGCGGTGGAGACGGCGCCGGTCCCTTCCCGCCCTCCTCTTTTCCTTCCGTCCCCCCCGTATGGAACTTTTCGCGGAACGATTCGCGGATTTTTTCGGGGAACGTCTTCTCGATCCACCCCGCCGCCGTCAGCGCGCGGGGAGCCAGCTTCGAGCTTTTCAGAAGGGCGGCGTCCCGCGGCAGCAGGACCACCAGCACGAAGACCAGGAGGATGGAGAACAGGGCCCCCTTGACCGCCCCCCCCAGCGCGCCCAGGAACCGGTCCGTGCCGGAGAGCTTCGTCCCGCGGATCCATCGCTCGATGAGAAGCCCCAGCAGCCGGACGGCGATATAGACGGCCAGGAGCGCGAGAAGGTACGCGGCGATGCCCGCATGGGGGAAATCGAAGTGGAGAAGCTTCTGGACCCACCCGTTGTACCGGACGGCCAGGATGTGGCCCAGGATCAGCCCCGCAAGGGAGGCCGCCTGCCGGACGAACCCCCGCAGCAGCCCGAAGAGGGCCATGATCGCGCACAGGGCGACGATGCCGATATCGAGCGGGTTCATCGAACCCACTCTACCTGAAGAAGGAATTCCGTTCCAGCGGGAGAAGGCGAAAAAGGCGTCAGTTGTCCCGGCCCATGGCCTTCGACACGGCGCGGGAAAGCTGTTCCAGCCGGTAGGGCTTCTGGATGAACCCTGCGATCCCCTCGTCGATGATCTCCTGGACGGCGCCGTCCAGGCTGAAACCTGTGGAGAGGATGGCCCGCACCTCGGGATTCATCGCCTTGATCTCCCGGAAGCAGTCGCGCCCGCCCAGGATCGGCATGATCATGTCGATGATGACCAGGTCGATGTTCCCCCCGAACCTCCGGTAGTACTCCACCCCCTCGCGGCCGTCGGAGGCCGTGCTGACCCGGTAGCCCAGCGTCTGCAGCATCGCGCTGCAGACCTCCCGGACGGTTTCCTGGTCGTCGATCAGAAGGACGCTGCCCCTCCCCTCTTCCATCTCCGCGGAGCGGGAGGAAACGATCTCCTCGGTTTTCTCCTTGCCGTCGGCGAGAGGGAGGTAGACTTTGAAGAGGGAGCCGGCGCCGACCTTGCTCTCCACCTCGATGTACCCCCCGTGGTTCTTGACGATGCCGAAGACCATCGCAAGCCCAAGCCCGGTCCCCTTCCCCTGCTCCTTGGTGGTGAAAAAGGGATCGAAGATCTTCTCCATGTGGCTCCCCGGAATCCCCGTGCCCGTGTCGGCCAGGTCGATCCTTGCGTACGAACCCGTTGCGAGGTCCGGGCGGGAGCCGGAGCGGATCTCGTCGTGACGGACGACTCCCGTGGAAAACGTCAGGACCCCGCCCTCCGGCATCGCATCCCGGGCGTTCACTGCCATGTTCATGAGCATCTGCTGCAGCTGCGTCGGATCGCCGACGACCGTGACCGCGTCCGGCGTGAAATACTTCCGAATCCGGATGCGCTTGTCCATGGTCCGCTCGAGGAGGCCCGCGACGTCGTCGATCGTCCGGTGAACGTCCACCGGCACGGTCAGATTTTTTCCTCTTCGCGCAAACCCAAGGAGTTGGGCGGTGAGCTGGGAGGCGCGGTCCGCGGCATCCTGGATCACGTTGGCGGCCTTGAGGACCTCGCTGCCCGGCTTGGCCTTGATCTTCAGAAGGTTGGCATACCCCAGGATTCCGGTCAGCAGGTTGTTGAAATCGTGTGCGATCCCTCCGGCGAGGGAGCCGATCGCCTCCATCTTCTGGGCCTGAAGGAGCTCGGCCTCCAGGAAGCGGCTCCTTTCCTGCGCCTCCACGCGCTTCGTGATGTCCCGTGCCGATACGCAGTTGTATTCCTTGCCGTCGAATTCGAGGTAATTGACCGTGACCTCGACGGGGATGATCCGGCCGTCCTTCGCGCGGTGCCGCGATTCCATGGTGTAGGACTGCCTCTTCCGCAGGTCCTCCCAGTGGGCCGCCCATTTCTCCGCGGGAAATTCCGGGTTGATCTGTTGGATCGTCATCGACAGGAGTTCCTCGCGCGTGTACCCCAACCCATTGCACGCCTGATCGTTGACGTAGATCAGGCGGCCGTCGGGGACCATCCAGTAGGCGGCGTCGCCCGCCCGGTCGACGGCGAACTGCATGAGCCGCAATTCCTCCTCGGACTTCTTGCGATTGGTGATGTCCAGGAGCAGCCCGTCGACATAGGAAAAAGCGCCCTGGGCGTCGTAGAAGAGCTGGCGCCGGTCCGCGAGCCACCGGATGCCCCCGTCCCTGTGCCGGATCCGGTATTCCACGCGCAGAACCTTCTCCTCTTTCCGCACCGCCTCCCGGAACCTTTCCTTCAACGGCTCGATGTCATCGGGATGGACGATGTCCCGCCATCCCACCATCCTGCTCATGAAGTCCCTCGCCGGATAGCCGGTGAGCCGGACGACATCGGCGCCGATCAGGGGCAGGGACCAGTCCCGCATACCCCGATAGACCACACCCGGAACGTTGTCCATCAGCGACATCAGGCGGCTCGACAGCTCCTGCTGCGACTCGAACAGCCGGGTGTGCCGGATGGCGACGGAAATCTGCCGCCCCACCGCTTCCGCCGTGCCGACCTCGTCCTCCGTCCACGCATGGGGCTCCGCGCGGTCGAGGAACAGGACGCCGATCAGCGCATCGTGGACGCGCAGGGGAACACCGATGTACGACCCCAGGCGGACCCGCTCCGCCGCTTCCTTCCACTCGAGGTAACGGGAGACCAGCCGGAGATCGTCGATGACGAGCGGCCGCCCTCTTTCATAGGTCTCCCGCGAATCCGACGGACGCAGGAACCAGGGGAAGAACGGTTCGGAAGAAGGAAATCCCGGGGAGTAATTTTCCACGAGTTTGTCCGGGTTCCCGAGGAGCCGGATGGCGCACCGGGGCAGCTCGAGCATGCCGCGCACGTCCTGCACCGCCTCTTCGAGCAGGGCGTCGATGCCCGACTCTCCGAGCGCGGACGCTCCGATTCGCTTAAGGAGCTCGATTCGTTGCGACTGGACCTTATTCTGCGACTGCCGCAATTCCTCGCGCCCTTCCTCGATCAGGCGGCTGGTCCTACGGATCATCCCGAACAGGAGGATATAGAGCGTTCCGAACCCGGCGAGGAGGGTCGCTGAGATCGCTATGACGTTGGGTTCCTGGAGCCGGCTGAGGATAAAACAGAGAACGACGGTGACGGTAAACATCACCGCGCCGCACATGATCGATAATCGCCGTAACAGGTTCATCTCACCCCCGACCCGAATTCGGCCGCTTGTGATTCTTTTCGGCAATCGAGCGAAGAATATTTAAGGAAAACCATAAGGAATAATGCATCGTCAAAGAAGCTGTTGGTTTTCGGAAGTCCCGAGTGTATAAAGGATTTTACGCCGGAGTGGTGGAACTGGCAGACGCGCGGGACTCAAAATCCCGTGTCCGCAAGGACATGAGGGTTCGACCCCCTCCTCCGGCACCATTTCTTTTCATAATTGCCGCCCAATTGGGGGGTCAGCCCCTTTCACGGGGATGATTCGCTCCCTGGGGTACCCCGATTAATATTCCACACGGGGTAAACGGGCGAGGGGCGCCGACCGACCTACATTTTCCCGAGGCGGATCAGAAGATCCTGGTGGGGTTTCAGATCGCTTTCCTCCCCCCGTACCTGTCGGTAGAAGGGGCAAAGCAAACAGTTTTCCATCTTCTTGGCAAACGTTCCGCTTACGGCTCCGTTGCATAGCGTGCCCGCCACGACCCAGCAGGCGCGGCCCGCGTTGGTCCCGCTATGGACGCCATGAAGCGGGTCCGCCGTTGCAGCGGGACACACATCCCCGTTTTTTCCGTCGGGCCCCCGGCCGCAACCCATCACTTCCCAGCAGTTTTTCTTGTCATCCATACCCCAGCCCGCCTGACCGTTCGAAAAACCTTTCGGCAACCACTTGATAATGTCTTCCCGCTCGTGGCATAAGTAATATCGAACAATTTCGATGAAATCTTTAATCGAATACCGCACCTGCATAGAGCAGGATGCCCGATAGAAAAGGGAAGGACCGCGAACGATGAAAATCGCAATCCAACTCGCAACGCCCGCCCGGAAGAAGGCGAGGCCGGCCGACGAATCGTCACTTGGGTTCGGGAAGATATTTTCCGACCACATGTTCCTCATGGAGTACGAACGTGAACAGGGATGGCAAAACGCGCGCATCGCTCCGTACGGGCCGATCATCCTGGATCCCGCCGCGATGATCCTGCATTACGGCCAGGAAATTTTCGAGGGGCTCAAGGCGTACCGCGGGGCCGGCGGCGAGATCTGCCTGTTCCGCCCGCGGATGAACTTCGAGCGGATGAACCGGTCGGCTGCAAGACTCTGCATGCCGGAGATCCCCATCGAGGACCAGCTCCAGGCGGTCTCCGCGCTCCTGCGCGCCGACAGGGACTGGATCCCCTCGACCCGCGGCACCTCGCTGTACATCCGTCCGGCGATGATCGCCTCGGAGGCCGGGCTCGGCGTGCGGCCGTCGGCCGAGTATTTGCTCTTCATCATCGCGGGCCCCGTGGGGAACTACTACTCGCGCGGGTTCGAACCCGTACGGATCCTCGTGGAGCAGCGCTACGTCCGCGCGGCGAAGGGCGGGGTGGGGGAAGCGAAAACGGGCGGCAATTACGCCGCGAGCCTGCTGGCGGCGCGAAACGCGAAGGAAAAAGGGTTCGACCAGGTGCTCTGGCTCGATGCCGGCCGGCGGGAGTGCATCGAGGAGGTCGGCACGATGAACATCTTCTTCCTCTTCGGCGACGAGATCGTCACCCCTCCCCTCTCGGGGTCGATCCTTCCCGGCGTCACCCGCGATTCCGTCCTGCACATCGCCCGCGACTGGGGATGGAACGTGTCCGAGCGCGCGGTCACCATCGAGGAGGTTCGCGCTTCCGCGCGGAACGGCTCGCTGCGCGAGGCCTTCGGCACGGGCACGGCCGCCGTCATCTCGCCCGTGGGGCTGTTGAGCTATCAAGGGGAGGAGATCCCCATCAACGGAGGGCGCGTCGGGGAGTTGTCGAGGAAACTTCAAGACGAGATCATGGGGATCCAGTATGGTGAGATTCCGGACCGGTACGGGTGGATACACCAGGTGGTGTGATGAATCCCGAATCCGTGAAATCACCAACTTCATTGTGTCTTTTCCCCGAAATTCCCGGCCTCGGAACGGTTCTCGCTAAGCATAACTGGCTGAATTATTAGTTGGTTTAGGCTTTTGCCTTTCTGGCATCCGCTTTGCTTCATTTTAAACCGTAGCGGAATCGTTGCGATTTATCGCAGCGTTTCCCTGCCCTTAGCCGGAGGGTTATACCCCACCCCAAAATAACCCTCCGGCACCCCCTTTTCCCCCGCAGATCGAAGATCCCGCAACGGCCGGAACGCGCCCGCGGTTTGCCCATCCACTCCCCCATGTCGTAGAATGTTTTATCAAGCCGTCCCACGGGAGAAAACGGATGGATCTGGGATTGAGAGGGAAAACCGCCCTCGTCTGCGCGGGCAGCAAGGGGATCGGGAGGGCGTGCGCAGAAGCGCTCTCCGCGGAGGGAGCGCGCGTCGCCATCTGCGCGCGGGACGTGGACACTCTCTCCCGGACGGCCGGAGAGATCTCCGCGCGGACGGGCAACCCCGTGCTCCCCTTCCGCGCCGACCTGACCGTCGCCGAGGAGATCGATGCCCTTTTCTCGGAGATCGGCAAAACCTTCGGCACGCTGCATGTCCTGGTCAACAACGCCGGCGGGCCGCCTCCTTCCGGTTTCCTCGGCGCCGGCGACGAGGATTGGATACGGGCGTTCCACCTGAATTTCCTGAGCGGCGTGCGGTGCATCCGGAAATGCCTTCCCTGGATGATCCGCCAGAAGTTCGGCCGCATCGTCCAGCTCACCTCGTTTTCCGTCAAGCAGCCCATCGACAACCTGATCCAGTCCAACGCGGTCCGCAGCGCCGTCGTCGGGATGGCGAAAACCCTCTCCCGCGAGGTCGCGGAGCACAACGTCACGGTCAACAACATCTGCCCGGGGTACATCCTTACCGGCCGCCTCAAGTCGCTGATCGAGAAACGGGCGAGAGAGAATCAGATCTCCGTGGAGGATGCGATGGAAGCGGGCGTGAATGAAATTCCCGCGGGGAGGTTCGGCAGGCCCGAGGAGGTGGGGGCGCTCGTGGCCTTCCTGGCCTCCGAGGCTTCCTCCTATATCACGGGGGCCACCATCCAGGTGGACGGCGGCTTGATCCGCGGGTTGCTCTGACGCAGCGCCTGGGCGCTACTCCAAACCGAGTCTCCGGAACACTTCCCCCCGGGCCGCTCCCAGGACACGCACGATTTTCCGACGGCCGGACCCTCCGGCGACGATCTCGACCTGCCGGCGGGGGACGTCGAGCACCCGGGAAAGGAACTTCACGAGCGCTTCGTTGGCCCGGTTCTCCACCGGAGGCGCCGTCAGCCGGATCCGGACCACGCCCTCGGAGAACCCCGCCACTTCCTCCTTCGAAGACCGGGGGAGCACGCGGACGGAGAACGTCGTCGATACGCCGCCCGTCTCGCCTTCCGCCTCCCTGGGTCCTTTCACGGAATCCTGACGGCCAGGTCAATGAGCGTTTTCACCAGGAAGCGCTGGAGGAACAGGATGACCAGGATCGCCACCATCGGCGAGAAGTCGATGCTGCCCGCCATCAGCGGGAATTTCCGGCGCAGGAACGACAGGACGGGCTCCGTGATCGCGTAGAGGGCCCGCACGATGGGGTTGTACGGGTCCGGGTTGACCCAGGAGAGCAGCGCGCGGATAACCAGCGCCCACATGTAGGCCCAGAGGACGTAGTCAAGGATCGTGGCAAAGG
>Ga0214473_10010964_pt1 | contig 10645 bp, 11 predicted proteins | sample RVTome_7_FD_203509 | JGI IMG/M metagenome (GOLD analysis project Ga0214473, IMG submission 203509) | Soil microbial communities from uranium-contaminated site in the Upper Colorado River Basin, Wyoming, United States - RVT98D197 | ecosystem: Environmental > Terrestrial > Soil > Contaminated >... | reverse complement strand
GACTGGCTGCGAACCGCCTCCACCCCGGAGGCTCCCAGGATGGCCGTCTCGATGGGCACCGTCACCAGCGTTTCGACTTCCTCAGGCGACAGGCCAGGACATTCCGTCAGGATGACCACCCGCGGCCGGTCGAGGTCCGGGAAAACGTCGATCGGAATCGTCGTCGTCAGATAGCCGCCGTAGACCAACACGACGAGAGACGCGGCGAGGACCAGCGTCCGATAGCGCAAAGCCAGGCGAATGACAGCGTTGAGCATGAAGGATCCCTGTTACTCGGCTTCGTCTTCGTTTTTGTGGAGGGCTCCGTCCGCGTGGATGTGATAGCCCTTCGGAACGCCGCTCGAGCCCGCCTTCGACATGCGGTTCAACTGAGCGGCTGCAGTCCGGGCGATGGCCGGGATCGTCCAGCGCCCCTGCCCCTTCATGTACGTCGGCAGCGAACCGTCATTTGACAGGACCACTCGGTCGCGATCACGAAACAAGACGTGAACGCTCTTTCGCTCGAATGTATTCACGTTCTGAGTGAACACGAAGGCCTCTGCGCCTTCCAATACGACCGCGTCGGCCGGCAGCACGAAAACATTGTCCAGCTTCTCGACCCGGATGCGCAACAGGACCTTTTGCCCTGGCCGAAATCTCCAGAGCAGCTGCGTCCTGTCGCCGTGATCGACGGTCTTGTATTGGTTTTCCAACGGCATCAGGAACGCGAAGGTGCGAGTGACCGGGTCGATCGAATTGGCGATGTAGCAGATGTGAAAAGTCTGATCGATCGCCGGCCAATTGGCGCCCGCGTCTTCCTGAAAATCGATTTCGACTGGCCATTCCTCCTGGACGCTCCGCTCCAATAGCGACGTTTCGTCGCGGAATGCCCGGCCCTCAATGGCGAGCGACTGGTGGTTGGATAGGCGACAGAGCGTTTGGCCGGCCTGAACTTGCTCGCCAAGTTCGACCTTGAGTTCCTGAACCTCATAGGCGAGCGGCTGCTCGTCGACCGCATTCGATGAGGAAATTAGCGGCGGCGCACTCAGTCCTTGACCAGGTGCTCGCGGCGGCACAACGAGGGTGATTTCGCTCAATAACCTGCCGTCGGCCACCCCGTTGACGTCGGCGGGCGAAAACCCGCGATTGAATAGTTCTTGCCGGTAGGCTTGGGCTGCCACTTCCAGCCGTGCCACCTCGCTTTCGACCTCGATGACGCGGGCCTGGGCGATCGCTTGACCGCCGGCAATTAACCGCTCGCGTCGCGCCTCGGCCAACTTGATGTTCTTACTCGTCTTGAATAGTTCAGTCTGCGTTTGTTGCAGCGACTCACTTGCCAGCTTGAGGGTGAACAGCTTGTCGCCGGGCCGGACCATGTCCCCGGGGACATGGAACAGTTGGCTGACGGCTCCGACTGCCGGCGCGACGATCGCTGAAGCCGGGGCGATCGACGACCATGCCTTGGATCGTAATTGTTTTCCAGAAGATGCCGGCTTGCAGCGGCTTGGCGGTTAGCCCGAGATTCATCTGAGCTCGATCACCCACGATGATTTTGTCCGACGGAGTAGTTGTCTCGTCGGGCGACGTCACCGACGGCTCCGTGACGGCAGGGCGCGGACGCGGCAGCCATCTCGTACGCGACAAGTAGCCTGCTGCAGTTACCCCGCCAAACAAAACAACGAACGTCATCGGTTTGGCGAATCGAATCAGATTCATCTGTATTCTCGCGCGAGAACTTTGGGGCGGACCCATAACTCACCTGCAGAGAGAAACCACGGCAAAGCCAGACGGGCGACCATGAATGGACCGGCGCAGCCGTAACCAGCCACGGAACCAACGCTCTTCCAGCTGCGCACTGGCGAAGGCGGCTCGGCAAGAGTGCTGCGAATCAGATGCGCAATGCGCGCAGTGCTAGATAGAGAGGGCAAGCCGGACCACACTTGTCCGAGGAATTCGCATCTGCCAAGCATTCGGAAATTGCCTGCGGCGTGGGTATCGCCGCGATCGCCAGTGTCGAAACAACTAGGAGGTTCTCCAGCGAAACGACGCTCTTACCTGGCAACGAAACCCCGGTGTCGTTCGGCAAATAGACCGCATCGCTGTCGTGATCATCATTCCCCGAGTTCGAATCGGACGAGGTCGGATGCGAATGGCTCCCGTCGCACTCGTGGCGATGAGTGTGTCCGACGTCGTGAGAATGGTCGACGTGATCAAACCACGAAACGTGGACGTGCGGCCGAGTATTGTGATCGCACGGCTGATTTTCGCCGCTTGCTCCATGCGAATGGGGCACCACCACCAGTTGGCTGGTGAGGCAGGCTAACATCAGCAGGGTAGTGGTGCAGCGACGCGCCATGAGCAATTGAAGTCCTACGCTAATATAGGTCTCAAGACATATAGCGGCAACCGGATACTGGCGTTGTTCCAATCGCGTGCGTTTTCAGGCGATTCAGTGATTATCGGCTGAATTCGTGCGGTGCGAAATCCACCGTGCCAGCTTGGCTCGCATCTTGGAATCGCCCTCGGTCATAAATGATGAAGGCCGACTAGGTCCAACTGTTGGTGTCGGCACTCGTGCGGATGCGTTCGATGACGCGCATGTTGGCCACGGCGTCGGCCAGCGGCGTGGGCACCGGCGTGTCGTCGAGGACCGCGCGGGCGAAGGCGTCGGCTTGGATCGTGTACATGTCACAAGTGTCGAAGGTGATTTCTTCGATTTGGATCGCGGGGGGCGCGCCGGTCTGAACCCAGATCCGCGTGGGGCGGTCGTTGGGGGCATTGACCGGAATTTCGACTTCGATCCGGCCGGTGGTGCCGAAAATGTTCGTGCGCTGGTAGGGCGTGAGTTGGGTCGAGACGGTGAAGGTGGCAGTGCCTTGAAAGAATTCGAGGATGGCCGACGTCAGGCGGTCGGTTTTGAGCTTGGGATCGCGTTCGATGTGGCCCAGCACGCGCTTGGGTTCATCGTCGAAAATGAAGCGCGAGAGCGTGATCGGATAGCAGCCGATGTCCATCAGCGCGCCGCCGCCGATGTCGTGCTGGTTGCGGATGTTGTCGGGATCGTCGTTGAAGTAGGAGAACGTGGTGTGGATGGTGCGGAGCGCGCCGATCCGGCCCTCGCGGACGAGCTGGTGGGCGGCGAGCCATTGCGGATGGAGGCGGACCATGAAGGCCTCCATGATCTTGAGCTTCGGGTGGGCGGCGGCCACGCCGGCCAGCTGTTCGGCCTCGGCGACCGACAGACCGATCGGCTTCTCGCAAAGGACGTGCTTTTCCACCTTGATGGCACGGATCGACCAGGGCACGTGCAGGTGATTGGGGAGCGGGTTGTAGATGGCGTCGACGTTCTTGTCGGCCAAAAGTTCCTGGTAAGAGCCGTAGGCCTTTTCGATGCCCAGCTCGGCGGCGACCTTTTTTGCACGGGAGAGGTCGCGCGAAGCGATGGCCGTGACGGTGCCAAATTGGCCGCGGTTAGTGGCCGGAATCACTTGCACCCGACCGATCTTGGCCGTGCTCAACACGCCCCAACGAATTTTGTCCATGGGAGAATTACTCCAGAAAAAAGCCGGCTAGCTCATCGAATCGATGTTGGTCTCACGCAAAGGCGCCAAGGCGCGAAGAAGACAAAACCGGTTTGACGAGCAACGACGATCGTAACCGGTTCGGCGGCTCGAATTCTTAAATCTTTGCGCCTTGGCGCCTTTGCGTGAGACTCTGAACTTGTGATCGTTAGTGTAACGAATTTCGCAAGCAATTGATACGTGTCGGGAATTGTCCGTCGGCGTATAATGGGTCGCCGCCGGCGTGGTCGGGTGGAGTTTTGGCACTTGTTGCGGTGAGGATCAGGATGGCAGATTCTGCGCAAGGCACCGACGTCTCGATCGGTGGCTATCTCATTCAGCGGCTCCAGGAATATGGCATCGGCCATGTGTTCGGCATCCCGGGCGACTATGTGCTGTCGTTCTACACGATGCTGGAGCAGAGTCCGCTCGAAACGGTCGGCTGTACGCGGGAGGACTGTGCGGGGTTCGCGGCCGATGCGTATGCCCGCGTGCATGGGATGGGGGCGCTGTGCGTGACGTATTGCGTCGGCGGGCTGAGCGTGTGCAATTCGATCGCGGGGGCGTATGCGGAGAAGTCGCCGGTCGTGATGATCACCGGCTCGCCGGGGCTCAAGGAGCGGGACCGCAATCCGCTGTTGCACCACATGGTGCGGAACTTCCGCACACAGTACGACGTGTTCGAGAAGCTCTGCTGCGCGGGATCGGAGCTTTCGGATCCGCTCTCCGCGTTTAGCGAGATCGACCGCGTGCTGGCGACGTGTGCGCGCTACAAGCGGCCGGTGTACCTCGAGATTCCGCGCGACATGGTGCATGTCAAGCCGCCGGTGACGCCGCGGTATGAGAGCCCGGTGACCGTGAGCGACACGCGGGCGCTCAACGAAGCGGTCGACGAAACGGTGCGGCGGATCGAGGTGGCGCGGCAGCCGGTGATCATTCTCGGCGTCGAAGTGCATCGGTTCTCTCTGCAGGATGACGTGGTGAAGCTGGCCGAGGTGGCCGGCATTCCGATGGCGGCGACGATGCTCGGCAAGGGCGTCGTGGCGGAGACGCACCCGCTTTACATGGGCCTCTACAGCGGCGCGCTCGGCCGCGAGGAGATCACGAAGTACGTCGAGGGGAGCGATTGTGTACTGATGCTCGGCACTTTCATGACCGACATCAACCTCGGCATCTACACGGCCGAGCTCGACATGAGCGACTGCATCCTGGTGACCAGCGAGCAGTTGCGGATTCGGCACCACCACTATCACGACGTGACGCTGAGCGATTTTGTGAAGACGCTTGCTGCCCGGAAGCCGAAGCCGAAGAGTCCGCCGCCTAAAGCGCCGACGGATTTCTGGAAGGAGCCGTTCACGCTGCGGCCGGCGGAGCGGATCACGATCTCGCGGATGATCGACCGGCTGGACGAGCAGCTCGACAGCGAGACGGTGGTGATCGCCGACGTGGGGGACGCGCTGTTTGCGTCGACGGAGCTCACCACGCGCGGGCGGACGGAGTTTTTGAGCCCGGCGTATTATACGTCGATGGGCTTCGCGGTGCCGGCGGCACTGGGTGTGCAGATGGGGCGGCCGGGGGCGCGGGCCGTGGCAATCGTGGGCGACGGGGCGTTTCAGATGACAGGGATGGAGCTCTCGAACTTGGTGCGGCACAAGTTTCCGAGCGTGGTGATCGTGCTCGACAACGGTGGCTACGGCACGGAGAAGCTGCTGCACCCCGGCAATTGGGAGTTCAATACGATCCATCCGTGGCAGTACTACAAGCTGCCCGAGGTGCTGGGCGGCGGGAAAGGTTACCTGGTTCGCACCGAGGGCGAGTTCGACGCGGCGCTCGACGCGGCGTGGAAGGAAAAGAGCGGCCCGAGCATTTTGCACGTGCACATTGACCCCAAGGATTGCAGCCGGGCGATGCGGCGGATGACCGAGCGGATGGCGAAGACAGTGGTGCAGAAGTAGCCGCGATCGACGAGAGTTATTTGCCTTGTTACAACATTGGTGCTACAATGTTATAATGAACTGAAGGGCCGCCAAATGATCAAAAAACTCAGCAAACATGGCAATAGCCTGGCCCTGGTAATCGATCGCTCAATCCTTGAGCTGCTGGGAATCAACGAACAGACGGCGCTCGAGCTTTCGACCGATGGCGAGGCTCTGGTCGTCGCGCCGCTGCGTGACAAGAAGCGAAAAAAGAAATTCGACGACGCTTTGGCGGCGAGCAATGAGCGGTATGGCAAGGCTCTCAAGCGGCTCGCGGAGTAAGTCGTGGAGCCGTTATTTCTCGCCTTGCAAGAGGTCGTGACCATTCATCGCGATCAAGCAGAACGCTATGGCGGATCAGTTGGAGTGCGCGATTGGGGATTGTTGAAGTCGGCCGTCGCGATGCCGGCGGCGATGTTCGGCGGTCAGTATTTGCACACCGACCTATGCGAAATGGCCGCAGCCTATTTGTTTCATGTCGTGCAGAACCACCCGTTTATTGATGCTAACAAACGGGTGGGCACCGTAGCTGCGGATGTGTTTCTCGCGCTTAACGATTTGACGCTTATTGCCGGCGAAGACGACTATGCGGAGTTGGTGCTTACGGTGGCTCGGGGCGAGGTGAGCAAATCGGCAGTGGCTGAGTTTTTTCGAGCGAACACATCCCGGGAGTGAGCATAAACATGGACATCTCCTCCTGGCACCTCGATCCGGCGTGGGTTTATTATCCGTCGGCGCTCTTACTGGTGCTGTTGTGCATCGCGGCGTGGCTGACGACGCTGTTGACCGTGCCGGGGAATTGGATCGTGGTAGCGCTGGCGGCCGGATTTGCCTGGTTGTTCCCGCAGGAGATGGGGCGGGGAGTATCTTGGACGACGGTCGGCGTGGCGGCGGCGCTCGCGGCGGTGGGTGAGGTGATAGAGTTCGCGGCCGGCGCGGCGGGGGCGGCGAAACAGGGCGCGAGTCGGCGGGCGGTAGCGCTCGCGCTCGTCGGGGCGATGGTCGGCAGCGTCGCGGGCGTGATGGTGGGGACGCCGGTGCCCGTGCTCGGTTCGTTTGTGATGGCACTCTTGGGTGGGGCGGGCGGAGCGTTCGCCGGCGCCTATCTCGGCGAGATGTGGAAAGGGCGGGCGGAGCACGAACGCATCGCCGCCGGGCAGGGAGCGTTCGTCGGCAAGATCTGGGGCACGCTCGGTAAGCTGGCCTGCGGGGCCGTGATCGTGGCGATCGTGGCGGTTGACGCCCTCGTTTGATGTCAATCGCCGGCGTGCGTGGATCGCGCGCCACGCACCGGCCAGCTCATGATGATGCACATCACCCACCCGCCGATGGCGACAAGCGCGAGGGAACCTGGCTCGGGCACAAGTGTCCAGAGCGCTAGGCCGTTGCGACCGTCGGCAAGAAAGAATCGAAATGCAATGCGTGGCGTGCCCGATTTGCTTAAATAAACGGGGTGAACGGGTCCTCCGCCGCGCCCGGGGGCGTACACGTTCAGGAAACTGATCGTGCTGCCGGCAAGCGCGTCACCCCAACGCACGACCTCGATCGTTCCGAGTGAATCGTCGTAAAAATAGGCCCCGCCGGTATAGGGCCCACCGGGTATTGTGGATGTGCTGGCGACGAATGCGACTTGTCCTGCTTCGTTCATTGACGGCTCGGAGAAAAAATAAAACAGGCCATTGCCCCCGGGGACAGGATCTCCTTTGCGAACGACCTCGACGAGCGATGCGCCGTCGCTGCGGAAGATCGCCTGGTTGTCGGCTGTTCCACCGGTTGTGCCGTCGAGGCTAGCGCCAAAGGCAACTTGTCCCGCGTCATTGAAATCCAACGACCCGTGCAAGTCGGCTAGGACGCCGTTCCCGTCCGGCACGGCCTGGCCGGTGCGCGCGAGCTGGACGAGCGAGTTTCCGTCGCCGCGGAACAATCCATTGCTGGAGACGCGGCCGGGCGTGTTCGACAGACGCCCGTAAAACGCCACCTGGCCAGACTGATTCAGGAAATCAACTCCTGTAGAAAGAGTTTGAAAAACATCGCTGCCGCCAGGGGCGACTTGGCCCGTGCGGGCGATCTGAACCGTCGACGATCCGTTGCCGCGAAGAATGGCATGATTGTCGGCAAAACCTCCGGCACTAGCAGCGACTTCCCAATATGCCGCGACATCTCCAGATCCATTGAGGTCGACTTCGTAAAAACTCACTGACAATCGACCGTTACCGTCCGGCATCGATTGACCCGCGCGAAAGATTTCAACCGACGTGGCGCCGTCGCTGCGACCGATCTGCCGAATGGCTCCGCCCGTCGTGCCCGTCAGGTTCGCCCAAAAGGCGAAATCACCCGCCTGGTTCAAATCAGTCAAAGCCAAACCACTAAATTGTCCATTACCGCCCGGAGCCGGCTGGCCGCTGCGGGCGACTACTTCCAGGTTTGTGCCATCGCCGAGCAATATTGCGCTGCTGTCGGATCCCGGCTCGCGGCGAATAGCGGCATCGAAGGCGACTTGCCCCAGATCGTTGAGAGCCACCGTCTCGGGTGGGTTAGATGAAAATCCTATAGATAGTGTGCCGAGGCCATCGGGCGAAGCCTGACCGCTACGTGCGACCTGCAAGAGAGACGAACCTTTGGTGACGAATACCCCCGAATTACTAGTTCCAGTGAGGTTGGCCGCAAAGGCAACCTGACCAGAGCCGTTCACGACTGGTGGACGAAACTCACGAAATGTGCCGTTGCCATCCGGCGTCGGGTCGCCGGACATGGCGACGACCGTGACTCTTCCCATGGCTGCCCAGGCGGGCGCGGCGAGTACGCATGCTGCGGCCGCTGCCAAGAACAGGCGCCCCACATCGTTGGCGAAACGCGATGAAACCCAGACAAACATTGAGTCCCCCCACTGCGTGGTTTCACGCTCCGCCGCCTATTCTAGATGCGCGTCGCGTTGAACACAAGGGAATTCTGTGAATCAAATCTAGGGACGGGCGCGCTATGCGAACGCATCTGGGAAAACGTGCTGAACTCGCCGCCGGGCAAGGTGCCTTCGTCGGCAAGATCTGGGGCACGCTCGGTAAGCTGGCCTGCGGAGCGATCATTGTTGCGCTGGTGGCCGTGGACGCGCTGATCTGAGGCAATCAGTAGAGCGTCATGAAGCCGGCGTCGAGGTCGGCAGCGAACTTCTCGATCTCGTCGAAGTTTTTGCGCAATAGTGTTTCGACAAGCTCCGTGGCGCAATTGCCGCTACGGACCCACAACACTTTCGGCGGATGTCCACGGACCACGCTGCGGGCGTGGAAATCCTCGTCTTTCGTGACAAGGAAGAAATGCTCCCGTTGAGCCAGCGCCCAGACTTCGTCGTCGTCGGCATCCTTCAGTCCGCGGTTGCGCACGTGCTCGGATGCCGGATACAAATCCGCGACCAGCGCGATGAGTTTATGCGACAGGTGCTGGTCGAAGAGCAGTTTCACTGCGGCGCGAATGGGAACAAGGTGCGTTCACGATCCGCCGCGAAAGCGAAACAAGCCAGGATGTCGTCACGCGTGAGATCGGGAAAGTCGTCGAGAATCTCCTCGATCGTCATTCCGCCAGCCAGGTAATCGAGCACGTCGCCAACGCTCATCCGCAGACCGCGGATGCACGGCTTGCCGCCACGCTTGCCCGGCTCGATCGTGATAATTTTGCGATAGTCGACCATGAGTGTAGCCTACGCCGGGCTAACAGACTGGTCAATTCCGGCTGCGATTATGGTATGATGGGCACGGTCGTCGCGGTACGGTTGTCTGCAATGGGGGAGAATTTTTATGACTCATCAATTCTGGATGGGAATGTGGGCGTGCGGCTTGTCGCTATCCGCAACCGTGACGCTAGCCGCGGATGGCGCGGCCGACTATCCCATCCGGCCGGTGCCGGCCCATCATGTGCGGTTCAACGACGGCTTCTGGCAGCCGCGGCTCGAGGTGAATCGGACGGTCACGATTCCCTACTCGTTCCAGACGTGCGAAGAGACGGGGCGCGTCGAGAATTTCAAAGTGGCGGCCGGCACTTCGGACAAAAAGTGGACCGGCCGATTTGGTTTCAACGACAGCGACGTGTCCAAAGTCATGGAGGGTGCCGCGTATTCGCTGATGACGCATCCAGATGCGACACTCTCAACGTATGTCGACGGACTGATCGGCTTCATGGCGGCTGCCCAAGAGGACGACGGCTACCTCGAGACGGCGTGGACGGCGCGCGACAAGATCGACAATCCGGCGAACATCATTTGCTGCTATCCCAAGGAGCAGCAATGGATCGAGGAGCAGGGGAGCCACGAGCTCTACAATCTCGGGCACATGTACGAGGCGGCGGCGGCCCATTACGAAGCGACGGGCGAGAAGAGTTTTCTCGACGTGGCCACCAAGAGCGCGAATCTCTTGGTTGCAACATTCGGGCCCGGCAAGGTGGAAATACCGCCCGGACATCCGGAGATTGAGCTCGGGTTGGTCAAGCTATATCGGGAGACCGGCGATCGGCGCTACCTCGAATTGGCAAAATATTTCATCGACGTCCGCGGCGTGCCGACCGACGACCGGCCGAAGTTATGGGGCGAATATAGTCAGGACCACAAACCGCTCCGCGAACAGAACGAAGCGGTGGGTCACTCGGTGCGAGCGATGTATCTGTACGCGGGGGCGGCCGACGTCGCGGCGCTCACCGGCGATCAGAGTCTCGTCGATACCGTCGACCGGCTGTGGGAGAACGTCGTCGGCACGAAGACGTATGTCACCGGCGGCATCGGCGCGAAGGGCCAGGGCGAGGCATTTGGCAAGAACTACGAATTGCCGAACCGCACGGCTTACTGCGAAACCTGCGCGAACTTGGCGACGTGCTACTGGAACGACCGCATGTTCCTCTTGCATGGCGACGCGAAGTACATCGACGTGCTGGAACGGGCTCTTTACAACAGCGTGATCTCGGGCGTGTCGCTCGACGGCAAGGAGTTCTTCTATCCGAACCGGCTTTCCTCGCGCGGCGACGAGGCGCGCAGCAAGTGGTTCGACTGCTCCTGCTGCCCGACGAATCTCTGCCGATTCATTCCGTCGGTGCCGGGGTATACGTACGCGGTGACGGATGATGCGCTGTATGTGAACCTGTTCGTGGAAG
>Ga0214473_10010963_pt1 | contig 10645 bp, 8 predicted proteins | sample RVTome_7_FD_203509 | JGI IMG/M metagenome (GOLD analysis project Ga0214473, IMG submission 203509) | Soil microbial communities from uranium-contaminated site in the Upper Colorado River Basin, Wyoming, United States - RVT98D197 | ecosystem: Environmental > Terrestrial > Soil > Contaminated >... | reverse complement strand
CACCGCAGCCCGCCGCAGCCAAACCGTTCGCCAAGGGTGTCCGTCTCGACTGGGCTAGGCACCAGGTGGAAGTCGACGCGGTGGTCGTGTTCCGCGACGGCCCATTGGAGCTCCTCGCCTGCAGCCCGAACACGCGCGAGCACGAGAGCATCCTGCGGGTCCCCGCTCGGCCACGCGACATCTACCACGCTATGGGCCTGATCGGCCTGGAGCCGGGGCGTCCCCTCCGCGTCCATCCCGCCGACGGCCGGATTCTGCCGCCCAGAGGAGAGCGCCTGCGGATCCAAGCGCGCTACCGCGAGGGGCCGACTGAGCGCATTGACAACGTCGCCAACTGGCTCCTCGACAGCCAACGGCTGGGTCCGCCGAGAACGCTGGACTGGGTCTTCGCCGGTGCGGCTACGCTCCCCGACGGCGCTTTCACCGCGGACCTCGAGGGCACGATCATCTGTGTCGTCGACTTTGAGACGGCGCTCATCGCCCTCGGCTCGCTGCATTCCGCGGACAACGACCAGCTCTGGCTGCGGGCCAATACCGCGGCCATCCCCCCGGTGGGCACCCGGGTAACCCTGTTGATCGGCAGCGCCGAGCCCAGGTCGATCACCGTCCGCGTCGACCGTGCAGGCACCATGCACCTGGATGGCCGCCAGGTTTCGCCGGCCGCCGTGGTCCGAGCCGCCCATGAGGCGGCGGTCGACAAGCCATCCCCCCGCGTGATCCTGCAGGTGTCCTCGTCGCTTCCCGACGATGCCCTGCGGCCCCTCGTCGACTCGCTGATTAAGGCCGGGCTCCCGGAGGAGACCGTTGCCGTGCGACGAGAAGCGGGCTCCCCACCGGGCACGGCACCGGCCACGCCCGGAGCTTGAGATCAGCGCCTCAGTGGGGATAATGCACCGTCCTATGGAGCAAACGGAAGTTCAAAAGACCTGTCCGGCGAACCGTGGCGCTGATCGCGTGGTGGACTGCGCCGCGGTGCTGGCACGCGGGCGCGCGGTCTTGCGCGCGGAGGTCGAGGCGATCAAAAACGCTCTGGGACGCCTCGACGATGCCTTCGTGGGCGCAGTCGCCACCGTCCTGGAGTGCCGGGGGCGAGTGTGCGTCACGGGCATTGGAAAGGCCGGGCTGATCGGAAATAAGCTGCAGGCGACTCTTGCCAGTACTGGAACGCTGGCCTACGGACTGCATCCCGTCGAGGCCCTGCACGGCGACCTTGGCATGGTCCACCCGGACGACGTAGTGATCGCCCTGAGCAAGAGCGGCGGTTCCGAGCTCGTCGAACTGCTGCCACGCTTCCGCAAGCTCGGCTGCAGGATCATCCTGCTGACCGCCCGTCGTGAATCTCCCGCGGCTCGGCACGCGGATTTCATCCTCGACATCGGTGACACCGAGGAGGCCTGCCCGCTGGGACTGGCCCCCAGCTCCTCGACCGCGGCCATGCTGGCCCTGGGCGACGCCTTAGCCCTGACCGTGATGGAGCTCAAGGCGGTCCAGCCGGAGCAATATGCCAGCTACCACCCTGGTGGGGCCCTGGGGCGTTTTCTGATGAAGACGCACGAGATCATGCGGACCGGAGCCAACTGTCCGTCCGTCCGGGCGTCGGCGAGCCTACGGGAGTGCTACGAGGTGATTCTCCAGGCGCCGCTTCGGGCCGGCGCCGCGGCGATCGTGGACGAGCAGGGCACGCTGGTCGGTATCATCACCCACGGGGACTTCTTCCGCCTTTTCAACCATCCTCAGCAGACCCTCGATGACCCCGTCGAGAAGCTCATGACCCGGAACCCCAAGCGGATCGGCTTGGACGAGCGGGTCATCGAGGCCCTGGAGTTGATGCGCAAGCACTCCATCGACGAGTTGCCGGTGGTGGACGGGGAAGGGCGCCTCGAAGGCCTAATCGACATTCAGGACTTGATCGCCCGCGACTTCACCGTGTTTGATTCCGCGTAGGCCTGGTCCCGCCGCATGCGTCTTAGCGTCATCATTCCCGTCTACAATGAGGCCAAGACGCTGGAGAGGCTCCTGGAGCGCGTTCTGGCCGTCGACGTGGGCATGCCGCGGCAGATTGTGATTGTCGACGATGCCTCCAACGACGGCACCCGGGAACTCTATCCCAAAATCAAAGACCGGTGGTGCGACGAGGACATCACCGTCAGGCAGCAGACCGTCAATCGAGGAAAAGGAGCCGCCCTCCGCGAGGGATTCAAGGCCGCCTCCGGCGACCTCATCCTCATCCAGGATGCCGACCTGGAATACAACCCGGAGGACTACACCTATCTGCTGAAGCCGATTCTCGAGGACCGGGCCGACGTCGTATACGGTTCCCGCTTCCGCGGCGGCGCTGCCCACCGGGTGGACCGTTTCTGGCACATGGTGGGAAACCGCGTTCTTACCCTCGCCTCCAACATGTTCACTGACCTCAACCTCACCGACATGGAGACCTGCTACAAGGTGTTCAAGGCGGAAGTGCTCGACGGCATGAAGCTACGCTCCCAACGATTCGACTTCGAGCCCGAGTTCACCGCCAAGGTCTCCCGGTGCCGAAAGGACGGAAAACGCTGGCGGGTCTACGAAGTCGGGATCAGCTATGCCGGGCGAGGCCGCGACGAGGGGAAGAAGATTGGCTGGCGGGACGGCTTCGCGGCACTCTGGGCCATCATCAAGTACCGGTTCTTTGACTGACCGCGATCCGTGGGGCTGCGGTCTTGATTCCGCGTCGTGCGGTCGTACGCCTCCGGCCCTATAATCGCGTCATGCCTCTCGAAGTGCGCGACGGGTCGACGACCGCAGCGGTGAAGGTGCCCGTTTCGGACGATCCATTCCTCATTGAAGGACTGCTCGGCGGCGATGCAGCCGCGCTGCGCAAGCTCATGGAGCGCTACGACCGGCTGGTCCGCTTTACCGTGTTCCGCGCCTCCGCACGGCGGGCCGCACACGATCCGCAGTGGATCGACTCTTTGGCGTCCGAAACCTGGACCGGTTTCGTCGATTCGGTCCGCCGGAATCCGGGCGCTCAACCCGCGTCAGTGTCGGCGTACCTCGTCCGAATCGCACGCAATGTGACCATCTCGGCGTTGCGCAGGTTGGCCCGTCATAGCGGCCAGGAAGTGGGTGGTTCTGCCGATCAAGCTGAATTTCTTGAAGCGAAAATAGATAATCCCGGCGAATTAGCCGTTCGGCTCGAAGACTTGGAGAAGCTGAGGGACTGCCTGGCTGAGTTGCCCGCGGCCGGGCGTGAAATCACATCTCAGCTCCATGCAATCACGGAACGCCGCTGGAGGGATGCCGCAGCGGCACTAGGCATCAGCGAATCGACATTGCGTTCACGCTGGAAAAAAATACTCCTAGACCTTCGCGGCTGCCTCGCGCGGAAAACCCGCGGGTTCGTCGCGCCGGCCGGGCCGGACAGCGACTGAATAGTAGAAGAGACAGCGGACTCGTTCCGCCGCGAATCACGCGATGAGCAACGACCCGAACCATCCTGATCGACTCGAACGCGCGATGTTGGAGCTGCACGCGGCCGAAGAGGCCGGCGTGTTCCAGCCGACCCGGCTCGATGCCGAGCGACTTCTTCGGCCTGCGGAAGTCCGGGTCCTGTGGCCGTTCCTCTGGTCGCGCCGAGGGCTTGCCGTGGCCGCTGGTCTCGCTCTTGCGTTCGGCGTGTGGGGCTCGATGTTTGCCTATAAGATCGGTCATCTCCGGGACATGCGGGTCATGCCTGTGGTCACCGCCGGGGCGGGCGCTGCGGGGTGCGACGACTGCAACTTCTTCGGTTGCCTGGCCGGCCCGGCCGTGCGGATTGCCGCCGCCTGCTCAACGCATGACTACGACCTCGATGGCGACGTGGATCTGGCGGACTTCCGGCAGTACCAGTTGGCCCACCTCGGTTCCGGGCGCGTTCAGTAGCCGCGGCCGGCCGACCCGGCCGGCTGCGTTCTTCGATGAGGGCGGCATCAGCAATGAGATGCCGCCCGTATTATTGGGGCCTCCGGCTCGCCGGGACGCGACACCGTGGCCGCTGACGCGGCAGAGTCGTTCAGGGCAAGCCTCGGTACTCTTCTTCGGGTAGTTCCGCCCGGCGTCCGAAGATCAGCACGACCAGCAGAAGAAACACAGTGCCGGCGGCGAGGCCAAGGTACCACGGTTGGTGGTACACGCTGCACATCACGTCGCCCAGGCCCATCGCCGCGATCGCCGCGACGATGGCGTAGGGCATTTGCGTCCAGACGTGATCCTCGTGACGGCAGCCTGAGGCCACCGAGGACAACACCGTGGTGTCGCTGATGGGCGAACAGTGATCGCCGAAGATGGAACCGGCCAGGACGCTGCCCACCGCGGCGAAAAAGAGCGGCTGGGCTTGCGCCGGCTCCATGCCCGCGACCAACCCGGCGGAGACGGTCACGGTCATGGGGCAGAGGATGCCCATCGTTCCCCAGGAGGTACCGGTGGCGAAGGAGATGCCGGCTGCGGCAACGAAGACCGCCAGCGGCATCCAGGTGATCGAAAAGTCCGCGGCCTGGAGCTTCTGCCGTACCACCTCGCCAAGCATGAGGTCGTTCTCCACGTCCGACAGGCCCCAGGCGAGGATGAGGATGACGATCGCGGGGAACATCCGGGACATTCCGTCGAGACCGGCATCGGCCGCCTCCCGGACCGTGCAGGCCCGCGCCGCCATCGTCAAGATCATGGCGGCAAACGCCGCGAGGATGGCTCCGTAGAAGATCGAGACGTACGCATCCGCCTGTCCGATGATCGTCGCGGTTCTCTCCCAGAACACCATGTCGCTGCGCAGCAGGGCCGCTTGCTCGGCGCTTCGCAGGCCGGTCAAGATGAGGATCTCCACCGTGGCGCCGACGAGGATGATGATGGGGATCAGGCCGAGCCACCAGCGCGGCTTGGGACTGTCCTCCTCGGAAAGCTCGATCCGGGCGTCATACGGCCTGTCTTCTTCATCCTTAAGAGCCAGCGATTCTGACCGCCTCATCGGGCCGAAGTCGCGGCCGGTCAATGCGATCAGAAACACGAGCACGATCGTCAGGATGGGGTAGAACCGGTACGGCAGAGTGCGGATGAAGACGTCCATGCCCGAGAGCATGCCCCCATCCGGCGCGGTCAGCACCGCCGGAACGCCGTCCCGAGCGATCTGATCAAGTCCCTGGTTGATGAGCCCGATCTCCGCCCCGACCCACGTGCCGATAAGGGCCAGGGACGCTACCGGCGCCGCGGTGGAGTCGACGATGTACGCCAGCTTGGCCCGCGACAGTTTGAGCTTGTCGAACACGGAGCGCATCGTCGGACCGATGATCATGGCGTTGGCATAATCGTCGAAGAACACCACCATGCCGGCCAGCCACGCGGTCAGGGCGCCGTGCCGGCGGGACTCGGTGCCGCCGACGACGATCCTGACCATGCCGGCGGTTCCCCCGTTTCTGCCCATCACGCCCACCATGAAGCCGATAACCAGGGTAAAGACAATGACCTTGAGCTTGCCATGGTCGTAGGCGTCGTCCAGGACCGGTCCCAGGACGTACCGTTCCGCGGCCAGGCGCAATCCTCCGATAACCGGGTGCGCCTGGGTAAACGGGTCTCCGACGGGCAGGCAGGGCAGCAACATGTACCCGCCAGCGACCACAGCGACGACCAAGGCGGGGACGACTTGGCGGGTGAAAATCGCCAGGACGATCGCGGCGATCGCGGGGGCCAGGGTCCAGAGACCGTAAAACGTCGTCGGGTTCTTCGGCTGCGATGCGGACGTGGCAACGCCGCCTTCCGCGGGCTTGGCCGGAGTCTCGGTCTCCTGGGTGGTGGCCTGCCGGTCGGCCCGTGTCTGATCGGCCGTTCGCTCACTCTGGGCGCGGGCCGATGGCCCCCAGGCAACCACGGCCGTAACCAGGCAAATCCAAGCCGCCCACGCGGCGCGTGTTCTCCAGTGTTCACTGGTCGTTAAACCCTGCATCACGGTGACCTCCAGAAGATGGCGATGATCGATTGACGATAATCGAAGAGAGGCAGCGAAGATTGGCGATCAGATGTTTCCGGCCTCCTGGTCGCCGACGAACCACCCGGCCGGTGCAGCCCGATGCCCCGACCGCTTCCCTTGGACTTGAGGCGTTGCATCCCGGATCTAATCCCGACCTCCCGCGGATATTCGCGGCGGCGCGGGTGATATTGACAGCGCCGACCGGCGACGGCCACTCTGCCCTCAGGCCAACGTCCGGCGTTAACTACCGGGCCTGAGCCCGCGCCGGCGGCCATGCACGGCACTGGCAGAGACGACCGGGCGCGTCACACGACCCGCTTCAAACCGGTCCCGGCGAGGCATGGCGGCGCCGCGCCTGGCCATACCCCCCCAGCCCAACGGCTATGGGCTCTTAGCTGCCGATCCCCAGCTCACCCTTCGTGAACAGCGAAGTAAAGGCGAATCCTTCCTTCTCGATATTCTCCCGGGCGCCTTCCTGGCGGTCGATCACGGCGACGATCCGTTCGACCCTGGCGCCGATGTCCCGGATGAGCCTGGCCGCTTCCAGCACCTGCCCGCCCGTGGTGGCGATGTCCTCCACCAGCAGGACGGAGTCGGCATCGGTGAGTCGGCCTTCGAACGGCTTGGCCGTCCCATAGTCCTTCTTGGCGTTGCGGATGATGACGAAGGGACGGCCGGTGGCCATCGAGGCCGCCGCCGCCAGGGCGACGCCGCCGAGTTCCGCGCCGGCGATGAGGGTGGTCGGTTCGCCGACGTGTGCCGCGAACATGTCACCCAACGCCCGGAGGATGTCCGGCTGTGTCTCGAACAGGTACTTGTCCAGGTAGTATTTGCTCTTGCGCCCCGAGCGGAGGGTGAAGTCGCCTTCGAGGTAGGCGGCCTCGCGGATCCGCCGGGCCAGCTCGTTCCGTTCCACGATGACGGCACTCCTTTCTCCGTCGGCTACACCGCCAGGTCGCAATCTCTCCCCAGGACCTTGCGATAGCGGCGGCGGATCGGGGTCACATACGCGCTGAGGAACTCATCGACCTGCTGCGGCGCCCGCCCCACGAATCGGATCGGGGCGGTGACCTCTTTGAGGTTCAAGCGGGCGAACGCGGGATCTCCTTGAAGGCGCTCGAGCAGGTCGTTGTCCCGACCCTCCAGCTTCACGCCCGCCGCCGCCGCCTGGGAGTGCCGTCGGAGGCGTTCGTGAAGCTCCTGGCGGTCCCCGCCGGCCGACACCGCCGCCATCAGGAAGTTCTCCGAGGCCATAAAGGGCAGCTCCGCCCGCAGCCGCGCCGCAATCACCTTGGGGTAGACCACCAGCCCGCGGGCCACGTTGGTCACCAGTCGCAGCATACCGTCGGTGGCGAGAAACGCCTCCGGCACGCAGAGGCGCTTGTTCGCGGAATCGTCCAGGGTCCGCTCGAACCACTGCTCCGCGGCGGTCTGCAGCGGCGACTGGACCAGCGTCAGGACGAAACGGGCCAGGCTCGTGGCCCGCTCGCAGCGCATGGGGTTGCGCTTGTAGGGCATGGCGCTGGAGCCGACCTGAGACGTCTCGAACGGCTCCTCGATCTCCTTGAACCCCGCCAGGAGGCGGATATCGTTGGCGAACTTGTGCACGCTGGCCGCGACCCCGCCGAGGGTGCAGACCATTTGAGCGTCGACCTTGCGCGAATAGGTCTGCCCGGTGATCGGCTCGATCTGCGAGAACTCGAACTGGCGGGCCACGTCCGCCTCCAGCTTGCGGACCCTGGCGTGATCTCCGCCGCACAGCTCGAGAAAGCTGGCCTGGGTCCCGATGGTGCCCTTGACCCCGCGGAAGCGCAGGGTGGCCAGGCGATGTTCCACCTCCTCCAGGTCACGGATGAAGTCGTAGCACCACAGCGCCGCGCGCTTGCCGACGGTGGTGACCTGGGCCGGCTGTAGATGGGTCAGCCCCAGCGTGGGCAGCCTGCGATAGATTCGGGCGAAGGCCGCCAGGGCGTCGATGGCGTTGGCCAGCCACACCGCCACCAGGCGAAGCGCGTCACGCTGGATGATCAGATCGGCGTTATCGACGATGTCGGCGCTGGTCGCTCCCAGGTGGAGGATGCCACGAGCGCCGGGGGCGACGTCGCCCCAGGCGTGAATGTGGGCCATGACGTCGTGCCGCAGTCGCTTTTCGTGGCGGGCCGCGGCGCGGAAGTCGATGTCCTCGAGCGTACGTTTGAGCTGGCCGATCTGGGCGGCGGTTATGGAAAGCCCGGACCGCCGCTGGGCCTCCGCTAGGGCGAGCCAGAGCCGGCGCCAGGTGAGAATCCGGCGCCGGGCGCCGAACAGCTCACCCATCTCCGGCGAGGCGTAGCGGGCTACCAGCGGCGATTCGTACACGCGGTTGTCGGGCATGGCCGGCGCCGGAGACCCTGAGTCGCTCGCGGGGCTGACCGAAGGCCCCGACCCAGGTATTGTAACGACTCGCCCTCGACAGGCTACCGACGCCGGCAGGCGTGGTGGCGGGCGGACGGCCACGTTTACGCCGTTGGGCCGTGGTTTCTCAATGACACTCACCCCGGGTCATAGCTCGCGGGGGACGCCCGACCTGATCCGGCCGTCGGGACGTGTCGTTTCCCACCGCCTGTGTTATCATCCGCAGCTTGAGCCGCGTCATCCCGTGGGATCGACGGGCGAAGACTCCTGCAAACAGTAGAGACACGATGCTGCACGAAGACCCCAAGACCGCATGCGAAGACCTGTCGGCCCGGATTGTCGCGATCCGGGACTCTCTTTGACTACCCGGCCAAGCTCGAGGCCCTCGCCGCGGTCGAGCGGCAGATGGCCGCCCCCGGTTTCTGGGACAACCCCGATGCCGCCCAGGCCACGGTCAAGCGGCTCAAGTCGTTCAAGGCGGTCGTGGAGCCCGTGCGCCGCCTCCTCGTCCGCGGCGAGGAACTGGGGGCCATGCTCGAACTTCTGGATGAGCACGAGGATGCCGAGGTGCGGGCGGAGCTCGGGGCGGGGCTCGCGGCGGCCACCAGGGAGCTCGAACACGTTGTGCTGATGACCCTGCTCTCCGGCCCTGATGATGCCAGCAACTGCTATTTCAGCATCCAGGCGGGAACCGGCGGGGCGGACGCCTGCGACTGGGCGGAGATGCTCCTCCGCTTGTACCTGCGCTATTTCGAACGCAGCGACTTCGAGGCCGAGGAACTGTCCATGCGCTACGGGGAGAATGCCGGGATCCAGTCGTGTAGCTTCCTGGTCAAGGGCCCCTACGCCTACGGCTACCTGGCCTGTGAGGTCGGGGTGCATCGGCTGGTGCGCATCTCGCCGTTCAGCGCCCAAGGCAAGCGGGAGACGAGCTTCGCCTCCGTCGACGCCCAGCCGGAACTGGACGACATCGACATCGAGATCGACTGGGACGAGGACGTGCGCGAGGACACCTACCGGGCCAGCGGGAAGGGCGGCCAGCACGTCAACAAGACCTCCTCTGCGGTGCGGCTCACCCACCACGCCACCGGCCTCGTGGTGCAGTGCCAGAGCGAGCGTTCCCAGCACAAGAACCGGGCCACGGCCAGGAAGATGCTCGGCGCCCGGCTCCATCAGCTTGAGGCGGCCAAGCGCGACAGCGAACTCGCCAAGATCTACAGCGAGAAGGGGCAGATCGGCTGGGGCAACGCCATCCGCAGCTACTTCCTCTATCCCGAGCAACGGGTGAAGGATGCCCGAACCGGGTTGACCACCTCCAACACCCAGGGCGTGCTGGACGGGGACATCGAGGCGTTCATCGACGCCCAGCTCCGCCACCGGGCCGCCGCGAGACACAAGTAGCCGTCGCGGCTCCGCGCCGGACTTGCTCTGCGACCGAGTCGTCCGACGACCGCGTCGCTCCTTCCCGGTCGCCCAAAGACTCGGACACTTCCGCGGTCCCGGCGTCGGCGACGGCAGGCGATGCCACCTTCGAGGGCGTCTACCGCGTCCATCCGGCGCCGCCGCGCACTGGATCTCCAGCCGGGCAGCGTGCCGCCGCGCTGCTCTTCAAGTCAAAAGGCAGCAACGTGCGTGAACCTCGAGTATGCCTCGAAATGATGCCTGCGGAAGCCGGCCGTACGGTCCAAGGGGAAGTCTCACCCGTCCGTGTCGTCTGCTGTTTCGTCATCGTCATCGCCGTCGAACAAGCCGCCGGTGTCCCTCGCCCGCGGTGGTTTGCGCATCGCGTTGGGCACCGACGGAAGCTCGGTCGCGGGCAGGAGGGGGCCGGCGCAAACCGCGTCGAGCAGGTCGCGCAGCTCTGGTTGCATCGCCAGGGTGTGTTCGAGGATCCACAACAACCGCAGCAGTTCGTCGGTGAATTCGCTTGTCCAGCGCTCGGGGTGGATGTGGTCCAGCGGGCTGGACTTCTTACCCTTGCGGTGCTTCATGCGGTACCCGAGCCAGGACTTGACGACCTGCAAGCCGGAGACCTCGAAGTTCCAGACCGCCGGCTCGACCAGCGCGATCGCGCCCGCGCCGACGCGGAGCGTCCGCGAACCTTCTAAGTACTCGAACTTCTCGGGGTACTCGGCGGGTTTGTCGCTGATCACCTCGATACAGCGGGCCTCGCCGCTGGGGACGGGCCCGGCCCGGCGCCGGCGGCCGTCGAAGCGCTCCCCGTAGGTGTGCAGGAACAAGAGTCGCGAGCCGAGTTTGACGGCTTCATCGAAAAGC
>Ga0214473_10010962_pt1 | contig 10646 bp, 8 predicted proteins | sample RVTome_7_FD_203509 | JGI IMG/M metagenome (GOLD analysis project Ga0214473, IMG submission 203509) | Soil microbial communities from uranium-contaminated site in the Upper Colorado River Basin, Wyoming, United States - RVT98D197 | ecosystem: Environmental > Terrestrial > Soil > Contaminated >... | reverse complement strand
CGGCCTCTCGCATTATCTCACCGTCGCCGCGCTCCTGTTCACGCTCGGCATGTTCGGCATCTTTCTCAACCGCAAGAACGTCATCGTCATTCTCATGTCGATCGAGCTGATGCTGCTTGCGGTGAACTTGAACCTCGTCGCCTTCTCCAGCTTCCACGCCGATCTCGTCGGGCAGGTCTTCGCGCTGATCGTGCTCACGGTCGCCGCCGCCGAGGCCGCCATCGGTTTGGCAATCGTCGTCGCCTATTTCCGCAACCGGCGCACCATCGACGTCGCCGAGATCGATCTATTGAAGGGCTAGGGGCGCGCCGAATGTATCAGGCCATTCTCTTCCTGCCTTTGATCGGGGCGATCTTCGCAGGTTTGTTCGGGCGGCTTGCCGGCACGCGCCCCAGCGAGACCATCACCACGACTCTCGTTCTGGTCTCGTGTCTCTTGTCTTGGTTCGCCTTCTATCAGGTCGCACTTCAAGGCCACGACGTCCGCATCGAACTTGTGAACTGGATCGTTTCCGGCGATCTGAAATCAGTCTGGTCGCTTCGCATCGACACGCTGACTGCCGTGATGCTGGTCGTCGTCACCACCGTGTCCGGTCTCGTTCACCTTTATTCGGTCGGCTACATGGATGAGGATCCGCACCGGCCGCGCTTCTTCGCCTATCTCTCGCTCTTCACCTTCGCCATGCTGGCACTAGTCACGGCCAACGACTTCCTCCAGCTCTTTTTCGGTTGGGAGGGCGTTGGACTGATGAGCTACCTGCTCATCGGCTTCTGGTATCACAAGCCGTCAGCCAATGCAGCGGCGATCAAGGCCTTCATCGTCAACCGCGTTGGCGATTTCGGCTTCGCGCTTGGCATCTTCGCCATCTTCACGGTGTTCGATACGATTCAGTACGACGCGGTGTTCGCTTCCGCGCCTGGGGTTGCCGGTAAGACCATGCCGTTTCTTGGCATGGAAGTCGACACGCTGACGCTGATCTGCCTGCTGCTCTTCATGGGCGCCATGGGCAAGTCGGCTCAGTTCCTGCTGCACACCTGGCTGCCAGATGCCATGGAAGGCCCGACACCGGTCTCGGCGCTAATCCATGCCGCGACCATGGTCACGGCCGGCGTGTTCATGGTGGCGCGGCTGTCGCCGCTTTTCGAGCTCGCACCGATCGCTCTCGGTTTCGTTGCGGTGGTCGGCGCCATTACCGCATTCTTTGCTGCAACCGTGGGACTGGTACAAACTGACATCAAACGCGTCGTCGCTTACTCGACCTGCTCCCAGCTCGGTTACATGTTCGTGGCGGAGGGTTTGGGCGCCTACGGCACCGGCATCTTTCACCTCTTCACCCATTCCTTCTTCAAGGCGCTGCTGTTCTTGGGTGCCGGCGCGGTCATCAATGCGCTCCATCACGAGCAGGACATGCGCCGCATGGGCGCGTTGCGCCAGGCGCTGCCTTTCACCTGGGCCATGATGCTGATCGGCACACTGTCGTTAACCGGCTTCCCCTTCACCTCCGGCTTTGTGTCGAAGGACGCCATCATCGAGGCGGCCTACGGCTCGCACGGGCCCGTCGCCCTATTTGCCTTCGTTCTTACCGTCGTCGCGGCGCTCCTGACCTCATTCTATTCCTGGCGACTGATGTTCCTCGTTTTCGAAGGCAAGCCCCGCGAGCCGAAGGGCGCGCTGGAGCACGCGCATGAGCCGCCTTGGACCATGGGCCTGCCGCTCATTGTTCTCGCAGCCGGTTCCCTCTTGGCCGGCGCCGCTTTCGCCAATCTCTTCATCGGCGGCGAGCAGACCGAGTTCTGGCGCGGCTCGCTCGTCACGCATGAGGCAGCGGAGCATCACGTTCCGCTTCTAGTGATGTTGGCACCGACGCTCGCCATGGCGGCAGGCTTCGCCGTCGCCTGGTACTTCTATATCCAGAATCCGCTGGTGCCCTTCGGCCTCTCCAAGCGGTTCCGCGGCGCCCACCAATTCCTGCTCAATGCCTGGTATTTCGATGCCCTCTATGACGCAATCTTTGTGCGTCCAGCAAAACGCCTCGGGCACTTCCTCTGGAAGACCGGCGACGGCACCATCATCGACGGCTTCGGCCCCGACGGGGTCGCCGCCCGCGTCATCGACGTCACCAACCGCGTGGTCAGGCTCCAGACCGGCTACATCTATCACTATGCCTTCGTCATGCTGATCGGCGTGGCGCTGATCGCCACCTATTTCCTGTTCTGGAGCGGAGGGCTGCCGCGATGAGCTGGCCAATCCTCTCCACCATCACCTTCCTGCCGCTGCTCGGAGCGCTTCTGATTGTTCTCCTGCGCGGCAACGACGAGAGCGTCACGCGGAACGCGCGCTACATCGCGCTCTGGACGACGCTCCTGACCTTCATCCTGTCGCTGCTGATGTGGAGCGCTTTCGATCCGACCACGGCGCAGTTCCAGTTCCTCGAGGAGCGGGCCTGGTTCGGAACCATCAAATACCGCATGGGCGTGGATGGCATCTCCATGCCCTTCGTCGCGCTCACAGCCTTCCTCATGCCGCTCTGCATCTTGGCTAGCTGGCAGTCCATCACGACCCGCGTGAAGGAATATATGATCGCCTTTCTCGTGCTCGAGACGCTGATGATCGGCGTCTTCACCAGCCTCGATCTCGTGCTGTTCTATCTGTTCTTCGAAGGCGGCCTGATCCCGATGTTCCTCATTATCGGCATCTGGGGCGGGCAGCGCCGCGTCTATGCCAGCTTCAAATTCTTCCTCTACACGCTCGCCGGATCGCTCCTGATGCTGCTCGCCATCATGGCGATCTATTGGGAGGCGGGCACCACCGACATCCCGACGCTGCTCACCCACGGCTTCCCACCCGAGATGCAGAAATGGCTGTGGTTTGCCTTCCTCGCCTCCTTCGCCGTGAAGCTGCCGATGTGGCCGGTGCATACTTGGTTGCCTGACGCCCATGTCGAGGCGCCGACCGCTGGCTCGGTGATCCTCGCCGGCATTCTCTTGAAGATGGGCGGTTACGGCTTTTTGCGCTTCTCGCTGCCGATGTTTCCGCTGGCCTCCGCCGAATTCGCGCCGCTGATCTTCGCACTCTCCGTCGTCGCCATCATCTACACGTCGCTCGTGGCGCTAGCCCAAGAAGACATGAAGAAGCTGATCGCCTATTCCTCCGTCGCCCATATGGGCTTCGTCACCATCGGCATTTTCACCCTCACCATGCAAGGGCTCCAGGGCGGCATCTTCCAGATGCTGTCCCACGGCATCGTCTCCGGCGCGCTCTTCCTCATCGTCGGCGTCATCTATGATCGGATGCATACGCGCGAGATCGCGGCCTATGGCGGACTCGTCGACCGCATGCCGCTCTATGCCTTCTGCTTCATGGTGTTCACGCTGGCCAATGTCGGGCTTCCGGGCACCAGCGGCTTCGTCGGCGAATTCTTGAGCCTGACCGGGGCCTTCCGCGTTAACTCATGGGTGGCGGTGCTGGCCACGACCGGAATCATCTTGTCGGCCGCCTACGCGCTTTGGCTCTATCGCCGCATCATCTTCGGCAAGCTGGAAAAGCCGAGCCTGAAATTCATCCAGGATCTCACCTGGCGCGAAATCGCGGTGATGACGCCGCTGATCGTGCTCACCATCTTCTTCGGCTTCTACCCTGCGCCTATTCTCGATGCGAGCGCGGTCTCAGTCGACGCCCTGATCAAAAATTACAACACGGCGCTTGCCGCTGCCGAACAGGCGCGGCTCGCGCTCGCGCCATAGGAATTCGCCGTGGACTTCAATCTTGCCACCATCCTGCCTGAACTGATTTTGGCTTGCGGCGCCATGGCACTCCTTATGCTCGGCGTTTTTCTGCGGAAAGAGCAAGGCGAGCTCGTGCTCGGTCTCGCCATTCTCGTTATCGTTGTGGCCGGCGTGTTCGTGGCGCGAGGGCAAGGCACCGAGACCGCCTTCCAGGGCAGCTTCATCGTCGATCCCTTCGCGAAGCTGATGAAGCTCCTGACGCTGATCGGCGCCGGCGCGGCGCTTCTAATGTCGCTCGATTATTGGCGCGGGCAGGGGCGCTTGAAATTCGAGTTTCCGGTCCTCGTGCTGCTCGCCACCACCGGCATGATGATGATGATCTCGGCCAACGATCTCATCTCTCTCTATGTCGGTCTGGAGCTCCAGAGTCTTGCGCTTTACGTGATCGCCGCCTTCGACCGCGATAGCGCCCGGTCGAGCGAGGCGGGGCTCAAATATTTCGTGCTCGGGGCGCTCTCTTCGGGAATGCTGCTCTATGGCGCCTCGCTGATTTACGGCTTCACCGGCTCGACGGCGTTTGCCGCCATCGCCGAAGCCGTGCAGCCTTCCGGCACCAATCTCGGCCTTGTCTTCGGGCTTGTGTTCCTGATGGCGGGTTTCGCCTTCAAGATTTCCGCCGTGCCCTTCCACATGTGGACGCCCGACGTTTACGAAGGGGCGCCGACCCCCGTCACCGCCTTCTTCGCCGCCGCGCCCAAGCTCGCCGCTTTTGCGCTCACCGTCCGCGCGCTGGTCGCGGCCTTCCCTTCCGTCACCGTCGAGTGGCAGCAAATCGTGACCTTCCTCGCCATCGCTTCGATGGGTCTTGGCGCCTTCGCTGCGATCGGGCAAACCAACATCAAGCGGCTGATGGCCTATAGCTCCATCGGCCACATGGGCTTTGCCCTGGTCGGGCTCGCCGCCGGGACTTCGGAGGGTGTGGAAGGGGTGATTATCTATCTCGCCATCTATCTCGCCATGACGCTCGGGACGTTTGCCTGCATTCTCGCCATGCGCCGCAACGGCCGCCTGGTCGAAGATATCGATGCGCTGTCCGGGCTCTCGCGCACCAACCCGCTGATGGCCTTCACCCTGGCCGTGCTGCTGTTCTCGCTTGCAGGCATTCCGCCCTTGGCGGGCTTCTTCGCCAAGTTCTACGTGTTCCTGGCCGCCATTCACGCCGGCCTCTACCCGCTCGCCGTCATCGGCGTTTTGTTGAGCGCGGTTGCCGCCTATTATTATCTCCGCATCGTCAAGCTCATGTATTTCGATGCGCCCGCAGAGCGCTTCGATCCGATGCCGATGGCCCTCGTTACAGTGCTGACCGTAACCGGGCTATTCACGCTGCTCTTTTTCGTTTATCCATCGCCGCTTGTTTCCATCGCCGAGGCCGCCTCTAAGTCATTGTTCTAATGTCCCTATCCCCGAAACTTCCGGCCGGCTATCGCCTGGTCAAACTCGAAACCACCGACAGCACCAATGCCGAGGCCATGCGGCGTGCCGAGTCAGGCGAGCCTGGACCTTTATGGGTCTGGTCGGCGCGGCAATCCTCAGGCCGCGGGCGGCAGGGCCGGGAATGGCACTCCCAAGCCGGCAATTTGTTCGCGAGCCTGCTGATTGGTGTTGCATGTCCCTTGCGCACTGCGCCTCAGCTTGCGCTTGTCGCGGGGGTTGTCGCTTACGACACCATCGACAAATTGATGGGCGAGGCGAACCATCCTGAAATTCTTCTCAAATGGCCGAACGATGTGATGTTGGACGGAGCCAAGGTCGCAGGCATGTTGCTTGAAAGCGCAGAGAGGAAGATCTCCAACCGCGTGATCGTGATCATTGGTACGGGTATCAACATCGCGCGCTATCCCGAGGGCCTGGCCGTGCCAGCAACCAGCCTCGCCGCCCATGGCGTTGATGTCACGACCGCGCAGGCTCTCGGAGCACTCGCCGATCTTACCGATTATTGGCTTGGGCGCTGGGACAATGGCGCCATGTTCGGTGTGATCAGGCGCGCCTGGCTTGATCGTGCCGGCCCTACGGGAAGACCGTTACGCGTTCGCATCAAGGACGAGTCTGAGACCGAGGGCCTATATGCCGGACTCGACAATGACGGTGGGCTTCGTCTCCTCATGAGCGACGGCGCCGAGCGCCGCGTCGCCGCCGGCGACGTGTTCTTCGGCACGCCCTGAATGTCGCGACGCTCCGAAGCGCGAAAGCCGGAATTCGTCTTCCTCCCCCTTGGCGGCGTTGGGGAGATCGGCATGAATCTCTACGTCTATGGTTACGGGCCGGAGGAGGATCGCCAATGGCTGATCGTCGATATGGGTATCGCTTTCGGCGGCGAGTATGAGCCCGGCATCGAAGTTATCCTTCCCGACATCACCTTCCTCGAAGCGGAGCGCCCGAATCTCGTCGGTCTCGTTCTCACCCATGCCCATGAGGATCATTACGGCGCCGTCGCCGACCTTTGGCCGCGGCTCGGCAATATCCCCGTCTACGCCACGCCGTTTACCGCCGCGATGTTGAAATCGAAGCTCGCCGACAACGGCTTCGGCGTGGATTTTCCTCTGCGCGTTATTCCACTCGGCGAACGCCGCAAGATCGGTCCTTTTGATATCGAGCTCGTCAACATGTCGCATTCGATCCCCGAGCCTTCGGCCATCGTGCTCCGGACCGAACTCGGCACAATCATCCATTCCGGTGATTGGAAGCTCGACGAGACGCCGCTCACCAGCGCCCCAACGGACAAAGAGCGCCTCATCGAGATTGGCAAAGAAGGTGTCGCGGCGCTGATCTGCGACTCCACCAACGCCATGCGCCACGGTGTCTCGGCCTCCGAGGCCGACGTCGCCGTTACCCTGGAAAGACTGATCCGCGAAGCGCCGCGCCGCGTCGCGGTGACGACGTTTGCCTCCAACGTCGCCCGTATCCGGTCCGTCGCCGCCGCGACACGCGCCGCAGGCCGCAGGCTGGTCGTCGTCGGCCGCGCCATGAACCGCGTCATCGAGGCGGCGCAAGAGACGGGGTACCTCGATCGCGATCTTGATTACGCGCAAGAGACCGAGTTCGAGACCATCGCGCCCGGCAAAGTTGTGGCGCTCTGCACCGGTAGCCAAGGCGAGTCCCGCGCCGCCATGGCCCGCATCGCCCAGGATGAGCACCCCAATGTCAGCCTCGACCCGGGAGACCGCGTGATCTTTTCCTCGCGCACCATCCCCGGCAACGAGAAGGCGGTGTCGCGCGTACAGAATGGCCTCGCCGATATGGGCGCCGAGATTATCACCGACAACGACGCGCAGGTTCACGTCTCCGGCCATCCCCGCCGTGGCGAGCTCGAGCAGCTTTATGCCTGGACCAAGCCCAAGATCGCCGTTCCCATGCATGGCGAGGGCATGCATTTGGAGGCTCATGCAAGGCTCGCGGAATCTCTCGGCGTCGAGGAGGTGGTGCGGGTGCGGAACGGAGACATGCTGCGCCTTCTCCCGCTTCCGCCCAAGATCGTGGACGAGGTGCCGGTGGGGCGGCTCTATCGCGACGGCGCCATCATCACCCGCGCCGATGACGGCCAGGTGCGCGAACGCCGCAAGCTGAGTTTGGCCGGCCTCGTCTCCGTCTCGCTCGTGATGTCGGATAAGGGCGTCCTTCTGGCCGATCCCGAGATCGCCCTTCAAGGCATGCCCGGGACCGATCGGGAGGGAACGCCTCTGGAAGACATTGCGCGCGATGCCGTTCTCGGCACACTGCAAAGCATTCCGAAGCCGCGCCGGAAAGATCAGGCCATGGTCGGCGAGGCGGTCAGGCGCGCGGTCCGCTCCGCCATCAATCAGGCCTGGGGCAAGAAGCCTGTGTGCTCGGTGCTGCTAACGGTGCTATAGCGCTCAAGTAGCGCGAAGCGCGGTAGCGCACTAAATATGCAGCTTACAAAGTGCGAAAATCGCAAGGAAAGCTCGCAATGATCGGACGCTTGAACCACGTTGCCATCGTCGTCCCGGACTTAAAGGCCGCGTCGGACGTCTATCGCAGCATGCTGGGCGCCAAGGTTTCTGAGATGGTGGATCAACCTGAGCACGGAGTGACCACCGTCTTCATCGAGCTGCCCAACACCAAGATCGAGCTGCTCGGTCTGCTCGGCGACAAATCCCCCGTGGCCGGCTTTCTGGCGAAGAACCCTACCGGCGGTATTCATCACCTCTGTTACGAGGTCGACGATATCGTCAAAGCCCGCGACAAGTTGATCGCCGAAGGCGCGCGCGTCCTGGGTAATGGTGAGCTCAAGATCGGCGCCCACGGCAAGCCGGTACTGTTCCTGCACCCGAAAGATTTCTGCGGCACCCTGGTCGAGCTCGAGCAGGCCTAAAGATGACGCTCGCCTTCGCCATCTCCATGTATCTCGTGATCTGGTGGATCGTGCTCTTCGCCATTCTGCCGATCGGCGTCCATGCCCAGTCGGACGACGGCAATATCGTTCCGGGCACCGCGGAAAGCGCGCCGCATAATCCGCATCTCCTGCCGAAGCTGCTCGGAACCACGGTCGTCGCCAGCATCGTCTTTGCCGCGCTTTACGTCATCATCGTGCATCACGTGATCACGCTCGACGACATTCCCTTCCTGCCGCGCTACGACGCCGTGCAATAGGGCCGGAGCATAATCCCGAAAAGTTGCAGACTTTTCGGACAAGATTATGCGTCAATGAACTGTAGGCAAAAAAAAGCAAGGTCGAGATGACCTTGCTTCAGTACCGTGGCTCCTTGTCTCTCAACGACGCGGCAAAGCCGGCAGTCAGTCGACAATCGAGTTTGCTGGTTATTAAGAGCGGCGCTATCCGTACTGGGACGCGCCTGGAGCTACTTCCTCCCAAGACTTGGACCTGGTCCAATCTCAACGCATGAACTCCGAGATCGACAACCGGCCCCGAACCCTCATCACGTTGTAGATGGACCCTAGCAAGACCGCGCCAAATTGTCACCATGATTGTGACGAAGCCGTGCATCTTTTCCGCTTGACTCGAACTTTGTGATCATATCCGACCGCCACAAGGTCAAACGACGGCACCGGATTTGCTTGATTTGGCCCTATGCTTCGCCTCAACTCAAAGTGAGCGCGGCCAGCCGATCGCCTGCATTGCTTACTCTCGCCAAATTACGCTATTAGCGCGAGGCATTCCTGCCGGTGGACCCCCGGCGTGCGACGCTTAACCAAGGCGGTTGGCCTTCCCTCCGCCCAATAATCGACATAGGCCCCGATGCGCCTCAGCCGTTATTTCCTGCCACTTTTGCGCGACGATCCGAAGGAAGCCGAGATCGTTTCGCACCGGCTGATGCTCAGGGCAGGCATGATTCGGCAATCGAGTGCCGGCATCTATAGTTGGCTGCCGCTCGGCTTTCGCGTGCTGCGCAAGATCGAGCAAATCGTTCGTGAGGAGCAGGACCGTGCCGGGGCCATCGAGCTGCTGATGCCCACGATCCAGCCCGCGGAGATTTGGCGCGAGAGCGGACGCTACGACGTCTACGGCAAGGAGATGCTCCGCATCGCCGACCGGCATGAGCGCGACATGCTCTACGGCCCGACCAACGAGGAGATGATCACCGCCATCTTCCGCGACGGCGTGAAGTCCTACAAGGAGTTGCCGCGAATTCTCTACCACATTCAATGGAAGTTCCGCGACGAGATCAGGCCGCGCTTCGGTGTGATGCGCGGACGCGAATTCCTGATGAAGGATTCCTATTCCTTCGACCTCACTGTCGAGGATGCGCGGAAGTCCTACAACAAGATGTTCGTCTCCTACCTGCGCACTTTCTCGCGCATGGGCCTGAAGTCGATCCCGATGGCCGCAGAGACCGGGCCGATCGGCGGCGACCTCAGCCACGAATTCATCATCCTGGCCGAGACCGGCGAGAGCGAGGTCTATTGCCACAAGGATCTCGTCGAGATGAGTCCACCGGGGGCCGATCTCGACTACGATGGCGATCTCACGCCGCTGATCCGCGCCTGGACCGGCAAATATGCCGCCACGTCCGAAAAGCACGACGCCGCACGCTTCGAAAGCGAAGTACCAGAGGCGAAGCGGGTAAAGGCACGCGGCATCGAGATTGGACATATCTTCTTTTTCGGCACGAAATACTCGGCGCCCATGAACTGCAAAGTTCAAGGCCCGGATGGTAACGTCGTCCCCGTGGAGATGGGCTCTTTTGGCATTGGCGTGTCGCGCCTGCCGGCCGCGATCATCGAAGCTTCGCATGACGATGCCGGTATCATCTGGCCGAAGTCGGTGGCGCCCTTCGATGTTGGCCTCATCAACGTCAAGGCGGGCGACGCCGCCACCGACAAAGCTTGCGAGGATCTCTATGCCAAGCTTCAGAATGCCGGACTCGAAATTCTCTACGACGACCGCGATGAACGGGCAGGGGCCAAGTTCGCGGCCTTCGATCTGATCGGCCTGCCCTGGCAGCTCATCGTCGGGCCGAAAGGCCTTCAATCCGGTGAGGTCGAGCTGAAAGAGCGCGCCACCGGCACGCGCGAGACCTTGACCATCGACGCCGCATTGACGCGTCTTGTCAGCGCTTCGATTGAAGCGAGGAAGGTGGCAGCATGAAGAAGACGCATAGCCCCGGAGCCTTCTCGCCGTTCGAGTGGCTCGTCGCCTTCCGCTATCTGAGAGCGCGCCGCAAAGAGGGCCTGATCTCGGTCTTCGCCGGCTTTTCCTTCCTCGGCATCGCGCTCGGGGTCGCCACCTTGATCATCGTCATGGCGGTGATGAACGGATTCCGCCAGGAGCTGTTCAACAAGATGCTGGGCCTCAACGGCCATATCATCGTGCACAGTATGGAAGGTCGCTTCACCGACTACGATCCCGTGGCCGCCCGCATAAGCAAGGTGCCGGGCGTCAAA